>Ga0114999_10000570_pt1 | contig 54675 bp, 45 predicted proteins | sample ArcticOcean_MG_C_3_FD_89820 | JGI IMG/M metagenome (GOLD analysis project Ga0114999, IMG submission 89820) | Marine microbial communities from western Arctic Ocean - ArcticOcean_MG_CB8_126 | ecosystem: Environmental > Aquatic > Marine > Oceanic | place: Arctic Ocean: Canada Basin | collected...
CCATAACACCCTCGTGTTCAGAATTGCTGAATCAATGGGCTCGCAGGGGCTGCCTCAGACGCTAGCCTATCGAAGGGCGCACTGAAAGCCCTTTGAAATTGTAAATCCGTTTCAATGGGTAATCGGATAGGCCCTTGTGAACGATCCATATTCGATAGGTTCTTTTCCAATAGTAGATTGGAATGAATATGGAACCGACCTTTTGGAATTTCGCTATCCTATTCGGCGTGTTTGTGTTTGGGTATTTGTTCAATGATATCGTAGCGCTCTTGTGGGATTCTAAACCTATGTCAAAAGAGGATTATGACAAGGAACAAGCCCTTCGAAGTGAAGCATCTCTGGGATACGTTAAATCACCAAAACAGAAGGAATAGGTGCGGTTGAAACACGGGCGTTTCAGAGGGGACCCCATCCGAACCCCGTCCTTTCAATGGGTACCGAGGCGATTACCCGTAATCATAAGGGGTCTCCTGGCGATTATTGTGAGGCAAACAATAATTCTGAGAACACTGGGGCGACTATTATCTAAAAATAAGTGAGAGGAAAAGGTATCAAAGCCAACCGGTTCCACGGGTGAATGTGGAATACAGCAACATCAAGCCATTCGCTATTGGAGTCGTCATCTGCTCCCTTGGTGCTTTTCTTGCAGTCGAGATGCTGGACAGCACGTCATGGACGACGCACTCATCCACAGACATAGTAGTCATCGACGATGAATTTGATACGTATACACTGGATCACACCACTGAGATGGAAATTGGCTTGCATGAGGCTACCCTCGTGCAAATAGGTGAGATATGCTTTGAAGACGATCAATGTCTTGATTATGAAGATGACTCGACCTTCTTGATTTTGGAAAACCCATACCTCGAAAATGATGCCATCAATTGTAAAACCACTAAAAAGGCGATGGAAATTGAGGCGTGTGATGTGGAGTCTGCTGGCTCCACAGGGCATTCGATAATCCTCGGAGGATTGGGACTGCTTGCATTCACTTTTGTCCTCGCGTGCATTGGCGTGATGGGTTATATTCCGGGATGGGTGCTCAAACTGCTCAATTCATTAGCGGCTATTGCAATCTTCGTCGGACCTATTGTATGGTTTGTGATGTTGCCAGATCTCAACAGCGAGATGGGACCTGGAGATGATAGATGGTGGTTAGCCGATGCGTTCTACCTGACCCTTGCCAGTGCCCCGGTGATTTTTGTAGGGGGCTTCGTATTCGGCAATATGGAAGCTTTTGCTTTCGAAGAGGACGATGACTGGGACGATGAGCAAGATTTTGCTGAGGATGATGATGAATACTCAGCACTTACGACTTCCATGTCTCGCCCAGTTCACACAGTATCTGAACAGCCAGGCCGGGTTGATGTCAATTCGCAGGGCGTGTGGGGCGACGACGGCTATGAGTGGATTGAGCATCCCGAAGGCAGCGAGATTTGGTATTGGCGTGATCAAGATACAGGACAGTGGGTTCGCCATTAGTGATTGGTGGTCGGTGAACACAAGGCCCACCGCGACCCCGCGAGTGGTGGCTGGGTCGAGCACGATTAGATGCGGATGTCGCCTTCGTCGAGCAGTTCGACCTCACCGACCGTGACGGTCGGCTCACACAGCACTGCGGTGACGTGGATGCCACAGACGGCGTTGCCGCCGAGGCTCGTATTGTCGCCGAAGGCGAAGTAACAGGTGCCCTGGACCTTCTCATCCTCGAGCACATTGCCGATGAGGCGGGATCGCGGATTCATGCCAAAACCGAATTCCGCGACGGTCCAGACGTTGGATTGTTGATGCGGCTTGAGTTTGCGGCTGGCCTCGACGAAGACCGCCTTGACATCGTCGCTGTGCCCACCGGATATCTTGGTGATGATACCGGCCTCGATGTCGAGGGTGAGCTTCTCCTCGATGATGTGTGCGTCCCAGGTGCCGTCGATGACGATCCTGCCCTCCATGGTGCCCTCCTTGGGCATGCCGAGGATCTTGCCTGCGGGCAGGTTCGTGACCTGACCGGGGCGGTTGCAGATGCCGTTGTCTCCCAATTCCCAACGGCCACCGATCTCGAAGGTGACGTCGGTGCCCGCGGCGGTGGTGACGTGGACCTTGCGCTGGCGTTTGAGGGATTTGCCGAGTTGAGCGATGGCGGATTGCATGGTCTTGAAATCCGTCGTCATGCCGCCTTCCGTGAACATCTGCAGCGTGATGCCGGGCATGGTCGCGATGCGGGTTCCCTCTCTGCAGGCCTGCATGCGCGCCCGCGTGTGGGTCAATGAGTATCGGGTCGGTGCGAGGACGACATCCTGCTTGCGCATGAGTTCGGAGACGGGTGCTGGTGGCTCGTCACCATGGCGATGGGTGACGGGCATCATGACCAGAAGAACGCGGTCAGAGATGTTGGCTGCGGCCTCGTAGAGGGCTTGGCCGATCTCGGCTGTGTGCGGGTCGGTGACGATCAGCACATTCTCGCTTCTCTGAATCTGCATGCAGGATTTGCAGACGGTTTCCGCGGCCTTGGCGAGGGCGGCCTCGATGTCGGATTCGATGATGACATCGTCGTCCTCATCGGTCGTCTTCTTCTTGGCCATCCGTCCTCACCTCGTCCGCGCTATTGCGCGGACAGGCGCCGGCCCCCATCAACCCTGTGCCGGCCTGTGCTTCAGCCGAGTGGCAGAATCATGCCCTCGTAGGGTACATCGATGTCGAGTTGAACCACATACAATCCGGAGAGATCCGAGATGTAGATGAACCCATCGTGGTACTCCGCGGTCCAGACGGTGGGCGTGGCGCCGCGGTCGTAGTATTCCTGGGTCTGTTCCTCGCCTTCCTCGCTGCCGTGCGGCACGTAATAGCCGACCACGGCGGCGCGGTGGGTCGCGTTGCGCTCATCCTCGGTGACGAATCCATCGGCATGATCCGTGATGCCGCGCGCGACGAGCGTCTCGATGTCGAGCACCCACAGGCCGGTGTGGTAATTGCCCATGTAGAGCCGTCCATCCCAATCGCCGCCGTGACTATTGTCGGGCAGGTCAACGCTGGTGGTCGGGAACCAGACGGAGTCGAAATTGTGCGGGCTGAACATCAACCATTCCGCCGGGTCGGGATTGATTGGACAATCTCCGCCGTAGCAGTGATTCTCCCCATTGGGCACCTCCCAGGTTGAATAGAGCGTGGGTTCGAAGTGAAATTGTCCATTGTTCATGGTGTACGCCGTCGTGTCGAGCAGGTAGGCCAAGCCCGTGCCGTGGCTGGTGGTCAGCACCTCGGTCGCAAGGGTCGTCAGGTGACGCTTGCCGGCGGGTGCGCCGACGTGTTCGATATCGACCATGACGGGAAATGGCTCGACATAGTGGATGTAAGAGGCGCGACCGCCGTTGACATTGCCTGTGGTCTGGCTGTCGAGTTCTCCATCCTCATCGAGGTCGGCGAAGTCATCCCAATGGCCGACCTCGGGTGCGCGCCAATTGCAGGTCACAGGATTGTGTGTCGCATAGCACAAGGATCCGAAGAAGAGGTAATTCTCCGGACTGTTCACTGGATGGGGCACGTCGGAGACATCGAAGATGCGCAATCCGGCCTCCCAGTAGGCGCCGTAGATGAAGGTGCGATCGTGTCGAGGGTCGTTCACGTCCTCTCCCGGCCACTGTTGCACAGTCATGTCGTGGATGTAGATCCAACCGCCCCGGGTGGTCTCCCAAGCAACCTCGGCCTCGCCCAATTTGACGATGCGCGGCAGGCCTTGGAAGCCGGCGAAGTTGAGGTGGGCGATGGTGATGCCACCACAGGCCTCTCCCGTGCCGATGTCGCAGGCCTCATACTCAGGATTGGCGACAAAGATGTACCACTCGCCATCGATCATGTGGGTGAAGAGATTGTGCGGTCCACTCGGGTGGTCCGTATCATACCATGAATCGACCCATTGCGGGTCGGTTTTGTCCGTGACGTCGACCAGATTCACACTGACTTGCATCGGGTCATCCCATGTGCCAATGTTGGGGTCAGCATAGTTCGTGTCGACCAACTGATTCTGCAGGATGATGTATTCACGTCCATCGTATTCGAGATATTTGATGTCGAGAACTTGGGTATTCGGGTCGTAATATCGACCGACAACCACGGTATTGTAGGGGTCGGTCACATCCGTGATGTGCATCTCATTCCACCCGGCTTGATAGGCATAGGTGCGACCATCCGGTGCGGTGACGACCTGCACCTCAGCATTGCCGGGTGTGGTCAGCGAGTTGTAATCGACATAGTCGATGTTGTCCGTGCTGAAATTGTGCTGGCTGGCGTTGTGGTGATCGTGGCCATCGCCTTGGATGAGCGGGTCGAACCAATCATCCTCCACAGGACCCTCATTCCCGTCCTCAAAACCGAACAAGGCAACCCCGCCGAGCAATCCGCCCCCGAGGAGGAGCAGGACCGCGAGCGCAACCGCTTTGCCCTCCATGTGGTCTGCGATTCTTCGATTGTGCTTAGGATTACCTCATGCGGTTTGACTTCGTCCAATCGCTGAACCAACCGCGTATTATACCCCGGCAGGGCCCTTGCGGGTCAGATGGAACGCATCTTGGGCTATCGTCTCCTCCTCGTGCTCGCCGTGCTCGGGCTCTGTGGAACGGTTGGGCTGGGTCCCGCCGCTTGGGCGGAGTACACCGCCGAGGACGAGGAGGTCATCTTCGAGGAGCCCATTCAGGAGGATGGACTGAGCTCCGAGGAATCCGAAGACTCTGATCAGGGAGCAGCATCCCCTGAAGAGAATTCGGCACCCGAACCCCCCGCCGATGATGTGGCGCAGGACATGCGGGCTCCGTTGCCGACCGCAGTGTTCGCCGTGCTGATCATGGTCATCTTCACCGTTTGCCTGCTCGGTAGTTTGGCGACTGGACTCGCCGTCCACGAAGGCATTCGCACCGGTGTGCTGCTGGCCGCGCTCGGCCCCTTCCTCGCGATGATCATCAAGGGCGAGCGCGCCACACTCTCGCGCGGGCGGATTCTCGGTTATGTCGAGGCCCACCCCGGCATCCACTTCTCCGCCTTGCGCGATGCGCTCGGCTTGGCCAATGGCGTCACCAGTCACCACTTGCATGGCTTGGAGAATGAGGCGCGCCTGATCTCCTGGTCCGACGGCAGTCGGCGCCGCTTCGCCGTGACCGGCATCGACCCGACGAGAATCGCCACGCTGCAACACCCCGTCACGGGCATGCAGCGCGCCATTCTCACGACCCTTTCACAGTCCGATCAACTCGGTTTGTCAGCGACCGATCTTCGAGGCCGTTTGGAGGCGACCCGGCAGCTGATGTCCTATCACCTCTCAAGACTCGACGAGCGCGCCTTGGTCGCGCGCGAGGGCAGGGGCCGAAAGGCCACGTGGGCCCTCACCCAGGGCGGCATCGCCCTGCTCACCGCCCAGACCGAATCGGCGATCTGATGTACAAACGGTGAACCAACTGCACTAATAGGACACGAAGGAGACGGAGAAACATGACAAAGAATGCTCGAATCGCGATTTTTGCCCTCGCCCTGCTGCTTTTGCCGGGCTGTCTGTCCACCATGGTTGACGATGTTAACGATGCTGTGCCCGACGACATTTGGGAGATGCCCGGCGAGGACCAATGGCCCCGCCTCAACCTCGGCGAGCGCATGCGCACCAGTCCAACACTGGAAACCTACTCGGGTTGCGATACGCTGCTCGAAGATTTGAAGGACGCCCTGTGGGAACAGACGTTGGTCGAGATCGATCAGAACGCCTACTGGCAGTGGAGCCCGAACGCCTGGTGGGGCGGCGGGTGGATGGAAGACGACGTCATGGCCGAGGCTTCGATGGATGGCGATGCGGGCAGCGCGGATGGCGCGAGCCCCCCGTCCATGCCCTCGAGCGGTGAAGAGAACCGCGATGGCACCTATTCGGAGACCAACAATCAGGAATCCGGCGTCGACGAAGCCGACTTCCTCAAATTCGATGGCAACCACTTCTACATGATCAACAACGATCACCTCGTCATCATCGCCGTGCCCCAGCACGGCGAGGTTGTGCTGACAGCGGACCTCGAACTCGAGGGCCGCCCGATGCAGATGATGAAGGATGGCGACAGCCTTGTGATCATCTCCTCGATCAATGCGTGGAACATCCCCGCGGACGACGACCTGCGCCCGCTTCTCGTCACCGACGATGGCGGCTGGAGAAGTCAGAGTCTGGTCAAGTATACCGTCATAGACATCAGCAACCGGTCCGACCCCCAGATCGGCCGCGAACTCTTCCTTGAGGGCAACCACCAGACCGCGCGCATGGTCAACGGCACCGTGCGCAGCGTCGCCCACATGTGGTCCTACATCCCCGGTGTACAGACCTGGGTCAGCCTGCCCAGCGCATACCACGAAACCTCCGTGTGGGAGGATCGCATGGATATCTGGAACGCATCGGTCGAGGACCTTCTCGTGACGAACCGGGTCGTAATCGACGGCCTCTCCCTGGCGGATTTCGCCCCACAGATGCACGAGCGAGCCGCGGATGGCACGCTCACGACCTACAGCTCGGCGAGCGGTGATTGCAGTGAATTCAGTGGTTCACTCGACGGCGTGGGCCGCGGCTTCACCAGCATCCTCACCATCGATCTGCTGTCCGAAGACTTCAGCCACGAGGTCGACCACATCGCTTCCTCATGGGTGCACGTCTACGCATCCGGAGACCAGCTCATCCTCGCAGAACCCGCCAATGACTGGTGGTGGTTTTGGCGCAACGACGGCTACGACGATGCGACCAACATCCACACCTTCGACATCAGCACAGTTGGCGAGACCACCTACATCGGCAGCGGCCGGGTCAACGGCACCGTCCAAGACCAGTTCAGCATGTCCGAGTACGAGGGCGATGTCCGCATCGCCAGCACCACAGATGCCTGGGGCCGATGGTGGCTCAACGGCAACGAGTGGGAAGTGATCGAGCCGGCCAACCACGTCACCGTGCTGCGCGACGATGGCGAGGGCACCCTCGAAACGATTGGGCACCTCGGCGACATCGCGCCCGGAGAGCGTATCTGGAGTGCACGATTCGTCGCCGACAAGGCCTACCTTGTGACCTTCCGCAACATGGACCCGCTGTGGACCATCGACCTGTCCGATTCGACCAACCCGACCGTGATGGGCGAGTTGGAGGTCCCCGGTGTCTCGACCTACATCCACCCGCTGTCCACCGGCGATCTGCTGACCATCGGCATGCCCGGCGGAGAAGACGGCTTGGGCTTGGATTGGTCCCACACCCAGATCAGTCTGTTCAATCTCAGCAACTTCAGCGCCCCGACCCTTGCCGACACGGCATCACTGACCCCGGCCTATACCGATGATCAGTGCAATGCAGGCTATTGCGGCTGGTCTTGGTCGTGGTCCGAAGCGACCTATGAGCACAAGGCCTTCACCTATTGGGAGCCCGCGGGATTGCTCGCAGTGCCCCTTTCGACCTATCGTTACACCTATGATGAAGTCACCATCGATGGCCGACTCTACACCCATTATGGATACGAGTATGTCAGCAAGTTGGTGCTCATCGAGGTCGACCTTGAGAACCGCACCCTCGAGGTACGCGGTGAGGTGGATCACTCCGAGTTCTACAACGGCGATGGCCTGTCCGGATGGTGGAGTGGTGACACGAGTGTGCGCCGTTCCGTCTTCATGGGAGACTACGTCTACGCCTTCTCAGGTGCGGGTGTCTCCGTCACCTCGTATGAGGACATGAACACGACGATGACGCTCGAGCTGCCGGGCTATGAAACCCCGAACCCCTACGGCTATTACGAGGACGAAGGGGAGGCTGTGGCCGATGAAGGCAACAGCTCCGAAGAGGAACCCGAAGAAGACGTCGATCCGCCCGAAGAGGGATGATCAGGCGAACTTGAGGGCACGCCCGGCTGTGCCGGGCGCAGCGATCGCTTCACCGCGGAATGAACCGTCGACGGTGCGCTTGTGCACCGGGATACCATCGACGATGGTCCACATCGGCAAACCCGTGAGTTCCATGCCTGCATAGGGCGTCCAGCCGACCCGCGTCCAGGTGTCGGCATCGGTGATGGTGCGTCGCGTCGCGAGGTCAACAATCGTGAGATCCCCATCGTATCCTTCGATGAGACTGCCCTTGTTCTCCATGCCGTAGACCTGGGCGGGCCCCGCACACATCCATCGCACGACATCCGAGACGCTGCACCTGCCGTCGCTTGCGTGCGTGAGCATGAGAGGGAGTGCGGTCTCGACCCCGGGCATGCCTGAGGGTGCGTGCGGGAATCCCGCTGACTTTGCGTCCAATGTGTGTGGTGCGTGGTCGGTCGCGATGCAATCAATGGTCCCATCTATGAGGCGTTTCCACAGGATGTCCTTGTCCTCAGTATAGCGAATGGGCGGATTCATCTGGAGGCGAACACCTCTTTCTTCCACATCGTTCTGGTCGAAGGTCAAGTGCTGGGGACAGACCTCGGTCGTGATGAGGTCACCCTTGTTCGCTGCCAACCAATCCGCTTCGGCGCCTGAGGTGAGGTGGAGCACGTGGAGCCGGTGATCGTGGTCTTTGGCGAGTGCACTGGCGCGCTTCGTGGCGATCAAAGCGGTCTCGACATCGCGCCACTCCGCGTGGGCCGCAACATCGGTACGATGAGAGAAGTCCCCCTTTCGGGCATTCAATCGATCTTCATCTTCAGCGTGGGTGGCGATGATGCCGCCGGTGTTCGCGAAGATGTCCTCCAGATGCTTTTGCTGGTGGACCAGCAGGTCGCCCGTGCTGCTGCCCATGAAGACCTTGATGCCACAGACACCATCCATGTTGGCGATGGATTGGAGATCGGGTACATTGTTCGGGGTCGCGCCGATGAAGAAGCCGTGGTGGTTCACCCCATTTGCCGCGGCAGAGGCAATCTTGGCCTCCATCGAAGCGCGGGTGGTCGCGATCGGGTTGTTGTTCGGCATGTCGAGAAAGGCCGTGACGCCACCCGCAGCCGCGGCTCTGGAACCGGAGCCGAGATCCTCCTTTTCGGGCTGTCCGGGCTCTCTGAAGTGGACCTGCGGGTCGATGGCGCCAGGCAGCAGGTGCAGACCCGAACCGTCGATGACAATCTCTCCTGCGAGCGGTTCCAATCCACCCTGAGGTGCGATCGTTGCGATCCGGCCGGCGATGATGCGAAGGTCGCCTTCGACGAGTCGATTGGGCAGCACCATGGTGGCGTTCTGAACGAGGAGATGGCCCGTCATCAGACGTGCCGGTCTGGCCCCGACTCAAAGAGCCTTCCGAGCGCGAAGTGGCCTTGAAATAGGGGAGGCAGCACCGACGGGCCAGCGGGTTGGAGTAGCCAGGTTATCTCGTCGGGCTCATAACCCGGAGACCGATCGTTCAAATCGATCACCCGCTACCACAGTGATACCTCAGAACGCGAAAGTGATGAATGTGTTCTGAAAGTGAATAATCGGGTCACTGCGCGGTATTCGCTCCTTCTTTCCAGGGATTCTCAGGGTGTGCTCTCCTTCGGGCTTTCATATACTCGGTGAGTCGAGCATGGGTCAGAACACGGAAGTGAGATGATGGCTACAAAGAAGAAGACCACAAAGACCGAGACGGTCACCGACGGAGAAGAGGAGGTCGTGATGATCGACACAGATGAGGAATCAAACGAGCCGACGGTGGAGGATCTGCCGGGCGTTGGACCTGCGACTGCTGAGAAATTGCGTGAGGCCGGATTCAATGAATTGCTCGCCATCGCTGTGATGACGCCGAAATCCCTGGCGGATGCGGCTGAATTGGGCGAGGCGGTCTCTTCCAAGATCATCAACTCCGCGAAGAAGCTCGCCAACATCGGTGGCTTCCTCTCAGGCAACACACTGCTCGAGCGCCGCCGCAAGGTGCTCAAGTTGACCAGCAGCTCCGCAGCCATCGACGAATTGCTCGGCGGCGGATTCGAGACCCAAGCGATCTGCGAGGTCTACGGCGAATTCGGCAGTGGCAAGACCCAGGTCGGCCACCAACTGGCCGTCAACTGCCTGCTCCCCAAGGAGCAGGGCGGTCTCGACGGCGAGGTCTTCTACATCGACACCGAGGACACCTTCCGTCCCGAGCGCATCGCCCAGATGGCGCGCGGTATCGGCATGGACCCCGATGTCGCATTGGAGCGAATCCACGTGGCGCGCGCCTACAACAGCGCCCACCAGATGCTGCTCGTCGATGAGATCCAGCGCATGGCGAAAAACATCGACGTCAAGCTGATTATCGTCGATTCACTGATCGCCCACTTCCGCGCCGAGTACCTCGGCCGTGGCATGCTGGCGGATCGCCAGCAGAAGCTCAACCGTCACCTGAAGGAACTCAAGAAGTTGGCCGATGTCAACAACGCCCTGGTCCTGGTGACCAATCAGGTGATGTCCAAGCCCGACGCCATGTGGGGCGACCCGACCAAGCCCGTCGGCGGCCACGTCGTCGGTCACGCCAGCACCTTCCGCATCTATCTGCGAAAGTCGAAGGGTGGTTCACGAATCGCCCGCCTGGTCGACAGCCCGAACCTCCCCGAGGGCGAGGCGAAGTTCTTCGTCATGGCCGAGGGCCTGCGCGACTGAACCAAAGGCCAGTCGCCAACCAAGGCAGGATCGCCAAGATATCAGGAATATAATTGGGACCACAGGAGATTTCTCTCCTGTGGCCCGCTGGTATCCGCACGCAGAACCAGAACCGATCCGAAAATCAGTTCTGATTGTTGCGTGAGCGGATGACACCTTCCCCATTGCAGTTGGTGCAATTGCCGCTTCCGCGACGACCGCTGCCGTTGCATATGGGGCAGGTAGTTTCTGTGATTTCACTCATTTGGATTTTCACCTCAGGGGCCCACGGACCCGACCTCCCCCTTTAACGATTAGGGTGCAGTCGAAAGATTTGACAATATGACCATACATCTATCAGTAAGGACCATAAGTACACCTTCGATGGAGAGCCGTGGCCCGAACAGGAAGCCCGGATCCGACCGGGGATACTCGCAATGCAATCCTTGAACGACAATTTGGTCTGTGTTCTGGTCAGGGTTGTGAAGCCAATATTTCCACGACTGCAATCGTCCAGCACACCCTGCCTCGTGCGCTGGGTGGAACGGATGCACCATCGAATCTCGAATTGATGTGTGGCGATTGTGCCGGCATGAAATCGAGAACCATCGGATTCCCGGCTCACCTCATGAATCAATCACAGCGCTGGCTCGAGGATCAAGCCGACGTGCGCAGTTTCACTCACCTGCTCCGTCTGGCACTCACAGAGTACATCACCCATGATGACGTGATTGTGGACCCGCGCGCACATGAGAAGGTGCTGCGCGAGATGGCGGAGATGACCGAGAGAATGGAACGGACTTTGTCACTCAAGAAGGAGGCAGAAGATGCTGTGGTCAAGCTCACGCGTGCCTACGGTTACGACGTGGCCAAGCGGTCCTACATCCATCAGATGAAGAGCGTCAAGGAAGAGGAGAAGCGCCATCAACGCCTCCATCGAGGTTGATTCTCGACTCAAGCCGGCAGCGTTGCGAGGCGCTTGCGAACGGCATCAATCAATCCTTCAACAGTCTCGGGGCCGAAGTCAAAGGTCATCCCGCCCGCCTCGAAGAGTGCGGGCAATGGCTGGGACCCGCCGAGGGCCATGGCTTGAGCATAGTTGGCCAAGGCTGCATCCTCATCCTCGAGGTACTGCAGCCACATCTGTAGCGCGCCCAGTTGGGCGATGCCGTATTCGATGTAGTAGAACGGATAACTGAACAGGTGAAGTTGACGCTGCCAGCCGACGCGCCGTTCCGCCTCGAATCCGGTCCAATCCACATGCGAACCGAATCGCTCGCCGAGTTCGATCCACTTGTCGTGGCGCGCCTCGCGGCTGTGGCCTGGGTGGGTGTAGATCCAGTGCTGGAAGCCATCGATGGTCGCAATCCAACCGAGAATTGAGACGATGCCCTCAAGGTGCTCGCGAACGGCTCGGTCGGCGTCGACCGGGTCATAGAATTCATCGAGAAAATCGTGGGTGAGCAATTCCATGCTCATCGAGGCGACTTCGCAGAACTCCAGCGGAGCATTGCGATTGTCGACCAGTGGTTGCGAGTCTGCATAGATTGAATGGAAGGCGTGGCCCGCCTCGTGGACCATCGTTTCAAGGTCCCGTTGCAAGCCGGTTGCGTTCATGAAAATGAATGGTTTTCTGGAATGGTCGCGCTGCAGTTGATAGCCGCCCGGGGCCTTGCCCTTGCGACTGTCGAGGTCGAGGCTTGTCCCATCGCGCATGCTGTCGAAGAATTCGCCGAGTTCTGGGGAGAGGCGATGGAACATGCGGCTGGTTCCCGCCACCATCTCTTCAACATCCTCGAATGGCTTGAGCGGGTCGCGCCCTTGCACATCATGGCCAAGGTCCCACATGCGAAGGGCATCGAGGCCGAGGGTTTCGCGACGCTCTTCATCGACGTGGCGCATCAAAGGGACGCAGATCGTCGCCGCGGCGTCGTGGAAGTCGAAGCAATCCTTCGGCGCGTAATCGAATCGGTGTTTGGCATCAAACATGTAGTCTCGATAATTCTCGTAACCCGCATTCTCCGCGACCTGATGTCGCAGTGCAATCATCTGCTCGAAGAGATCGTCGATTTCGTCCGCATCCGTGAATCGGCGCTCGGTGATGGTTCGCCACGCCGCTTCGCGCCTCTTCCGGTCATTGACCTGGAGAAACAACCCCATCTGCTGCATGGTTCGTTCCTCACCTTCGAACTCCACGCCCATCGCACCACAGATTTCGGAATATCGGGTGCCGAGTTTCGTCAGTTGGGTACCGAGTTCGATATTCTCCTCGCGGAACAGGGCGAGGTCCATGCGCGTATCGCGCAGTAGAACGCCATATTGGCTTGAATCGAGCGCATCGGCGTGCGGATTATCGGAGAATTTCCGGTTGAGAAGGTCACCCATCTTCGCCAGATCAGGTTCGACGGTTTCGACAAAGTCGAGGTAGGCGGCTTTGACAGATTCATCCTCGGTATCACAGGTCATCGCGACGTAGAGCATCGCGCCGGTCTCACCGACATATGCATCGAAAAGGCCGAGGTCGATCAACCAAGTTTCGAGTTGCTCAGGCGAGTCGATTTCACGGTCCAGAAACCCTTGGTAATGTGGCTCGATCTGCGCCCAATCGGTCGCATCAATCTCGTCGAAGGTGGTCATGCTGACCCCTCAGGGGTTGCGCACGCGGTTGCCTTCGCTGCGCACGGAGCTCGGTCCATTCGGCAAGCCGTTCTCGTTCCGGTTCTGCTTCTTGCAGCGCCACACTTCCACTTCGGCCTCGACCCGTTCGATGATGGCCTCCATTTCGGGGTGTTCAGGATTGACCCGTGCGGTGTAACAGGCGAGGCAGGTTCGCTTGCTGTCGACGTCGACAAAGTTCAGTGGGGTGCATTGAATGCCGCAGTCGACACAGTTGCGCCAGCCGTGGTGTTTGGCCATGTTTCGGAGCGGGGCGTGCGGGACATAAGGCGTTTTGCAATGGCACCGGTCTAACGCAGGGTTGATGTTCCGATGGGCGTTGTGCCGCGCCATGAGTGATGAGCCAGATGACCCGATGCTGATTTTGGCCATCTGGCCGGTGTTGACGGTCGCGACGATTGCCACCACTCTCGCTGTGGCTCTGTTTGCTGAGGCCACGAATTGGAATCAGTTGACACCATCGGAATACGACACCTTCCTGGTGATGCCCGCCCTGCTCGCCCCGGCCTTGACATTTGCCTGGGGACGCAGACGTGGCGGTGAATCCGACATGGCTCGCTTCGCCTTCGGTATCGGCGCGGTGACGGTGGCGATGATCGTACTCCGGATGTTGGGAGAAGAGGTCACCTTTGGGCTCACAGTCTTCGGCCTGCTCCCCTATTCGGGCGCCTTGGTCGCCGTCTGTCTGGCGCTGCTCCACGCGCCGATTTGGTTCCTCGAGGACTGATCAGGAGAGATCCGCCAGCGCGATGGCCGCCAGGGCTGCGCGCTCGATATCATCCTCATCCACCGCCCATTCCAATCGTGAAGTGCTCTGTTCGGTCGGACCGGGGCGTTGGGCAGACAATGTTGCGCCGAGTGCCCGCATCAGGCGGTCCGCTTCCGCATCGAGGGCGACCTGGTCGAGGACCGGCCAGTCCGCATCAGAAATGTCTCCCACGCGGAACGGAGGGAGATGGATCAGCCAAGCCGTTTCATCGCCTTTCGCAATGCCTGCCCGTTCAAATCCAATTCGAATTTGATGGGTGCCTGCAATCAGGCGGATGAATTCAGCACCGATCGCGTTTGCGCGCATCTTGTCGTGGCCAACACGGCTGCCCAACCCGAGCCATGCGGTCCACAGCTGAACATCGCTGATCGCAGCAGGACCACCGAGCAAGAGCCAGCGTTCATCGTTGCGCCATTCGATTAGAGTCGTCGCGAGGGCCCGAGGGTCCTCGGCCGGAGAATCGAACGACAAGCCCCAACAGGGGAAGGGAACACAGGTCACGATTGGGCGGGAGGGCGTCTCCCTCATCAATCGGTCGGCGAATGTCGACGACCTTGAATCGAGCGCTCGGCCGCGGTCATGATGTTGCGAACCATCTGCTGACTCCAGCCCCATTCATCGGCCAATCGCTGCTGACTCTTGGCGGGGATCCGGCAGACCTCGAGTGGGGTGCGGTATCCGTGGTTCGCGAGCACGCGGGCGCGCACTCGACCGACCCCGCGAATGGCGATCAGGCCGAGTAGGTCCTGTCTGCACCCGTTCGCCACACGCTTTCGCATGATGTCGAGCATGTCGATGAGGTCGGGGTCCGCTTCGGCCAAGGTCGGGTCGACATCCTCGTCGTTGACGCAGATTTGTCGGGCGGCATTGAGCAACCAATCCGCATGGTCGACGCGCACGCGGAGATCGCCCGGAGCGACGCTGAGAAGGGATTCAATTTCGCGCAGTGAATCCTCCTCGATCCATCTGTCTAAGGTCCAGGCGCTCTTGGCCAAGGTTTCGGCCTCCTGCAGGAATCCGAGTCCGTTCAGATCGACCCCATCGAGCAGAACTTGGTCGGCCATGGCGCGCACCTTCACATCCAGCATCTCGGCCTGTTTTCCGGTCGGCCACATCGGTGGGAAGTCGGGGGTGCAAGCGATCAGATGGAGCAGGGCCCACGGCGAGATGGACCGGTCTTCGATGACCCGGCAGAGAATCTGACGTGCGCGACGCAAGCCCTCGCGCAGGATGAGTCCCGACAGCGGGTCGAGGTAGAGTCGGCTGACGCGCTCACCGAATGCCGTTGGGGCATAGGTCATCCCGGCAGGGTCGGGCACGCTGGTTTCGGGCACCTCTGTGGTGATGGCGCTGGCCCGCTCGAAACCGATGACCGCGGGGCGGGCGGGCCGGGGTTTTTCCTCGACGAGTTCAGCCAGGTCCACCCCTTCGTGGGCCTGGGCGGTCCGAGCCCATGCCGGCAGTTCGTCATCCCAGTCTTCTGGCCCCTCGTCGGCCTCGGCCGTGGCTGTGACGATGGATCCATCCACACCCTCTCGGGTGATGAATCGGTGGGTGGCGAGCCAAGAGAGAATTTCATCGATGCGGCTCTGCAGCATATCGCGCGGGATGCGGGTGGCGAGGAAGGTTTGCTCAAAGAAGCGAGCCAAGGCCTCGCGGTCCCGCTGCCCACCGGTGGCGATGGCGGCGAGCACGTGCACCCGCATCGCGGGATCTGCGGCGAGTTTGGATTCAACAGCCTCGGGTTCCTCCTCGAAGTACCGCTCAGCGATCTGGTCGGCATGGTCGAGATTTCGGGCGATCAGCCACGCATCGCCGACGCTGTCATAGCGTGGCCGACCGGCTCTGCCGAGCATCTGATGCACCTCCATCCGAGGCAACATTCGACTGAGCCCGTCCTCCCAGCGAGTGAGGTCGCGCACGACGACTCGACGCGCGGGGAGGTTGACCCCGGCGGCCAGCGTGGGTGTGGCTGCGATGCCGAACAGGGTGCGTGCGCGGAAGCCATCCTCGATGATGCGACGCTGCACGGCGGTCAAACCGGCGTGGTGGAAGGCGACACCACCGCGTACGGCCTCGGCCAAACGCTCCGACATCATCGTGCCCTCGTCACTACTCTCGAGCGAGGCGGCGATTTCAGCCAAGGCGGAAAGGCGGGCCGCGGCATCGAAGTCCGCCGGCCCCTCCTCGGGTTTTTTGACCCAAGTGCGCAACCGCTTCTGCATCCAAGCACCCAACTTTTTCGCGCTGCCCTCCGCATAGCGGCGGGTGCCGCGGAAGACGAGCACCTGCCCACCATCGAGAACGGTCGAGAGCAGCACACTGCGAAGTTCATCCCCACCCGAAGGCAGTTCGAACGGCGGCGGGAGGGTCGTATCATCGGCGGCGGGACCCACCTGTTTTCGAGGTTCGACCAGATTCTCACAGACCGTGCCATAGCGCAGGACAACCGGCCTCCACTCCGAATGGATGAGTACAGCATCCAACCAGGCCGCGATATCGGGTGCATTTCCAACGGTGGCCGAAAGGGCGATGATCTGGGCATCGGGCTTCTCGTGACGGATGCGTGCGAGGTTGATCTCCATGGTCGGGCCGCGGCTCTTGTCGTGGATCAGATGGACCTCGTCGGCGATGACGATGCTCATGCGCGCCATCAAATCGGGTTTGTTGCGCAGTAGGGAGTCAAATTTCTCACTCGTCGCAACGATGATGTCGGCGCTCTCTAACGAGACCGTCTCGCCACTGCGATCTCCCACAGCCATACCGACGATCAGACCGAGGGCGTCACCGGCCTCGCGCAACTCCTCGACTTTTTCTGCAGCCAACGCCTTCAATGGCACCAGGTAGAACGCTCGACTGCCCGGTGCATCGACGAGCAACTTCTGCAAAATTGCCAGGTAGGCGACCAAGCTTTTCCCACTCGCCGTGGGAATCGCCAACAGCATGTTCCGCCCCGACAGGGCGACGGGCAAGGCTTCGGCTTGAGGGGGGTGCAGTCGCTCGATGCCCCAGGTCTCGATGAGGAGGTCGGCCACGCCTTGCGGCAGGTCGAGTTCCCGCACATCATCGGCCATGGCCCACAGTCCATCGTCCACCGCCCAAAAGGATAGGGGTGCCCAGTCGCGGAAGTGTGAAGTGCCTGTGCAGTAGCAACAGCCTTGATGAGCGACGGGAACGAGGCGGTCGAACATCTCTCAGAGAGGCTTTCTCTGTTCGATGATGACCCCGATATCAACGACTGGTTCGAGATTGCTCTCGGCGCTGCGATGTTGACGATGGGCCTGCACCAATTGTTCAACCCGGGCGGTCTCTTCAGCCTCGCAGTCATGCAGTGGCTCGGCGCCGGCGTCTTCTCGGGCGGCCTGATTCTTATCGGTCATGGCCTCAAGGATATGATGGTCAAAGAGACACGCGATTCGATCATCCGCCTCGAGGCGGGCGAAGGTTCAGATCGCATCGATTACGGCCTCATCCGCGACGTGCTTCTCCACCCCGACCAATACCAGCAATTGCTCTATCAGGCCTACCAATTGGCCTACGAGGATGGCATCCTCACCGACGATGAATTGACCGAATTGCAAGCCCTTGCCCGCGTACTGCAGGTGCCCGAGCGCAGTGCTGCGCGCATGGCCACCCGCGCCGCCATCGAATCTGCGCTGGAGGATGGCCATGTCTCCGAGGCCGAGATGGACCTCATCATCGGTGCGGCCCGTCCACTCGGCCTCTCCGAAGAGGATCTCACCCACATCATCGAAGCCCTGCAGGAGCACGAACTCGACCCGACGGGCCGCGAGATGCTCGACGGGATGCTCGGCCACATTCCCGACGAGGACTCGGACGGCGAAGAAGAGTGAGTCAGTCGAAGAATCGACCGGCGATCACCGAGGCCTCATCACGCCGCGCCTTCTCGACATAACCGGCACTCGCCAGCACGAATAGTCCGGTCATCGCGACCCAGAAATCGTGTGGAATCATCCCATCCGACGTCACCAGACCGCCCGGCAAGATCAGGTCGTTCGCATAGACCTCGGAGGGTCGAATCGAGAGTTCCATCGCATCGATGCCACAGTCACAGAACGAGACCGACAACAACTCGGGCAGCACAGCAGCCGTCAATTTGGCCCAGTCATCCGCCGGGATCGAATCGGGGCGCGTCGTCCACGCCGGCGCCGATAGAGACCCGATGCCGGGTGCGGTGGTCATCGTCCAATCGACGTGAAGAATGTCCCCGGTCGGCTCTGCATCGACAATGAGAAGCGACTCCAGAAGGATCAGGTCCAGCGCCATCAGGCGCCCGGTCCGGAGGATGAACCGGACCTCATTTTCATCCGACAATCGCGCCTCTTGCAATTTCCCGAACACCAATTTGTCAAAATCGACTGACTCCAACTCTTCCACCTGGATTTGCCAACGTCCATCCCCCAATGGATGAGTGGATTCTATGGTCAACATGAACTGCAATCTCTCGCCATCGACAGCGCCCAGAAAACCACCGTAATGCTGTGGTCCATAGGCCCCTTCATCGTTGTTGATGATGCCTTGATGAATGCGATTGATCCGCTCATCGAGGAGGTCATCAAAGGTCATCTCGCCGGGATTCTGAGTCTCATTGGAAATGGACACCGCCGGCGAGATGATGCCACCGACCAACAACAGAATCATCGCCATCGGTAGCATGAACCGAGGCAGCCAAGGCGAGGATAGCGGCACGAGATATCCACCGAGTGCGATGATGATGCCCGCGGCAGCCACGCCCATCGTGAAGACGCCCGCGCCGGCGGGTGTACTCGCCTCCGAGACCCTTCCAACCTGCGTGATGCCACCATCCCAGGTCGCCTCGCCGGTGAATTCCTCGGGTGTGGTCGCGCCGATGCCGAGCATGGCTGTGCGACCCGTGAAGGAATAGGATTGGTATCGGTCCTCAGCACCGGTCCAGCAGAGTGTGTATTCGCCACCCTCCGGCTCGATGAACCGCAGTTCATCGACGACGGATTCTCCCTCGTAACGCGTGCGAATCTCGGGTTCATCCACCGCTTTGTCGGACCCATCCCGCATCACTGGAATCGTGTGGGCCTGTTCGACCTCGATCGGTGTCGCCGCCCACGAGATGATGACGGTGACCGACGCTAAATTCGCCGACACGTCCAATCGAAAGCAATCGACATCCGCTCCCATCAGACCCCCAAAGGTGGTCGACCCGATCAGTGAGATTTCCTTCGGTTCGGAAATGCTCGTCGGTTCGTCCACATTGGCCGCTTCGGCATCCAAACTCCAGATGATCGGCAATTCAAGGAAAGAATCCCCAGCGAGGTACAACTCCCAAGTGACAGGATTACTGATGTCGAACTCGATGCGCAAGAGCACCTGATCCCCCGGCCCCAGAATGCGCCCATTCGACAGGTCGAGGTCGGCATTGTCCAATCTATACGGGGACTGAGCCCCCAACGATGCACTTGGGGCGGGCAGGGTCCAATCATTGAACGATGGACCTAGAATCAACTCCACATACACATCCGGACGGGTGATTCCCAGGCCATCCTCGGCGATGCGCAGGTCGATCTCCAACGTCTCCATCACCGTCGGTAACAGCGCCACGCTGACTTGATCGGGGCGTAGCTGGAACTCAAGGCGAACGGTCACCGGCTGGGCAGGATTTGCGTTGCGTTCCTCGGCCGAGATCATCGCATCACCCGCCGCGTCGTTCGACAATGTGCAATCTCCGGCATTGCAGACCAGATTGAGGCGGCGCTCATCCATCGACAGTTCGGCCGAGGCCGCAGGGATCAGCAATAGGGCGAACAGCAGAAGCGCCCAGCATCGCTTCGCCATGCCCCTGTCCCGCACCGAGGCGGGCTTAGGCATTGTCTCGGGCTGCATCGACGAGAATCACCTGGCAGACCCGACAGCGGTAACGTCCATTGGAACGGCGACTGCGCGGGTGTTCGATGCCGCATTGCGGGCAGGTCCACAGCCACTTCGCCGCCCTTGTGCGCAGGTGCGTACCGAAGGCCGGACCCATCGCACGCGCTTCCGTGTCCGGCCACAGCGCCTCCAAGCGACGGAAGGTGCGGTCGTGGCCGGCGAATCCCAAGGCGTGCAGGTATTCGTGGTAGAGCAGGAACATCGCATAACGTCGCCAATCCCCCTCGAGCGCGGCGGGATGGAGGTCGACGCATTGGACATCCGCAGGCCCTTGGATGTCGGCTTTGCGAATCCCTTTTCGGTAGCGACAAACGGCATGTAATCGGGTCGCGTCCCGCCGCAATCGACCCAGCGGAATGGCGCGTAGTTCATCGATCGAAAGCCCAGCCAACTCGTGCAGAGACGACATCGTGGCGATGACAGCCTGGGCTGTCACCTCCAAGGTCTCCGCTCGGTCCATGTTGACTCCTCCTGTTGGCCGTTCATCAACATGACCGATTTCGAGTAACTTTGAGGCTCACAACAACTTCTTCATTGAGTATGGGGGTGGACAAATTGTAAGAGATGGTTTCTGGACACATGGTTCGTTTCGCCGCCTTGGCGATGTGCGCTCTATTGATGGCATCTTTGAACGTCCACGATAATGATTCCAGCCAGCTGAATTCTGACCCCTTCGAAACCTCAGGTCGAAGTGGCCCTGACCTGATCGTCGACTACCTCGCCGCATCGTGGAGTTCCGCGGATGCGGGTGATTCCAAGAGCGTCAGCATTCGTATTGAGAACATCGGGGATGCTTCTTCTGGGTCCTTCCGTTGGGGCCTGTACCTCTCTTCTGATCAGACCATCACCACCAGTGACATCCACCTCGATGATTGGTCGAAGTCGAGCATCTCAGCGGGAAGCACCTATTCGACTTCGAAGACCATCACAATCCCGACCACCATCACCGGCGGCTACTATTATGTTGGAATGATCGTTGACATCAACAACCAGGTGAGCGAATCGAATGAGAACAACAACGACGAATACGATACCGGGCGAGTCCATGTCTACGAGTTGGCTGATCTCGTGCCGCGGACGACATCCTCATCCTGTTCGACCCCGGCCACCGGAACCATTGGGGATTACCTCTCCTCATCCATTTCGATTCAATATGAGAATGATGTCTCGAGCAGCCATGGGCAATCCACCGGGTCCTTTGATTGGGCGATGTACCTCTCCACCGATTCGACGATTACCACCAGCGATTCACAGGTCGGTTCGGACCAATATTCCTCCAGCCTGTCCTCAGGAAGTTATCGAACCGATTCGTTATCGAGTTCAACTCGCATCCCTTCCTCACTCAGCGCAGGGACCTACTACTGGGGTTACATCCTCGATGTTGATTCCGATGTGGATGAGGCCAGCGAGTCGAACAATGTCCGTACCTGCGATCAGATCACACTGCAGGAGGACCTGCCTGATATCGAGGCGACCTCGGTCGGCACGAGCTCATCCTCAGCCGTGATGGGCGAGACAATCACAGTCTCCTATCGAATCGACAACATCGGCACGGATTACACGGGCTCATTCTATTGGAAACTCTACTTGTCAACCGATTCCACAATCACGACCTCCGATACCTTCGTCGATGAATTCAGCGTCAGCAGCATCAGTGGCGGTTCCTATCGGTCGGGGTATGAGTACAGCGTCGCCATCCCGACTGGAATGAGTCCTGGTTACCATTACCTCGGCATGATCGCTGACAATCGTGACTCGGCGAATGAGTTGGATGAATCGAACAATGTGGTCGCAGACTCTGGCCGCATTGACATCGAGGAACCCGCGGATCTCGTGCCTACATCACCCTCTGGACCAAGCAGTGCTCAGGCCGGTCAGCAGGTGAGCATCTCCTGGCGAATCGACAATGATGGCGATGACACCTCAGGGTGGTTCTACTGGGAGATGTACATCTCGACGGATTCAACAATCACGACGAGTGACACGAAACTCGGTAGCACGCAGCAGGCGAGCAGCATCTCTGGCGGCTCGTATCGCAGTGGCACCTATAGCCCGACCCTGCCGAGCAATCTGCAGCAGGGGACCTATTACTACGGCATCCTGGTGGACTCGACCGATCGCGTTTCCGAAGGCGATGAGACCAACAATATTCTCGCTGGGAATTCGGTCTCGATCACGGTCCCCGATTACGATCTTGAAGCGACATCCATCTCGGTGGATTCAGGCTATAGACAGGTATGTGAGGAGGCGGACATCTATATCACGTTGAGTGCGACGAACCTTGGAACTGACAATGCCGGATCCCACTATTATGAGGCGACTGTTTCGACCGGAAATTCCGCCAGCGCCATCTACCTCGGCACCTCTCTTGGATTCGCCAACGGCGTGGCTGACGTCCCCTCTTACACCCACTCGGGCATGCAAGCGACCCTGCCAGCAAGCATCACTCCAGGGACCTATTATGTCGGCTTGATCGTCGACTCCGGAGACTACATCTCCGAGTCGGATGAGAATAACAACATCGTCGCGACGACGAGCGCGCAACTCACGGTTCTCGATTGTGCGGCTGATCTCGAGCCGACCTCTGTCTCGGGTCCGAGTTCAGGTGTCAGAGGGGGCACAGTTCAGGTGAATGTCCAGATTGCGAATCCAGGGCTGGAGGATGCATTCAATGTCGACTACAACGTCTATCTCTCGAGAGACACCACCATCACGGGCGGCAGTGCAGACGTCCTCGTCGGTTCCGATGTCGTCAATAGCATCGCTTTCGGGAGTTCCTTCTCGGGTTCGATCAATCTGGCCATCCCTTCCAATCTGGACGATGGTTGTTGGTTCTGGGGATTGATTGCGGACCCCAACGCTGCCATCGATGAGATGGATGAGACGAATAACGCGATCTCATCGAGCGGCCAATTCTGTTTACAAGAGGCCGATCTGGTGGTTGATTCGATCAGCTTGCCAGTAGATGCGGTCAGCGGTCAATCCGCTTCGGTCACCATCACCGTAGTGAATACCGGGGGCTCGGATGCTGGGGCCTTCGATGTCCGCCTGCTGCTCTCCTTGGACGCCCAGGTCGGGACCGATGATACCCAACTGGATTCATTCCGAATCACTTCGCTGGCCAGCGGTGCATCCTCCGAGATCACCCGCGAGGTCACGATTCCAGGCGGGCATATCGGGCAGTTCCACTGGGTCGTTCTCCTCGATTCATCCTCTGAGATTCCCGAGGATGATGAGACGAACAATGCCGCTGCCTCCATCGCCTTCACCATCTCCGCTCCCGCGAAGGACCTGCTCGCCTCCTGGGTCGAGGCGCCGGTCTCAGCAGAACCCGGTCAGACGGTGGTCATCCACTGGGGTGCGGAGAACTTGGGTCAGGAGGCACTTGCTTTCGATGTTGAAATATGGCTATCCGAGGATCGTACGCTCGGTACGGGTGACATTCGTCTTTCTCAATCCAGAGTACCTGCTCTCGCGAGCGGGTCGATGTTGGTGGAATCACAGACCGTGAATCTCGTGGGAGATACACAGGGCGTGTGGTGGGTCCTGCTCTCATTGGATACCTCGGATGAACACTTTGAGGATGATGAGAACAACAACCTGCGCATCTCCAACAATACCCTGGCGGTGGATTCTGGCAGTCCCCCTCCCGCTGGTGAGACGTTGCCCGGGTGTGATGCTCCGGATACGGACGGAGAATTCCCCTCCGATGCGGCGGCGACCCGTTCATCAGCACACCATCTCGGACTGAATCCGAATCTCACATTGGATGGTTGTCTGGTCGGTATGGATGAGGTGGATTGGTACGCCTTCGTCCTCAATGCTGGCAACAGGACGACGATCGCATTCGGTGCTGAGGGGGCTCACCTCGAGGTATCGGTTGTGAACGGCTCAGCATCACTTGGCCAGGGGCTGGTCGATGACGATGTTCGCTGGGTGACGATTTCCGCCTTGAATGAAGATCTGGAAGGCACCTCCTTGTTGTTCCACATTCGGGTGATGTGGGACCCCTCAGTTCCGGGTGGCCCCTACCAGATTCGCATCGTGACCACGGATGCCAGCATCGAGACGGATCTGACCCCACCGGCAGCGCCGACAATCGATGCGTTGGATGAATGGACTCAAGCTGACGATGTCGAGCTGCATTGGAACGAGGTCTTGGATGATGAATCTGGGCTTTCCCACTACCAAGTGCGATGGGCAGGCGGACTCTGGGCGACCGTCGATGTCAACCACACGTCAATCAATCTCAGCATGCTCAGCGATGGCCGCCATTCGTTCGAGGTTCGGGCCATCGATTCGGCTGGAAATGTTGGCCAAGCCAACGCGACATGGATCAGAATCGATCGCATTGCACCATCGGTCCAACTCGAGCAGGCTGACGCCCAACGTAGCCCTCTATCCGTGCTGGTCGTCAACCTCACAATCGATGATGGGTCTGGTAGCGGACCCTCGGTCGTCGAATGGTCCTCGGACAACCAGAGTTGGTCGGAATTCCCGGATGACGGCTTTATCCTCTGGCCAGACTGGACGGTCCTCGACTTCCATGTCCTCGTGACCGATGGTGCTGGAAACACCGTCCATGAGCACCTCGCGATCACCGTGCCTGAGGCTGCTGAAGGAACCGACAGTACAACCACTGAGGGTGATCTTCAAACCAAGGGCAGCGGTGTAATCAGTACGGTGATGGCTGTGATTGTCATCCTAGCAATCATCACCCTCTCGATCATCATCGTATGGGTGAGCCGGCGTGCGAGGTCCGTATCGGATTCCGAGGATGATGAAGAGGAATCCGATTACAGTGATGATGACGAGGGTGTGGAAGAAATAGCATCGGTCACGATGGAGGCGGCCATGCATGTCGCCGACTATACCCATCTACCCGGAGGCGGCACCTATGACGAGTCCACCGGCCAGACGGTCTATATCGATCCAGAAGGGCGCTGGTGGTGGCAGCAGCCGGATGATTCGTTCTTCCATGATCCGGGAATCAGTGCCATCGATGCCAAGCCGGATGACCTTCCTTGACGGCGACGAACAGGCCTTCGCCGCGCGCGCAGACCTCACCATCCGCGGTGAGTTCCATGGTGACGTTGGCGCGGTCGCCATCGATTGATTCGATCTGACTGGTGATGTGCAATGGCACACCCAACGGGGTCGGTCTGCGCAGCTTGACCGTGTAGCGGGCGGTGACGGTACACGGCGGCTCGGATTCGCCGCGGTCCGCCATGATCGCCATCGCCGCGGTCCAATTGCCGTGACAGTCGAGCAGTGTGCCGATGATGCCGCCATTGATCATGCCGGGGAAAGCCTGGTGGGACGCGGTGGTCTCAAAGGTCATTTCGAGGCCGTTTTCGATGGGAAAACTGCGGATGCGCAATCCGTCCACATTGGCCGGTCCGCAGCCGAAGCAGATGCTGTTCGGTGCATGGCGTTCCTGCACACTCGGCTCGGGCATGCTGGGAGGGGAGAATCGGCGGGTCTTGAGGATACGTGCGGCAACCGGCTCCTACGGAGCCACCCCGGGGGTTTCATTCAAGGGGTGTCAGGTCTGAGATGGCCTTATCCGCAACCGTGGATGAGGGGATGGTCCCAATGCCTCCGAAAGGCGACAGCACCGAGGACGCGGCGCGTCCAAAGCGTTCCAAGACGTTGAAGGTGAGCAACCAGATTCCGGCCAAGCGACGCCGTGAGATCGAGAAGGCATTGGACGCCCACGACACGGCTCGGCCCGAGTGGGACCGACTGCGTGGAGCCAAGCAACACCGATTCTTTCGCAAGCGGGTCAAACCGGGTACACAGCGCCAGATCGAGATGCCGCTTCTCGATGTCAAATTGGGCGATGCATGGCCGACCCCGGTCACCGTCATCCATGGAACCCGGCCGGGGCCGACCATCACCATCACCGGTGGTGTCCATGGCGATGAGATGGTTGGACAAGTGGCTGCAAGCCTGCTATCACAGGCCGTCTTCACCGGTCCAGGCCGGCCGCTCGACCCCGATTCAATGGCCGGCACGTTGCGAATTGCACCTGTTCTCAATCCGCCGGGTCTGGCCCGTCAACGCCGCTATTTCCCCGACGGCCGTGATCTGAATCGAGAATTCCCCGGCTCGGAGGCGGGTTCGACCACAGCCCGTGTTGCCCATCGCATCCTCAACGAGCTCATCGAGGGCTCCGATTTCCTACTCGACCTCCACACCGCGGCCAATGGTCGCGACAATCTGCCGCAGGTGCGGGCCAACCTCGCCCATCCACCGAGCAACCGTGTGGCGCGGGCCTTCGGCATCGAGGTCATCCTCGATTCAAAGGGCCCGAAGGGCAGCCTGCGACGCGCTGCGGTCGACGCCGGCATCGGTGCGCTCGTCTACGAGGGCGGCGGGGCAAACCTCGCCGATCACGAGGCGGTTCAGATCGCGATTCATGGCGTGCTCAACGTGCTGCGCAGCCTGCACGTCATCCCGGGCAATGCGGCCCGGCCCAAGTTCCGACTGCTCGCCTCGGGTTCGACCTGGGTGCGTGCGGAAGAGGGTGGATTGGTCGACCTCTTCGTCGGCCGGGGTTCCTTTGTCGAGGCCGGCGAGGTCATCGGCCGCATCGTCGACCCGCAGAATCCACTGGAGAGTGCCGACATTATCTCCCCTGCACGCGGCTTATTCATCTGCACGGCGAACAATCCGATCGTCACACCGGGCACACCGGTCGGCCATCTGCTGCCGATCACCCGGGGTGTCAAACTGATTCGCAAGGGGCTGGATGCAAAGAGCGACCGTCTCATCGTCTCCGGCTCGAAGGGCGAGCCGATCTGGCGCGAGGAGGTCGAGGTCGAGGAGATCACCATCGACGGAGAATGGTCCGGTGGAGGCGTCGATGCCGAGTGGCAGCGCGGCTGGACCGACCCGGCCGACCGCGAACATGTCGAGGCCTCTGAAGAAGAGGACGCGGACTGATCATTCCTCTTCGTCACGTTGGCGCCCCAAGAGGACGGGCAGTCGCCTGATGGTGGTCATGAATGCGGGCATCATCAGGGCGAGGATGAGGAGTCCGACGAGGATCGGCATCGTCCAGTTCGTCTCTTTTGCTTTGGGCGTCGTATCGTTGATTGGCGTGGTCGAGGCATTCCGCAACGTGGTCTGGCCATCGCGCCCGACGATGAGGACATGGTCGGCATCGAGCATGGCTTGACCATCCGAGACGGGGATGGAGAGGTTGGTCGCGCTGCCGTTCCACGACAGGTTGGTGATGCCGGCGATCGCCCGGGTCCCATCGACCACCCAGACATCGAGGGTGGCGGCCGTGCCCGCGTCCAGATGAATGCGAATGACGCCGCCAACGATTGCGGCGGAGCCGTTCTGTTCACCGTCAAGGTCGGGCAGTGCAGCAACCAGATCGTCGATTTCGCTGGCTTGTGACCGACTCATCAGGCGCCAGCGGTCATCGACGACAACAGTCGGATAACCCTCCGCGCCCACCTGTTTGAACCTCATACGCGCGTCAGGAAAGTGAAATTCATCACTGAAATTCGAGGCGTGCAACTCGACCACACCGACATCCTCACCCAATCCTCTCACAGCGATCTCAGCCGGCCGGCAGGGCATACACCACGTGGCGGTGAACAATTCGACAACCTGGGTTGGGTGGCGGATTTCAGACCCATCGAGCGGCAATTCCACCGCGAAGGTGATCGCACTCTCCTCCTCAGGAATCTCGACCAAGCCGTCCGCTCCCACCGTGGGCAGCAGGAGAATGGCCAGAACGAGCCAAGCGAGGCGCATGACACAGCCGTTCCCGACCGTGCTTAAGTAGGCTTGACCCGACGCCGTCGCGTGGAAGAGAAGGGCGGTTGGATGCGGCTTCACAATCTGCCGTTGGCGCTATTCGTCCTGACGATGTTCGCCGTGGCGCTTGGCGGTAGCGTGCGCATTCACGATGCGGGAGAATCCTGCCCAGATTGGCCGCAGTGCTTCGGTTCCTGGTCCTTTGACGTCTCGGAGGAAGAGCAGAGAACCTGGTATGAGGCCAACCCCGACGAGATCGATTCACGCGGCTCAGATGTGACCTATACGACCTTTGAGATTTTCTTGGAATGGGGCCATCGCGTCGTCACGGGCCTGCTGCTCGGCCCGCTCTGCATCCTGCAGTGGTTCGTCGCTTTCCGGCGCAAGGAAAAGATGCCCGAGGTTCACAAGGCCTCGATCATCGCTTTGGTTCTGGTCGTCGTCCAAGGGATTCTCGGCTACATCACGGTTCGATACGATAACGTCCACTGGTCTGTCGCCGCACATTTGGTGCTGGCGCTGGCGTTGGCGCTCTCCCTGTTGTGGGCTTGGTTGCGTTGGATGGAGGCCGAGGGTCTGTCGATTCCACGCGCCTCGAAGAAGAATCAGAAGCGATTGATCGACCTATCGGTCGGCACCTTGGTCGTCCTCGTTCTCGGCGCCTTCGTCGCGGCGATCGAGGGTCAAAACGGGGCCTGCTCGGTGGGCTCATTCGCCGCCTGGCCGCTGTGCAATGGGAGTCTGTACGCCTCCTTGACAGAGAACCTCCAATTCGTCCATCGGATCGCCGCGATTCTCGTCGCCGTGAGCCTCTTTGCATCGTTGAGAGAGATGGATGGAGTCACCCGGAAGTGGGTCCATGCGGGGGTCGGCATCTACACGCTGAATCTGCTCCTCGGCGGTGCCTACATCCTGACCGCATCGGCGGGCTTCATCGAGTGGCTATCGCTGCTCCATCTATTGGCCGGCAGCACCGCCTTCCTGTGCATCGCCTTCGCCGCAATGCTGACCTTCGGGCCCGAGATCGACGAGGAGGAGTGAGTGGAAAGCCCCTACGGGGCTGGCGATGGCCTTATGACACCCCGGCAGGTCGGCGGGTCGCAGCACTCCGCTGTACGTGATTCCCCATGGTCAAACCGGCACGCCTCCACACCCGCTTCGAAAAGGCCCGCATCATCGGTGCCCGCGCCCTGCAAATCAGCATGGGAGCTCCGCTCTATGTTGAGGAGAAGGACCTGCGCGTCGCCTTCCGCGAGGAGCTGGTCGCGCTCTACGGTGTTGTAGAGGCGGACTCTCGCTTCGTGCTCGACCCACTCAAGATCGCGTTGCTCGAATACGAGCGCCACCTGATCCCCATCGACGTCGATCCCCACGAGGATTGAACCGCTTTCAGGGACGCCCTGTAAGGGCGTCATTCATAGGTCGCTTGAGCCCGCGACTGTGTCATGAGTGAGTCCGAGACGCCCACCGCTGGCATCTCTGACTGGTTCAATCTGATGAAGCCGGGCGTCCTCGCTCTGCTGCAGGTCACAGCGATGTGCGCCATCCTGATTCACGATTTGATCGAGTGGCGCGCCGCGGGTCAAACCGGATTCGACCTCTTGGATACCCTTCGAACCATGGGCGTGGTCTTCGTCGGAGGCTGTCTGACCGCAGGCGGTGCGCACACCTTCAACAACGTGCTCGACCGCGACATCGACCCCGGTATGAAGCGCACCTCACATCGGGCGATCGCAAGTGGACTGATCAGCCCGACCGCGGGCATGATCTGGGGTCTGACCGTCTCGATTGCGGGCATCATTTGGTTGGTTGAACTCGCCAACCCGGTCGCCGCATTCTGGGCCGGCTTCAGCATCCTCTTCTACGTCTTCATCTACACCTTGTGGTTGAAGCGGACCACGGTCCAAAACATCGTCATCGGCGGCATCGCAGGCGCCACACCGCCGCTGGTCGGCTGGGCTGCGGCGATGGGCACCGCGGTCTCCATCGCCAACCCGTTCGACCTCGGCAGCGCACTGCCGTGGCTGATGTTCATCCTCATTTTCCTGTGGACCCCGCCCCATTTCTGGGCCCTCGCCCTGTATGCCAGTGATCAATACAAGAAGGTCGGCATCCCGATGATGCCTTGGGTCAAGGGGCCGCAACGCACCATGACCGAGATGCGCGTCTATGCGCTCTTGCTAATCGGCATCGCTGCCATGCCCTGGCTCGACCCGAGGGATGTCGGTGAATTGCCCGCCTATCTTTACACGCTGATGGCGCTGGTGCTCGGCATTTGGTACAATCAATCCGTCATCTCAATCGACATCCACGAACCACGAGATTCGGAGGGCCGGATCCCCTCAGCACGCCGTTCATTCTTTATCTCAATCGGCTATCTCGCCTACATGTTTTTCGCCTTGGTCTTGGTCTTGGTCTCACCCGAATTGACGATTCTTTGCCTCGCCCTGCTGATGCTGCGCATTCTCGCCAAGCGGCAGAAGCCCGCCAAATCCTGAACGGGGTTTGATTCATACGAGGCACCACCCCTTCGGGTGGTGTACGTTGACCACGTGCGGTGAACCTGATGGATGAAAGCGACCTCATCTACGATTGGAATGTCGTCAATTACGACTTCCAGCGGAACCCGGCCAATCACCCGCACGACATCTGGTTTGACGACGAGACGCTGCGCGATGGATTGCAGAGTCCGAGCGCGCGCAACCCAACCATCGATGAGAAGATTGAGCTGCTGACCTACATGGAACGCCTCGGTGTGCAGAAGGTCGACCTCGGCCTGCCCGGAGCCGGTCCCTTTCACATCAACCACATCGATGCGATGCTCTCTCACATCCGCGAAAATGACTACCAAATCCGTCCCGGTTGCGCGGTTCGCACCGTCGTATCGGACATCGAACCGCTGGTCGACCTTCAGGCCAAGCACGAGATGCAGATCCAAGCGAGCGCCTTCCTCGGCACCAGTCCAATTCGTCAATACGCTGAGAATTGGACGATGGAACGCATTCTCAGCACGGCCGAAAAGGCCGTCACATTCGCTGTCGACAACGACATCCCCGTGATGTTTGTGACCGAGGACACGACCCGCAGCAAACCCGAGGATATCAAGGCGGTCTACACGCGCGCCATCGAGTTGGGCGCGGACCGCATCTGTGTCTGCGATACCTGTGGTCACGTCACGCCGAACGGGGTGAAGCAACTGCTCGGATTCATTCAGGATGAGGTGATCCCCGATGCCGGTGTCAAACGCCGCGACATCGAGGTCAATTGGCACGGTCATCAGGACCGTGGACTCGGCGTTGCGAACAACCTCGCCGCCGCTGAGGCCGGTGCGGATGTGATTCACGGCACAGCGCTCGGTGTCGGTGAGCGTGCAGGCAATGCCCCGCTCGACCAGACGCTGGTCAACCTCAGTCTGATGGGCGTGATCGACAATGATCTCACCCTCCTCGCAGAGTACATGGCGAAAGCGCACGAATACGTCGAGGTAGCCCTGCCGCGCAACTATCCAGTCTTCGGTGAGGATGCCTTTGAGACCGGCACCGGCGTGCACGCCAGCGCCGTTATCAAGGCGATGAAAAAGGGCGACCATTGGCTGGCGGACCGCGTCTACTCGGGCGTGCCAGCCCAAGATTATGGACTCCAGCAAATCATTCGCATCGGCCACATGAGTGGACGCTCGAACATCGTCTGGTGGCTCGAGCAGCACGGCCATGAGGTGTCTGACGAATTGATCGCCCACCTGTTCGAGATCGCCAAAAGCCAGCGCCGACTGATGCCCGATACCGAGGTCGAGGCCGCCGTTCAGGCCTTCCTCTCCTGATTCAGGCGAGGCGAACTCTCAAAGACGTCTCGATGGCCCTACGGGCCATGAAGCAGGTCGGAGTGGTCCTCATCCTCCTCCTTTCCGTCCTCTCACCGCTGGCTGCGGGCGAAGAGATCTTCGAGCAAAGTGACCACCTTTTGGACTATTCTCGGAATGTCCAAATCGCCTTTGAGCGCTGCGAGATCCTCGACCACGATGGCGCCTGGTTGGTCGTCTCCGAGCACCTCGATGGGACCCCAACCCTCTTGGAAAACGCGGTGCTGATCCAATCGAATCCGACCCAAATCAAGCACATGCTCTCGACGAATGAGATCGAGGCGGCCTGCCCGCAGACCGAGAAGCAACAGTTGCCTCGCTGGGTGCCGAACGATCCGAAGTTCGGTGACCAATGGCACCTGCAGAACACGGGACAGACCAATGGCTTGGCTGGCGAGGATGCGAATCTGACCGGCGCTTGGGAATCCTATCTGGGAACCGGCGTAACCATCGGCATCGTCGATGATGGACTGGACCGCGACCATCCGGACCTGTCGACGAATTATGACAACACGAATGATTGGGATTTCTGTGGCAACGACGGCAATCCCACGCCCTCTCGCTGGGATGCCCACGGCACGGCAGCCGCGGGCGTGGCCGCTGCGACCGGCGACAACAACGTCGGGGTTTCTGGTAGCGCACCGGACGCGAATCTCGCCGGGCTCCAACTCATCTCCTGTGGCCTATCCGACACCCGTGAATCGAATGCCCTCAACCATGAGAACCAGATCATCGACATCTACTCCAATTCTTGGGGCCCGAGCGATTCCGGCTCGGTTCTCGATGGCCCGGGACCTTTGGTCGTCGCCGCCTTCGAGGATGACGTCGCAAATGGCCGTGGTGGGCTGGGCAACATCATCACCTGGGCGGCGGGCAACGGCTACTCCAGCGATGACAGCAACAAGGATGGCTACGCCAATGCACGACAGACCATCGCCGTCTCTGCAGTGACCCATCAGGGCACGGCTTCCTCCTATTCCGAGCCCGGTGCAAACATCCTCATCGCCGCTCATTCGGATGGCTCTGGGGAAGGCATCACGACCACCGATATCGAGGGCAGCGACGGATATACATCGAACGATTACACCGATGACTTCGGCGGCACGAGCAGCGCCACACCACTGGCGAGCGGTGTCATCGCACTGATTCTCGAAGCCAATGCCAATCTGACCTGGCGCGACGTACAGCACGTGCTGGTCAACAGCGCCAGACAGAACCATGCAAATCATGGCTCGTGGAATGTCAACGGCGCGGGACACGATGTCTCGCATCAGTATGGATTCGGCACGGTCGATGCGGGCCGGGCCACCCAAGTCGCTGAGAACTGGACCAATGTCGACCCCGCCATCAACATCACATCGGGCACGCTCGGCGTCAATACGGCGATCCCCGATGCCGGCGGTGCACTCACGGACACAGTCTCGGTCAACGATGGCCTGCGCATCGAACACGTCGAGGTCATCGTCGATATCGAACACGATTACCGCGGCGATCTCGAAGTCATTCTCACCAGCCCTTCGGGTACACAGAGTGTATTGTGCAAGCAGCAGTCCGACTCGGGCAACGATTACTCGAACTGGATGTTCTCAACCGTCCACAACTGGGATGAATACTCCACCGGCAATTGGACGCTGACCGTCGAGGATGTGGACACCGGCACATCCGGCACGTGGAATGACTGGGAATTGATCATCCATGGCGTCCCGATCGTCTTGGACAGCGATGGCGACGGCCTGACCGATGAGAACGAGACCGATGTCTACGGCACCGACCCCCACGACATCGATACCGATGATGATGACCTGACCGATTTCCAAGAGATTTGGAACACCAGCACCGACCCGCTCGATGCCGATAGCGATGACGACACCCTGCTCGATGGGGCGGAAGTCAATATCTACGGCACCAATCCTCTGTCGAACGACACCGATGGCGATGGCCTGACCGATGCGCAGGAGATTCTCTTCTACGGCACGGACCCGTTGGTCTACGACCCGGATGCGGACAGCGATACGTGGTACCATTTCGAGGATTGTAACGATACCAATCCCGATATTCATCCCGCCATGACCGAGTTGCTGAATGGCATCGATGACGATTGCGACGAGGATGTCGACGAGGGATTCTCGATCATCGATTCAGACAATGATGGATTGGATGATTATTCTGAATACTATACCCACCTGACCAACCTGTCCAATCCCGACACGGATGGGGATGGGCTGTCGGATGGCGATGAGGTGCTGACCCATGGCACCGACCCGCTGGTGCCCGATGCCGATGCGGACGAGGACGGTTGGTATTGGTTTGAGGACTGCAATGAGACCGACATGTGGATCCATCCCGATGCCGTCGAACTGCTCGATGGCATCGACAATGATTGCGATGAGGATGTCGACGAAGACTTCCGAAATCAGGACTCGGACGGCGACGGATTGCTCGATTTATTGGAGTTCAATCTCTTCCTCACCGACCCCTTCGATGACGATACGGATGATGATGGCCTCTTCGATGGTGAGGAGATCAATGTCACCTTCACCGACCCGCTCGTGCCCGACCTCGATGCCGACGGTGACGGTTTCCGTTGGTTTGAGGAGTGCGATGACAACAATTCAGCGCGCTCGCCCGACCACGCCGAACTCTGGAACTGGATCGATGACAATTGCAATGATATCATCGATGAGGGGGTGAATCGCAACGTGAATCTTGTTCAAATCTACAATCAATCCAGTCTGCTCAATCAAACTGAACATATCGCTTTCTCCTTCACAATCCAAGGTGTTGAATGGGATCTCGAGGCGCTCTATACACAGGGTGCCAACATCACCTGGATTCTCGCTGGTCCGATGGGGCCGATGGACCCGATTCACAACGCGTTGCTCTACGACATCCCGGCGATCGATTGCGCGGATGAGGTGAATTTCACCGACCAGGCCGCCTTCATCTGCGCCCGCCACAACCAGACGGTCGGTCCGTGGTCTGTGACCCTCCAGATCACCGATGGTGGCGAGACGTTCGCCCGGACGGCGAATTACTCCTACGAGGTGTGGAATCCACCACCGCCTCCACCGCCCCCAGAACCCGAGCCCGAACCCCTCGAAGAGGAAGGGGACGAGGAGCAAGCGGGTGGATTGGCCAAGGGCCAAGAACCGCTGATCATCGCCCTTGCAGCCACCGTGGTCCTCCTGATTCTGATCGTATTGGTGACGGGCCGAAAGAAGGCACCACCACCTCCCCCGCGACCCCGACCTCGAGGTTTGCCGAAGATGACGGACGAATTCTTCAGATGAAGAGGAAGGGAATGCCGGTCAGCAGCAGTCCACCCGCTGCCAAGAGCAGGCCGAGGCCGACGATGACCCAAGTCATCACCTCATTGCGGACCAGGGCCGCCTGTTGCTCGACATCGGTCGTGTCGAGCCGCAAATCCCCGCGCATGAGACGAGATTGAGCGGCGAGATCAGGGTTGACGCCCTCTGTGCCCGACATCTCGTCGATGACCTCCAAAGAGTCGTCCTCGATGATGTCCGCGACCTTCGATTCAATCTCGGAACGTTGTACTGCAATGTCGTCGGGCGTCCAACCAATCTCTGTCAGGGTGACCACTTCCATGTGGATGTGGGACGCGGTGCCTCAAAGGGCTTGCGCTGGCATCAAACCTCGATGAGCATGCCCACGGCATTGCCACCACCGAGGCATAGGGTGGCGATTCCTTTGCCGCCACCGGCCCGTCGCAGGGCATTGAGCAGCGTCATCAGACAGCGGGCACCGGTCGCACCGAGCGGATGTCCGATGGCGACCGCGCCGCCGTGCGGGTTGAATTTCTCATCGGGAATGTTGCAGGCTTTGGCGACTGCACAGGATGCGGCGGCGAAGGCCTCGTTATGCTCGACGTGGGTCAGGTCCTCCACGGTCAGCCCATTGCGCGAGAGAAGTTGCTCGATGGCGGGGATCGGCGCGGCCATGACCCGGGCCGGTTCCACCCCGGTCGTGATGTAATCCTGAATGGTCGCTAGGATGGGCCATCCATTTGCCTCCGCCACCGCGCGGGAGGCGACGAGAACGGCGGCTGCGCCGTCTGAGAGTTGGGAAGAATTACCCGCAGTCACCCGTCCATCCTCTGAGAATGCAGGTTTCATCTCGGCGAGATTCAATGAGGCGAGGATGCCCTCATCTCTGTCGAGACCGGGCGTTGGGACGACTTCGAAGTCGAAGATGCCATCCTCCCAGGCCTTCGCCGCCAACCGATGTGATCGAACCGCGAAGGCGTCTGCGGCCTCGCGGCTCACATCAAATTCGGTGGAGACCGTCTCGCCGGTATTGCCCATGTGCTCGTCATTGTAGACATCCCATAGGCCATCATGGATCATCGTTGGTTGCAGGGTGGAGAACTCGGTGCGCGAGGTCTTGTGGGCGAAGTAGGGTGCATTGCTCATCGATTCCATGCCGCCGGCGACGATGACTTCGTATTCGCCGGCACGGATGCTGTTGGCCGCCATCATGACCGCCTTGAGCGAAGATCCGCAGACCATGTTGATGGTCGTCGCGGGCGTGCCTGCTGGCAGGCCCGCGCCGAGCGCGACCTGGCGCGCAGGTGCCTGTCCGGCACCCGCTTGAAGCACCTGTCCGAAGAGCAAATCTTCGACGGTGCCGCTGGCCGGGTCGATGTCAAGGCGTGCGAGCAGGCCTTCGACGACGTGAACGCCGAGATCGACCGCGCTGCGGTCTGCCAATGCACCGCGGTAGCATCCCACAGGGGTGCGCGCGACCGCGCAGATCACTGCCTCTGTCATCGTAGCGAGCGACCGGGGCCCGGATTATCAATCCACGCCTCATAGGCGAGCAGCAGAAACGTCCAGATCCTCTCGTCATGGAATCTGAGTGGACTACCTACTCATCAAGGGTTGTGGGAGGGTTGCTTTGTCAATCGCCGGCGAAGCCGTACATATCGCCGTTCAGCAGTGGCGGACGCAATTCTGCCTTGACCAGAATCGTGCGAACGCCCCACAAATCACCGAAGACGCGGTACTTGGTCGTCGCATCCAGATAATCCACGCCCGAGGAGCCGCCGGTGCCGACACGGCGCCCGATCATGCGCTCGACCATGCGCGCGTGGTGCGTGCGGAACAGAACCATGCTCTCCTCCAATTCGACCACAGCATCGACGAGCACGCGGGGCCACGCGAGGAGTGGCAATTCTCGGTAGGATTCGATGAACAACAATCCGGCACGGGCGCGATTCACCACACCATCGGGTTTGAGGAATTCAATCGCACCTGCATTGCTCGCTGCATAGCGGTGTTTGATGGCCTCGACATTCTCAACGCCTTGGGCTTCCATCTTCGCTGTGGCCGCATCACCGATGCCGGTGAATGCGGCGAGGTGTGCTTCGACATAGGCGGCAACGGTTTCCGCATCTGTCTCGGAGCCAAAGAACGAGCCCATGATCGGCGTGCGCTCCAACCAGGTCGTCAGCGCCGAGACCAGGGTCGTCTCCTCGAGCGTTGCCTCCAAACGGGCCAGTGCAGCCGCATCTGCTTCACTGCGCGATGAGAGTTTGCGGAAGTGAGCCAGCGGGTCCATCCCCTTGGGGCGGTCGCTGAAATCGAGGCCGAGGAGAATCTCCAACTCTCTCATCTGGAACGACTCAAAGCCAGAGGCCGTGCCCAATCCATCACGGAATGCCAAGAAGCCCTGTGGGCTCAGCGTCTCCATCACCTTCCACTGCGCGGCGAGCAGCCGGAAGATCTCCGCCACTCGGCCCAGGTGGTAGACGGCGGTCGGCACCTGAGCCTCGGGCACGTGGTCGGCGGCGAGAATGTCTCGCGCCTCCCTCAGCTCCCGAATCACTTGCTTGAACCACAATTCAAACGTCTGATGGGTGATGATGAAGTGCATTTCATCGTGGCTGACAGCCTCTGAATCCCGTTGCAATGACAGCAATTCGTGCAGGCCGAGGTATCCACCGTATGTGGGGGTCGCATCACCGCTCATGGGTGGCGCATCTCATTGGCGCTTGAAGGCTTTGCGCCATCCACCGTTCAGGTGTTTTCACACGCCCAACCGTATTCGAAATAGACGGCATCCTCCGTGGACCGCATCAATTCTTCATCGTGTTCGAATGCATCCTCGGCGTCCTGTGCCTCTCTCATCTGTTCCAGGTAGGCCGCATACAGTTCGAATGCTCTCTTCGCTGCGTCCACCATCTCCTCAATCTGCTTCTTCTCATCCTTGTTTTGACTCATCTAGCGCTCTCGCTCCCGGGTCTCTTTCGACCGGATCATGAACGCTCAAACCATGGGAAACACGACCCTCTGAATCTGTATTTCATCCTATATGAACAAACCGACATGTCGTGAGGACAGCGAGTGCTGCCGCAACCGATAATTACCCCTCGCCGCAGCCGTTCCTAATGGCGAACACACATCCGCGGCTGTCAGCGTGGCTCGCCGCCTATGATACAGACGAGATCACCATTGGTGTCGTCGCCTCTCACTCGTCTCTTCAGATCCTTCACGGCGCCCGTCAGGAAGGCTTCCGAACGCTCGGAATATGTGTCGGTGAAGGCCGTCGAAAGATGTACAAAGCCTTCCCCGGGGCCGAGCCCGATGACTGGTTGGTTCTCGACGATTATCGCGATCTTCTCGACCAAGCCGAGTGGTTGCGAAAACGCAACGTCATCGTCATCCCGCACGGGTCTCTGGTCGAGTACCTTGGGCCGGACAATTTCATCAATCTCGAGGTGCCGACCTTCGGCAACCGTCACATCCTGCGCTGGGAGGGTAGCCGCGAACTCCAGCGCCAATGGCTCGAGGCGGGTGGCCTGACCATGCCCAAAATCATCGAGGACCCGCACGAGATCGACAGCCCGGTCATCGTCAAGTATGCCGGCGCCAAGGGTGGTCGTGGCTATTTCATCGCCCGCGATTTCAGAGATTTCCGTCGCAACGTCGACCTCGAAGAGGAATTCACCATCCAAGAATACGTCCTCGGCTGCCGTTATTACTTCCAGTTCTTTTTCGATCCGATCGCCTCCGACGGCTACCAGGTCGACGGCATGGGTAGCCGCGAGGGCCAGCGTTTGGGTCGACTCGAATTGATGAGCATCGACCGACGCGACGAAGCAAACGTCGACGAATTCTACAAGCTCGGCGGACTCTCCGACCTGCGCAACATGGGTTTGGAACCCTCCTTCGTCGTCACGGGCAACACCCCCGCTGTCCTCAGAGAATCGCTCCTGCCCGAGGCGTTCAGACTCGGTGAGGGCGCGGTATCGGCATCCTTGGAACTCGAGGAGGGAGCGCGCGGCATGATCGGCCCGTTCTGCATCGAGACCATCGTCACCGACAAACTCGAATTCCGCGTCTTCGAGGTCAGCGCCCGAATCGTCGCGGGCTCAAACGTCGCGGTCGGCGGTTCGCCCTATTCCGACATCAACGAACCCGGCCTGTCCACAGGCCAACGCATCGCCCGCTGCATCCGCAAGGCGATCGACAGGGACCAGTTGCTCGACATCCTCAGCTGAGGATGCCGTGGTCTTCGCCGAGGGTGAGATTGCCCGGTGGTAGTGCGCTGAGGACATCATCCTGCAGCAGTCCGGTCGCCTTGGCGATGCGCGTCGCGACGTTCTCTTTCTTTTCATGACCCGGACTCAATTTGATCCATCGTTCGCAGCGTTTCGAGACGACTTCGTGCGGTCCAATCAGAGGCAGAGGGACGCCATTGATGGCGACCATGCCGAGGCTGATTTCCAATGGGAGGTCCTTGTACCAATGTCGCGTGCCGCGGACGATGAAGGCACCCCGACCGAGCGATTCCCCGGTCTCGGTGGTCTTGCTGACCTGTCCGGGTGTGGCGTGATAGGCGGTGGCTCCGCCGCCGCCGCCGCTCCAGGCCCGACTCCAACAGACGGCCATCTGGGCGGCTTGTTGCAAGACCTCATCTCCGAATGATTCGACCTCCAATGCCTGTGAGAGGCGATAGGAGACAACGCCCTCTGGCAAGAGTGGGTTGGGATGAGAATCGACTTCGAATCCCTCCTTGAGTTTGAGAGAGCATGAGGGCGCGCCGTGCAGGTCGGCGTGGAAATACAGGTCGTTGCTGGAGAGATGCTTCTTGACGACCTGGTCATTGCCCTTGGCATCCGAACCACCGATGAAGAGTTGGCCGCTCGAGAGGATGGTCCAACGATTGCGCTCAAACCAGAAGCGCTTGGTCCTCTTGGCGACGGTGACGCGGCCCGCAGCCTCATCCTTGGCGCGCTGTTTCTCGACCTGCTTCTGCTTGCGATGGGTCTCTTCGAGGGCCGTGGCCGCACCTACGGCGCGATTCTTGTCCTTGCGTCCCTTGGCGAAGTACCGCTGTGCATTCTGGTGCACGGATTCATCGAGATGGAGTTCGATCACTTGGCCGGGTTCGCCCTCCTCGTCGGGGAGTTTGGCTCGGATGGTGCGCGCTGAAGGGTCCGCGGAATCGATCCATGGAATCTTCTTGATGGCGATCCTCGTCTCATCCCATCCGATCTGATCGACCGAATCCTTGACTTGATTCAACAGAGACTCGATGTGGGTATAATGCGCGGTGATGGCCTTGCCGAGGTCTTGTTGCTTGGCGCCTTTGGTTGCGAGTTTGCCGACTGCGGTCTCTTGCTGGACCTCTCGACGTCCGAGTTTCTTGGCGTCCGAGTCGGTCTGTCCGGGGGCTGTGATGGCGGCCAATTTCTCGGCCTCTCGCCGTTGGAGTGCGGCGGCATCGTGACCGCCTTTCCAAGCATCGACCGCTTCGGAGAGGGATTCGAATGGAATGGTCACCGCATCGCCCGTGAGTTGGACCGGGCCGACCTCGATGCAATTTGCCTCCATCTGCAGGTCGCGTTCCAGTGGGTTGTCGCTCGCCTCGAAGGCCTCGCTCAGAATCGCGACCGCGCCCTCGCCGTCGATCTCGGCGATGAGGCGTTGGAAGGCCGTGTGCAATGCATCTGCGGAGGTCATGTCCTCCGTCGATTGAGTGGGGTCCAATCCGGCCTCGGCGCACAGCGCGTGAGCGTAGACACTGCCGAGACTCATGCGTCCGGCCAAGGTGTGGACCAGGTCGCGGTTCGAGTCGTGGAGAAGTTCGAGCAATTGTTCTGCGGACCATGAACGGGGGTCCATCGGGGCCTCGGGTGCGCAGTAGATCTCGCCGCGTTTGATGGTTCGATTCTCGTATTTGACGTGGGTCAGCGGCATCATGATGACATCGTTTTCATCGCATAGGATGACGTTGCCATTGCGAAACATTTCGATGACCAGGCTGCGGTGGCCATCTTTGGTATCGAAAAGGAGTTTGAGAATGCGATCGAAGCCGATTTGCTCGGCCGAAAGCAATCGTCCGTTGCCCAGATGTTTGCGCAATAGCATGGCAAATTGAGGCGGCTGCATCGGCATCGGGCGGTCGCGCTGGCTGAAGTAGACCCGTTTGCCGCGGACGATGACGAGATCCCGGTTGGGTATGCCTTTGAGGTTCAGGCGGATGACGACCTGCTCGTAATGCGGCTGGTACATCTTCCTGCAGCGTCCACCGGCGAAAGCATCGATATCTCGCGCCATTCTCGCGATATCGAAGGCTGACATCTGGTCGCGCATGGCCATCCCTCCGGTCTGGGGCGGACTCTGCCCCTTCATCAGCCAATCGCTTATGACGGTCGGCGGGCAGGGTGAGTTCGTGCACCTGAAACACACTGCCGGAGGCGGGACTGCCGAATTGCGTTCGCCCGACCGCAGTCCGAGCCCGGGAACGGAGACCGGCGGCGAAATCGATGAGGCGCTCGCCATGTTTTGGTATCGCAATCTATTGCGGACGGGCACCGATATTCCCGAGATCGATGATGACTGGGGCATCCATGTGAATGCGGATGCGCTGGTCGAGTGGAGTGCGGGCATCGCGACGTCGATGGAGCGGGATGGGGTGGCGAACGCACCCGATCTCGCCCTCGATCTGGCCTTCATCTTCGGCTTCGACCACTGCTTTTTCCACCATTGTGTGGATGCACAGGTCAGCCTTCACATGCTGAGATTGCACGCCGCGGGCGAGCCTCTCCCCGATCTGCGCGGGCATCATTGTGATTGTTGTGAGACCCTGCACAGCGCGCGCAACGCGCCGCAGTGGTGGTTCGCCATCGAGGAGGCCCTCGCCAATGCGCATGTGGCGCGTGACCCGACCCGGTTGGGTGGTTTGCGAGAGGCCTTCCTCCACTATGGGATTCTACCCCAGCCCTTGGATGGGTCGCGCGGGCCATGGGCGCTATGGGAACAGCCGGCGATGGATGAGCGCGCCTTTGGCGCGCTCAGTCACATGGTTTGGTTGCAACATCTCTCGGGCGAGGTCGACCCGCTCGGCGTCCTGCCCGAGATCGAGACGATCATCGACGAGGGCGGCCAAGATGCCGCCTTCAATCGCTTCATCGACCGCATCATGGAAGCGGTCGAATTCCAACCGGTCGACGAGGACGGTGGCAAGAGGCACGATTGGATCGCTGATTTGGCTGGTATCGAGCGACTGCACGCCTTCGGAGGTTTCAATCAAGGCCTGTTCCGCCGTCTCGACGTACCCATCTGGTTCCACGGCGGCCACGGACCCGAATTGACCCGGCGCTACGATTCCAAGCAGGGAGACTGGCCCTACGGCACCATCGAACGTCTCTACAGCCACTTCCGAACCAGCGAGGTATCGGGAGACCGGGATGACCCCTTCAGCGACGATGATGACGATTTTGAATTGACACCGTAGGTGACGTTGATGGTTCCCCTGCCCGTGGGCGATTCGATGACTGAGGTAGAAACAGTGGAATGTCAGCCTGTCGCTGACAAGCCATTGCTACCCAAATGGATTGCTTGGACCTGGCCCAGCGGCTGGTTTTGGTGGATCTTGTGGTCCTTGGGACTGGTGGCACTCGGTTGGGGCCTGATGGTCTCGATTGTCGAGGGGGGGGATGGCCTCATCGTGGGGTTGGGAGGCGCTGCCCTCGGCTTGTTCGTGATGGGATGGTGCGTTCCAAATCCCTTCGGTTTGATGATGAAAAACTTCCAGTCTGGCTCCATTCCAGGCACTTGGGTATCACCCCCTTTTCCACCAATGGATCGTTCAGATTGGCACTTGGACCGGGTTGAATGGGATGCAAAATCCGAGAACTGGCTGCCTGATCCCCTTGCAAAATTCGAACATGACGGACCGCCCATTTCCGTGTTGGAGGACGGTGATGACTGGGTCGTTTTCTCCGGCCCGGAGGAGAGTGGCCGATTCGCTTCCCCGGAAGCGGCGAATGACCACATGATTGAACTGATCAAGGAAGGGGACAAGATCAATGCGCAAGAATTGCTCTTTGGCGATCACCCACGCCACGATCGATACCGTGCCTTGTACAATGCCACGCCACCTCAGTTCACCAGCCGATTCTTCCACCATGCCCTCTCTGTTTTCTTCATGGCCGGCGTATTTTTCGGGATGTCCAAAGGTGCGCGTGAGTCCAACCTCACCCTGTCCATCGCCCTGCTCGTCGCCTCGGCTTTGGCGACCATCCTCAGCCAGTTCGGTTACCGTCGGAGCATGGAGGCGTGGGACACGGTCACCTCGATCATCAAATTCGTCGACGGAGGTCATGGAGAATTGGTCGGTCAAATCCGTCCGTTATTTCCCTCCCCGCCGAAGGTGCTGCACGTCGATGGCTGCAGAGCATCGGCTTGGACCTTCGAAAACCTCGCAGCGTGGACCTGGGTCTACGATGCGACCGAAAAATGGACGGAGAAGGTTTACAATTCACAGACGAAGAAGTGGGAGACACGGCATCGCCGAGAGACACGGCGCATCCGATGGGGCAATCACGCCTCAGATTTCATCGTCCACGATGGCACTGGTGGGCTGGTCGTCAAGACGTCGACCTTTGGTCGAATCGACATGGGGACACCCTTGTGGGAGAGTTCCCGGCACGGCGGACAGGGTTGTGGTCCGCTCGCCTCACCCATCCGCGGAGGCACAATTTCACAACATCGTTGGTCGCTCTCTGCCTTCCGGTTCAGCGACCCTGTCTATATCATGGCGAGAATCAAATCCCGGCCCCACGATGAGGTTCCGAAGGGAACGGTGGCGTACAATGCGAGCCGCGTTCACCAGACGCTCGAAGCGGTCGGTGAAGATGCGCCGCGTCGAGATGCCAAACTCTGCAAAGGCAACGAGTTATCGGTTCTCTCCGCCAAGAACTCCCCTGCGAGCCGGCTCGGACCCTTGATTCTGATGATCATCGTCTGTGCCTTGGCCGCCTCTGGCCTGTGATTTCAGGCGTCAGACTGTTCTTTGAGCGCGGCCAATCGAGCCTTCGCTTCAAGCAGTTCCGTCTCGGCTTCAATCGCCTCAATCTCGTCCTTCAGTTTCTCGGTCTTGATGTCGGCTTCGGAGCGCTTTGACTCGACAAAGCTGCCGAGATCCGCCCGGCGGTCAAACATGTGAGTCACCTGCTCATCATCGTACTGATCGAAGAGGTCGGCACGGTCGAAGCCAAACATTTTGGCGACGAGTACAGCGGGGAACATTTCGGTGAATGTATTGTAATTCTTGGCGGATTGGTTGTATTCCTCAACCTCACTGGCCATCTTGGCAATGGCGTGGACACCCTCTTCCAGACCCGCCACGAGCACGTTGTGGGATGTCAATTGGGGATTGCTTTCGGCGAAGGCCAAGGCGGATGGAATCACAGAATCCATCATGCCCGAAGCCTTGCTGAGGGCACTTCGGTTGCCTGAACTCTTCGCGCTGGCGAACAATTTACGCGCTTCAATGATTTTGTCATAGACCGAACTTTCCAACCCCATCTGGGCGAGGTCGGTCTGCTCGACCAATGCGATTTTTTGATCTTTGACCCCGACCTGCGTCTCCAGGTTTTGGTACTGATTTTCGACTTCATTCCGCAGATCGACCATGCGATTGTAGGTGCTCATGATCCAGAGCAGAATCATCAACAGAACGATGCCGCCAGCGACGAGTGCGAAAATTGTGGTGGGTCCCATGGCCGTCGGATGCCGGTCTGACTCTTATTCTAATCGCAGGCTCTTTTTTCCCATGATTCGATGTCAAAAATGACCGCGGCTTCATGGGCATATTGGTTGCTCTCGACCTCGACCAATTTTCCGTTGGGCAAGGCTGCTGCGGTTCCATGGGCATCGTCCCCACTGTGCAATGTGTCGGAAGCCGCAACACAGATCGCGACCGGGATGGTGATCCTGTCGAGCCCATCGGGCAATGTGTAGGCCCGATTGGCGATAACGCTGCATTTCAGCCGCTTCAGGTCGGCATTGAACAGGGTGCGCCGATAGCGTTGATATTGCGCTGGTTCCTTGAGTCGCCATTTGAGATAGGGGATGAACGCCCGAATGATCGGGTGGTAAAACCACCACGGCATCCAGGTCAACGGCACCATCCAGGTCGGGAATATGAAGGCTGAGTTCGGTGAGATGAGGAAGGCCCCACGCCCTTGTAAATGACCTTGCATCAAGCCTTCGAGAATCACCGTGGCGCCCAGAGAAGACCCGAACCACAACACCTCTTTCCCAAGGCCCAGCACCTCGAGCACTTCGGCCAAATCAGCGACGTGACGGGGCATGGAAAAATCCTGGCTCTTCACACGCCGTTCGATGGTCGCGCTGCGCTTTTCACGGGTCTCAATATAGTGGATTTCACGCTGTTCAACCCAGGCGGACAGCAGTGGAGCCCACCCCTCCATCACACTGGTCCAACCGGGGATGAAGACCACGGGGCAACCCGTCCCGCCCCCTTTGGGCGTGAAGGAGTACACGCGCAGGGTGAAGCCGTCGGACGCCTCAATGTCCTGGCACAGGACAGAAGCGGCTGGATCGCCCAGCAAACCAAGCACTTCATCGGCCTGCATTCGATGTGCCCCAATCCCACAAAGCCGAGGCTCATCCCTTCAACATGCCCTCTCGACGAAGTGCATCCAGATGGGATTGGGTCTGATCCAATTTGAGCAACGGATGGGCCTCGGGTGCGTCCGCATACGCGGCTTCGGCAAGGCCGTTCAGGTCGCGATGACCCGCGTTCCAAGCGTTGAGAACGGCCTGATGACGCTTCTCTCGATGGGTGATGTAGTGATTGAGGAGTTTCGATGGGTGGGTGACGACGGGGCCGTGACCGGGGAACAACAGGTTCGCATCCATCTCCAAGAGGCGCTTCAAGCCCTGGATGTAGGCCATCATGTCGCCTTCACCGCTCGGCACGAGAATCGTGCCGACCTGCACCACGTTGTCCGCGGAGATGATCCCGGCCTCGGACACCAGGCATAGTTGCCCGGGACAATGCCCCGGTGTCTCGATGACTGTCCAAGTGACATCATCCAAAGAGAAGGTATCACCCTCCTTTAGAATCGAATCCGTCTCACAAGGCGGGATGGCCGCATGCGTCTCTTCAGTCGCCCAGATGGGTGCGGTGTAGAGCGTGGATATTGCAGATAGATCCCCGATGTGATCGGCGTGACGATGGGTGTAAATCGTCGCGACAATTTTTGAACCGTGCTGATGAAGATCGTTCACCTTCGCCTCCAAGATTTTGAGGCCTTCTTCAGACTTCGCCGCGGGGTCGATGATGACTCGGTCACCACCTGGCACACCGAGAATGTAGCAATTTGTGTGGGTTGCGGGTGGCAACGTATTCGTCGGAATCGGAATGCATTCGACGCCGGGTGCGAACTCGATTCTGCTATTCTCTGATGGGGGATTTCCGGCAAGACGCGCAACCGCCTCCTCGAGCTCCTTGCCGGAAAGATCTCTGAGCAGCATCACGATTGGAGGTGGAATCTTGATCTCGTGACGCATCCACTCATCGAGAAATTGTGACGGCGTCGCCCATCGAAAGGCGTCGAACTCGACCCGCTCTCCCGATTCGAGAACCGGGTCGACCTCACAGGTCGCCGTGAAGAAGTGATTGTGGAATCGCATCGGCCCAAACGGCGGCGTGGTTCTCTCAGAAATGATGTCGAAGGCAGATTCGTTCAATTCGATCCGTCCAGCATCGACGAATCGATAGAATGCAGATTTATCCTCCAAAATCGCCTGTCTCAGATCCGCATCGATGTGTTCCAAGCCTGGTGTCAATCCGACCTCTTCGACCATCTCTCTCCACAGGGCGAACAAGGGCCCCTTGTCGATGCGGCTGACCCCACCGCCGGGAAAGGCCCAGTAGTCGGGGAAGGCCGGCACGCCCGAGGTGCGGTGGCAGAGGAGAATCTCCTCGCCACGCCGCAACATCACCGAAGCGGAGGGCCTCGGGGGTCGGGGCTCTGCCATGGCCTCGCCACCGAGCGCTGACCTTGAAGGCTGCCGCCTCCTCGCAGCCTCATGGAGCCGTGGGAACTCGAGCCGCTCTCGGATGAGGAGGTTGCTGCGTACGAGGCACGCAGTGAGCGGATGCAGCGCATCGGCAAAATCACGCTCGCCATCATGATGACGACCATGATGATCACGTGGGTCGCGAAGAATTTCTTCATCGCCCTGCTGTAGCATTGAAGAGCAGGGTGCCGCATCGCGGCCCATGGAGATCAGCCACCTCAAGCTGGATGGCTCGACCGCGCACCCCTTGGACATCCCCTCGTTCGGCCTCGGCGTCTTCCTGATGTCCGAGGAGGGTGAGTGCTGCAAAGCCGTCCTCGCCGCGCTCGCATCCGGCTATACACACATCGACACGGCCCGCGCCTACGGCAATGAGCACGAGGTCGGAGAGGCCTTGGAGATGAGCGGCGCAGAGCGCGAGCAGGTCTTCATCACCACGAAGCTGCGACGCATCCACGCCACAGGCTTTGATTCGGTCATCGAGCACTGTCAGAAGAGCTTGGATTACCTCGACACCGACTACATCGACCTCTATCTGGTCCATGCCCCGCCCGAAGATCCAACCCACTGCGAATCGGTGTGGAAGGGCATGGAATACTGCCTTGAGCAGGGCTGGGTCAAGGCGATCGGTGTCTCGAATTACGGCGTGCACCACCTGGAAGCGATGCGTGACTACGCCACCTATCTGCCCGCGGTGAATCAAATCGAATTCAACCCCTGGTTGCAGCGACCCGAACTGAGGGCCGCAACCGAAGCGGTCGGTGCGAAAGTGATGGCCTACTCCCCCCTCGCGCGCGGTCAAAAACTCGACGACTTGGATCTGATTGAAATCGCAGATCGATTGGATTGCAGCCCCGCCCAGGTCGCCATCAAGTGGTGTCATGATCAAGGCTGTATCACGATTCCCAAGTCCTCAAATCCAGCGCGAATCGCTGAGAACATCGCCGCATTGGACATAGATTTGTCCGACTACGTCGATGTCATCGCCAAGATGGAATGCGGTTACATCTCCGGCTGGGATCCGACCACAGACCCTTGAGGTGAACATATGCAAATTCGTGCGGTCCTGCTCGTACTGATTCTCTTCGCCATGCCGATTTCGGCTTCGCCGGTCGATGATGACGTCTCCCATGGCTCGGATTACACCTTGGTCTACGAACTCGAATTACCCGACGGCGCCGCTTTCAATGGTGCAACCATTCCCTATGCCGAGGACCACAGCGCTGAGATCGACTTCAGTTTCGATCGGGTCGCCTACCATCTCGAGCTCCAGCGTGAGGGTGAAGCGCGCGTGTGGGTCTTCGTCTCCTTCCCCGCATTGACCCTCGACGCAGCCGAATTGGGTGTGCCGACGACAGAATCCGGTGTACGCTATCATCAGATCCTTGAGGATCTTGAGGTTGAATCGAACCATCCGAACCTTTCGGCGATTGCGACAATCGACTCCGGCGTGATCGAATTCTGGGATTCAAATTACGCGGCGAGCAACAGCGCTGCGATTCCCGGCGCGAACGGTTCTCTCTACGACTTCGGCGACAGTCCGGCCGTAGGTGCGGGGTATGGCAGCATGCAGTTGCACGATTACGCCTCCGGCCAGGTCCTGTTCGCCTACAGTGCCTGGGGCAGTGGTGCAGCCTCGGATGATCTCGGCATCGGCAGCAATCCTGATGTCGAGGGCCATCCCGATTGGACCTTCGAAGGCAATGCCGCCGAATACACGTTGAAGACGCTCCGCATCCTTGTCCGGCCCGGCCCTTCCCCCGCCGACTTGACCCTCGACCTCGACTCCCCGCAGGCCCATCAGGTCGTCCAGCGCGATGCCCATGGCAATGGGATCATCAAGGTGGCGGGCAGTTCATTGGAGGAGATCGATAGCATCGCGGGTCGCCATCAGCCGATGGCCAGCGGTGCGTGGTCTGAATGGGCCCCTATCGCCGATGCCCTGGGCGGTGATTTCTATGGTCAGTGGACCCTGCCCGAAGGCTGGCATCGTCTCGAATTGCAGACCCGACTCGACGGCGATGTCGTCACGACGAGGACGATCGAGAGCGTCGGCGTCGGCGAGGTGTTCATCGTCGCAGGTCAATCAAATTCAGCAAACCACGGCGAGTACCCCCTCAGTCCGACCGATGCACGCGTCAGCACTTGGGGTCCAGATGGCTGGCGATTCGGCCATGATCCTCAACCCGCGGCGACCGGTGCCTCGGGCTCACCATGGCCGGTCGTGGGCGATCTGGTATCGAGTCGATACGACGTGCCGGTGGGCTTCCTTTCAGTGGGATACGGCGGCACGACAGTGAACCGATGGGTGCCCGATGCGAACGATTTGTTCCCACGCATCGAGGATGCCCTCGATGCGGTTCGACCGAGCGGTGCCCGCGCCATCCTATGGCATCAGGGCGAGAGCAACGCCGGTGGCACGACAACCGAGGATTACGCTGAGATGCTTGGCGAAGTCGTCCTCGGCAGCCGCGCCTACGCAGGATCCGAAATCCCGTGGATCGTCGCCCGCGTTGGCTTCACACCCAACGCTGATCCGGTCAAGACAGGTTGGGTCGTAGGTGGCCAAAACGCGGTCATCGATACCGATCCGCTGACCTTCGCTGGGCCCTTGACCGATGACCTGAATGGCACCGATTGGCGCTATGACACGATCCACTTCAACGAGGCTGGACTGCGCGAACATGCTGCGCGGTGGGACGTTCGCATCGCCACGGCAATGCAGACACTGCACGTCATCGACTCCGATGGCGATGGCTTGGCCGACGATGTTGACACCTGTCCTAACACCCCTTCTGGGGAACCGATCTATGCGGATGGCTGCAGCGACTCCGAGCGCGATGCGGATGGGGATGGTATCTCGGATGCTGAAGATATGTGCGCGGATTCAGATGATACCATCGATGTTGATGGCGACGGCATTCCGGATGGCTGCGATGCGCTGCTCGACTCCGACAGCGACGGCGTCTCAGATGAAGACGACCGATGCGAAGGCCATGACGATACCCTCGATATCGATCAGGATGGCTACCCCGATGATTGTGACATTTTCGTTGATTCAGACCATGACGACGTCGCGGACGAGAATGACCGGTGCCCTGGATCCGACGATGACATCGATGTCGATCAGGATGGCCTGCCGGATGGCTGTGACAGTCTCATCGATTCGGATGCCGATGGTCGTGCCGATCTCATCGATGTCTGCAATGGACACGACGACAGGATCGACGAGGACGAGGATGGCGTCCCCGACGGCTGTGATGACCACATTGGGGCCGATGCTGAAACGCAGAGCGATTCCATTCTACTACAGGGTGGCTTGGCCTTCGCAGGACTTTTTCTGCTCACCTTGCTGACGATGATCACGATCGGCCTGATGCGGCGCGATGAATCGAAGGGTGCCGCATCATCATCCGCCTTCGAATCCCCACCGCTCGAGATTCCAGAGGGACCCGACTCCGCCGCCGAAGGCGTGTGGAATGAGGGCGAGGAATGGCTCGAGATGCCCGCCGGCAGTGGCACTTGGTACAAGCGTGACCAAGACACACGCCAGTGGTCCATTCATCTCGATTGAAGCATCATCGTTACCGAATAATCGGCATGGTGCAGCACCCCGACCTCAGCGAATCCGTGCCGTTCGTGAAATCGCATCGAATCGGGATTCGCCGGCTTCAAACTGACCTCGGCGGCGACCGGACATCCTTGCGCCCGCGCATGTTCGATGACCCGGCCGTACAATTCTGAACCGATATGGCGATTGCGATGCGCTGTGGTCACGGCGATCCTGTCGACGTAGAGAAAGGCCTCGTACCGCTGGTTGAACCAAGCATAGTTGAGGCTTCCATAGCGGGTTTGGGGTGGCAAACAGATGACGAATCCCAACAACTCGTCATCTTCGCAGACGCCGAGCGCGACTTCGGACAGGGTCAGTAAATCGGCGATTCCTTCCTGTGAAATCTGACCCGTGCCAGGTAGCCCTTCGGCATTGATGCGCCATAGAGCGGGCACATCCTCGTCACGAAGTGTTCTGATTTCCACGTCGCCTCGACGATCACCATCTGGGAAAAGGTTCCGCTGAGTCCGGGGTTAGGTGGGCCTGTGTCGACTCGCGACGAGAGCCGCGCCGAGTGCTGCGGTGGTGGTCAAAATGAGTCCGAAGCCCGGGAGGCCTGTTGATTTCTCATCATTTTCACCCACATCTGTCCCAGAGTCGTCGATGACCTCGGTCTCATTCTCAGTGGTCTCATTCTCAGTGGTGTCAGGCTCGAAGGGCGGCGACCAGAGCCAGACCATGTTGTTCTCATGCTTGCCCGTGTCCTCGCCGACCAGCACCTGTCCGTCATTCAGTACGACGAGGTTGTCCGGTCCTGCCAAGTTGTTGACATCGCATTCGTAAGCGGCTGAGGAAGTGAAAGGGCCGCCGGAGATCACCGGGTCGATCCGGTTCACATTCCATGCATCATCCAAAGTCATGCGGTAGACGATTCCACATTCATTCGGCGTGACGTCGATGTCGCCCCGTCGATCACTCATGTCGTTCTGAACATCAGACATCGCCAGATAGAGGTAATCGGGTGCGTTTGGATTGAATGCAACGCCTTCCATCTTGTTCCATTCATCGCTGGCGCCAAGCGCGGCAGCGGCCTTCCGAGATTCGAGGAAGGCGACCCGATCATCCGCCGCAGAACCAACCGTCCCATCACCATTCAGGTCCTCGTTCAGGCGTCCCTCTGCCCAATCTTGAATCTCCGCATCGGTGATGTAGGAATTCTCACCATCGACGAAGTCCGCCGTGGTGATGCCATCGTAGGCATCGATCCATGATTGGATCTCCGAATTGGACGACGAGGCCATCTCGGTCCACGCCACATCAAACCCGGTCGTCGCCGAGTCCCTGCCCTCGTCTTGCATGACTGTGGCCGCGTAGAGCGTTCCTGAACTGAGATCTCCAGCGGTATCGGCGACGAACTTGAACAAGACCGTATCATAGCCGTCGTCCGACAGGTAGACGGTCCTCTCATCGGGCATCACCTGCGCATTTTCATGTGAGAATCGGCCCATCGTGAAGTGCTTGATGAAGTCCGGGTCAGGGGTCGCCGAATTCTCGATTTCCATGATGTAACCATACGCGTAGGGATTGGGATAGAATCCGAGATAATCCGCCAAACTCTCTTGATCGTCGTGATAATAGAACGACTCATCATTCCAGTCCTCGGTCTCGGCGAAATAGAGTTCCTCGGCCAGAAGCGGCGCCCCCCAGGGACTCATGCTGCCGAAGCAGAGCACCCAACCGCCGCCAACGCTGCTGAGGTCGAGCATCATGCCGCCCAAGACATCCCATTCGCCAGAGGTCGCATTCCATTCGACCTCCAATCGACTGATCGCTGCGGGTCGGTTTTCCCAGGCGGTGTAGAGGTAACCGTGGCTGCCATCGGCGTTCAGTGGTACGAAGGCGTTGTAATCCGGTTTTTCGCTGATGAACATTTGATTCCCATCATCCGCGGCGTAGATCCCGCCCGCAACGCCGCCCTCAGAGAGGGCGTCGCCACTCTGCAGAAGAACCTGAACATCACCGATCGACGTTCGGATGCCATGCCAGATTTCAGATTCGCTGCTCGACGATGCCAATTCTGGAACCGACTCCGGCAGGTCGTTCCAATCGATGCCATTGATCACACCGATCGTCGCTTCGTAGTTGTCATCGGGGTGCATCGCGTTGACGAAGAAATTCCCATTCGCATCGATGTGCATGCCGGTGACCTCAGCATCGGATGGAAACATCATGATGCGGGTCATCGATTCGGGTGTCGTCCCCTCCTCACGGCCGCCATCGTCGTTCTCGGCACCCGCCGAGAACGGCAGAGATAGCAACACGATCATCATCAGCGTCGCCAGACATTTCTGTGTGCGCATCAAGGACCACTACCGAGGCAACCCCCTGCCGGTGGAGAAAAAACATTGCCCACCGGACCCACCGATTGTTCGACCGCTCGTCTTCCGAATGGTTTACCAAATGGTGGAATTGAGGATTGAGTTGGATGGGGTGTTCATGAAGTCAAAGCCGAACATCGCTTTGATGGGAATGGCTGGCGTTGGCAAGAGTTTCATCGGTCAACAAATCGCCGCGATTTCAGAATATGAAACCATGGAAACAGATACCCTCATCGCTGCGCAGGCGATCCAAGAGGGTACGGCTTACAACGACCTTTCCGATGCTGACTTCCTGAGAATCGAGAAAGACGTTTTCACGAATATGGGTGACTTATCTGGGACGGTCATCGACATGGGTGCCAGCGTCATTTATGATCGAGACATCATGGAAAAAATCGCAGGATTCGCACATATTGTTTACATTCGCGATGGAATCGATGTGATTGAGAGCCGATTCAATGCCCGTGGTCCGGTGCCGTTGATGGGCATCGCGGGCAAAACATTCGAACAGTTGTTTGCCGAACGGCAGCCCCTGTACGAACGGTATGCAGAAATCACCGTGACACGAAACAGTCTACGCGATCATGATGCGTTGAGGATTGCTGAGGAAATTCTTCAGCTTGTCAGAGATGATGCTGGACAATAATCATCGCTCATCTGAGAATATTGAATGTGGCCCCCGGTTTATGGTTTGAAATTCATTCCCTGTCCTGAGAAACCTCTCATCCCAAACTGTGGAAGTAGAACTCATTCGTTCTATGAGATCTACCAATGCGTAAATGGCAGGCGCTAGCCCCTTTTTTTCAAGATTATATTCAGATTCCTTAATGACTTTATTTCCATCCTTCTCAATTAATGTCATGAAATCATCTTCCCCGTCGCTCCATGCCGAAAAATCAAGATGAAGACCGTTTTCTCTCTTTGGGCCAAAATAAAGGCTGCCGGAGGACGTTGGTGATGAGAATATAGAGTTCCATGCACTGTTGATCGTTTTGATTTTAACGGCTTTTTCTTTACCATTTCTTTCGAGAACGAATGTTTTAGTTTCACCGTCAAAAATGTCGCTTTCCATTTTCGCTGCGAGTTTTGTGAACTCAATCGCTCCTCTCAATACACCTGAGGTGAAGGAACGCCAAACTCCGAAGGAGAACAGCAGGAAGAGTAGAATTACGGTAATAACATTCCACATACCTTTGCCTCGCTTGCATGAACATTGAAGTTATCGGCGGCAAATGTTATCGATGAATGGGATTGAGTTCCTAAATAGCCCATTCGAGTTCATACATTTAGAAGGGTTATGCAAATGCACACTGATTGGGTTTTCTCAAATCAGAGGAATTGCAGTCGGTCTTTTCAGGCGCAATCCTTTGAAGCATAGGATATGCTTTCACGAAGAAAGTTGCAAGGGGACTCCTTTGAAACGACGGGTGTTGGAACGGTACCGATGCGACCACCAGTGATACAGAGGGGGCTATGTAGGAATTTATGGTGACAATAGTTGCAGTATATCTGATACAGATGGCGGTTCATTCTCCGGAGGTATTGAATTATTTGATTATGATTGGATCATCATCCAAGAGGATACCTATTATTATAACCAGTTGTGTGATGTAAATTACAATTTGAATGGATGTGATTTGGAGGTCAGAATTACAATCTATGACGAGTACGGTTGGGTTGCCCAACTAGAAGAAATGATGATCACAATATACTGATGATGGTGCAGCGAGTACAGCACCGAGTAGAAGTGCGGAAAGTAACTTATCTGGGTCGGCGTTTCAGACCACAAACCAAATTATACCGCCGATGATAAACATCGA
>Ga0114999_10000573_pt1 | contig 54498 bp, 47 predicted proteins | sample ArcticOcean_MG_C_3_FD_89820 | JGI IMG/M metagenome (GOLD analysis project Ga0114999, IMG submission 89820) | Marine microbial communities from western Arctic Ocean - ArcticOcean_MG_CB8_126 | ecosystem: Environmental > Aquatic > Marine > Oceanic | place: Arctic Ocean: Canada Basin | collected...
AGTGTACGCGTCGATGTCGGGGGTCGTGTCATGTTCAATCCAGACGATCGATCCCTGACCACGGTCACCACGACGGGGCGCATCGAGCGACAGGACCTGATGACAGCTGACATCACGAGTCGACACGTCATATATCTTCGGCACGTCGATGATGTCGCTTTCAGCCCCGGTGGCGAGTGGCTCGCCGCCGTCTTCTCTCGCACCGTGCACTTCTGGGACACCTTGACGGGTGCTGCGCTGGGCAGCTTCGAGACAGAGTCATCCATCGACTACATCGCCTTCAGCTCAGACTGTCGCGATCTATACATCGAGAGCGATGGTCTGTTTCGACGCCCTCTGGAAGATTTGTCCGCTGTTAGGACCATCTATGATGGCTTCATCACGACCGTCGATTTCGCCCCGGATGTAGAGCGTGCCGCGCTGGGTTGGCGGCCAGGAGACGCCGCTGTAATCGATCTGCGCAGAGGCACAACCATCGCCTCCTTCGAAGGCCATGCGGACGACCTGTCGACTGTCGCACTCTCGGCGGATGGGTCCCTGATGGCCGTCAGTGGCGAGTGGCGGGACGAACCCGAGACCTGGCTGTGGAAGGTTGCCGATGGCGGCGAGTTGCTCGGTCGCCTGCCTGCACGTCGCGCCGGGGTCAAGGCCTTCGACTTCACGTCGGACAATCGGATCCTGGCTGCCTCTGGCTGGTATGACGGAATTCAGCTGTGGGACACAGCATCGCTCACGCTCATCGATTCGATCGAGTCACTCAATCGCGTCGAGGACATCGCCTTCAGTCCCGACGATGCATGGCTCGCCTGGAGCGAACCCGGCGCTCAACCACTGCACTTGATGGAGATCGAATCGGGAAGACGGGTTGTCGCTGCAGAAGGCCCGTCGTTCTTTGCCGACCAGCAGCTCGCATTCTCACCGGGGGGGAGCATGATCGCTATGGGCGGCTGGGCCGGACGTGTGTGGGTGTGGGATGCAGATACGCAGATCGACGAGTCTGCAACCTCACCCTGCGCCGATATTGAATTGCGACTGCCATCGAATGATGGCTCTCGCGATACGGTCATTTCTGAACCAACCGACGCAGTCGGCTCGGGTGATGCCGCCGCGCCCACGGCCGTTGCACTGGCACAAGGGGGCCCCAATCCTGTCACGAGCAGCACGTCGATCTCCTTCGATATCCCGACGAATGCTCGGGTCCGACTTGAGATCTACAATATTCAGGGACAGCGCGTCCGCATGATAGTCGATGAGGAGTTGGAACTCGGTCGCTATCAGCGCGCCTGGGATGGCCTCGATGCCAGGTATACGCCACACAGCCAGTGGCGTATACCTGGTACGCTTGCAGGTCGGTGATCAGGTGTTGCGCAGCAAGTTACTGCGCGTCCGTTAGCGAGCTGCCACACCTCGATGGGCGTGAATCAGGCGGCCTTGGCTTTTTTCGCAGCCCGCTCACGCACGACGTGGGCCAACTCTTTCTTACGAATCCGTAGAGACTCAGGCGTGACCTCCAGCAGTTCATCTCCTGACAGATACTCCATCGCATCATCCAACGACATTTTGCGATGCGGCGGCAGCGCCTCTGCATCCTGGCCCGGCTTGGCACGGTGTCCAGTCCCCGGCTTGCGCTTGATTGGATTCACAACCAGATCGCCGTCGCGAATGTGCTCGCCCACGACCTGACCATCATAGACTTCCGAGCCAGGTGGCAGGAAGAAGGTCCCACGCTGCTTGAGATTCGTCAGCGCATAGGCGCTCGCGGGGCCTGTGAATCCAGAAACGAGAGAGCCGAACTCGGCCGTCTCAATGATACCCGCCATTGGACCATACTCGTGGAACAGGGAATGGTGAATCCCTTCGCCTCTGGTTGCCGTCAGAAAGGGCTGGCGAAAACCGAGCATCCCGCGAGTCGGCACGATCCAGGTGTTGTGCACGATACCTGTCTCGGTCTGGCGTACATCGCTGAGGCGCCCGCGTCGCTTGCCAAGCATCTCACTCACCGTCCCCTGGTGCGCGCTCGGCACCTCGACGTAAACCTCTTCGAAGGGCTCCTCGGGGCCATTCGGGCCATCGTGAAAGATGACTTCCGGCTGACTGACGGCGAATTCATAGCCCTCGCGTCGCATCGTTTCGATCAGGATTGCCAGATGCAATTCACCGCGCCCTGACACGATCCATTGACCAGCCACCTCGGCATCTTCCACACGCAGGGCGACATTCTGCTCCAGCTCATGTAAGAGACGCTCACGAATCTGTCGGCCCGTGACAAAACGGCCTTCGCGGCCGGCAAAGGGACTCGTATTCACGCTGAAGGTCATCCGCACCGTCGGCTGTTCCACCTCGATCGGTGGCAGCGGACGAGGATCATCGGCGTCGGTGATGGTATCGCCGATGCCCACGTTGTCGATGCCGGACACGGCAATAATGCTGCCTGCGTACACCCGCTCCTGTGACTCGCGCTTCAGATTGCGGAAGGTGAAGACTTCGCCAACTCGTGAGCGCACCATTTCGCCCGCAGAGTTCACGTGCCCTACCGTCTGCCCGGGGCTAAGGGTGCCACCTGACAACCGACCCACAGCGATCTTCCCCACATAGTTGCTGTATTGAAGCGTCGTGACCAGCAGTTGCGGTGGACCGTCGACGTCTACTATCGGCGCCGGCACATGTTCGACAATCGCGTCAAAGAGCGGCCCCAGATCATCGCTTAGATCATCCGGTTCGTTGCCCGCACGCCCGGCCAGGGCCTGCGTATACAGAACCGGGAAGTCCGCCTGCTCGTCCGATGCACCCAGTTCGATGAACAGGTCCAGTGTCTGATCCACGACCCAGTGCGGTCTCGCAGCAGGTCGATCGATCTTGTTCACCACGAGAATCGCCTTCAGACCTCGTTGCAGAGCATGTCGCAAGACAAAGCGCGTCTGTGGCATCGGCCCCTCGACGGCGTCCACCAACAGCAGCACGCCATCTACCATGTTCAGAATTCGCTCAACTTCGCTGCCAAAATCGGCATGTCCCGGTGTGTCCACGAGACTGATCGTTTTGTCTTTGTAGTCGACGGCCGTGTTCTTCGCCGTAATGGTGATCCCTCGTTCGCGCTCCAGATCATTGGAGTCGAGAACACGGTCATTTACCTGCTGATTGGCACGAAAGACATTCGTCTGCTTCAGCATGCCGTCGAGTAGGGTCGTCTTGCCGTGATCGACGTGGGCGATGATGGCGATATTTCTCAGATTGGCGGCGCGATCGGTCAAAACGGTACGGATCCTGGCTGTGGGCTCAAAAGAAGGCAAGCACTAGAACGTACGCACAAACCACCCAAAAAAGACCCCCCTGCGAAAGCCGGGTCTGTGATCCGTATCCTCGCAGCAGATCGACGCGGAGCGAAAGCGTCTCACCTATCTTCGATGCCCGGATCGCGCAAAGAGAAGCAGGTCGATCAGAGGTATCTATGAGTCGATCGCTCGAAAGACCAATGCTGGATCATCACAACTGAAGACATCGAGGCCCCACTCAAGACGGGCACGAATCAGCTCTGCATCGGGATCGATGCCCAAGGACTGGGATGGGACCGGGCGACTGCGGATGCAAACTGGCTTCATGGCCTTGTCTCCCTGAAAATGATGTGATCTTTGCACGTGCTCTGGTTGAGTTCTTGCTGTTTCTTCAAGACCCCCTGGTGTTTCATCGAGGGTCACAGCGCAACCAATCTGTTCCAACTGAAGACCAACGATGCCCCAGGTCAACGACATCCTTTGCAGGCTGATTATTGCCAGTCTCGTGGCGCATGCATCCTACGCTTTTGCCCACAATGGTGTGGTGGCGCATGCACGGCCTGCGGCAGGGATTGTCGTCGATGGTGACTTATCCGATTGGCCGGCGGATGCCCTCTCCTATCCGATTCGAACGCAACAGATTGGCGCCGCCCCCGTAGATAGCTATGACTTCGACGGACAGTTCCGCGTCGCCTGGCATGCGAACGGATCATTGTGGGTCGCCGTCGACCTTGTGGACGACGAGACCATTCTGGATGGTGTTGCCCCTACATCATTGGCAGACCTGCGTCGATTTTTCGGCATGCTGGGGTGGCGTTCTTCCGGTCAAGTGGAAACACCTGACCTGGCCGATGGGTGTGCGCTCCTGATCGATATGGGCCATGAGGATGGCGCGTCTCGGACCGTGCGTTTTGGCCTGGATGGACGTGACACAAAGACCGTGTTCACCTCATCCGAGCGCGATGGCCAGCAATGGCGAGACGCACAGGTTGCCACAACCTTCACTCCGGGTCGCCGCGTATATGAATGGCAAATCGATCTGCACGCAGCGTTTCTTCGCGAGGCGGACAACCCGCCCAAATTGCTGGCCGCCGGGACAGTGATCGGCTTTGATGTCACCATCGCCGATCGAGAGACAGGCAATGATCTATCTGGCAGGAATTTGTCGTGGCTAAGCTGGAGTCCGGGTGTGGGCAAGGTATGGGGATCGCGCCCGTCACGTCGTGGCGATCTGGTCCTCATCGCTTCGGATTTGACGATGGGGCGATTGGCGGGTCGCGCCCGCTGGAGGCGCGAGTCGACGCAGGCGCCGCCCTCGGGTGTCAGCATACGAACTCAGGAAGGAACGGCTCGATGGACAAGCAATACCGACTCACTCGGCGCCTTCAGCGTCGACGTCCCCGCCGGTGACTATGTGCTCACACTGGAAGACGTGCGACTCGGTCTCGATCGCGTCGAGACACACAGCGCCGTCGTGGCAGGCGCCACAACCTCCATTGAGGTCAGCGATGAGCCGCTATTCAGCCTGTCCATGCTGCGTGGCGAGACCCGTGACGCCATTGTGCGACGCTCGATTCCACCGGGGCGACAGCGAGGTGTCAGCTGGGTAGGCAGCCGCCCCATCGGCCGCGCCAATCTCACCTCTCTGCAGCCACTACACGTGGACTGGATCGTGCAGACTCCCTTCGGCTGGCAGCGCGACATCCATGCGCCTGCGTTGGCGGCTCCCAGAGGTACGGCCGGACTCTGGGGCGAAAGCGATCGAGGCATTCTGATCACGACCCGACTGTCGCAGGAAATCGGCATCGCGACCCTGCTCAAGCCGCATATCTGGACAGGCCGCGATACATGGCGTGGCGAGTTGGCCATGACGTCAGAGGATGACTGGGCAACCTGGTTCGATCAGTACGAGACCTTCATTCTGCACTACGCTCGCCTCGCCCAGGCCGCTGACATCGAGGCCCTCTGTATTGGCACCGAGTTGTCGGCGACGCTGACGCGTGAGGATCAGTGGCGCCACGTCATTGCCCGCATTCGCAGTGTCTTTGGTGGCAATCTGACTTATGCAGCCAATTGGAACAGTTTTGAGCAAGTCCCCTTCTGGGATGCCCTCGACTTTGTTGGCGTGCAGGCCTACTTCCCTCTGGCAGACGCACCGACCCATGACATCGATCAACTCGTCAACCGCTGGCAGCCCTGGCTCGCGCGCTTGGCCGCAGTCAGCGAACAGAGCGAGCGGCGCGTTTTGTTTACAGAAATTGGCTATCGTACGAATTCGAATGCCGTCGTCGAACCGTGGCTCTGGACGCGGCAGGTCGAGGGAGGCGGTGACGCGGCAGGACAGAAGGTGCAGGCGTCAGCCTATGAAGCGTTCTTCCGTGCTGCATGGGATCTGCCCTGGGTCGCAGGGGCCTATTGGTGGAAGTGGTTTCCGAATCACGAACGTGCCGGAGGTGGTCACGATGCGGGCTTCACCCCACAGAACAAACCGGCACAAGAGGTGATCGCGGAGTGGTATTTGCGTACATATCTGGCTGAATCACAGGAAGCTGACAGGACACAACGATGAAATCACCGCTGAGCCAACAGGAACTAGCCTTCTTCAAGACCCACGGGTATCTGATCCTGCGACAGGTCCTCGACCCCGCCCTGCTGGCTCGGGCACGTGCCCGGTTGTGGGATGCGGCACCCACCTCCATGCGCCGCGACGACCCGAGCAGTTGGGTCGGACCGATTCCCACGGATCAGGAAAGCGAAGAGCGCGACAACCACCGACGTGGATTTCGCTGGCAGTATCGCCAAATCGGGGACGAACCGTGGATGGTGCAGATGCTACCAAAAAATCCGATCGTCTGGGGTCTTGCCCAGCAATTTCTCGGCGAGGGACACTTGATCGAACCCGAGGGCGTACGAGGGATCTATTGCACGCTGCCCTATGGTGATCATGCAACGACAGCGAATGGCTGCCATGTCGATGCCCATCCCTTCCATTTCGGCGCCGTCGCCTACATCGACGATGTGGAACCAGGTGGTGGTGGTTTTCGTGTTTGGCCCGGCAGCCATCGAACATTTTACTACGACTTCCAGACAGCCTATCAGCGCGAACCAAACGACAAGTACGACCCCGACAAGGCGCGTATCGGTGCCGGCGCGTCCGTCGATTGTCATGGTCGTGCAGGCGATGTCGTGCTGTGGCACCACCGCATCGGCCACATGGCGTCACACAATACAAGGCGTCGTATTCGCCAGGCCGTCCTCTATGACTTCCGCAAGGATGACTGGGAAACGACGCAGAGTGAACCACCCGCCCAGGACATGTGGAAAGACTGGTCGGCCGAGTTTCGCTCGGTGGAGCTGCTCAATAAGGTCCCATGATTCTCTTCATTTTATTGTTGACCGATCGGTCCCGAATAATGGAGAAACCGCATGTCAGATTTCCCCAGCAGCGGTAATCACAACAGCGCCTTGGGCGAATGGATTGTTCGTTATCGCTGGCTCGTGTTGTTCGGCTCCCTCGCCCTGGCGATGGTTGCCGGGTCCGGCGGATCACGCCTCGCCTTCAACAACGACTACCGTGTTTTGTTTTCCGAAGACAATCCCGAGTTGCAGGCCTCGCGAGACGCTGCAGCGGACGTACACGGAGATCGAACACATCCTCTTCACGATCGCACCTGGTGGCAAGGAGGTGTTCGCTCCAGCCATTCTCGACGCAGTCGAGTATCTGACACTGGACGCGTGGCAGCACCCGGCGCAGAGGGTAGACGCGGCGCTGACTTTGGTCCGCGCCTGATACCACCCCGCGAGGCGCCGACGATCTTCTGACTAGGCGCTCTTCCGACTAGGCGATCTTCGAACACATGGGCTGCGGCACCGGCGTCTGACTCCCCATCGACAAGGCACCTGTCACATCGTCGATGTGGTAGGCAAGAATCTTTCCACTTGTAGACAGGGCGACGAAGAGCAACTTGCCATCTGCTGACATCGTCAGATTCTGTGGCGAAGGATCGCCGCAAAGCTCGATGCCAATCGGCGTCAGGGCGCCACTGCCATGATCCACACGATACATAGCAATGCTGTCGTGACCTCGATTTGATCCATAGAGAAAACGACCGTCCGGCGTAAGACAAAGATCCGCCGTGTGGGTCACACCGTCGTAGTCTCCAGGGATCGTCCTGACGGTACCTTGCTCCAACAACAGCCCGCGCTCGGCATCGTAGTTGAAAGCGGTCACTGTGTTGCCGATTTCATTGATCACATAGGCATGCTGATTGTTGGGGGCGATCGTGAAGTGGCGCGGCCCCCCACCAGGTGCTACACGGGCGAAGACTTGCTCTCCCGGTGTCACTGTGCCAGACGCGGCGTCGAGGGCGTAAATCATCACGCGGTCCAGCCCCAGATCGGCAGCAAAGGCGAAACGACCATCCTCGGCGATTTTGAAGCAGTGGGCGTGGGGGCCGCTCTGCCGGGGTCCGATGCTGCTACCCTCATGCTGAATGAAGGTCCCCGCTTCGCCCAGGGCGCCTGAAGCATCAAGGGGATAGGAGATGACACTCCCGCCATTGAAGTTGGCCACCACCACAGCGCGCCCCGTGGGATCGACTTCGACATAACATGGGTAATCACCCTGCGTCGATTGCTGGTTGATCAACTCAAGGGTGCCTGAGTCGCGATCGAAACTCATTGCCGAGACGAGTCGCCCTTCACCAGGATCATGGATCGCGTAGAGCAGGTGGCCCTTGGGATGTACGTCGAAGTAGAAGGGCTGCTTCGCCACATTGTTCTGACGCACGAGCTCGAGGCGGCCCTCAGCGTCTGCAATGCGGAAAACGAAGATGCCGTCGTCCTCGGCAAGACTGCTGACAATCAACAGTGGCTCGCTCATGTTGTTCTCCTGTAGATGGTGCGCGGCAGCAGAGACGGTGCACGGTGGCAGAGACCAAGATTCGCATGCTTCTGCGCTTGGCGATCCACTGACTGGCAATCATAGGTCGCCCGGCGATTCGCGCAACGGCTGCGATTCTTCGTGTCGCCCCGATTCAGCGCACTGCTCACACCTCGATTTCGGTGGGAAGCTGCCATCAGTGCCTGACGTTGGGCGTCGCGCGCCTGACGCCCAACGGCCTCGCCCGCTCGATCCCATCAAGTCGTGCCCGCTCTTCGTCCGATCCTTCACCGCACTCGATTGGGGTCGGTGGTGTATTGCCCGATAGTGAACCCGTCCCTGACCTACATACCTTGAGTCCCGGACTTCAAGTTCCGTTCGAGGTAATCAGTGTTGTGTCTGGCATCAATACCCCCTTGCCGGCACCCAGTGGGTGATCGGCGTCGTTGCGCCTCGCTAGCCTTTTCGTTCCGCCCCACGCACAACCCCCTTGCCTGAAACCCTCGCAACGACCTACCGTAACAGCCCTTCTTCGTTCAGAGTGACCCCCAACGCCACGTTCTTGCGGGGCAAGGTTGTATAGCATTCGATGAACATTGGTATACCCAAGGACTTCCGCCGCTATCTATCAATGCGCGGCGTATCGGTTACGGACGGCGAGTCTCAGGATCATCAGCCACTGACGGCGCGCGCCCTAGCGATTGGCTCCTTTCTGTCGTTCTTCCTGGCCGTCGGCGCCAACTATGCCGACATCGTGATCAAGGGCAGTTACATGACCCTCGATTTCAGCACACCAGGTGCGATCTTCGTCTTCCTCGTGCTTGTCGGCGGGTTGAATTTCCTCTACCGGCTCACGGCAACTCGCGTGTGGCTCAGCGTCGCCACAGCGATCGCCATGGCCGCCATCTGGCTCGTGCACTTTGCCCCCTACGATGCGCTCGTGCTGTACTCTCCGGGCGTGTTGTTCGGCAGCTTTCTCGTCGTTTCCTTCACCGCCAACGCCGTCCTCGCTGCATCGGGTCGCAATATGGCCCTGAACCGGTCCGAGTTGATCGTCGTCTACATCATGCTCGTCGTCGTCGCCTCTCTGGCGACCATGGGGCTGTGTGAAACGATCCTGCCGGCGATCAGCGGCTTTTTCTACTACGCCAGTCCTGAGAACAAGTGGGCCGAGTTGTTGATCCCGCACTTGCCGACACAGATCGTCGTCAACGATGGCATCAACAACCGGGACTTCTTTGAAGGCTTCGGCAAGTCAAGCTTCCAGATTCCCTATCAGGCGTGGCTGCGCCCGATGGGGATGTGGTTGATCTTCTTGATCGCACTGTACACGACGATGGTGTCGATTGTCGTCATCCTGCGACGTCAGTGGGTCGACCGCGAGCGCCTGTCCTATCCCTTGGTGCAGGCGGCGCAGGTCATGATTCGTGGCGAAGATCCGGACCGCATTCTCAACCCCTTCTTTCGCAGCAAAGCCATGTGGGCGGGCGCCTCTTTGCCAATTCTGGTGGGCTTGTTCACAGGCCTCAACAAGTATCTGGGTGGCTTCCCCCTGATTCCGACGGCGTGGACGATCCCCATCGGCTTCGGGCAATCGATCAACATGACGATCAGCTTCGCCGTCGTCGGTTTCAGCTATCTGATCGGCCCCGACATCGCCATGGGTATCTGGGGTTTCGCCTTGCTGTCAAAGGTCGAGAAGATGTTTCTGGTCGCCAATGGCGTCACCAAGCACCAGGACGTCTGGTCCGTCCGGGTTACGGAACTGATCAATTACCAGGGACTTGGTGCCCTCATTGTCTTCGTCATTCTCGGCCTCTGGGTCGGCCGCGAACACCTGACAGAGGTCTTCCGCAGTTTTCTTGGTCGACAGTCGAAACTGAATGACGACGACGAGATCATGTCCTATCGAGCCGCCGTCAGTGGGTTGATCCTTGGCTTCGTGACCATGGTCGGCTGGTTCTTCTATCTCGGCACCCCCCTGTGGGCGAGTATTCTCTACATCGTCCTGCTCATGACGATCTTCACAGGGTTGTCACGCGTCGTTGCCGAGTCTGGTGTTGCCGCCATCATTACACCGATGAATGCGAGCGACTTCATGATCTTTGGACTCGGTGGCAAACTCATCGGCGCACAAGCAGCGACCAATTTCTCCCTCGGCTACATCTTCGCCGCCGACATTCGTGTCTTCCTCATGGGTGTTGTCGCCAATGGCCTGAAATTGATCGAGGGCATGAACAAACACAGCCGGCGCATCGTTTCTCAGGCGATCGCCATCGCCATCTTCCTCGGTCTGGCGGGCTCGCTGTATACGATCCTGGCCCTGGCCTACCGCGATGGCGGCATCAATTCCAGTACCTGGTTTTTTAAGAGCATGCCCGGCGTCATCGCGCGCACGGCGTTGCACGGCCTGGACGCGGAAGCGACCTACTGGCCTGGACTCGGTTTCACTGGCATCGGCGCCGCGGGCATGCTCGTGCTCACGTGGGTGCGGCAGCGATTCCTGTGGTGGCCCCTGCACCCGATCGGCTTCCCCATCATGACCAGCTGGGTCGTCGACTGGATGTGGTTCAGCATCTTTCTCGCCTGGCTGATCAAGGTGATCGTCCTGAAGTATGGCGGCGCCGCCGTCTACACGCGAAGTCGCGACTTCTTCCTCGGGTTAATCGTCGGCCGAATGTTCATCAGTGGTGGGTGGCTCGTGGTGGATTATCTCACCGGCACAGTGGGCAACCCGATCTTCTGGATATAGGACCGTCGCTGGGCCGCGCGCACACTCCACTTCGACGGAGCCATATACTGTTTTTCGCACCGCAACGGAAGTGAAAGAGGAACACGGATCATGGGATCAGCAATGACGGAGCGTGAGATCCAGGCCGTCCTCCGGGAGGTCACGGACGAAGAGGTGGCCTTCTACCAGGAATACGGGTGGGTCATGATGAAGCAACTCGTAGACCCCGACTTCTCCGCACAAATCCTGCGCACTGGTCAGGAGTGGGTCAAAGGCGACGGTAGCGGAACAGAAAAGCCGTACGCAAACCTGGCCCTGCAGGGTCTCGAGCCGCTGCGCTCCTTCATGTTCAGCGAACGCATGTCGCAGAACGCCATGCGATTGGTGAACAGAAAACGGCTCAAGGGCGTGGACGTCCCGCTTCGCTACCGCATCGACATGCTCGTCCAGAAAGATCCGGGTGCAGCGGGATCCACCTATCACCAGGACTCAGCCGAGCACGGCTCAGACCGCGTCGGCGAACTCCAGTTCTGGCTCGCCCTTGCAGCCGTGACACCGGAGAGAGGGGCGATGCGATTTGTCAGCCACTCTCATCGCGAAGGGCCCCTCGGTTCGGTATTCAACGATGACAAAGGGGACCTGCTCGCACAGTTCCCGAATCTGACAACCGTGTTGGAACTCTCGCCACCATTCCACTACGAGCCGGGTGACTGCACCGTGCATCATGGCTACACGGTCCATGGTGGTCCGCCGAACAGCACCGACGAAACACGCTGGTCCTATTTATTCTCGTATTCACCCGCTGATACCCGTTACTGGAATGGCACCATCGCCAATTGGGGCAGCGAGCGGAAGCGCCTTGGAGACGCGGCCAATCCCGCCGTCCCACGTCCGGACTCCGGCTGACGATGGTCTTCAAAGAACACGTCGCAGTCATCACCGGCGCGAGCCGTGGCGTCGGACGGGCGATCGCCGATGTACTTGAGTCACGCGGCATGGCTGTCGCCCCCGTAGCACGTAGCTCGGCGCAGTACACGGCCGATGTCTCGGATCCAGCCGATGTCGCTCGCCTCAAGACCGCCGTCGAAGCCGACCTCGGCCGACCTACCGTTGTCATCAATGCCGCCGGCATCTTCGGACCCATTGCCCTCATCAAGGACAGCGATCCCACTCAGTGGATGGAAACGCTGTTGATCGATACGGCGGGACCCTATCTCGTGTCCCGGGCGTTCCTGGGTGGAATGATCGATGCAGGCTGGGGCCGCATCGTGAATCTTTCCTCCGCAGCGTCGCTGCACACCCCCGGGCCGCTCAACAGTGCGTATGGCACCGCCAAGGTCGCCCTCAACCAGTTCACGCGACACCTTGCAGCAGAGTTGGAAAACACGGGCGTCACAGCGAATGTCATCCATCCCGGCGATGTGAAAACCGAAATGTGGGCGGACATCCGCGACAAGACGGGCGCGATCGAGGGCGATGGGAATTCCTACGACAACTGGGTGGCGTGGGTGGAGAAAACCGGGGGGGACCCACCGGAGAAGGCGGCCAAGCTCGTGATCGACATCATCGAGAGCGACGTGAACGGACGCTTTCTGTGGATCGACGATCCCCTGCAGGCGCCGATTCCCAGCTGGGACTAAAGGGCCGAGCCGCGTCCAGCTGAGAGCCAGGTATAGTCAGAAACCCTCACCGAGGATGGTTCAGGTGGCATCCTCAAAGCCGGTTGGATAGGGTCCATGGAGGGGAGGTAGGGCGAAGGACGACGGTGTGCGCAGCCTGCAGAACCTCGACCAAATAGCGGCCACCGGCTGCCCTCTGATCGGGCGCACACCCGCTATTGACGGGGGGGACGATACGCTGAAACAGATCGGTGGCATCGCCCCTCATATCGCTGCTTTCGAGGGCCTCTTTTACGACGAACTGCTCTCTTCCCATGCCCTCGGTGACGCATCTATTCGTCGATGGCACCCGGGTCAGCTACGCCTGTGCCAAGGAATGTGATCTCGTCGTGCGAGTCACCGGATACAGCGGCTATTTCCGGTCTCTGTCGAAGGAATATCGCCAGCAGGTCGAGAATCGAATTTTGGCAGACTCAGCCTGAGCGCTTCAGGAAGGCGTTACTTCTGGCAGGTCATCAGAAACACGGGAAAGGGGCGCGTCGTGCCGCCCTCTACTTCTTTCTCGATCGAGTAGCAGATGTCAGATTCTACGTCGCGAAACCCGACCCGTTCTAATGTGCCCTGGAGTTGTTGCTGGTCAAAGCCGTGGTGGCCGTGGAAATCGCCACTATGGAACGATCCATCTTCTTTGTCCAGATCGGCAATGCAGAGATACCCACCTTTGCTCAGCATGGAATAGAAAATTTCCACAATACGATCCGTGTCGTCGATGTGGTGCAACGTCAGCATCGTGTAGATCAGCTGGAAAAGCGTATCCGGCGCGGCGTCCTCCATGAGGTCAAGTTGCACCTGCGTCATGTGGGTGGCGCCTGCGGCCTGGATCTTTTCCTCCACGACCTCCAGCATCCCCGACGAGTTGTCTGCCAGTGTGATTTGCCCCAACTGGTCGCTCAAGCAAAAGCTCAGCAGGCCCGTGCCACAGCCATATTCAAAGCCACTCATGTCGCGCGTCAGTTTCACGTTGCCTTTGATAAGGTTGGCTACAGCTTGGGCGCGTTCGGCTTTCTCAGGCGTGTCCCAGGTCTTGGCTTTGGCGTCGAAGTTTGTTGTCATGGTTCCGTCATCGGGTATGTGGTCTCACGGTGGTCAGAATCCGGCTTACAGAAAGACTCGCTCCATAGCCCAGGCCTGGAGCTTCTTGCATTGGGCACGTTGGCCGCGCGCTTCGATGGAGAACCCGACACTGTCAGGGCCTTCCGGGTAGACTCGCGTCAGGCAGGCACTCTGCCCGTTGACGAAGACCTCCACAATGCTGCGATCAACGAAGATCCGCAGCTCGAGGGGCTCGCCCTCCTGGTAGTGGAAGTGGCAGCTCTGCGGCTGGTTGATCTCGCCCTGCTCACCGATCGTGGAGAACGTCGGATCGAGCGTGATCATACTATCGCGGACACTCCAGCTGCGGTTGGCGAAGTCTTTGCCGACGTCCCTGTGAAAGTTCACCGCCGTGAATTCTGACTTGTCAGCGGCACGTAGGACGTTGAGACGGATGTAGCGAGCCTCCCCAGGGTCGATGGTGGCAATGATCTCCATGGCGTTGCCTTGCACGTGGTCCACCACGATTTCCTGGTTGGCGGGCAACTCGATATCGGACAGCTCGACCGCGTCCCCACGCAGCGACTCGATATCGCCAACCGGTGCAATGAGCAGGCGGTCGTTCTCGCCCAGGGTGTAGCGGCGCGGTAGGGACATGATCTGCGCCCAGCCATCTTGCGGTCGTCCTTCTGTTACGTTGTAGATGCAGTTGACGCCGCCCTTGCCATCTGGGTAGGCCGATGGCGCGTGGATGCTGCCGCTGCCCTGGCGCCCCGTGTTGAGGTATCCTCCCCTACTGGCAACGAACTTCTGCCTACGCCGATCGTAGTCGCCGATCACAAACATGGCGCTGTGCACGTGGCTGAAGGTGAGCAGAATATGTCGGTCACCGATGGGCCAGAAGTAGGGACATGACCCGTCGTCGCCGGAAAAACCGAAGAGATCATTCTCCATGAACTCCCCCATATAAACCCAGTTTTCCAGGTCTGGGGAACGATACAGGTGATCCACCATGCGACTGGGCGTCAGGTTCTGGTAGCCCACCTTGTTGTGCGCGTGGGGCTCGGCGAGCGGATTGATACCGTCGGCCCATCCACCGCAGAGCACGTAGTAGAAGTCACCGTCCTTCCAGATGCAGGGATCATAGATCTGGTGAGGCCTGCCGAGTTCGTCATAGTCGACGTTGGCAATCACCGCCTTGCCCGTGACGACCTCCCAGTTGAGAAGCAGTGGATCATCGGCTACGGCCACCATCAGTCCCGCCTGCCCCTGGTGTCCATAGTAGGCGGCGATCACCCGATCCTCTTCCACGAAGCAGGTGCCGGAGAAGCAGTTCTGTTCCGTGTCGGGATAGATGGCATAGGGCAAGTCCCGCCAGTGGATGAGGTCTTCGCTCATAGCATGGCCCCAGTGGACGCGTCCCTCGTCAGGAGAGCCCTGGTAGAAGAGGTGCCACTTCCCCTGCCAATAACACAGACCATTGGGATCATTCAGGCCATTCTCGGGTGGACTGAAGTGGTAGAATGGCCGGTACCGGTCCCCCTCCTTGGCCTGCCGTGACGCGGCAAAGCGCTGCAGCAGGATATTGCCCTGCAGCTCCTGCTCCTGGATGGCGAGATCACTACTGAATTGCTGATGGGGCGTGCGGGATTTCACGGCACTTCTCCAGGACACAATTGATTATGTATACAGTTCCAGGAACTTGCGCTCCCCCTCGGCAGTACCGATCAGGATGATCTCTGCGTCCTTTGTCAGAGGTATGGTTGGGTCGGGATTGACGGTGATGCCATCGCCGACGCAGCTGGCGACGACGGTACAGCCCGTCTGCGCCCGCAGTGACGATTCGGCGATAGACTGACCGGCGAGAGCGTCAGGCACCTGCAGACGGAACAACTCAAGGCCCTCCGCCACCATCAGGGTGCTCGTGTGATGCAGCATGTTGGCGATGGCGCTAGCGCCCATGGATGCGTACGACATGACGAAGTCGGTGCCGGCGCGGTGCAGGGTGCTGATGTTGCGTTCGTCGTTGGCTCGCGCGATCACTTGAATATCTGGCCGCAGCTTCCGGTAGTAGATGGCCAGGTAGATGTTGGTGTCGTCGTCCCGGGTGGTGATGACGACGGCGGGTGCTGTGTCGATGCCGGCTCTCTGTAGCACCTCCAACTCCGCCGCCGAACCGGCAATGAACTTGCCATCGCCCGTCGCCCTGGACTCGTCCTGCTCAACGATCCGGTAATCGACACCGCGTCGCTCCAGTGAACGGGCGGTGGCGAGGCCGACCCGGCCAGCACCGATGATGATCACCGGGTCGACGGACTGATTAAAACCTACCAGCAGGCTGTCATACTTGTACAGTTGCTCTTGAGTGCCGGCCAGCACCAGGACCGTGCGATCGACAATCATGGTCTCGGGACGAGCCGGCTGGTAACGGCCTCGCTCCCAAACGCCAACGACGCTGACGCCGGTATTGGTGCGCAGCGCCGCCTCGGCGAGGCTCTTGCCGGCCAGGGGGGTGTGCTTTACTGTCGCTTCGGCGATCATCAGATCATCGAACTCGCCCAGAACATGCGCCATTGCATCTCCGGCGCTGATGCGTCGGGCAAGCGATTCACCCAGCATATCCGCCAACTGCAGCACCTGTGTACACCCTGCCAGTTCGAGGATATCCACCGACGCCGGTGTGTCGGCGATGGCCACGATGTCGACGTTCTCCGCGATAGAGCGGACCGTTGCCGCCACGTTGGTGCTCACTTGATCGCTGTTGGTCGACACCACGAGCGACGCTTTGTCGACGCGGGCACGCTCGTAGGTCTCCGGGTCATCAAGATCTCCGGTGATAACACTTACGCCCTCGTCGTGCAGGCGGACCGCTTCGTCTGGGTCGGCGGTCACGAGCACATAGCGGTATTGGAACTGTTTGAGTCGATCGATCAACGCCCGCGTCAGAAAATCCTGGCGCGTGATGATGACATGATTTGTCACATCACCGCGCAGGTGCCTGGGGACGCGGGCCGCATTCTGCGCCTCGACCCATGGGGTCCAGAAGAACCGCAGGAAAGTGAACGGCAGCAGGATGAGCATGAAGATGCTACCCGACAGCAGCACGATGGTCGAAAACAGCCGTCCAAGGTCGGTGTGAAAAGTGATGTCGCCGAAGCCCAGCGTCGACATCACGGTCAATGTCCAGTAGACCCCGGTAAACCAGGTGAACGTCTGGCCCTCATAGAGCATGAGCACGTGGAAGATGGCGGTATAGACGCCTACGAGCAGGGCGAAAACGACCAGGAAGCGGACGAGAAGGAAGAAGTTCCGCCGCCTGGGCCGGTCGGCCATAATCATGGCCAGGAATGAAGCGAAAAATCGCATCCTTACTGTGCTGCCATATTCTGTGTGTCTCCTGTCGAGTCTCCTACCTGCCTACTCAAAGTAACGCCCCGCTCACGACAGAGCCACTGTTCGACGGCACCGGGATCAACCAGCTCTGGCGCGATCATCCCGATCCCGAGACTCGTGCTTTCTATTCCGTTCTCAATCCCAGGTCGGAGACCTTTGCTCCCGCCTGAGTTGCGGTTCATACTCGAGAAGGGTGGCGGCGAGTGCGGACAGCAGGGTGGTCTTGCCGATGCCAGTTTCACCCGTGACCCAGCACAGGCCTGACGGCCAATCAATGTCTGTGGAGACAACAAGGAGTCGTTGGGTCTCATTCGAAGACCTGGTACTTTGGGAAATTTCGGTTCACGCTAGATCCTCAACCCATCTCAAAGCGCCGACCATTCAGAAACACACCGACAAAGCTCCCACACACCAAGTAAGCATAACTCGCCCAGCAAATCACCGTCGTCGCCCCGAGCACGATGACGAACTTCACCAACACAGGCAACCCCGTGCCCATCAGCGACGCCGGAATTAGCGCCGTCAACGGCAAATGGATCAGATAGAACCAGTAGGACGCATCCGACACGTAGCGCATCCGCGGCGAATGGCCGCTGAAGTAGCGCACGAAGAGACCGCAGATGCCAAAGAGGAAGAGCCACACGACCAGGGCATTGGCCGCCGCCAGCAGCAGACCATCGAGACCCCGGCTCTGCGCGATCGCCTTGGTGAAGAACACGACGGCACCGACGACCGTCAGCGACCATGCGAACTGATCTAACCCAGGGATGTAGTGCTTCGACCCGAACAACAGCCAGCCGAACAGGTAGAATGAGCCGTAGTTGAGGAAGGCCGCCCACGTCGGCAGAATCCCACCCGTCTTCTCCGGCCACGGCTCACCCATCGCAGCCAGCAATCCGAATGTCAGTCCAGCGAACAGCAGCGGCCGTAGCCAGGGCACGTACATGAACATCTCATAGAGGGTGCGAATCTGCGCCGATCGTCCTGGCAGCCGCTGGAACAACAAGGCGATGACGTACCCCACGGCCGAGAAGAAAATGAGATACAGTAAGAACCACAGGTGCATCGTGTTGCTTGGGACCAACGACGCCAACGTCGTGAACGGCCCCAGACCCACCGCCAGGGGGGCCTGGCTTCCCTTCATGGTCGCCGTCGTCACCGTCCAGGCGAATACGACGACCGGCCAAAGCAGGAAGACGGACACGGCAAAGGGCAGCACGAGGCGCTTGACGCGATTCATCACCATTGCCCGTGGCGACCGCTCGTAGAAGAGCAGGGCCCCGAAGAAACCGCCGACGGCGAAGAAAATCGGCATGCGGAAGGCGTGGATATAGCCGGACAGCAAATCGAACCACTGTGATGTTGTGTCCGGATCCTTCAACGACCACGCACTGCCAAGATCCAAATCGCCGTAGGTCACGGCAGAGTGCAGCACGAGACCCAGCATCATCATGATCGCCCGCAGAGAATCCAGGGCGTGCAGTCGTTCGGTCCGCGGGTTCGGGTCAGGCATCGCTCATCTCTTCAAGTATTGTGTCATGCAATGAAAGCGTGCCTGGTCAATCCTCCGCGTCATCCTCAAAGCAGGCGAGCGAGTTATAGCGGTAGTCATTCACATCGTCATGCTCGTCGTCCATGTCGTCGCGCTCGTGCTCGCCATCGTGACAGTGGGTGCAGGTAAAGATCGCGTAGTCGCTCGTATTTTGGTGGCAGGCTCCACATTCTTCTTCGTACTTGCTATGGTTGCCACGCTGAATCGGGACCAAAGTGGTCCGGCGGCTCGTCGTCCGCATGACAGCTGATGCATTGAGTCGGTGTGTCGACGAAACCATCGGCGTGACAGGTCAGACAGTCGACGTCTACATGAGCACCCCGCAGAGCGAAGGCCGTCACGTCGTGGTCAAAGCTGTCCGAGCGCCAATCGACGGATGAATGGCAGTCCTGACAGGCCGTGCCGAAGGCGGGTTCGACGTGATCGGGCATTGCATTGCGATACTCAACTTCGTGCTGGGCCTGCTGTGGGGGCGTCAGGGCGATTGCTTCCTGTGAATCATTCTACAATCCAACCAACTTGCAGAAGATTCGGCAAGTAGATTCTCCTGGCGACTCGCGCTAACGTCATTGCGCAAGGAAGTCGTCGCGAATCGGCTCCCTGGAGTTCTCGACTCGGATGGCGGAATCTACGAGATTATGGCCCATTCTTCGGAAACCATGAGGAGTCACCGACTTGACCTGGACCCTGCCCGCAGGATACAGAGGACTGATCTTCGATTGTGATGGAACACTGGTTGATAACATGCCAGCCCATTACCGCGCCTGGGTAGCAGTACTGAGCCGACATGACCTGGAATTGACTCAGACGCGCTTCTACGAATGGGCAGGCATGCCCATAGATGTCATCGTCCAGCGTCTGGCAAAAGAGAAGGGGTTGGTCGTCGACGCCGGGTCTATCGCCGCCGAACGTGACGCCTATTTCCACAGTCTGCCAACGAGAGATCTTCGCCCCGTGGCTGCAGTCGTCGAAATCGCTCGCCGCTATCATGGACAACACCCGATGGCCGTGGCCACGGGAAGCACTGCCGCGTCGGCGTCCACGTCACTGAGCACGATTGGGGTTCTGGAATGGTTCGATGCCATCGTCAGCTCGGATGACGTGGGTCGGCCGAAGCCCGCACCGGACATATTCCTGACTGCAGCTCAGCGCATCTCTGTGCCGCCGCAGGAATGTGTTGTCTTTGAAGACGGGGAGACAGGCATGGAGGGTGCGCGGATCGCGGGGATGCACGTCGTCGATGTTCGGCCCTGGATACAGCGCTGCGGTCGAGCCATGACGGATTGGTGACGATGTTTAGCAACAATCCTGACTCCGACACAAAGGAAAGACGGCTGTCGATGACTCTCACATCAGCACAGATCGACGAGTTCTACGACCAGGGATTCATTATCCTTCGGCAGGTCTTCGGCCCGCAAGACATCGCCGCCATGTCCGCTGCCTGCAAGCGACTCAAGGCATTGGCGCAGGATCTCGAAGGCAGTGTTCTGCACCAGGGCGCGAATTTTGCCGTCGACCAGGTAGACGTAGGCGGCAAACGGCTCGCCCGCATTCGGCGTGTTTCATGGTGCGGCGGCGCCGAGCCGGTGATGCTCGAGTTCGGCGCCGACCCGCGCCTCCTGTCGATCGCTGCCGATCTACTCGATAGCGCTGAGATGAACCAATTGATCAACCAGTTGCACTACAAAGAGCCCGGAGACACGGTGCAATTTCCACTGCACCAGGACAGCCACCATCGCGGCTACGGCACCCCAAGATGGGAAGATGTGAATGGCCGCGGCAGCTTCGTGCAGACGGCGACGCTCATCGACCCCATGACGCAGGAAAATGGTCCTCTGCTCTTCATACCGGGCTCGAATCGTCAGGGTCATCTCGGCCTGCCCACGAGCCAGGACGAGTGGCCGGAGGGCATCGATCTTGCGGGTGCCATCACCGTAATCGGCGATCCTGGAGATGTGGCGGTCTTCGGCCCCTACACACTGCACGGCAGCCGGCCGAACACGTCAACCGTGAGTCGTCGTGTATTCATCAATGGCTACGCCTATCCCGGCGCCAACCAACATCCGTACGTAGGTGAGGGTGCGGGGCGACTGCTGCGACGGTCGGCGTAGCGGATGAGCTATCGCATCATGCCATGAAGAAACAGATCAAGGTTGGACGAGCACCCGCGCTGCTTTGTACTCGGGATCGCCCAGCAGATCGGTGCCGCAGTTTCTTTTGATCCAAGGGGCGAACTGAATCTGGTTGACGACTCGGTCTAACAGACATCCAGTGATCATGTCGCAGTCCAGTTCCTTGCGCACAAACCCCTCCTTCTGTGCTTGTTCAACAAACTCTGCGAAACGCTGCATGAATTCTGGCAAGGCGCTGGGATTCGCCAGCCAAACTGCTCCACGATACCCGAGAGTAGTCCTTCTTTACTGTCGAAACGGACAAATGAGCGACTGCGCGGCCAAATCCACATCGGCACTTGCCGCAATGCACCTCAGATTCACATGCTGACCCTTATATTCTGTATCCGCCTCAAGCGTCCGAAGTACAACAGACATTTCAGTGCAACTGAAATTCTAACGGAAGTAAGACCTGAATGCCCATCGCCGATTTTGACCAATACTGCCAGATGCTCTCCTCCGCTCGGGCAGGCAAGTATGCCTACCCTGCGATCAACGTCTGCAACCTCGAAACACTTGCCGCATCGATCGAGGCCTTCGCCGAAGCTGGAAGTGACGGCATCATTCAGGCTTCAACCGGCGCCGGCCAGCACGCCTCTGGAGCGCTGCAGGACATGGTCCTGGGTGCCAAGATTCTGGCCGAGGCGGCGCATCAGATCGCCGACCGCTACGATATCCTCATCGCTTTGCACACGGATCATTGTCATCCGAAGAATCTGGCGCCATTTATGGATCCCCTGATCCAGATCAGCAAGGACCGCGTCGCCGCCGGCGACAAGCCGTTATACAACAGCCACATGTTCGATGGCTCTGAATTGCCGCTGGAAGAAAATCTGGAGATCTCAAAGAAGTACATGAAGCAGCTGGCAGCGCTGAACATGATTCTCGAAGTCGAGATCGGTGTCGTCGGCGGTGAAGAGGATGGCCACGACACGTCCGGTGTCGCTCAGGAGAAACTCTACACGACGCCGGGCGATATGGTCGCCACCTACGAGGCTCTGCAACCACTGGGCAAATACATGCTGGCTGCCACCTTTGGCAACGTGCACGGCGTATACAAGCCAGGCAATGTGAAACTCACGCCCGAAATACTGAAAAATGGTCAGGTCGCCGTGCAAGAGAAGCACGGCACCGACGGCAATCCCCTGTTCCTCGTGTTCCATGGTGGTTCAGGCTCGCCCAAAGAGCAGATTGCCGAGACCCTGGACTACGGTGTGATCAAGATGAACGTCGACACGGACACGCAATACGCCTTCACCGCCTCGATCGCGCAACACGTGCTCGATCACCAGAGCGTGTTGTTCCACACCGACGATCAGGTGGCGGAGAAAAAACGCTTCGACCCACGCAAGTATCTGGCCACGGCCCGTGACGCCATGAAGGATCGAGTCATCGAGGCGGTCAAGGATCTCGCCGCCGAAGGCAAGTCTCTGTTGAAGTAGTGCCCGCACTTATCTCGATCTCCTGATCTGAAAGGCATTTCTATGCCCGAGCCACAAGCACTCGTCGGTCCCAACCAAGCCATCAGGGTCACGAAGATCGAGACCTTCGTCCTGACCAACTCGTGGGTCTTCGTGAAGATCTCCACCGATGCCGGCATCACAGGTTGGGGCGAAATGCTCAAGGACGACGCCAAGGCCTGTGCCGCCGGCGCCCTCGAAGTGGCTCCTTATCTGGTGGGCAAGGATCCGCGCCCCGTTGCCCGTCACTGGCAGGCCATCCATCGTGGCGCCTTCTATCGCGGCGGGCCGATCAAGACGGCGATTCTCTCGGGGATCGACATGGCCTTGTGGGATATCACGGGCAAGTGCCACGGCGTGCCCATCTACAAGCTGCTCGGTGGCCCCACGCGTGATCGCGTTCGTGTCTATGGTCAAGTAGACAAAGAGACTGGTGTGAATGCGATGAAGATTGGCCCACCCGGTCCACGCAGAGCGCACAAGTATGTTGAAGGGCAACGATTCGTGGATGAAGTCGTCGAGGGTTTCAAGGCCCTGCGCGACAAACACGGATCGGACGTCGATATCGCCGTTGATTTCCATGGCGCCGTTCAACCACCCACGGCCATGCTGCTCATCAAGGCCCTGGAACCTTACCATCCCTGGTTCTACGAAGAGGTCGTGCAGGCGTTGAATGTGGATGTCATGGCTGAGATCGCTGCCAAGACCCATATCCCCATTGCCACGGGTGAGCGCATCTTCACCAAATGGGGCTTTCGTGAGATCCTCGAAAAGCGAGCCGCCACGATCGTGCAGCCCGATGTCTGTTATGCCGGTGGGATTACGGAACTGCGACTCATCGCTGGCATGGCCGAGGCCTACTACACACCCATGGCGCCGCACAACCCGCAAGGACCGTTGTCCTTGGCTGCGAGTCTGCAAATCGCCGGCTGTGTGCCAAACTTCCTGGCCCAGGAACGCGGCGACAATGAATACGAGGAACTCCTCGCCAAACCCCTTGCACCGGTCACCGACGGCCATCGGCCCTTGCCGACAGACCCCGGACTCGGTGTCACCATCGACGAGGACAAACTGATGGGCATGGTCGGCGAGCCGCAGGTGTATCAAGCCGCCTACGACGAAGAGGACGGCTCTATCGTCGACTGGTAGAGCACCAAGCCTCACAACGGAGAAAGCAGGAAATGAGTCAAGACCAAGTGAAACCAGCCCGACTCCTGGAAGGCAAACGCGCCTTGATCACGGGCGCACGCAAAGGCATCGGCCGCGGCATTGCGCTGACCCTTGCTCGTGAGGGAGCCCATGTCGGTATCAACGACATCGTCGACGACGAGGTCACGCAGAATACACGAAAACTGATCGAAGTGATGGGTGTGCGCGGCTCGGTACATGCTGGAGATGTGAGCCAGCTGGATGGCATCGAGTCCGTCGTCGATGGCTTCGTCAAGACGCAGGGTGGCATCGATATCCTCGTCAACAATGCCATCTTCCCCGATCAGAGCTGTCCACTCTTCGACACGGACGAAGCCTACTGGGACAGTATGATGAATCTGTCGCTGAAGGGTTATTTCTTCGCCGCCCAGCGTGCAGCACGCCACATGGTCGATGCGGGCGACGGCGGACGCATCGTCTGCCTGTCGAGTGTGCACGCCTATGACGCCTGGAAGAACTGGACCGCCTACGGTGTCGCCAAAGCCGGATTACGCCGCATGGTGAAGGGCCTGGCCGTGGATCTGCATGGCACCGGGGTCACGGCCAACTGCATCGCACCGGGAGCCATCGCCAACACCCTGCCAGACGATGGCAATTCAGTGAATGGTGCACCCATCGATATGGAAGCCGCTGGCGAATTCATGGGACGTGTGCCAGCGGCGCGTGGTGGTTTGCCGACGGACATTGCCAATGCCGTGCTCTTCCTCACCAGCGACATGGGCAGCTATGTGAATGGCGAAACGATCCTCGTCGATGGCGGTCTGATCGCTGCGGCAGAATAGCGCGGTCAGGCTAAGGGTCACCTGCCTCTGCCACCGATACGCGTTCGGCGCAGACCTCCCACAACTGCTTCGTACGCGAGTATCTGTCGGACGCTTGCTGCGTCGCTTCGACGACACGCCATCCCGCATCGAACAATCCCATGACCTCGTTACGTCCGTAGAAACGCTTCGCCACACCTCCCACCAGATGCACACCCGGTTCGATCTCCGAATTTCCCTGGGCACCGAACTGGATGTCATCGGTGGAGTTCAGACGCATGAGGATCCGACCTCCGGGAATCAGACCGTCACGGAGCCCTGACAGAATCCTTTGCGTCGTTTGCTGATTGAAGTAGTGGAGGACCAGACTCGCCGTGATGAGGCCGAAAGACCGGGCGTGAAAGGGCAAGCCATCGGACAGATCACTCTGCACGAGCATGCTTGCCGCTACTGACGTCGCTGGACCTGCAGTCTCCGCTCTGAGCGCCTGCACTCGGCGCAGTGCCTCAAATGAAAAGTCGAGGGAGACCACCGGTAGACCATGCGCTTGCAGGCGCACCGTATCGCCGCCTGGACCACAGCCGATGTCGAGGCCCCGCTGACCCCACGCCGCGTCGACACTTTCCTGCCAGCTGGCGAGCCAATCGTCATCTCCCGGCGTCCCAACCTTCGGTACGCGATAGCGCTCTTCCCACACCTGACGGATGTCCACCGGCGTCGGCACCTGCACATCGGTCGCATCTCTTTCAACCGCGTGTTATTGTTTCCTCTTGAGATTCAGCAAGACAGTTCGCCCCAGAATGAGCCGATTCGCCACGAAGGAAGCAACTATCACTTCATCCCAAAGGGTCCTGCGAGCGGTGGGTTTGACCGTCGCCCTCACCCTGACACAACTGAACGCTCAGTCTGCTCCGGGATCCTGGGTCTGTGTCATTCCCGATACCGTCGACGGTGTCGCCGTACATCGCAGTCACGCCCTCGGGATTCACGGTGCAGTGAAGTATCCTGCTGACTTCGCGGGCTTTGACTATACGAGTTCGGACGCCGTGAAAGGCGGCAGTGTGCGACTGCCATCGTTGGGGACCTTCGACAGTCTCAATCCCTTCATCCTCAAGGGGGTTGCCGCCGCGGGGTCTGGAAGCTTCATCCACGCGCGCTTGTGCACGAAGGCGCAGGACGAGCCTTTGTCTGAATACGCTCTCGTAGCGCAGACCATTCTGTTTCCCGAGGATCGCTCGTGGGTTGCCTTCGAGCTACGCCCGGAAGCGCGTTTCTCAGATGGCGAGCCCATACGCGCTGACGATGTCGTCTATTCCTTCGATCTGTTCACGAAGAAGGGCGCCCCTTTCTATCGCAGCTTCTATGCCGACGTCGACTCGGTGTACGCCGTCGATTCCCTCACAGTGCGCTTCGATTTTTCCGGCACGACGAATCGTGAATTGCCACTGATCATCGGCCAACTGCGCGTCTTGCCTAAGCACTACTGGGCGCAGCACGATTTCACCAAGACCACCCTGGAACCACCCGTCGGCAGCGGCCCCTACCGCATGACGAATGTCGATCCAGGCCGTTCGATAACCTACGAACGCATACACGATCACTGGTCAGAGTCACTGGCGGTGATGCGCGGTCGTTATAACTACGACCGCATCACCTACGACTACTATCGCGACAACACGGTCTCCCTCGAAGCCTTCAAAGCGGGGGAGTATGATTTCCGCAGTGTCGGCAGTTCCCGTGAGTGGTCGACCTCGTACGATCACCCCGCCGTCGACGATGGTCGGCTCGTGAAGAATGCGGTTCCCCACGAAATGATCCGCGGCATGGGCGGCTTCGTCTTCAACACACGCAAGAGCAAGTTTGCCGACGCCAAAGTGCGGCGAGCCCTGGCGCTGGCCTTCGACTTCGAGTGGACGAATTCGACCCTGTTCTATGGCGCCTATGTCAGGACAGCCAGCTACTTCGCCAACTCTGAATTGGCGTCGAGAGGGCAAGCAAACGGTCGGGTGCGGGAGATCCTCGAAGAGTACCGCGGGCAGGTTCCCGAGGACGTCTTCGGAGCCAGTTACGACGCGCCCAGCACGGATGGCGATGGCAACCTGCGCGCCAATTTGCGCCAGGCACGGCGCGCTCTGCTGGATGCAGGATGGGCGATTCAGGAAGGCAAGTTACGACACGTTGACTCAGGTGAAGTGATGGAGATCGAATTCCTCCTGTCGTCCCCATCCTATGAGCGCGTCATCGGCCCTATGCGCCTGCATCTTACGCGTCTGGGTATCGACGCCCATATCCGCACCGTCGACGCCTCACAATACACAAACCGTGTGCAGGGCTTCGACTACGACATCATTGTTGCCACGTGGAACCAGTATCTGAGCCCCGGCAACGAACAACGCAACTACTGGTCGGCCGCAGCCGCCGATGCCCCAGGAAGTCGCAACTACGCGGGCATCCGTGACCCCGTCGTGGATGATCTTGTCGAACGTCTCATTGCGGCGCAAACACGTCATGAGCAGGTCTGTGTCGCCCGCGCCCTCGACCGCGTCCTCGCCTTCAGCTACTACATCATCCCCCATTGGCACATGGCAGAGCATCGCCTCGTCTACTGGAATCGATTCTCACGACCCGCACAGACACCGCGGAACAGTCTCGGCTTCATCGACACCTGGTGGATCGACCCTGCCAAGGATAACGCGCTAGCCGTCCAGTGATCTGCGGCTCAGCAATCTCTTTGCGGCTTAGCGCCAGTTGGGTGCGACGCGATCGATCAGCCTTTGCATGCGATCGCGCAGGCCGGCCAGATCTTCTGCGACGAGGATCTGCATCTCCAGACTTATCATCAGCTCTGCCCAGGGCAATCCGTAGGCGTCGAATTCTGCCGCACGATCATTCCCAGACTCGCCTGGGTCGTGGCACCAGCCAATGCACTCGGCGTGCGGAACATCGGCGCCCCGGTGCAGCAAAGATGGGCAGGCAGAAGCCGAATTTGGTGGAAGCTGTATTGGTCATCACTGCTCTTCGTGGTATTGCCAACTCTGATCGGGTAGCAGGAGAAATTCATCGATGAGATCGTCAGGCAGCTCCACACCGATACCAGGCGCTGTCGGCAGCTCGATGACACCGTCCACTGCGTGGGGGCTCACCTGCTGCAGCGCCTGCCGTAGGGGTGAAGCAAAGACCTCCGCCGGCGCCGACTCGATAAAGGGAGTAATCGGTGAAACCGCCGCAAGATGTACCGTCGCCGCACCCAGCACATGCGTCGACCAATTCCCTGGACAGACAATGGCGCCACGAGCGTGCGCCAGTTCGACGATCCGCATCGCCTCCGTCAGTCCCCCGCAGGTCGTCATGTAGGGCTGCATGACGAGCATGCCGCCGCGATCCATGAAGTCGAGGAACTCCCATCGCGTCACCGCGTGCTCGCCCGCAGCCAGGCGCAGAGGCGTCTGCGCCGCCAACTGTGCGTAGGCATCCATCCGATCCACGGGAAAGGGCGTCTCAAAGAAGAAGAGGTCGAATTCTTCCAGACGCTTCAGTGTGGACACGGCAGTACCCACATCGTTCCACAGATAGCCCACATCGACACTGAGCATCGGCTCGGGTCCAAGCACTTCGCGCGTGCGACGTGTGAGTTCGACAATTGTATCCGGTGTTTGCTGCATGGGTTCAATCTTGAAGGCCCGATAGCCAAGGTCTCGCAGGGCAACGACGCGCTCCACCTGCTCACGCAACACACTGGCCGGATCCCAGCGATCGGAAATAATCGTGCAATAGGGTATGATCTGCGCTGGATCGCTGCCTGCAACAACCTGGTGGCGCGTGCGCTCATTGCCACCCAGCAATTGCCATACGGGACGCTCCATCATCTTGCCATACAGATCCCACAGCGCCACATCGACTGCACCGAGACAGATGATCACCCATCCCCTACGATTGCCGTGCAGCATGCTGTTGTAGAGTCGATTCCACAGTCGCTGCGGCGGACAAGGGTCCTCGCCCAGCAGCATCCGACCGAAAAGTGACTCAGGCCCATCCAGCACAGCGCGCGCCACACCGGGTGGCACGACAAAGATCTCCGAGATCCCTGTGAGCCCCGTATCCGTGTAGATGCGCAAAAAGGCCAGGCCATGGATACGCGCTCCGTCATGGGGCGCCTCGGCGGGGTCGCCGAGGACGAATATCTCTGTCTTCGTAATCTTCACAATTTGTTCCTGTCTCCTGATGTCTTCCTCTCTCCTGATATCACAGAGGGGCAACACACGTTGGATCAGCTTCGGCCGTCAAGCAATCCCTGACTCGCGCCAGAATCAATGCGGCCCTTACTTGAACTACTGCTTGAATGATACTTGAATGATTCGCACCATAGCTGGCTCTTGACAACGACGAGTAGCATTTGCCGAATAGCTGGGTCGCCTACCCGGTAGTCGTCACCAACTTGGAGAACGTAGATGTCAGATCAGACGCAGCGTGAAGTGGTCACGGTACTGGGTCCCATCGACCCGACCGAGATGGGCATCACCCAGACCCACGAACATCTAGTCCTCGACGCGATGGACCACTACGGCGGTTATGGCTTCGTCATCGATGATGAAGAACTCGTGGTGGAAGAATTGGGCGATTTCACCCGGGCCGGCGGACGCACGATCTGCGACGTCACGGTCGATGAAATCGGCCGCAACCCTGCTGCCCTGGCGCGTATCTCAGCAGCAGCCAATGTGCATGTCGTGATGGGCGCAGGCTGGTATCGCGAATTTGGCTATCCCCCCCAGGTCGAGACGCACACGAGCAAGCAACTCGCTGAGATCCTCGTGCGTGACATCGAGACGGGTGTCGGCGACAGTGGCATTCGCGCCGGTTTCATCGGTGAGATCGGTACGGGGCGACACCACGTCAAACCCGCCGAAGAACGCGTCTTCCGGGCTGCCGCATTGGCGCAGAATCAAACGGGCGTCGTCATCTCCACGCACACGACGCGTTGGGGCACACTCGCCATGGAGCAGATTGCTATGCTCAAGGAGTTCGGCGCAGATCTGTCGAGGGTCATTATCGGCCATCTCGGCGACCGCCGTGGCGTGCATCATCTGCTGCCGATTGCTGAGCGTGGTGTCTATGTCGAAGTCGACAACATTGGCTATCTCGACTACCAGCCTGAGAGTGTGCGCGCCGACAATGTGGCGGCTCTCGTACGTGAAGGCTTCGTCGATCAGGTGCTGCTCTCCGAAGACATCTGCATGCTCGATCACCTGAAAACCCTTGGTGGCAAGGGCTACGGTTATCTACTGGAGGTCTTCCTGCCGCTGCTGTTGGAACGTGGTGTGGAGCAGACCGATATCGACAAGATGCTCATCACCAACCCGGCGCGCGCCTTCTCGCGACAGCAGCGATCCACGCAATGATTCTGGAGGTCTCAGGCAAGACACTGATCAGAAGCTGCGCTACAAGGTTGCGACCGCATCCAGCGGATAGATCGTCCGTGGCAGGTGCTGCCACGTCAGATCCTCCAGATGTGACGTCGTCGCCCCCGGCGTATCCACGCGGATCACCTGATCGATCCATGGATTGTAGAATTGCCAGTTGCTCGCCGTCTTCACCACGACCATGCGTGCGTCGGCGACATCAATGCCGAAGTGTTCATAAACGGATGGATGATTCCCACCGATGCCGCGTTTTTCACTGACAACGAGACGAATGTTGCCGATCTCCAGCAAGGCGGCCTGCCCCATATCGTAGGATTCAAAGCCGAGCAGCGTCACATCCTGCCGCCCGCCACCCATGGCAGCAACCGTCGCCGTCACTTCGGTTGGGATGCCAAAATTTGGATCGAGCTTGCCACCGATCACCGTCGTGAGCGTGCCACCAACACCCGTCGCAATCGCCGCTTGAGCCGCTTCAGGGTCGACGAGAGTCACCAGCGCCATCTGCGGAATCTGCTGTCGAATCATCTCGGCGAGCAGTGTCGTACTGTCCCCCGTCGCGCCACCCCAGATGCTGTCGCCTGTGTCGGTGAGCACCACGAGGCCGCGATCTGCTTCTACCGCTCGACGGATGGCCGCTTCAGGGCTGATACTGTCCAGACGACAGAAGGATTCGCGCAAGGCCCAGGCCTTTTCAGCCAGTTCCTGCGTCAGCGCCTGAGCCAGTGCCTCGTCACCATCCGTGACGACAGCGACGGCCCAGCCTCCCTCGGGTACGTCGAGCCACGGCTGCATAGGCAGCGTCGACGCCGACATCACGCCGGGGCGTGACTCCATCTCCCGCGCCAGATCGAACCACTCTTTCATGGGCCCAGCCGAGGTGAGAAATTGCTCCTGGTGCGTGATCAATGGAATCTTCTGCCATGCCGTCGCGGGCTTTGCGCCGTCGCGCATGATGCTCAGTAGCAGCTGTGCTGCCAACTGTCCCGTCTCGAACTGGTCATGTGGTTGCGTGCGATGCGCCACCAGGGCGTCGGCGCGATCAACCATCGCCTGGGTGAGATTGGCATGATGGTCCAGAGAAATAACGACCGGCATGTCATCGCCGATCACACCGCGAACGACTTCGAGCAGATACGCCTCGGTATCGTGCACACCATCTGCTACGGCGGCCCCGTGCAGGGCGAAATACACGGCATCAAAGGGCTGCAACTGCTGTAGGCCTGCAACGAGCTTCTCTTCGAAATACGCCAGTGCTTCTCTCGTGAGGGGTCCACTGGCACCGGCCCAGCCATGGACGATCGGCAAGGGCGTCCAATCGACCTTGGCATTCATCGTTTGCAGGAAGCCGCCGATGGAACCAACGTCCTGACACTTCTCCAGGATCTGCTCACCCTCGAATAGTCCGTAGAGTTCGAAGGTGTCCAGTGTCGTCGGCACAGGACTGAAACTGCTCGTTTCTTGACCATAGGAAGCGATGACGATTCTCATGGTTTCTCCTTCGGGTCAAAACGCCGCATAGGTTTCCAGTTCAGACGCTCTTCTGTCCAGGCAACATCCGTGCGATCATAGGCTTCATCCGTGGCCATCACGTAGAAGCAGTCGAAGCCGATGTCGTCGGCTTCGAGGGCGCACACGAGACTCGATGCAACATCGCGACAATCGATCGTCCCCCATGAATAGCTATTCACAGGCTTGCCATCCGTCGTCACCATTCGTTCCGCGTCGATGATGCCCCAGGGACGGATGCAGGCAATGGACATGCTGTTCTGTTCGTGAAAATTCCGCGCCAACTCTTCCTGCAGCAGTTTGGACAAAGCATAACCCGGAGCCGCCTTCAGGGGATACAGATCGTGTGTGTAGCGAGTATCATCAGGTGGATAACCCGTATGCACAGCACCTGACGACGTGTGTACGAATCTCTGTATGCCGCAGCGATGCGCCGCTTCCAGCAGGTGATAGAGACCACTCACATTGATCGTGAATCCTGGTCCGTTGTCTGCATAGGCTTGATTCGGTGCCATGATCGTATTGACCACCGCATCGTGGCCCGCCATCACTTCCAACAGGCGATCAAAGTCGAGGACATCCCCCTCGACTGCATCGGGCACACCGTCGACGGGACGAATGTCTAATGCCGTCACGTCGTGGTTTTCGGCAAGTTGATCGTAGGCAGGACGACCGACAAGGCCAGCCGCTCCCGTGAGCAAAACTCTCATGCGTGTGTTGTTCCTTGGTTGGATTCGCGTGTTCGGATGTTCGGATATCGGTTGTTCGCAGCTGAGGGATGGCTAGCGTCCACGAACGTACGGCGCCTCCATCACGGCGCGTTCTTCCTCGCTCATGTCCTCGATGTACTCGGGATAGCTTATGTCGTGCGCTCCTGGACTATAGGCCATGCAACCGGGGGAGAACTTGTAGAGCAAAGCGCGCCGCTCATGATCCGCCGTCCATGGCAGCGTGCCATGGGTCAGGGTCTCAGTGAAGATGATCGCATCCCCTGCCTTACCATTCACCTCCACCACATGTTCCTGATACTGCTCCCACTGAATCAAGTCGCGTGGACACGGCAGATTGGCTTTGTGGCTACCAGGCAGTACGGCCACGCCACCGTCTCCCGGCCCTTCATCAGCAAGCAGATACTCGACCACCGTGAGGCCCGTGTGAATGCGACCGACCTTGAAGAAATACACCTCCGACATATCCGCACGCTCGTAGCCACCGCCATGCAGGGTCCCGCCCTCGCAGCCTTTGTCCATGGCAATCATCCCGGGGCCGTGGTCGAGGCGATAGCCCGTGCCGAGGATGCCGTCGAGGGTCGGCTTTACACCTGGATGAATGAGCAAGTGGCGGAAGGGTTCACACCATGGACGATCCCAGCCCAGCATGCCACCCAGGTCCTTGCGGTGGGATGTACCCGCCAGAGCCTTTGAATCCCCTACGAGGGAACCTTCACGCTCGTCCAGGTCGGCACTGTGGTGGTCGATGGCAGCATTCATCTGCGCCACCTCCGCCGCCGATAGTACCTGCCGCAGCACGAGGAAACCATTGAGATCGAAGAGGTAACGTTCGTCGTCGGTCATTGTTGTGCTCTCTTGGTTTTCAGATACTCTGTGACAGTTTCAAAAGACAATGAAGTCAGCAGAAACTGGCAAAAAAAACGGAGGACGCCAAGTGGGAGCATTGCAGATCGCCGATCATGTGGAAAAAATCAACCGCATCGGCTACACCATTCTCGAGAATGTGATCCCGAAGGATGCCGTGGCACAAATGGCCGAAGCCTTTGCACCACTCTATCAGGCGAATCTGGAGACGATCCGCAATGATCCCAATCGCGGCCCCATGCGGCACTATATCGTCCTGCCCTTCGCAGCCCCCCTCTACCAATCAGCCTTTCATGGCGATCCTGAGATCTACGCCATCGCCCGTGCCATTCTCGGTGAAGACGTCTACTGCAATCAGTACGCCTCAGACACACCGGCCAAGGGCAGCGTCCACCAGGACTGGCATGCGGACACGACGGTTGAGTTTTCTGAGGATGGCCAACTACAGCCGGCAAAACTGATTTGCGCCAATACATCCTTCGTCGATGTGACACCGGAAAATGGCCCCTTCGAGGTCAGTGACGGCAGTCATCACGATCTGGAGGCGATTGAGAAGCTGAAGAGCGGCGACCTCGATTTCACGCCCCTCTACCTCAAGGTCGGTGACGTACTCGTGCGTGATCCCCGCTGTATCCACCGCGGCTCACCAAACACGACCGACGTGCCTCGCTGCGTAGCTGTGCTGGGCTTCGATCAAGAGGGCCACGAACGGGGCGGGCATCTGACCGAGAATGGCATCCACTCTGATTTCTATGACTCGCTCAGTGATGACGAGCAGTTCATGTATCGGAAGGTCCCACGCGTCGACACGGAATGCCCAGGGTTGCGAGTATAAAGGATGGCAGAAACACGACAGTGGAGCCCTTCGATACGCCGGGTGCCTGGTCAGGCCTCTGCGAAGATCAGGAGGGAGCGGTCTGGCTTGCCCGCGATAGCGACGTCGGCATTTGGCGAGATGGTAACTACGAAGCGCTCGATCTTCCTCTGTCCGCCAATGTGCGCAAGATTTTCCCCGACCGCCGCCGGAATCACATAGTTCTGCATGGATACCCAGGGGGGCATCAGCTCGTCGCCGCCTGTTTTGATGGTCAGAAGCTTCTGCAGAATTTTGGCAGCCCATGTCGGCTACACCATCGTCTGCGGTGGTCTGTCCCGTTTCGATCCGGCGGGTCCCTTCGTGCTCGACGAGGCAGACGGTCTACCCAGCACCAGGTGTCCGGCGTGTCTGAGGACATCGACATGGATTCGTCACCCAATGACAGAGTCGCCACATGTCTCGCACCTGATCGACAGGGCCTCCTGCTGTTGGGATGCGGAGTTCGAACTCCAAGCGGGCACTCCCTGTTGATCCTGCAACTCGACGATGGGGTTGAGGAGCGATTGCTCAAGATCGAATCTCCAGCACCCTTTCCTGCAAGGTGGAACGCCAGGGCGGCGAGCAGATCGAAGGCACCGACTTAGGGCTGGCGATCGCCAACAGGACAGTAGATCTCAGACTCGGTCAATGCGGGGTGATCTTCTCAGATCAGCTTGCAATCATATGCCAGAAATTTGCGATCGTCGGTGACGATGGGATACTGATTGGCCAGGCTTTGAGCGCTCAACATTCGATCGAAGGGGTCTCGGTGATGGAAGGGCATGTTCTTCAGTTGCAGGGCGTCTTCGCCGCGGAAGTCAAGCGATTCGAATCCACATTCCTCAACCATTTCCCGAGGCTTGAAGGCTACGTCCAGCTTACCTACTTGATGCTTTGATCATCATCTCCGCAATGCTGATCGAGCTCACATAGACGATGTTGGCCTGCGTCTCAATCTCTGTAAGCTTGTCCTTGTGAATCCGCTGCGGATCAGACAATGCCCAGAGAAAGATGTGTGTATCGATAATGATCTTCACAGAGGATCCCCGTAGAACATCCTCTGGCACCGAGAACTACCCTGACAGGATACCGAGTTTTCGTTTCCCCTTAGGCTTGTGAACTACCAGATCAACAAGTGGCAGATTGTTCTTGGCGATGATCACTTCTTCACCGTGGTAGACCATATCAATCAGCTTGGACAGATTGGCCTTTGCATCTGAGACATTTAGGCGGCCACGAAGCGCCCCGAATAGGAAGCGACGATCTCAGGATCCTCTGAGTCGCTCTCGTAGGTTCGTCCCCCAACGGTCGTTGCGAGCCACGGCCAAGGTCGGGACAAAAGCCCAGTTTACACCGCACGCCAGGACCTCACTGGCCGTCAGTGTGGCGATTCGTTCCATCAACTCTGGGTCGTTGGCCGCGCCCAGACCGATGTTATGTGGGAAGACCGTGACACCGATGACATTGTTGTTCCCATGAACCGCATCGACAAACGTAGAGGATCGAAATCGCCGTGGGCTCACGGCCGTCGCTCTCCGTGGCGGCGTAGAAAACCCGCAATCATCGCCACCCGGTCCGCGGGTCGGTTCGCGCCCGGCATGGACCCGCCCCCACTCAGGATCGAGCCCAGACTGTAATTCTTCACGTCCTGGGGGGAGGCAGTGAGACGCTCTGCCTGCGTCTGTCCGATCTTCTCATCCAGACTCATCTGTGCAAGCAGGGATTCTATTTTTGCCGCTCGTCGGCAGATCGACGAGGGGCTCTGCAATACCGTCCACAGCGATTGGCACGACACCTCTCCTTTGCTCTAGCTCCTTACGGACCTGATAGGATTTTTCTTCGGACAGGGAATGGGAGGAGATTGCCCAGATGGCGATGCCCGACGACAGGATGGGGACAACCACATCGAAGATCCGCATGAACAAGAGGGTTCTGGCCGTTTGGTCCCCACCGAGGGCAACGTCGAAGCCGGTGAGATTCAGCAAGACACCGCCGCCGGCGAGGGCCACGGCCATTCCCAGTTTCACAATCCACCAGAAGATGGATCCAAACATCCCCTCTCGACGTTCATAGCTACCCAGTTCATCGAGATCACACACATCGGCGATCATCGACCCCATGAGTGTGAACAGTCCCCCGAGACCGAAAGCGATGAAGGGCGCCGGGAGCAGCAGCAACAGCGGATAGGCTGGATCATAGCACACCCACTTCAAGGCATAGCCGACCATCGAGGTGCCCGTGGACACGAAGAAGGCGTGGCGCTTGCCGATGCGGGTAGCCAGCCACGTGATAAAGAAGATGACACAAAAGGTTGCAATCGCTCCGACCGTACCCGACCACCCCGCGTACTTCGCGCCCTCCGCCTGATCACCACCGAACACGTAGTAGATGATCACATACGACTGAAACGAGGAGACGAGGATAAAGCCGTTGAACACGAGAAACGTGGCGGCGCAGAGATTCAGGAAGGGACGAAACTTGAGTGTGCTCGCGAACCCACGGAAGAACCCGAGGATGACGTCCTTGATGCCCTCACTGTTGCGGGCCGAATCGGTCGCCTCGGCGACGTCCTGGACCTCCGCCACGGCCGGTTCTTTGTAGCGCTCGCGCAGGAAGATGGCAGGAAGAATGCCGATGGCGATGGCCACAGCGCCGATCACGATGGCAAGCCCGGCAGCCCCTTCGACCAGACCGTCGAAGAGAGGAGGATACTGCATGACCCAGAGAAACCAAGGCGTCACGACATAAGCCAATTGTCCGATGAAATTCTGCGTACCCATCAGACGTGTGCGTTCGTGGTAGTCGGGCGTCAACTCGAATCCGAGGGCAACCCAAGGTGTAGCAAACACCGTGTAGGCCAGATAGAAGAGGATGGAGCCAACCAAGAAGAACCAGAAGTAGAAGTCCTCGCTCTTCCCCTCGGGAAACTGCCATAGCATCATAAAGGTGAGACCGACGCAGATGGCCCCCACGAAGATGTACGGCCGGCGTCGCCCCCACTTGGACCTGGTATGATCTGTGATGTAGCCCATCAAGGGGTCGGTGATGGCATCTGAAAGGCGTGGGAGAGCGCCGAGCAGGCCGACGAGGGCTGGGTTCATTCCGAGGCCAAGATTCAATACGATCGTCATCCCACCGATCGCCCCCGCGAGCAAGTTGTTGACGAAGGCTCCGAGGCCGTAGATCACCTTGTGGGAGAAGGCAATGCGATCTTCGGGCGCGGTGGTGTGACGCCTCTCCTCGCTCATTAAGTTTTTGCCCTGTAGACGCGGACGTAGTCGACGAGCATCGTCCGAGGAAACACCGTACTCGTGTCAGGCGGGCCGGCAAAGCCACCCCCGACGGCGACGTTTAGCAAGAGGAAGAAGGGATGATCGAAGACCCAGCGAGTACCGGCAGGGATGCCTGCGGGGGTCAATTGGTGGTAGAGAAAGTCATCGACGAACCAGCGAATGCCATCCGCGTCCCATTCAATCGCGAACACGCGAAACCTGCCGGCCAATCCGCCGCCGACCGCCGTTTCAGTGCCTACGCCCGCTGCCCCGGCATAACCTGGACCGTGGACGGTGCCTAGGACCACGGCGGGGTGCTGTCCCCGGAATTCCATGATGTCGATCTCGCCACACTGGGGCCAGCCGACAGTGTCGATATCATTGCCAAGCAGCCAGAATGCGGACCAGATGCCCTGCCCTTCCGGCAGCAGCAATCGCGCCTCGATACGACCATGGGTCTGCTCGAACAGACCCTTCGTGTTGATCCGGCCCGACGTGTAGGCATTGCCCTGAAAGGAATCCTTGCGCGCCACGATCGCCAAATGGCCGTCTCCGTCGAGAGCGACGTTCTCGGTTCGATCGGTATTGTACTCCAGTTGCCCATTGCCCCAGCCGTCACCACCGGTGTCGAAACGCCACCGGGTAGAGTCGAGACGCGCACCGCTGGGACCGGTGAACTCGTCGGCCCAGGCCAGTTCGAACAGATCGGTGTTCTGCTCCGGTCCTGCCGCACTCGACGATATGTCACTCCCACCACAGCTAAGCAAGAAGACCGTCATGTAGATCGCCAGCTGGCTTTTCATGGTCATTCCGGTTGCGGTGCCTAGGAGATGTCCTTGCACGCCATCTTAGTCCTGGGAGAGATAGAGGTTGTCGATCAGCGCGAAATCAGTCGCCATCCCTGCTGCGCCCCCGAGGGACAGGGGCGAACGTACGGCACTCAGGTCGAGACCATCGGAGACAAAATCTGATAGCGGAATCGACAACTGGTGCCACTCGCCGTCGTTTACATACCCGTACGTAGTGGCGTTGACGACATGCCGGTCTTCGCCGCCACCGGTCATGGCAATCTCGATCTCGGCAAAACTCACCGAGCGAAAGCTGACGTGGAGAGTTGTCCATGCTGACAAATCACGCGGCGAATCCCAGTGAATACCCATTCCCCACCAGGTACCCCCCGTGTGCCGCAGACGATCGGCGCCGAGACCTTCAAAAGGCTCTTCAATCGCGGTGATCCTCACCGTATTTTCATACAGGTACACGTGCGACGTCTGGTTGTCGATCTCGACCGTCTCCGAGGATCCCCCTTCGTAGAACACGCCGATGCTGAGCCGCTGTTCACCTTCCTGAAAATCATCCGGGCCGGTGGCCAGCTGCAGACCCGTTTCGGCCGGTGTCAGATCGAGGTAAACGTTGTCGATAAAGGCGAAGTTCGTCGTCTCACCGGCGACCCCGCCAAGGACTATGGGTGCGCTCACTGCGGTCAGGTCCAGGCCGACTGTGGCCAGGTCTGACAAGGGAATAGCGAGATGATGCCACTCGCCATCGGCGACGTAGCCATAGTTGCTGGCATTCACGGCAAAGTTGACATCGTCGGCATCGTTCATGCCGATTCGGATCTCAGCGAACATCGTGGACTGGAAGCTCACGTGCAGTGTCTCCCAGGACGACAGGTCGCGCGGGGTGTCCCAGTGCACACCCATGCCCCACCACGCACCCCCGCTGTGCAGCAGCCGATGCGCGTTGAGACCCTCAAGCGGCTTCTCGACCACCTCGAGACCAACCGTGTTCTCATACAGATAGAGGTGGGTGTTTTCGTCGTTGACCTCGATGACTTCGGAGAAACCGCCTTCGTAGAAGACACCCACGCTGAGACGCTGCTCGCCGATGACGAACGGATCAGGCCCGGGCAAGGGTACGGCGGCCTCGTTCGTCGGTGTCACACTAAAGTCGAAGGCCTCCTGCGTATCGTAGTCGGACTCATCCAAGTTGGATCGGCAGCCCGCCAATACGAGGGCGAACAGCAGGGCGTAGCGTATCATTGTTTAACCGCTCTTTCATTTCCGCTGGAGTCGTTCACTATCACCCAGCCTCGAGGCGGTGTGCCGCCCATGTCGAAGATGCCTCGATAGGATGCAGTGACCAGTTCGGAAGAGAATGTGCCGGTCGCGTCGAAGGAGACCGCATCGGGGAAGTTGACGAGCACTGACGTAAAGGCGGCGATCGCCATGCCTCTCACCTTCGGCAGATCCTCTTGCGTCGCTTCCCCATTTGCCCAGATATCACGCAAGCTCACCGCCACGTAGTACTGATGTTCACCGGTGGGCTGATGGGTGAGCCAGGTCGCCCAACTGTAGTAGGCGACCACATGATTGCCTGTACTATGGAGATCCCACTTCGTCTGTGCGCCCGACGAGGCACCCGCGAAGGGGTTATTGGGATCGTGGCGCACAGCCTTGCTCGGGTGGATTCCAGCCGTCTCGTCGAAAACCTGCAACGGTTCATCACTCAGTGGACCGCCGTAGACGATGTTGCCTGGGTCGGAGCAGCCACCGATCAGCACCAGAGAGAGCAGGACTGGACAGATCACTTTCATCGTCTTCATGCTCGCCTCCTTACAGACCGATATGGACATAGAGGCCAACCTCGAACTCAAACCCTCGACTGTCTGGGTCGTTGGGATCGGCCACGTGTTCAGGTGAAGTCTCGTCGAGTGTTCGCATCTGCGTTCGTAAGCCAAGACGACTCGATGTGCCGTCCAGCAAGGCGGACTGCAGTCCGTAGGAGAGGTCCGAATACCACTGCAGTGGATAGGTCAAATTGAAGTCTCGGTGGAAGTCATAGGGGCCCCAATCGTCGATGTGAAGCCTCGTCTGGGCGTGGATCGTCCGCCACCAGACCTGTAGATCACTCCCATAGCGAGTAATCAGGCGGGGATCGTCCCCCTTGGGTTCCCCTTGGCCGGTGAACAAGGTGCTCACGACGCGCAGGTCGCTACCCAGGTTGTGAATACTGTGCAGCTTCGCCTCCCAATCGTCGTGCGCCGGCGGCGTCGAGCCGAAGGGGACGGTCTCACCGTTGGCGAGTGTGAACGTGTAAGCGTCCCGCTTTTCCGGTTGGTAGCGATACATGATGTCCAGCGCCAAAGCGAAGGGCGCGTCTTCCCGAACATCGCGGTCCCAATTGTGATACCACGTGCCCGGCGTCGGATCGTAGACGAGCAGCAGTTCACCGCCGATCGTCTCGCGATTGTCGAGGACGACGAAAGGATCGTCAAGCACGTTCCGGGGCCGGACGGCTGGGTAGTAGAATCCGGTCTCGCGACTGTAGAAATCGGCGATGGTCGGATTCGCCTCGATCAACGGCTGCTGGTAGAGCACCTGTGGAGCGATCTCGAGCATCCCCATGCGGTAGGACGCGCCCGTGGACACGGCCCAGTGATTGCCACGCCCGCTCTCTTTCAACGACCAGCCAGTCAGTATTGTCGCGGCCTGGTAGCCGCCGTCAGCGACGATTCCCATCACGCTTCCCTGACCAACCCATCGCAGCGCACCGCCTTCGTAGGTCACGCGGGCACGACCACCAAAGGAGTCTCCCCAATTCACCTCGTCGTCGACGATTTCGTAGCCGGAGTCGAGATAGCCGCGACCAGAAGTCTGTTCGACCCAGGTGAATTCATCCCCGATCTTGGTTGAGCCTGAGAAAAGACCACCGATCTCGAAATTCAACGAGTGGGCGTCGAACCCGAAGAAGACCGACGTGCGGCGGGTCAGTTGTTCCGGGACGGCGAAACTCGTTTGCGCATCGGTCGCCTCGACAAGATCCTCGTGGTGCACGATCGAGTAGCTCCATCCGTCGGTCACCTTGTAGTATTTGGCCAGGATGGCGGCATTTGCCCCCCACCACAACTCGGGGCCGATCGCCAGTTTCCAGCCCTCCCAGCGTCCTTTGCCGGTGATCTCGAAACCATTCGGTGCCTGGCCGTTGTACGTGTCGAGGTTGGGGCCGTAGTTGGCCTCGGGATACAGGCCGAAAAAGTCGCCTTCGTAGCCCCAGTGGAAGTGTCCGGTGCGGAAGAAGCCTTCCATCGTGAAACTCGGCTGCTCGAGGGTAAACTCAGCACCGTAGATGGCAAACCGATCGACCACAGCACGTTCAGCACGAGACGGGGCTTCGCTCGCCGCCGGCACCGCGCGCTCCAGGGCGCGGTTTTCGTAGATGATATTGTCGAGGCGATTCTGCCCGACGGCCCCGACGCCATGCAGCGACAAGCGGCCCCTTAGATCACCCCCGTTGTCCAGTTCGAAGTCCGTCCAGAAGGATTCGGTGTGGCCGAAACGACGAGTTTCACCCCGCTCCGTCTGCTCATCGCCGTTGCTGATGCTCGACTCGTAGTTCATACGCAAACTGCCAAGGCGCAGGGTCTTCAGATCTTGCATGTCAGCTATAGCGCGACCGGTGGCGTAGCGGTGCGTGAATTCGGACAACCGAATCCCACCGAAGCGCGTACGAATCACCTCAGCCGTCGTCGTGAGTGCGTAGGGATCCAGTTGGAAGGCCTGTTGCAGGACGTAGTAGGAGGTCCGCGGCGTCACCGAAAAGAACCCGTCGGCGTCGTTCGGGGTCTTGGCTGCAATCCCCCACCACTCCTCGTTCATATTATTCTGTCCTTCGACATGGTCGTGAGTATAGGCGGCGGTCGCCCAACTCGCGTTCGTGTCATGGACATCGAGATTCGCCTCCTGCTTGAACTTCCACCAGCCGTCCGACCACTGGAAGATGAAGCCGCCGACGGCCGTGCCGGCCGCACCTTTTCCGTACGATTGCTCGTAGATCTCCTGCCATTGTCGCAGCAGATAACCGGCCTGAGAGACTTCATCCTCACGTCCTCGTCGCGCGTCGTAGGCGTCAGCGCCAAATTCGGTATAGACGAAGGGCACACCCAGCTCGTCCCGCACACGTTTGAACAGATCCCCGCTGCTGGCGCCGCGATAGACGTTTGCGCCCATGAGGTCGAAGTCCCCACAGGTTCGGGCGATGACATCGAGGTAGTTGATATCGCCGTTGACCATCGACACGGGGTGATGACTGTCGAGTCCGCTGACTAGCGTCGCGGCCTCCCCCAGCAGCGTGTAGAGATACTCGGCACGGGGATCGTCCACGTCCTCTGGCAGATCCTCGATCTCGAAACTGGTCCAGGATAGACCGTAGTTGTTTTCGTTCCCGAGGAGATACATCAAGACGCCACGCGTATCCTTGTAGCGCGCGACGGTTGCTTGCAGGTCTTCGAGAATCGCCCGCCGAGTCGCCGGATCAGAATAATCCGTCTGCGACAGGAACACCCCGTTTACCTCGAAACCGTAACGCCCCATCAGATGATTGACGGCGGTCATGATTCCATAGCGGTCATAGATGTACTCGATCCAGCGTGGCGGGATGTCTGAGAACAGCCGGATGGAGTTGACACCCATATCCTCCAGCAACGCCATCTCGGCATCGAGCGCCTGCTCGATGAACTCGTCCGGCCGATCCCAGAGCGAGTACCGATAGTTCTCGCCGATGGGGATGTAGCCCCAATTCATCCCGAAGACCATGAAGTCCTCGCCATCTACCTGCAGCTTCCAGCCCTGCGGATCCGCAACGACGCCGACCTGATTTGACTGCGCTGCAGCGACGCGCGGAGCCGCGACTGTTAGCAGCAGCGACGCGACCGTCGACAAGATCCAATGGCCTCTCATCGCAAATTACCTGGCTAGGACGATTCGGTGTGTTTCGGTGAAGTAACCGGTGATCATTCGGTAGAAGTAGATTCCACTGGACACTGCGCTGCCTGCGTCGGTGGATGCATCCCAGGTAACGGCGTATCTGCCCGTGGCGTGAGGGCCGTCCAGCAGTGTGCGCACTTTCTGACCCAATGAGTTGAAAATCGCGATCTCCACATCACCGGGTGAGAGGATCGAGAACGTGATCATTGTGGTGGGGTTGAATGGATTCGGGTAGGCGTGCTCGAGTTCAGCTACTGATGGTACGTCTGCCAAACGAGTCGCCTCCTCGATCGCCGTGGGAATACCACTAGCGAAGGATATCTCGTCGAAGTCGATCTGGATATCCGTCATCTCGCCCCCCTCCACAGCGGCGATCACGATGACGATCTCATCTACGTTTCCGTTGAAGGTGCCGTCGCCGCCCGTCTCGAGATTCCTGAATTCACTCAGGGGTGTACTAATTCGCCTCCACGTGTCGTCGACATCATCCTGAGAAAAGGACAGCACGTGCTGAAATGAGTCATCCTCGCCTTCTTCGTAGCCTTCGCCGTCGGTGTCCTCGCGGATCGTGATCTCAACGGAGAAGTTGTCGACCGTCGTGCCCGTCTGAACAAGAATGGAGATCTGCAGACGAGGATCGGCGGGCAACGTCAACTGCTGGTCATTCTCCAGATTCTTGAAAAAGCCACCGTAGAAGACGCTGCTGGTACCGGCCCCCCCCCAGCCCGTGTCTAGATAGAAGGCTCCCTCTGCCGGTCGATCACCAACTGCACCACCACCACCACCCGCCTCGTTGCCGCCAAAGAAGAACCAGTCGGATGCATCCCCATCCTCGAAATCATCGAACATCATCTGGGCGCTGGCAGCACTAAAAGACCCTAGGGCCAGCACGACTGCCATTGCACGTATTTTCATTCTGTTCTCTCTCTTGCGGTGTGAGCCAGGTGCCTGACGCTCGCAGGCGACGCCTCATTTTGGAGGGTTGTCGAAATTGTAATCCTTTCTATGCAATGTTCGAGCCACAGCCACCGATGTGAAATCGGACGTGCCGTAAACTCTTGTTTTTTTAGTTAGATAAGAGACGGAAACATGAGATCCGTTCACCCGTCGCAGAATATGCAAAGAGCGGTATTTCGTCTATCTGACGACAGGATCGGGTCGTAAACCGTTATAAATAAAACAGATAGGAACCGTTCGGACGATATATCGCCCGTCCGACGACATGTCGCACCTACTGAGGTCGCTTGATGCCGAGCTTCTTCATGCGACTGCGCAGAGTGGACGGAGGCAGCCCCAGCAGCATCGCTGCGCCTTCAGCGCCCTTGATGTGCCAGTTTGTTCTGTCGAGTACCTGGCAGATGTATTGCCGCTCCAGTTCGGCTAGAGGGAGGATCTCGCTTCCCGACGAAACCAGAAGTGGCGTACTCTTCAACCCTAGATCAGAGACCGTCATCTCGGCACCCCGGCATACGATGACTGCCCTCTGCATCGTATGCTCCAGTTCGCGCACATTCCCGGGCCAGTGATGCTTGGTTAGAGCCTGCAGGACGTCTCGGCCTAACGGGCCCATCTGTTTGTCCAGGTGACCTGCCATGCGGTCTTTGAAGAGTTCGGCCAGATCGGGCACATCCTCGGTGCGTTCGCGCAGGGGCGGCAGTCTAATGGGGAAGACCCGAAGGCGGTAGTAGAGATCTTCGCGGAACTCACGCGTCTCGACCATCTTCTCGAGGTCGCGATTCGTCGCCGCTACCACTCGCACGTCCGTTGGGAAGGTTTCAGTGCCGCCGACACGCTCGAAAGTTCGTTCTTCCAGCAGCCGCAGGAGTCGGACCTGGGCTTCCAGAGGCATATCGCCGATCTCGTCGAGAAAGAGCGTACCGCCCGTGGCCAGTTCGACCTTGCCCATTTTGCGCGACACCGCGTTGGTGAAGGCGCCCTTCTCGTGTCCGAAAAGCTCGCTGTCGATCAGGGATGTGGGGATTGCCCCGCAGTTGACGTGGATCAGTGGCCCCTGACTGCGCCGACTCAGTTGGTGCAATGCCCGCGCCGCAAGTCCCTTGCCCACGCCGGTTTCGCCTAGGATCAGCACCGTCAGGTCCGACGGCGCCACCTCGACAAATCTGGTATGGACCTGCTGCAGGGCTGGGCTGCGCCCAGTGAACTCGCTGCTCGGGGCATCGCTGCTGCTGAGAGCCGCTGTTAAGGCCTCAAGACGGGGATCCAACCCCACTGTGACCCGCACCCGGGCTGCCGAGGACGTGTTGAGATCCCGATCAATAGCTCGAACTTGAAAGGTGTATTCACCGGGCGCTATATCGCGGTAGTAGGCACGCAGCTCACGGGTAGGCGCTCGAGACTCCGATTCGTATCCCACGAGCTGGCAGACGTACAGCATGTCACGAGGATGGGTAGTGAAGCTCATCCCCTTGTATTCGAAGATCACCTGACGGGCGTCGGTGGACAGGTCGACGTGTTGCGGGTTCTCATACACGAGGTCGGCGACCACTTGAAGAATCCGTACGCGGGGAGCAATCTGCCTCGGCCGATAACGCACGATCGAACCTAAGGCCGTGCCAAACCAGAATGTCCCATCCTGATCTTCCAGGATTCGCAGGACCGGCCCGATGTGCTGCGACTTGATCGACTGAAACATCTCGCCGTTGTAGTGGGCAACACCGCCGTCGGAACCGAGCCACAGGTGTCCCCGCTGATCCTCGAAAAGGCAGCGGAGGCGGTTGCTGGGCAGACCGTCTTCGGTTGTGAAATTCTTGAACCCGACGCCATCTACGAACAAACTCAGACCGCTCTGCGTGGCAATCCAGAGATTCCCCTGCCGATCTTCAAGCAGATCGGTGACACGGTTGTCCGCCAACCCGTCGTCGGTGGAATACAGCGAGATCCCCCCGTCGGTATGCAGGCGACCAACGCCCTTCCCCCTGCCAGAGGGGTTATGCGTTCCGAGGGAGAACCACAGTTCCCGATCGCGGGTTGCGACCAGTGCACCGATGTGGTTGAAGGGATCTCCCTTCTCCTGCTCCCTGTACAGCGTCTCGAACTGATCGCCCTGGAGGCGGACGATCTGAAGCGGGCTGGCGAAGAGCTCTTCTCTCTTCGCGGTGGTCCCGTTTTCCCATTGAGCGACGACCAGCCGACCCGCATGATCCTGGGCAACGGCGCTGACACCTACAGGACCGAAACCGGCGTCTGAACCAATTCTCTCGAAGGTTTCCCCGGCGTAGCGGAACAAGCCGTTGCCGCCACCAAACCACAGATCGTCGTTGCCATCCACGTAGATGGCGAAGCAGCTGTTGAGATCGAGCCCTTGTCGCGCGCCGATGAATTCGAAGGTCTCTCCGTCGAACCGGCAGATACTTTCAGATGTGAGACTGAGGAAGGGAGTGGCGAACCCGATCCAGATGTCGCCTCTGCGATCTTGCCGAATCTGCGAGATCTCAGCCTCACCTTCGGGGAAATCCTCGCCTCGACCGAATACGGCCAACCCATCCGCATCATAGAGCGCAACACCGCCGCCCCAGGTACCAAACCAGAATTGACCCTCTCGGTCCTGGTGCATGGTATTGACAACGGGATAAGGCAGGCCGTCTTCTGTTGTAAAGCGATCGAATCCTGCACCGTCGTACCAGAGCGCCCCATGTCGCGTACAGAACCACACTCTGCCTTCGCGATCGCTCTGAATCTTCCGCAACATCCCGCCTAATTCGACCGACTCACGACAGAAGGTTCCGTTGGCGTACCGCCACAATCCTTGCTGGTCTCCGGCTCGTCCAATCCATACTGTGCCAGCCTGATCACTGCCGACGACATAGCATGTTGCGTCTTGCGGAAACCCGTCCTCGACGTCATAGCGAAAGAAGGATTCATCGTCGAAGCGGACCAGATAGTCGAAGCCGAACCAGATGTTGCCCGATAGATCCTGGGCAATCCCCCAGCACTCGTTCGTCCAATGCGGTGATGGAGGCTGTCCGTATTGTTGCTCGTAGAGTGGAACGAGATCGCGGTATTCGGTGCCGTTAAAATACCCAAGGGTCCCGGTTCCTCCACACCATACACGGCCCTGTTGATCCTCATACAGATACTGCACGGGCCGATCGGCGATCCCGTCCTGGTTCAGGGAATGGAAGTGTTCACCGTCGTACCAGCAGACGCCGCTCGTCGTGGCGAACCAGAGTCGCTGGTGGCGATCCAGATGAATGGCATACACCCGATCCCCACATAACCCGTCCGAGCGTGTGAAGAGCTCGAACCGATCACCGTCAAACCGACTTGCTCCGTTATCCCATGAGGCGAACCAAAGATATCCGAGGTTGTCCTCGGCGATGTGCTCTGTTCGCACACCGCCCATGCCCTCGGCCAGCGCGTAGGTCCTCCAAACACCTCTTCGGTCGATGAAGAGCCCCTTTCAACGAAGGAAACTCAGACGTCAGTAAGGTAGTAAGATTGTGCGCCCCCTGCTAAAGAGGCCGCCAGAACCGGGAGGAGCTTTTCGACCGTCCACGAGCTCGCCTGGAACCGAGATGCGCCGACCGGATGGCACCCATTGGGACGAGCGCTGCTCGATGGTCAACTTTGACCCAGACTCGGGGCGCCAGACGCCGGAAGTCCTCAAAGCGGTGCTTCGCGAGAGGGACAACAAGGCAGGGCCTACGGCACCGTGATTCGGTGCGGACGCCTGGCGCTAGGCCAGCCCCTCTACTTCACGTCGACCTCCGGATGCCGGTATGCGTCCCATCGGCGCCACCCGTACCCCGCATCAGATCAAGAGGACTCAGAGCCCCGGAAAGCGGGCTCGACAGCCTGCTTGTTCACCCACTGTTAGTAGGTCAGCTGACAATCGACGGCACCAGGGCGCCGAAGGCATCCAGAGGACCGGCAACGGACGCGATCTCAGGACGCGATCCCACGCTCCTCAAGCAACTTCACAATCGCATCGACACACTCAGTCACAGACAGTTCGTGTGTCGCCAGTTTGAGATCTGGCGCGGGAGGCTCCTCGTAGGTAGCCGAGACGCCAGGGAACCCGGCAATCTCGCCACTGTCCGCTTTCGCGTACTGGCCGTCATCATCACGCGCACGGCAAACCTCGACCGGGGCCGTCAGATGAATGACGAAAAAGCGCTCGTCTCCGACGACCTGCGCAGCCCGTAGGCGCACTTGCTCGCTGGGTGCGACGAAAGCACCAATGCAAATCAGACCTGCATCGTTGATCAGCTTCGCGACCTCTGCACTGCGGCGCAGATTCTCTGATCGATCCTCGGCAGAAAAACCGAGGTCTCGACCGATCCCTCGCCGCATGTTCTGCCCATCGAGGACGGTCGCTGCTCTGCCCATGTCAAAGAGTCGACGTTCAAGGGCGTAGGCGATCGTCGTCTTGCCCGCCCCCGTGAGCCCTGTCAGAAGAATCGTCGCCGGCACCTGACCAAATCGTGCTGCCCGTTCCGTATCGGTGACAGCACTCAGTTCAGTGTTCAGGCTCTCAGCACCGGGTTCGTCATCCCAGTGATCGTTGCGCTGATCTCCTGTGGTACGATCAACGATCATCCCTGCTGCGAGAGTCGCGTTGCTGATACGATCAACGACGATGAAAGCGCCCATCGAGCGATTACGCCGATACGCATCGAAGCAGACCGGCTCACTCAGATGCAAATTGCAGCGTCCGATCTCATTCAGCTTGAGCGTCGGCGCTTCCTGGCGATGCAGTGTGTTCACATCCACACCATAGCGCAGCGTACCGATCGTGCCGGTCACACTCTTGGCGCCCATTTTGAAGACATAGGTCTTGCCAGGCATAAGCTGCTCGTCGTGCATCCACACCACCATCGCATCAAAACGCTGCTCGAGCTGAGGCACATTGCCCGGCCGCACGATCACATCACCACGGCTTACATCAATCTCATCTTCGAGAGTGACGGTCACGGACTGGGGCGAGAAGGCCTCATCCAGATCACCGTCGAAGGTGACAATCGACTTCACACGACTCGTTCGTCTCGACGGCAGGGCCATGACCTCATCGCCTTTGCGCACGATACCTGACGCCACGGTTCCACAAAAGCCGCGGAAGTCGAGGTGCGGCCGATTCACATACTGCACAGGAAAGCGAAAGTCCTCGAGATTGCGATCGGAGCCAATGTAGACATTGTCCAGGAAACTCATCAGCGTCTGCCCTTCGTACCACGGCGTATTGCTGCTGCGGTCGACGATGTTGTCACCCTTCAGTGCAGACACAGGCATGAAGTGCAGATCCGGCATCTCGAGACGCGATGCGAAGTCACGATAATCGGCACGAATCTTGTCAAAAACATCTTCGCTAAAGTCAACGAGGTCCATCTTGTTGACGGCAACCAGGACGTGTTTGATACCCAACAGAGAAACGATGAAGCTGTGACGCTTCGTCTGTGTCACGACACCGTGGCGCGCATCAACGAGAATGATCGCCAGATCACATGAGGAGGCACCCGTCGCCATATTGCGCGTGTATTGCTCGTGCCCCGGCGTGTCCGCAATGATGAACTTGCGTTTCGTCGTCGAGAAATAACGGTAGGCGACATCGATCGTGATGCCCTGCTCGCGTTCAGCCTTCAGCCCATCAGTGAACAGCGCAGGATCGAGTTCGCCGCCTGTCGTCCCCACCGTTGCTGAGTCCTGCTCCAGACTCTTGAGCGTGTCTTCGTAGATGAGTTTGGCATCGTAGAACAAGCGGCCAATGAGTGTGCTCTTACCATCATCGACACTGCCACACGTAAGGAAGCGTAACAACTCCTTGTGCTCGTGTTGCGCCAGATAGGCGTCGATGTCCTCGGCAATGAGATCAGATTGATGGGACATTAGAAATACCCCCTCTTCTTCTTCTCTTCCATGCCAGCACCCCCCTCATCCTGATCGATCAAACGCCCCTGCCGCTCGGACGTCGTTGATAGCAGCATCTCCTGGATGATCAGGGGCAAGGTCGTCGCCTGGGAGTCGACGGCGCCTGAGAGTGGGTAACATCCGAGGGTGCGGAAGCGAACACTCCGCATTTCCGGCTCTTCACCAGGTTCCAGCTTCAAGCGTTCATCGTCGACGAGAATCATCGTGCCGCCACGGTAGACGACAGGTCGTTCCTTGGCGAAGTAGAGGGGGACGATGGGAATCTGCTCAAGGTGGATGTATTGCCAGACGTCCAGCTCCGTCCAGTTGGACAGGGGAAAGACACGAATGCTCTCGCCCTTCTTCACACGGGCATTATAGAGATTCCATAACTCCGGTCGCTGATTCTTCGGATCCCAGCGGTGGTGATCGTCGCGGAAGGAGAACACGCGCTCTTTGGCACGGGACTTTTCTTCATCCCGCCGTGCCCCACCGAAGGCGGCATCAAATTCATACTTGTCGAGGGCGTTCTTCAGCCCATCCGTCTTCATCAACTCCGTATGCTTCTCACTATCCTCGAGAGGATGAATGTCGTGAGCCTTGCCCTCTTCATTGATGTAGACGATGACATCGAGGCCCAGATCCTTGCGCGCATAGCTCTCGCGAAACGCGATCATCTCCTTGAACTTCCATGTCGTATCAACATGCATCAGCGGAAAGGGCGGGTTTGCCGGATAGAATGCCTTCTGCGCCAGACGCACCATGACGGATGAGTCCTTACCGACCGAGTAGAGCATGACCGGATTGTTGAACTCCGCCGCAACTTCGCGGATGATGTGGATACTCTCCGCTTCGAGTTGCTTGAGGTGGGTCAGGCGATAGCCGCTGATCCCTGCGTCAGAAGGATCTGTATCTGACCCGCTTGTTGATTTGCTCGGCAAACGGTTTTCCGTCTCTGAGAGGCGCAACGGCTAGTCTCGGTGACTGCGTGACCGGATAGAACTGGGGGACCGATGGAAACGTTAGAATCTACATAGCCACTGCCAAATCGGCTACCGTTGGCGGGGATTAGATCATACTCCCGATGGTGCCCCTGAAAACATTCGTGGTGGGGTCCCCGTCTATTCGACACTGGCCATGGAAATGGCACGCAATGTCTCCTGTCGCATCTCGCTTGATGAAGCGGGACTGGACATGGGCGGACTGTATGTCCTGCCTCGTTCTCACCTTGAGAATTATGGTGGCAATGACAAGATCAAGGAGCCTGCATCTACAATACGGCCCCGACGACGTAAAGCTGCCCGGCACCGACACCTATCCCTGGCCCCAGGGACGCCCGCTCGCTGCACTCGAGAGTCTGATATCCAAATGACTGACTTTCCTCAGGATGGCACTGCACAATGTCGGGTATCTCACTGCCTGCTTAACCGCCGGACGATGTCGAGACTGCGACGCAATCCCACTTCAGGCTCATCGAGGGCGGGGCTGAGTTCAAGACTCACCGCGCCTGAGTAGCCGACGCTGCCGATCGCGGTGAAGGTGTCCTGCAGGGCTGTCTCTGTCAGCATGCCATCGAGAAGCGCCTGGTGCAGGTCTCCCACGCCATCGTTGTCATCCAGATGTACGTAGCCGAGACGATCGCCAGCGATCTCAATCGCCGTGGCCGGCGTGATGCCTTCCATCTGCGCATGACCGATGTCGACGAGGACGTGCAAATTCGGATGGTCGACACTTTCGACGAAGGCTCGCGTCGCTGCCACCGTGGGTAATGCCAACCCCGGGAAGTGCTCGAGACTCAGCGTCATGCCTCGATCCTGTGCACGCTGTGCCAGCGGTGCCATGACGGCAGCATAGCGACTGAGAGCCGCCTGACTGTCGTCCTTACCTGGCACCAGATACACGGCCTCGGCGCCCAGATCGGATGCGTGCTCAATCGCTCGTTGAGTATAAGCGATCGCACCGGCCCTGGAGGCGGGATCGCCGTGCTCGAGACTCGCCGCTTCGATCAGGCCAAAAGACGCCGCCAGGCAACAGACGCTCGCCCCGGTATCCGCTAGCGCCGACGACGAGTCGGTTTGCCCAGAAGACGACGAGTCGGTTTGCTCAAGAGCGAAAGGCCGCACGTCGATACTTGAGAAGCCAAGACCGGTCAGCTTCCGCACTGCATCCGCCTCTTCTGTGGGTAGCCCCCAGACACAGCAGGAGATCCTCATCGTTTTGCCTCCATCTTGCCCTCGCGCAACGGCCGCTGAGCGGTTATGGTTTGCTTGTTCGGCTTGATCGCCTGCAACTCCAACATCACCTGCAACTCCAACTCTTCAATTTCAACTCTTCAATTTCAACTCTAACTGTTCGCAGGCCCTTATGAATTTGCACTGGATCGACTGGCTCATTGTTGTGAGCCTGCTCGGCTTTATCTGCGTCAGCGCCTACATGACGAAGCAGTATATGCGCTCCGTCGCCGACTTTCTATCGGCCAACCGCTGCGCGGGAAAATATTTGCTGGGCGTTGCCGATGGCATCGCCGGTCTCGGCGCCATCAGTATCGTCGCCCGCTTCGAGATGCACTATAAGGCCGGCTTCACCGCCGCCTGGTGGGATATGATGCTGCTGCCGATCGGTGTCATCGTCGCTGCCACAGGATGGGTGCAGTATCGCTTCCGTCAGACCCGAGCCATGACGATGGCCCAATTCTTCGAGATGCGCTACAGTCGCTCCTTCCGTGTGTATGCCGGTATCATGGGGTGCATCTCCGGTATCATCAATTTCGGCATCTTTCCTGCCGTGGGTGGCCGTTTCTTCCAATACTACTGCGGCTTTCCAGAGGTGATCGTCGATGTGGGCATGAAATTCGACCTCGTCTATGCCCTGATCATGGCCTTCCTCCTTAGCATCTCACTCACCTTCACATTTCTCGGTGGTCAGATCGCTGTCATGGTCACTGACTTCTTTCAGGGCATTTTCGTCAATGCCGTCTTTGCCGTCATGGGCATCTTCCTGTTGCTGTTTCTCTTCGATTGGTCCGTGATCATGGAAGCCGCTGCCATGGCACCGGCCGATGCATCATTGATCAATCCGCTGCACACGGGCAACACGGACAACTTCAACGTCAATTACTTCCTGATCCAGGCTTTCGGCGCGGTCTACGTTTTCATGGCCTGGCAGGGAAATCAGGGCTACTACAGCGCCGCCCGTTCGCCGCACGACGCTCGCATGGGACGGCTGATCGGTCAATTGCGACCGATCACACAAACCCTGCCCCTCGTGCTGCTGCCGATGTGCGCCTGGGCCTTCCTGCATCATGCCGATTTTGCCGCTGAAGCGGTCGGTGCCCATGCCGCCCTGGATGCCATCGATAGCGAGCAGATTCGATCTCAACTAACAGTGACCGTCGCCACGGCACACTTTCTGCCGCCCGTGATCGCCGGTCTCTTTGCCGCCGTTATGCTCGCAGCCTTCATATCGACCCACGACACGTATCTGCATTCCTGGGGATCGATCTTCATTCAGGATGTGGTGATGCCCGTGCGGCAGAATCTGCTGGGTGACAGCAGCGTCCTGAAACCGGAATCACACCTCAAGTTGTTGAAAGCCTCCATCTTTGGTGTCGCCGTATTCATCTTCCTCTTCAGCCTGCTGTTTTCCCAGCAACAAGACATTCTCATGTTCTTCGCCCTCACAGGTACGATCTATCTGGGTTGGGCAGGCGCCGCCATCATCGGTGGGCTCTACTGGAAACATGGCACCAATGCCGGTGCCTGGTGGGCAGCAATCATCGGCGTCGTACTCGCCATTGGGGGTTGGTATTCCACCTACTTCTGGGAGGACGTGCGTTTGATGATTTCCGGCATCGCACCGGAATGGGCCGCGAGTGAAAAGATGCCGATCAACGCACAAATCCTCTGGTTCTGGACGATGATCGCCACCCTCGTGACCTACGTCAGCGTCAGTCTCATCTCTGGCATTGGCAAACCGACATTCAATATGGATCAGCTGCTGCATCGTGGAGAGTATGCAGTTACGTCAGAGGCAGAAATCACGGATGAAGAAGAGGCACAACCACAGAGTACGGGGCTGGCCATCTTTCGCATGGGCAAGGAGTTCACCCGTGGTGACAGAATTCTCTTCTACTTCTCCTACCTCTATTTAGGCCTCGTTGCAGTCGTTTTCGTTGCCGGAACCCTCTACATGTTGTCGAGTGATATCAGCGATAGCAGTTGGTCAACCTTCTGGTTGGGCTACAGCATCGTTATGCTCACCCTCACGATCATCATTACCATCTGGGTCGCCATCGGTGGTATGAAAAATCTGCGAGAGATGTTCGCCACCCTGGAAACCCTCGAACGCAATGAAGCGGATGACGGCACTGTCGTCGGTCATCGCTCCCTCGCCGATGTTCGTCACGATGCAGAAGACAATCAGTGATCATGTTGCCCCGTCAAAACCTGGTGCTCGGAGCCATCCTCGCTCTTGCCACCATCTCCTGTGCGCCTAAGGCGCCAGAGCCTGAGCTTGCAGCGCAGATCAATAGCGACACGATCACCCTTGAACAGGTCGATGCGCGTCTGCAGGAATCCGAGCCCGAGGCCTGGCAGTCTCTCTTCGAGGCTCGTCAGCGTGCTCTCGCATTTCTGATTGATGAACAGTTATTGCAGGAGAAGGCCGGCGAGGAAGGAATCGAGCGCGACTCCCTCGTGCGACGCGAGGTACTCGACCAACTGGCCGTGGTTAGCGACAGTGCCATCGCCGTCTTCTACGAACAGAATCGTCAGCGTTTGGGTAGCCAGGATCTTGCCACTGTGCAGGAGCAAATTCGTCAGTATTTGGCCTCCGATAGTCATCGTCTGGCGTGGCTCGGTTATGTTGGCGAACTACGCGACGAGGCCAATATCCGGATCGCATTGGAACCACCCCGGGCGGTGATCGCCGTGGGCGGGGACGAGCCATCTCAAGGACCGCAGGACGCGCCGATCCTGCTCGTGGAATACTCAGACTTCGAGTGTCCCTATTGCGGACGGGCGAAACCAGCGATACGCCAGGTGCTCGAACAATACGGCGACAAGGTTCGACTGGTCTTTCGC
>Ga0114999_10000575_pt1 | contig 54431 bp, 46 predicted proteins | sample ArcticOcean_MG_C_3_FD_89820 | JGI IMG/M metagenome (GOLD analysis project Ga0114999, IMG submission 89820) | Marine microbial communities from western Arctic Ocean - ArcticOcean_MG_CB8_126 | ecosystem: Environmental > Aquatic > Marine > Oceanic | place: Arctic Ocean: Canada Basin | collected...
GCAGGTGGCAAGGGCGCCCTGTTACTGTGGCCGCTATTTGGCAGCATGAACCAATTGCTCGCCGGTCTGGCGCTCGTCGTGATCAGCTACTGGCTGCGTCAGCAGGGCAAGAACTTCTTTGTATCGCTGATTCCGGCACTGATCATCATGGTTTTCACTTCATGGGCCCTGGTCCACACCCTTGGCAGCCTCTATGACAGTGGCAACATTCCAAGTCTTGTGATCGGCTGCATCGCCCTGGTACTACAGATCTGGCTCTCGATTGAAGGCCTCACCATGCTGGCGAAGGAGCCCGCTGGCAGCCACGCCGAACCGGCAATCGGTGGCTGAATTACTGCGGCGGATCGACACGTCGCAGCACAAGGGTGCCCGCCTTTGGGCTATTGCGTAGGGCGTAGTGAACGGCATTGATGAACAGTCGCATCTGTGGCTCATTGCCATCACTCTGTGCCAGCAGATGGACGTAGCCACGGTCCGAGAAGAGTGCCACGAGTCGGCTCTCGAGGAATAGTCCATCCAGGGAATGCTGAGGATGGACCCTGGCGGCATTGGGCTGCAGATTCAGCCCCGGTGGCGGACCATTGAACTGGTAGGGTGAGTGATAGATGGGATGGTGATCGGCGATCCGGCGCAGCTGCGCTCGACGCCCAAGGGCCTGGCGGAACATATGCCGCAGTGCAGCTTCGGCCTGACTGAACTCAAAGTACCCTTCGGCACTATCGACGAAGAGGAATCCACCGGTTTTCAGATGACGGCCAAGTGCTTCCGCCTCGGCCGTGGTCAGTTCGAAAGCCCGTTCGGACGTAATGAATACAAAGGGGCTGCGTTCGAAGTCAGGGGTACCAATAAATAGATGCCGATCGACAAAGGCAGAGATCCCCGTGGCGTGATTGAGGGCATCCGCCAGATTCGGCATCGCCTTGGCCACTGACGGAAATTGTGGTCTCAGCGTCGTCGACCAGGTCATCGCCAGGCGCAGAAAGCCGAGTGGCCGTTTATCTCCCGCATTCTGCAACAGGCCACCACGCATCTGTCCCAGGTCACGTGAGGCCTGTCGCATCACCTGTTGAAGCCACGCATTCCCCGCCTCTGCCTGGACATCGAGGGTGTCACCCGCCACCAACAGGTCACTCACGCGTCGAATACTGACGCAGGCGGCCTGGGCCGTGCACGCAGCCTCATCATCGCCATTGGGTGCGATCGTGTAGATCGTCGCCATGCTGACCGAGCTTAGACTCAGCATGATGCCCATGGGGACAATAGCAGAGAGGAGGAGGAACTTCAGCATGCGAACGATCTCCTTACGGTGTAGGCCAGCGCCAGCGCAGGACCGATCACAGGACCTACCTTCTGGCGGATAAACTATATTGAACCACCAGGCCATGAATATGACCAACCTGCAAAAATTCCTGCTACACCGATTGGTGCCGCTGTCGATGGCGTGGGGCCTCATCGCCACCCCAGGCAGAGCCGATCTGATCGGCGTCACCTGGGATTCAGTCGAGGCTCTATACCTGCTGTCCCAAAGGCCACAGTTACAATTGCGCTCCGTTCACGGACATGTCGCGCTATTTGAAACACTCGACGACGCCGTCATGGGTGACTTGCCCACACTGTTCCGCGACATCGCCGCTGATGACGAGGACTACTTTCTCGTCGATCATCTGCACGACCATGCGCAACCAGCTGGAACACATCTGGTCTACGCGGACGAAGACCGCTGGGCTCTTGTTCGCATCCCCCAGGATGAGCTGGCTGCGACCCTTGCGGGGGATCACTTTCTCTATCCATTGCCAGCAGCCTTCGATCTACACCTACCCAGTTACGGCGGCGCTGCCCGTCCACTCGATCGCGATCCCTCTGCCGCCGTCACCGGATTGCTTGCCACGGTGGATCCAGAGCAACTTCGTGAACATGTCGAAAGATTGAGCTTCCGTGACCCCTCCTTGGGAGCGGTCACGGGGAATGTGCGCACACGCCATGCACGCCGACCCGAAACATTTGAAAGCACTGTGTATCTGCAGCAGCAGCTGCAGATGGCACTCGACGGGGGCCGTGTTTGGCTGGACAGTTTTCGCATTGCTCCCGATGACTCGCTGATGTACAACGTCGTCGGCGAGCTTCCCGGCACCGACCCCGATGCTGGATACTACGTCGTGTGCGCTCACTACGACGCCGTGGGTTCACGCAGTCGAGCAAGTCAGATGGCGGCAATTGGTGAGACGGACGCCGGCTGGCGCTGGGACGAACATCCGGCTCCTGGCGCCGATGACAATGGCTCAGGCGTCGCCTTGGTACTTGAGTCGGCGCGGGCACTGGCCCAGGCGCCGCGCCCTCCCTGGACGATCAGGTTCATCGCCTGGTCAGGGGAAGAGCTTGGATTGAGGGGCAGCCGACACTATGCCGAGGCAGCCCGCCAAGGCGACGACCACATTCTTGGGGTACTCAACTTCGACATGATCGGCTTCAACGACTTGAGCCACCGCCTTGAGTTGGTCACAAATCCTGCGTCGCAATGGCTCGTCGACCATTTGCGCAGCACCAACGACCGCTACCAGATCGGCCTGCAGATCGATGTGCTCGCCGACCCCTTTGCCGGGCTCAGCGATCATGCGCCCTTCTGGGCGCGGGGCTACGATGCCGTCCTCGGGATCGAAAATTACCTGCCGACGGACAGCAGTCACGTCGCGGTGAAGCGTCGTGATTACCGCGTCAATTCGCAGTATCACTCGGTCGTCGACCTTCCCGACAGCATCAACTGGGAACTGGTGGCCCGTGTGACCCGTCTGACGGTTGCCGCCCTGGCTCAGTTTGGCCAGGAAGAGGGCCTGCCGAATCTCGTCGTGTTTACCGGCGACGCACAGGGCGCTGGAGAGGACCTGAGGATCCACGTGACCAATCTGGGTGTGGCGGATGTGACCGAGTCCTTCGGTCTGCGTGTATCGCAGTGTGCCGCCGATTCTACGGCCTGCACCATCGTCTATGACGAATTGGTTCCAGCACCGTTGCCTGCTGGGAGTGTGGCGCGCATAGACATACCATGGCGTCGCTACGGGGATACGGTCCTGCTCCTCGAAGTTGATCCTGCAGATGACATTGCCGAAGAGGGCCCCGCGGCAGACAACAGGACCTTTCAGCAATTGCGTCTGGTCCCGACGACGGGTGTCGTCGTATTTCCGAATCCTCTCAATGTCGAGACGGCTACCGACATTCGATTCAGTGGCGTGCCCTTGTTCAGCCGCGTGAAGATCATGTCCTTGAGTGGAGAGATTATTTGGGAGGGGCGTGAAGAAGGCCAGGGCGATTTGGCAAACGAGATTCGCTGGAATGCAACCAATACCAATGGTTTCGTTGTCGCCTCCGGTGTCTACATCTATCTCGTGAGCAGCTTCGAAGGAGAGATGATTGAACGTGGTAAGATCGCCGTCGTGCGCTGAACCTGTAATCTTCGTCGCCGCGGCTCTGCTGCTGTGCCTTGGCGCCGAACGTGCATCGGCCGGGGTCAAGATCGCCGACGCCCATGCGGCAGGTATCTTGGACGCGCACATGACAGCCGCCTATCAGCTGCTCGAACGTCGCGATCCTGACGCCGTCCCTTCAGCTTATCAGGAGACACCCGACCCCCTCTTCTGTGCCACCCATCTGGCCGTGGCTGCCAACGAATTGCTGCATACCGCGCCGCAGGCTGCTGGCAAGATTCTGCTGGAGGCATTACAACGCCCCCGTCTGGCGGTCTCTGTCGTGTCGCCGGCGGGACACTTCCGCCTACACTACGACGTCGAGGGACGTGAAGCGGTCGATCCGGTCGATGACGATGGCAATGGGATTCCAGATTACGTCGACTACACAGCGGCCATCGCCGACAGCATGTGGGCATTGGAGATCGTCGAACTGGGATACCGTGAACCACCGATCGACGCCGGCGCCGGGGGGGGAGACGAAATCGACATCTACATCCTCGACCTCGGGCGCAGCCAGAATTATGGCATTACGTACCCCACGTCCAGTGGTTCGACAGGGCCGAGTTTCTTTGAAATCGACAACGATTTCGCCGATCCGATCTATGGCTCGACCTTCGCCTGTCCAGGAAATCCCGGCACACGCGAACTGGATGCCTTACGTGTCACCATCGCCCACGAATTCTTTCATGTGATTCAGTTTGGCTACTACCAGGGCATCGACGGAAGATGGTGGCAGGAAGCATCCGCCACGTGGATGGAGGACGTCGCGTATCCCAGCCTCGATGACTATCTCCAGTATGTGTGCACCTTCCTGCTGGTTCCCCGACGTTCCCTCGATTCAGGGATTCCTTCTGCAGGCGATCTGCATGCATATGGCGCCTCCGTCTTTGGCCACTTTCTCGACCAGCGCTACGAACGAGATGTCGTGCGTTGGGTCTGGGAGGAGAATGGTCGACGTCTGAGCAATTCATTGGAGAATTTCCATCGAGCCATCCTACATGTTGACGACGATGGTCTGGATGGCGCCTATGCTGACATGGGCGTCTGGGCCTACTTCACGGGGGAGCGATTTCGCCCCGGCTTCTTCGAAGAAGGCGAGAAATACCCGGAAAATTTCATCCTGCCTCTTCCCGTCATCGCCGCGACAACCGTTGCCGACAGCGGTCGGATCGATCACCTGGCCACGGCGTATGTCCGTTTCGATCCACGTCTGTTGCCCGGCGGTGTGACCATCGAGACCGAGTTGGCACGGGGTCGATGGCGCCGGCAACTGCTGCTGATTGGCGATGACGGAGTGGAGGTGAGGGATGTGGGAGATGTGGGCAACATCGTCATCCCCGGCTGGAATGCCTACGAGGACATCGTGCTTGTCATCAGCAATGTTGACTTCATCGGTCTGGGAATTAAATACAAAGTGAGTGTGCACTACGATCCCGATATGATCGACTCACCTACCCCGGGTGCATTGGCGCTGCTGCCGAACTACCCAAATCCTTTCCGACCCATCCAGGATGATGACACAACCATCGCCTTCGAATTGAATCAGAGCAGTCAGATCACAAGTTTGTCGATTTATACGGCGGACGGCGCCTTGGTACGGCGCTTTGACCTGGGGGCCCGATCAGCCCGCCGCTATACGGTGCGTTGGAATGGCAAAAATGAAGAAGGGGTGTTGGTCGGTTCGGGTCTCTACCACTACGTCCTGGAAGCAGCAGGGCAGCATCGACGAGCGACACTGGCCCTTATAAGAGACTAATCGTCAATCTGAGATTACTCCTCGTCGCCATCGAAGTGCTTTTGCCGGCGCTCCTCCAACTCGTCTTCTTCTTCTCGAAGTTCGACAAGTCGGACCTCCATCACTGACAGGTGATGCGTGAAATCACTGATGTCGCCGGAGGTAGAGCGTTCCTGCAGAATTGCTTCCTCGACCTTGAGTTCCGCGTCACCTCGACGACGACCCATATCCTTTTGCTGCGACATCAGTGAGACGATATGACGCTGGCGTTTTTTCTGGATCATTGCCATTTGGCACCGGCGGCGGCAATGATCATAACGAGACACGTCATCAACAGAGTATTTTCCATATCACAGGTCCAACCGCGAGCGACCAATGTGGCGACGTGAGTAGCGCTCTTCCAGTTCTTCTAGTTCCTGCTTCTTCATCGTCACCTCGTCCTTCACCGCCTCCTTCTGCTTCAACAGATCAGGCAGGCGATGCCGAATCGCCTCGCCCTCTTGTTCAAGCTTGATGAGGGCGTCGGAGTTCCGTTCAATCGAGCGCTCGACCGCGTCGAGTTCCGTCTGGATCTCGGCGATTCGTTTCTGATGGCCTCGAATCGCCTCAATGATCATGCCAATCAGACCAATAACGATGATTGCATACGCCCAACTCATCGTGCTCTACCCCGACGCTACGCTTGTGATGGAAGAATCGGGACCGCTCTTCCACCAATATAAGGTCAAGCGGATCAATCGTCAGCAGCTTTCACTTGCCTTTTCGAGCAGGCATCAGGTATACTTCTGATCCAGTGCCCATTTGAGCAATTGGCCGGAGATCTGAAGTGATTCAGCGCGTTCTACCCCCTGATGACGATAAACTGCTCGACTTTTCCCCATCCATCGAGCGATTGCCTGAACAGGAGTCGGCAAAGGATCTGGGGGCCGCCGACAACGCCAGTCAGGTAGCGGCCTTCCGCCAATACCTGCAACGTACCCTCTTGCAGGACACCGTCGTCCACGAGCAAACGATTCCACCAACCCCAGAGCGACTCGCCTACAGCACAAGCCATCTGGGCCCCGAGGTCGAGCGCGTCCTGACCGCGTCAGGCATTGCAAGCTTATGGAGTCATCAGGAGGAAGGGATCCGGCTTCTGCGCGAGGGGCAGGACATCGTCGTGGCAACCCCCACCGCCTCCGGCAAGACGCTCATCTACAATACGGCGGTCGTCGCTGACCTGCTGCTGAATCCGGCGGGTTGCGCGATCTACATCTTTCCTCTCAAGGCCCTCGAACAAGACCAGGTGCAAGAGCTGCGCACCGTGCTGGGAAATCTCTCCTGTGGGCTGACGGCCGAGATCTATGACGGCGACACGAAGCCACATATACGCGAGAAGATCCGCAAACAGCTGCCCAACATTCTCATCACGACACCGGACATGTTGCACGCCGGCATCCTCGCCTTCCATGAAGCCTGGGAGGAGTTGCTGCGAAATCTGCGCTGGATCGTCGTTGACGAATTGCACACATACAATGGCATTTTTGGCTCCCACGTGCTGCATCTGTTCCGCCGTCTCAACCGTCTGTGCAGCAGCTACCAGTCCTGCCCTCGTTATGTCAGCTGCTCAGCGACGATCGGCAATCCCACGCAACTGGCTGAACGTCTCTTCGGACGTCCCTTCACAGCGGTCACCGAGTCGGGGGCACCCACCGCCCCACGTCATTTCATCTTTGTCGACCCCGTTGAGAGCCCCAACACCGTCGCCGCCCGCCTGCTGCAGGCAGGGGTCCTGCGCCAGCTTCGGACCATCGTCTTCACCCGCGCCCGCGTCATCACAGAACTCGTCTACCGCTGGGCAACTCAACATCGACAGGATCTGGCACGACGAATCAGCTCCTATCGTGCCGGGTATTTGCCTGAGGAGCGTCGGCAAATTGAGTCAGCCCTCACCGGTGGAGAACTGTTGGGTGTCGTAACCACCTCAGCACTGGAGCTGGGGATCGACATTGGCGGACTCGATGTCTGCGTTCTCGTCGGTTACCCAGGATCCATCGTCAATACCTGGCAACGAGCCGGCCGAGTCGGGCGCCAGGGTCGCGAGTCTCTTGTGATCCTGTTGGCCAGCAAGGATGCCCTCGACCAGTACTTCATGAAGTACCCAGAGCAGTTCTTTGGTCGCCAGAGCGAGGACGCCGTCGCCGATCCCGGCAATCGCTATATCCTGAAGAATCATCTGCCCTGCGCCGCCAGGGAATTGCCACTCACCGCCGACGAACCTCAGTACGACAGCATTCCCGGATACCAGGAAGCGCTCGCCGAGCTCACCGCTATTGGCGAATTGCTTCAAAGTGCCGATGGCGATGCCTGGTTCGCGGCACGCAAGCAACCTCATCGCCTACTCAACATGCGTGCGATCGGCGAAAGCTGGTCCATCGTTGCCGGCGCCACGGGCCGCCCTGATCCCATCCCCGATACCCCAACGGCATCCATCGATGCAGACCCACACGCATCCTGCACACACACGGCAGCAGATCACAGCACGATCCCTGACCAGGACCTGTTTCAGGCAACCAATCCACCGCCAACTGTTCCCAAGGTGCCAGATGTTCACAAGGTAGCAGATGTTCACAAGGTAGCAGATGTTCACAAGGTAGCAGATGCGCCTTTTCGGGAGACATCTGACTCCAGGACACCTGGCGGCGCGCCAGTCTCACCTGACTCTGTCAAAGGTGGCCCACGGCGCTACACAATCGGCACCGTCTCCGGTGGCCAGTTGTACCGCGAGTGTTATGAAGGCGCCATCTACCTGCATCGCGGTCGCCAGTATCTGATCGGCGAAAGGCATAGCCCAAGGAGACAGATCGATGCGACCGTTGTCGATGTCCCCTACTACACACGCCCCAAGCAGGAGAAGGAGACGGAAATCATTGAGGAGTTGGCGTCCAAGCCAATGCATGGTTATCTCGCCAAACTCGGTCGTTTAAAGGTCAGCTCACAGGTCATCGCTTACGAAAAGGTCCGCGTCGGCGATCAGATCATCATCAGCCGCCATCCCCTCGAGAGCCCCGTGCAGACCTTCGAAACCATCGGCTTCTGGTTGGAGATGGATGCTCCCTTCAAGAAGCACCTTAAGCGCCGGGGTCATCACCACATGGGGTCCCTGCATGCAACGGAGCACGCCACCAAATCGCTGTTCCCCTTGCTGGCCTTAAGTAAGGGCACCGATGTGGGTGGTATTTGCTATCCCATGCACCCGCAACTGCGTAAGGGGGCCATCTTCATCTACGATCAGTATCCCGGCGGCATCGGTCTCGCTGAAAAGGGCTTCGACATGCTCGACCGACTACTGGAATTGACGTTGGAAATGGTGGCTGGCTGCGATTGCGAGGAAGGGTGCCCATCCTGCATCCACTTCCCCACGTGTGGTGCAGGCAATCATCCCCTCGACAAAGCCGGATGCGTCCACCTGCTCGAACTACTCAGTGGACGCGCTCAACTCGATGCCGAGGCTCTCGCCGTCCCTGAGATCGAGGACGAGCCCCCCCTGTTCGCAGACTGGGAACTAGCCGACGAAACACCAGCCGTTGATCAGCAAGACGAAGAGCACGTTGTCGTGTTCGATCTGGAAACGCAATTGAGCGCCGCCGAGGTGGGCGGTTGGAACAAGACGTATCTGATGCGCGTCTCATGCGGCGTCGTCTGGGATAGTCGCACAAACGAATTCACCAGCTATTTCGAACAGGATGTGCCAAAACTGATCGAGCATCTACAGGCAGCGGATCTGATTGTTGGTTTCAACTGCATCGGCTTTGACTACTCGGTACTTCGCGGCTATTCCAGCTATGACTTTCGCAAGCTGGAGACCCTCGACATGCTGCGAGAGATCAAGGAACAGCTCAACTATCGAGTGAGTCTCAACAGCCTGGCACAGTCGACCCTCGATGAGGGCAAGAGTGCCGATGGTCTGCAGGCGTTGCGCTGGTGGAAACAGGGGCGTCTCGACCTGATCGAAACATACTGTCGCGATGATGTGCGCATCACCCGAGACATCTGGCGCTTTGGGCGAGAGAAAGGCTACTTGCTCTTCGATCGCAAGAACGAGGGCCGTATGCGCGTGCCGATCGATTTCAAGGAAAAGATCGTCGCCCTCGACTATACTCGCGCCCCGCACTCGTCACGCTGCGCGTCACAGGGGCCGGGCGTGGCGGGGATCGAGCGCGTCCCGAAGTCCATCACCTAGCAGTGAACACCCCAGCATGGTCAGGGCAATGGCGAGGGTAGGAAAGAGCGCCAGGTGCCAGTACACACGCACGTAGGCATTGCTCACACCGACCATCTTACCCCAACTGGCCATCGGGTCGTTGATACCAAGCCCAAGGAAGCTCAGCCCTGCTTCGGCAAAAATCGTCGCTGGAATACCGAAACTGACGGCGATGACGATCGGTGTCAGTGCATTTGGCAGTACGTGCCGCAGGGCGATGCGCCAGGCAGGAACTCCAAGGGCCCGCGCGCAGAGCACGAAATCTCGCTCACGCAGAGTGAGAAATTGTGCTCTCGTTAGGCGCGCAATGAGGATCCAGCCTGTTACACTCAGGGCCAGCACAACGGAGTGCAGCCCGCCGCCAAGTACTGAGATGAGCAAAATGGCAAACAGCAGGCTGGGGAAAGCTGTCATCACATCGATGATGCGAGAAACGACGAAGCCAGTGCGTCCCCCCACATATCCGGCGAGCGCTCCAAGTGGGACACCGATTGCCAGGGCCAACCCCTGAACCAGGAGGCTCACCAGTAGCGACGTGCGCGCGCCGAAGATCAGTCGACTCAGGTAGTCACGACCGACTTCATCGGTGCCCAACAGGTGATCGGGATGCTGTAAAGGCATCAGCAACACGCGGTCGAAACGGGCGTAGTCGTAGGGATGTGGCGCCAGCCAGTCTGCAAAAATAGCGCCGAAACTGATGCCTGCCACCAGAATCAATCCCAGAATAGCGAGCCGATTGCGCAGCAGTCGCTGCGTCGCTTGCCAGGCAAATCCGTGGGAGACGGTGTCCCTAATGGCACTCACCGACGACTCCTGCGGCCAAACTGAATTCGCGGGTCCAGCACCGTGTAGGCAACGTCCGTGAGCATGTAGGTCACCCCCCACAACAGAGCGATGAGCAGGAAGGTTGCCATGATCATCGGGTAGTCTCTGTTGAGAGCGCTGGTAACGAAATACTTGCCCAATCCATTGATACGAAAGATGGTCTCGATAAAGATCGAGCCGGTGATCAGATTCGGAATTTCCGTGCCGAGGGCGGTCACCATGGGAATTTGCGCATTGGGCAAGACGTGGCGACGCATCAGGGCCACTTCACTCAGTCCCTTGGCCCTGGCCGTTCGGATAAAATCCTCGCCAGCGACGTCGACAATACTGGCTCGAGTATAGCGGGCGATGATAGCCATGGGCGCCAGGGCATAGGCAACGACGGGCAGGATCCAGTCTGTGCAGAAATACTTGCCGAACAGGCAGGCACCGGACGTGCCCCAGCCTCCCAGGGGAAGCCAGGACCGCGCCACAGAAAAACAGAGGATGAGCCACATGCCAATCACAAAATTCGGCACCGTGACACCGAGAGTTGCGCAGAAGGTCACCAGGTGATCGAGCCAGGAATTCTGATGATACGCCGCGTAGAGTCCGGCACAGATGCCAATGCTGAAAGCGACGACGATCGTCAGCAAGCCGACCTGCAACGTCACGAGCCACGTACGACCGATCAGAGCCGCTACGGTCGTTTGAGGCTGTTGATATGGAATACCAAAATCAAAGCGCAGGGCGTGACTCATGTAGTTGAGATACTGCTTCCACACAGGTTCATCGAGGCCATACTTCGCCTCGAGATTGGCACGTGTCGCCGCCGTCAACTGGCCTTGCTGCGTATCAAAGGGTCCACCTGGGACCGAGTGCATCAGCCAGAAGACGAGGATGGACACACCGAGCAGCACAAAGGCGAGGGAAAACAGACGGCGACAGAGGAAGAGCAGCAAAATGGATCCCTACTGACGGTCGCCGATATACATATCACCCCAGAGACTGTCATCACCCCATCGACGACCCGCAATCCCTTTTGCATCCGGTTGTCGAAAACTGTCACCGAGCAGGTGTGGCTTCATAAGATCTCCCGCCCATCGGTGGGCAATGAAGACACCTCCAACCTGGTCCACGAGAATACGTTCCGCCTGTCGAAACATTCGGTCACGCACTTCCGCTTGCCCTATCATGGCTGCCGCGCTGGTCACCAAATGATCAAAGGTCGAATCGCTCCATGAATGCCGTCCCCCGGACATCCACACGCCGAGTAGATTCGCCGCATCAAGAAAGTCCATGCCATAGGACACAGCCCCCATCTGCAGTCGTGTCGGGCGCGCATTCAATGCATCCATGAAGACGCGGCCATCCTTGTTCGACACCTGAATCTGGACACCGAGACATTGGGCGATCGATGCGGCGCTGGCCTGATAAACCGCAGCCGTCGCCGGTGGTTCACCACGCATCCACATCTCCAGAGCTGGAAAACCGTCACCTTCCGGATAGCCGGCATCAGCCAGATACTGGCGGGCAAGGCCACAATCGAAACGCTGAAGATCAGCGAGGGCACCCGTCGTATCTGCTGAGGGAAATCCGGGCATCAGCATCGAATGGGCGGCAACGGCCTTCGCCTTACCATAGACACCTGCAACGATCGCCTCCCGGTCGACGGCATGGGCGAAGGCACGCCGCACGGCAAGCTTGTCGAAGGGTGGCGAGAAGGTGTCAAAGAGGAGGTAGTCTGTACGGAAATCACCGTAATGGCGCAGATAGTTTGCCTGCAGCGTCGGATCTTCTTCGATCGTTGCAAAGTCCGCCGGGGTCAGCTGTTCGTGACCAACCAGATCGATCTCTCCCCGCTGAAAAGCGAGAAAATAGGTAGCCGGCGACATGTAGACGCCCTCGATCCGCTGCAGCAGAGGGGGGCGATAACCTGTGTAGTCGGGATTGGCAGTGAGAACGATTCGATATCCCGGATCGAATTCGGTCAGGACAAAGGGACCCGAGGAAACAGACGTGGCCGGATCATTGTTGTAGTAGGGACCATGCTCTTCCAATGCCCGTTTTTGCAGAGTGTAGCCAAATTTCATGGCCGCTGGCATCGCCGGGAAGGGGCCCTCTGTAACCAGCTGCAAGGTCAGATCGTCGATTGCCGTGACGCCGAGTGAGTCAGGCGGCATCTCACCGGCGACGATGCGATCCCAGTTGCGCAGCCCCCCTTCTCCGATGAAAGAATAGAACCACGCAAAATCCCAGGCGTGATCCGGGCTGGCGCACAGGCGGAAGGTCGCCATGTAGTCGTGGGCAGTCAGTGGTGTGCCGTCCGACCACAACTGACCCGGTCGCAGGTGGAAGGCCCAGGTCACGCCATCGTCGGCGACGGACCAGCTCTCAGCAGCTGCCGGTTCGGGACGATAGAGAGAATCGAGATCAACCAGCGTGTCAGAGAACAGATCCTGCACACACCCGTAGCGCTGATAGACACTCACCGCATGATCGAAGGTTACCTCATTGCGGGTATTGTCACACGGCACGCGCAGAACCTGCTTCGCGTAGGACGCAGCATCCGCCGGTAGTTGGCGCCCCCCCACTGTCGTGTCAGCAAGAGCCGGCGTGAGGGCTAAGAAGATCAGGTACGCATGTAGGCGGTTCAGCAAGTTCAGCAACCTGGCGAGGGGCGGTGGCTAAGATCACTCTCGGGCACTATCGTGGAAGATCCACGTCCAGACAAACTGCCTTCGGGAGAGACTGATGATCGACAATTACGACACGATCCGACAGCAGTACGACACGATCCGACAGCAGATCGAGAGACACGGCTATTGTGTCATACCCGATGCCATCGATCCAGCCACGGTTGATCGGGCGAGGAATGCTTTGCACGACCTATTGGCGGCAGAGAGAACGGATGCAACGAATCAGGCACGCACGCAACGAGTCGGCCGCCTTCTCGTCAAACATCCCATTTTCACCGAGTTACTTTGCCACCCTTTTGTCATCAATGCCTGGAAGCGATGGCTAGGAGAGGACATTATCTGTTCGTCGTGGTCGGGTAATACAGTCTTTCCCGGTCATGAGTCAATCAACTGGCACGTCGACTATCCGTACTGGTCGAAACAACCGCCATGGCCAATCGATCTCCAGGCAGGACAGACGGTCTGGTTGCTCGATGACTTCACCGACGCCAATGGCGCGACGGGCGTGGTCCCCCGTTCACACACCAAAGGCCACCCACCCGACGGATCACGAAATGAATGGCGCGACGATGGTCAGCCTCTGACAGGGACCAAAGGGTCCGTCGTTCTCGCGCACGGTGCCTGGTGGCATACGGCCCGACCGAATCGGACAGATGCCTCGCGATCCTGCCTCTTGGGTATGTACATCATGCCTTGGTTCCTACCACAGGAGGACATGGGGGCACAGCTGGACCAGTTGGAGAACCCCTCAGAGTTGGTAACGCAATTGCTGGGTGGAAATCAGCATCACCCTACGACGGTTGGAGGATGAAAAGCCAGTCAAGCGAATGCGCCGCCAACGCCGCTCAGACTCGCGAGGATGCAGCAGAAGACAATGTGCCGGAAGGACTCGTCCCATTGTTGCCTCAGGCGACGGTTGTTCTAGCGCTCGCGACGCACCAGTTCCCCGATTGATCACATGCGGCGTAATACATCCTTAATCCGCCCTCATCGAGTCGGATCAGACTCATGTCTTCCGCGTGTACCGCGTCGATCCCCACCTGCCCGTAGCCATCCCCCTCGATCACACATCCTTCACGCACCCAAGTCAGACCATCGGTGGATGAAGCTGTGAAGATGCGGGAGCGGTACCCTGCCATGTCGCTGGCAATCGAGGCGGTGGCGAAATCTTCGCCACCGGCGACTGCCTCTGAATCATCGCTTGGGTGAGGAGGCCTCTGCACACCAGGGGGCAGATCCTGCCAGGCCGAATACAACATCACCCATGGATCTTCTCCGTTCGGGGGCATGATCACAGCGGCGGATGTTATACCTTTGCCCTCTTGCTGCGAAGATCCATCCTCTACTCGGTAGCCTGGTTCACGTTCGAAGAAGAGTCCGTCCGATGTAACGGCACTGATGACACTCTGCGATAGGCGATTGCCTTGCGCCAATCCGGCAGAATCGAAACGCGATTCGAAGCAGTAGAGTCGTCCCCGCCCATCGGGCAGTGAAACAAAGCTGGGCCCACCGACTCCACCTGCTGCAGCAAAGCGAATTCCTTCCTCTCTCTCCCACCGCAGCAGATCGTGGGAAATCGCACTGCCGATGACCGTCGGCATCTGTACCGGCCCCCTCGACTCAAAATACATACGCCAGCTGCCTTCGGCGGTCGCAGTGATGGTCGGTGCCAGGAGACGGACACTCCCGTGGTCCACTTCTGGATCGGGCGCAAGGCGGATGCCGTGATCGGGGATAAAGTTCAGTCCATCCTCGCTGAAGGCACTCAGGATGTACCCCTGGCACGCAGCAAAGGGCCTTCCCCGTCCGATGCCTGTGTAGAAAAGACGAAAGCCGCCAGAGGGATCCTCGATCACACCAGGCGCCTGCACCTTCGCATGATCGAGATCGCGGCATCCGGCGATGCGTGGCCCCGGTTCCTTCACCCATCGATGGGAACTGTTGCTCATAAATCTGCCTCAGTTGGCGGAGTATTGCTAAGGATCTGGTCGATGCGACGAATCTCCTCGGCAGTCAGATCGATGTCGACAGCTGGCACGTAGTCAGCTACCTGCGCTGGACTCTTGGCCCCGGCCAGCACACAGGCGACCGCAGGTTGGCGCAGGCACCAGGCGATGGCCAACTGGACGATTGTGCATCCACGTTGGTCAGCAATCTCGGCCAGCTTCTGTGAAAGGCTGACATACGCGACAAACGCATCGCCTTGAAACCGTGGGAGTCCGCTGCGTTCGTCGTCGTCGGCAAATACGTGATCCGCTCGATATTTTCCCGTCAGCAGGCCCTTCGCCAGTGGACTGTGCGCGAGATTACCAATGCCGCGCTGCTCACAGTACGGCAGGTCGTGAGACTCAATGCCTCGATCGATCATGTTGTACTGAGGCTGACTAGAATGGAAGGGTACCACATTGTATGCGGCATCCATCTGGGTCGCATTGAAGTTCGACACCCCGAGGTAACGCGTCTTGCCCTGCTGCTGCAGCTGTGACATGGCTTCCATCGTCGACTCGATGGGGTAATCTGCACCACGCCAGTTGTGGACTTGATACAGATCGACGTAATCGACAGCGAGTGCCTTGAGGCTTGCATCCATGGCCGCACGGATCCCACCAGCCGAGTAGTCACCACTCACTTTGGTCGCCAGAAAACACCGATCCCGGTAGCCGTCCTCGAGAGCCTTGCCCAAGGTTGACTCACTCGATCGATAGGCCTGTGCCGTATCGAGGAGAGTCACCCCGGCATCAATCGCCGTTCGTACTGTGTCGATCGCCACCTTCTCATCGACGGGGCCCATGCCACCCCCGATGGGCCACGCCCCGAGGCCGATGACAGATACCTCGGGGCCATTCTTGCCAAGCTGTCTGGTTCTCATAGCTGTATAGTTTCCATGACCGGCTACTGTGTTATGACGTCGACCTGTTGAACCATGAGAAATTGCCCTGGTAGCAACAGGGCAGTGACGGCGACGGGCTGGGAGTGTGAACCTATTCCGAGGAAGGCCTGCCGCCCTGGTTCGGTCTGCAGATAGTGATAGATCTTGCCGTCCTCAGCTTCGAGGTGGTGGAGGTGCCCCAGCTTGCATGAGTGGGGCAGATCGGCCAACGCCAGCCCACACTGACACTTGTTTACCCCCGCCAGATGCACCTGCTGCCCCGGGTCGGCACGGAACTTCGCAAAATCGATCAGTGGAACCGTCGTCAGCAGATCCAACTGATCCACGTGCAGCAGGGCACCCCGCTTGAGCAACTTGCCTCGCACCCTGACAACTGACCCCGACTCGGTCTTGCGCAATTGCTCTTCATTCTCCGGCGTCTCCAGGAAGGCGAAGACGCCCTCTTCGGTAACCAGAGCCATGTTCGCGGGAGAGGCCGTGTCGGTGACAACCCCTTCAGCGGCAGCAAAGAAAGTGGGGATGTCGACGACCACGCCCCGCGCGTCAAAGTCCTGGCTATCATTTGGTCCCGCTATGACCGAACTGGCGGTCAGCACGAGGAGCAAAATCGTGAATCTGTCAACCGGCATGTTTGCCTCTTTTTTTTCAGATCAATGAATCACGAACCTCGTCGATAGATGCACGAGTCGTGACGGGTATGTACACAGATATCATAGAAAAACCTATTGTTGATAGATTGTATGGATCTTCTATTGTAGAATCTTAGTAGAACTTGTTGGAAGTTTGTAAGCTATGCGACTCGATATCTCATACGCGAGTCTGTTCAGCCTGACAGTTCTGCGTAGTATAGACTACCTACTGCCCCTTGCAATATAGACGGCCAGTGGGTGATAATGCAGTTGATCGCAAGTTTTCAGCATAGCAATAACGAAAGAACAGGCATACAGATACATGGCTAAGAAGGCCAATGGCAGTTACGCGCTGGTGATCGTGGAGTCACCGGCTAAGGCTCGTACGATCGAAGGGTACCTTGGAGACGGCTTCATCGTAGAGTCCTCCGTAGGACACATTCGCGATCTTCCATCCAGCGCTCGGGAGATCCCTGCCAACGTCAGCAGTGAACCCTGGGCGCGATTGGGTGTGAACGTTGACGACAACTTTGCGCCCCTGTATGTCATACCCGCCAGCAAGCAGCCGCAGGTAACGAAGTTGCGCAAATTGCTGAAAGGTGCGGATGCCCTCTTTCTTGCCTGCGACGAAGACCGCGAGGGAGAAGCCATTGCCTGGCATCTGACGGAGGTACTAAAGCCAAAAGTTCCCGTCCGTCGCATGGTCTTTGACGAGATTACTCGCCCTGCCATTGAAGCGGCCATCGAATCGACACGTGACATCGACCAGCGGCTCGTCAGTGCTCAGGAGTCACGACGTATTTTGGACCGACTTTACGGCTACGAGATCTCGCCGGTCTTGTGGCGCAAGGTCAAACCGAAACTCTCTGCGGGTCGCGTGCAGTCTGTTGCGACCCGTCTGGTCGTCGAGCGCGAACGTATTCGCATGCGCTTCCATCAATCTGAGTATTGGGACCTCGAAGCCGAATTCAAGACCGACGAGGGCAAACTCACAGCGGGGCTCATCGAACTAGGAGATCTACCTGTCGCCACAGGAAGACACTTTGTCGAGACGACGGGTGAACTCGAAGACCCGAGCGCTGTCGCCCATCTACAGGCGGAGGACGCAACGCAGTTGACCGCGTCCCTGCGCGCGCAAACTTTCACTGTCTCTCAGGTGACACAGAAGCCTTTCACGAACAAGCCCTACGCGCCCTTCATCACCTCGACGCTGCAGCAGGAGGCGGGGCGAAAGCTGCGCTTCACCGCGCAGCGTACGATGCGCCTGGCGCAGAGTCTCTATGAAAATGGCTTCATCACCTATATGCGTACGGATTCGACCACCCTGTCGTCACAGGCGCTGAATGCCGCCCGATCACAGGTGGCCGAACTGTATGGCCAACAGTATCTACCAGATGAACCAAGGGTTTACCGCAGTCGCTCCAAAAACGCCCAGGAAGCACATGAAGCGGTTCGCCCCGCAGGAGAGGCATTCCGCACGCCGAAGCAGGTGAGCAGTCAACTCGATCCAGATCAGCTGAAACTCTATGACCTGATCTGGAAGCGCACGGTTGCATCGCAGATGAAGGATGCCCACGGCATGCGCACAAATGTGCGCATCAGTGCCCCCACGGCAGATCGTGGCACTGCCGTCTTCTCCACCTCAGGGAAGGTCATCACCTTCCCTGGATTCCTCCGCGCCTACGTAGAGGGCAGTGACGATCCGGCAGCGGCACTCGATGACCAGGAGAAGGTGTTGCCTCCTGTGAAACAGGACCAGGTCGTTGCGACGCAGAAGATTGAGCCACAACAGCATTTCACGCAGCCCAAAGGCCGCTATACCGAGGCGAGCCTCATTCGTGAGATGGAGGAGCGCGGTATTGGCCGACCATCCACATACGCCTCCATCATCCAGACAATTCAGGACCGTGGGTATGTACGTGTGAAAGGTTCGGCCCTCGTGCCAACCTTTACCGCCTTTGCCGTCGTGAATCTCCTGGAAAAGCACCTGCCTGATCTGGTGGACTACGGCTTCACGGCACGAATGGAAGATGGTCTCGATACGATTTCACGGGGTGAGGCCGATGCGGTTCCATGGCTGCACAATTTCTACTTCGGCGAGCAGACCAGCAGTGGCGGGGATCGGCTAGCAGAGGTAGGGCTCAAGGATCTGATTGGATCCCATGCAGATGAGATCGACCCGCGAAGCATCTCAGCGATTCCTCTTGGCAAGACGCCGGCGGGTGAAGAGATCGTCTGCCGCGTGGGTCGCTATGGGCCATACATACAGATTGGCGAACAAGATCTGCGTGCGACGGTACCAGACGAAATCGCACCGGACGAGCTGACGGTTGAACGAGCCGTGCAGCTACTGCATGATGCTGAGCAGGGCGACAAGGAATTGGGCATCGATCCACAGACTGACAAACCCGTCTACATGAAGACCGGTCGCTTCGGACCCTACGTACAACTCGGAGATCCAGAATTGACGCCGAAGGGCAACGTCAAGGCGGGTGGCAAACCGAAGATGGCGAGCCTGTGGCCGACGATGTCCATCGAGTCGGTCACGATTGAAGAAGCGCTCATGCTCCTGAGTTTCCCGCGCGAAGTGGGGGAACACCCTGAGACACACGAAGCCATCACAGCGCAGGACGGACGCTACGGCCCCTATATCAAAATGGGCACCGAGAGTCGGTCTTTAACAGATCACGACAAGCTCGGGACGGTGACGATCGAAGAGGCTGTGGAACTCCTCAAACAGCCAAGTTCGCGTGGACGCAGTCGGTCGGGGGGAACCTCTCTTGCCGAACTTGGCAACCACCCCACGTCCGAACTACCGATTAGCGTGAAGAGCGGTCGCTATGGGAATTACGTGACAGATGGCGAAGTAAATGCCACGATTCCCAAAGAGAAGGAGCCCGAGGACATCACACTTGATCAGGCGGTAGAGCTTATCGCCATTCGTGAACAGAAGATGCGAGATCAGGGCAAGGATCCACGGGCCAAGAAGGCACCGAAGAAGAAAGCCGCCAAGAAAAAGCCTGCAAAAAAGAAGGCCGCCAAGAAAAAGGCACCAAAGAAAAAAACGGCCACTGAGTAGCACTCTTTGAGATCGGCCGACTCATGAGTCAGGATCCTTTTCGCCTCCAATATATCGTCGGTTCCTCCCTCTACGGAACCCTGCCGCTCGCTGAGATCCTGCCACAGGTCAGCGGCTCCCACAGTGATGTCCTAGACATCTGGCCTCGTGTTCACGGCGATCAGCGTGAGCAAGTCGAGGCGATGGGCCATGACGCCTTCGTCGAACTGCTCCACGAACATGGCGTACGGCTCGGTGCGTGCACCCGTTTCGATCTCGGTCCCTTTGAGTTGCAGCAGGAAATGGCTTTTGCTCAAGAGTTTGGAGCAACTCTTCTCGTTTGTGGCAGCAAGGGTCCAAAGGATCTCAGTGGTGAGCTGCTGAAGGCGGCAGTCGCCGAATTCGCCAACACCCTCCAACCACATATCGATGCTGCCGCAGAGCACGGCATCACCATTGGCATCGAGAATCACGGCAATGCCCTCATCGAGAGCCCCGATTCGATGAAGTGGTTGGTGGAGTTCACCGATTCGCCGCACCTGGGTATTGCGCTGGCTCCCTATCATCTGCCGGATGATGCAGCAACTGTTGCACAACTGATCGAAGATCTCGGGCAGCACCTGGCTCTGTTCTATGCCTGGCAGCATGGCATGGGATGCCATGAGAAATTGCCGAAGGAGCAGGAGCTGCTGCAGTTGCCCGGCCGTGGGTCACTCGATTTCGCTGTTGTGCTGCAAGCCCTGCAAAACATCGACTATCGCGGTTGGACTGAGATCTTCATGCATCCCGTCCCACGGGGCATCCCCATTCTTCCGACGGCAAGCGAAGTGACCGCCGAGTTGGAGCGTGCGCGTCTCTTTCTGGATGGTTTGGTCGCCGGCGATTTGCAGACACCGTGAGTTCTCCTGCTACCAACACCGTCTCACTGCATCTGCAGGAACGTGCGGGCATCACTCGGCAGTGCTGGCCTATGACTCGCGGTATTCCCCTGGCGCAAGGCGCCGTGCAGAACGTCGATGCTCTGCACCTGTCGACTGAATCTGGTGACATTCTTGCCTCCCAGCTTCGTCCTCTCGCGCACTGGCCGGATGGTTCAGTGAAGTGGGTGCTGGCCGACTGGCAAACCAACGTGCAAGCGCAGCAAACTTTCGGGCTGACCCTTGGCGTCGGCGCTGACACGACTCGCCAAATTGGTGATCCCCGCGAGGTAGTTGCTGACCCCATAGAGATCGACGAAACGGCTGCGGCAATCACCGTCTGCACGGGCAAGCTGCGCTTTGAGATTCGGCGCGATCGAGTGGGCCTCTTTGAGCAGATGCAGCTGGGGCATCGTGTGCAGGGATCCTTCGTACCGATGGATACCATCGGTACAGACGGTGTTGAACTCTGGGCAAGAACCTGCGAAGGCGAATCCTTTGGCGGCACACGTCGCCGGATCTATGGCCCGGGCGGAAAGTGCGTCGCCCGGTTGGCACCGGATGCGTGGTCGGTGACTGTGGAGGAGATGGGCCCCCTGCGGTCCGTCATCACCTGCCGAGGAGCGTTAGAGCTGGATGCCCCCATGCATCACTATGGTGGATATCGTCCCCTGTATTTCGTCCTGCGTATCCACGTGTATGCAGGCCAGCCCTTCATTCGATGTCTCTACACGACCGTGATGACCCTCAATGCCCGAGAGACCCAAATCGAGGAATTGGGGCTGCGGTGGCGCCTTACGGAGACGGCGGCGCTGCATTGCACCGCAGCAGACGAGCCTGCCACGAGGATGGAACTCCTACCGGGCGATAAGCTGAAGCTGGCACACAGAGACGACGAACACTTTGCTGTGACGCGCGAAACGTTAGAGTCGAGCCAGCGGGTCCGTGAGGGAGACCACACGGAAGGCTGGCTCATGGCCGAGAGCGAAAGCGGCGGGGTCGGCGTCGCTATGCGGCACATGGCCAAACAAGGGCCGGCTGCACTTCGAGTCTCCTGTGACGACGGAATCGAAGCACTCCCCTACCATCATCCTGAAGGAGATCGACTGCAACTGGCCAGATACTCCGAGGATGTCGCCTGGCATGAAGGCGAAGGGATCTATTCGGATGGCACGGGGACGGCGAAGACGACAGAACTGTTTGTCACACTCTTCGCTTCGGGGCAAGAGCAGACCGCCCGCGAGACCCTGAGTGGCCTGCTGCATCAGCCGCATGTCCACGTTGCCCCACAGCAGATGGCCGCGTGTCAGGTGACCGGTGGTTTTGAACCTGCCAGTGATCACTTCCCTGAATCAGATCAGATGCTCCAGGGGGTCGTAGACTGGCTGAGCCGGCAGATTCAGCTGGGCCATTGGTATGGATTCTTCAATCATGGTGACTGTCTCATCGCTTGGGAAGAGGCGGCGCAAACATGGCGATACCATGGTCGTTGGGGCTGGTGCAATAGCGAATGGGATCCGCGCCACGGTGTGTGGATTCAGTACCTGCGCACCGGCAATGCTGAGCTGTTCGAGTTGGGTGAGGCAATGACACGACACTCCGTCGACGTCGACACCTGCCACTGGCACCCCTTCCGTCCCTATTTCGTCGGTGGTTGTTATCGCCACAGCGTCGATCACTTCAGCGATGAGCCCTGCGCCTCCCATACGTTTCTCGACAATTGGATCGATCACTACTACCTGACAGGTGACCTGCGCACGCTGGAAGTCCTGAGAGAGGCTGGCGATTTTCTCCTCCGTTACCGCTGGACCGAGGATCCGAAATACAGTTTCAGCCTGCGCAGCATTTCCAATACGCTTCGCGGCCTACTCTATGTGTATGAGGCTACAGGCGAACAGCGCTACATGCAGCGAGCTGAAGAGGTCTACGAAGCGATCGCCCGCGGCCAGAACGACGATGGTAGTTGGCATAAGAGATTCCAGATATCGACACCGGATCGACTCCCCTCGCAGCTACCCTTCGGTATGGCTTCGGAGGGTACCACTTTCGCAGTTGAAGGTGGCGCGCCGGCCTTCACCGACGAAGAGCATCTCGCCCTGGCCGGTGGCAAGGGCCCCATCCGTCGCGTCGTGCCCATTGGGGAGCAGAAGGGGTATCAGACGCACTATCTGCTTATCGGTATTGAACTATTTCATCGCCTGACGGGGCGTCAGGATGTAGCCGACGTATACCGCCGCGGTGTGGATTGGTTCTGTGGTGGTAGCCCTGGCAATGGATCTGGCTTCGCACGAGAACAACACTATGGGGGAATCCTGTGTCGTCATCTGGCCTACGCGTGGCGACTGAGCGGAGATATTCGCTATCTCGAGATCGGCCAGGATGTGCTGGCCACCGTCTCGCAGATGCAGGATCAGAGTGACGACCCCATGCGCCGCGGTTCGCTGGCGATGAGCCCCATGTATGTGAGTCTCGTGTTCTTCGGCGTACCCTATCTACTTGCGGCCCTGCGTGAGGCGGGATTGCCCGAATCAAGGGCTGCAGGAGGGCCGCAGTGATGGGCAAACTGATCGAATACGCCAACCCTGAGCAGGGATCAGATTCGGTTCACGAATTCTCCAAGGGCAACACCTCACCTTGGATCGCTGCCCCTTTTGGCATGACCCATTGGGCTCCGCAGACAGAGGAAGGATCGCGCTTCTACAAGTCTACGGCCCGACAACTGCAGGGCATCCGGGCGACGCACCAACCGAGCCCCTGGATCGGTGACTACGGCCACTTCCTCATCATGCCGCAGACCGGGACAAGAGCACTTGGCGTTGGCAGCCAGTCCTCCGTCTTCCGTCGTAGTGACACCACCATCCGACCGCATCTGTTCGAGACCTTCCTCGGACGCTATCAAACCCGACTGGCCATGACGGCAACGGAACGGTGTGCCTGTTTCCGGTTCGAATTTCCTGTGGACTCAGAGCGACGTGTATTGATCCAGGGGATCGATGGGGCTTCCTGGTTTCGTGTGGATGGCCAATGTATCGAGGGCTTTACGCGTGGCAACAGTGGCGGAGTCCCCGACGGCTTCGCCTGCTATATGTACGGCGAGATCGATACACCCATCGATTCATCTTGCCTGTACACAGACGGTGAACTGTATGGCGGTGATGGTGAGGCGGATCGTGTCGGCGTCGCCATCGATCTGAAGGCGGGGGGCCGAGCAACTCTCCGCCTGGCAACATCCTTCATCAGTGTCGCCCAGGCGAGGCGTAATCTCGAGCACGAAGTCGCAGGGCAGTCCTTCGAGGCGCTACGCGATGACAATGAGGCCGTATGGGAGGAACGCCTCGGTCGTATCGAGATTGAGGGGGCCAGCGAGGAGCAGAAGCAGACCTTCTATTCATGCCTGTATCGCACGCAGTTGTTCCCGCGGATCTGGCACGAACTCGATCAGAGCGGCAATCCCATGCACTACAGCCCCTACGATGGTGAAATTCATCAGGGCGTCCTGTATGCGGACAATGGTTTCTGGGACACGCACCGCACAGTGTATCCCCTCCTATCTATCCTGGATCCTCAGCGACTCAGCGAAATGGTCGAAGGATGGACGAATGCGGCCAAGGAGGGTGGCTGGTTTCCGAAGTGGTCGAGCCCCGGATATCGCGCTTGTATGATCGGCACTCACCTGGATGCAGTCGTAGCTGATGCATTTGTGAAGGGGTGTCGCGACTTTGACGTAGACGCCGCCTATGCTGCCATGGTCAAGGACGCGACTCAGGTGGGCAATGCGGAGGGTTCCTTTGGGCGCGCCGGCGTCGAGACCTTCGATGCACTGGGCTATGTTCCAACCGATGAATTTGAACACGCCGCCTCGAGGACCATGGATCACGCCTACAATGATTTCTGTGTTGCGCAGGTGGCCCGTGGGCTTGGCAAAGACCAGGAGGCACAGCGCTTCTACACTCGCGCCTTGAACTACCGAAACACCTTCGATCCTGAGACAGGGTTCGCTCGTGGCCGCAGACGAGACGGCTCCTTCGAGCCGCAGTTCAATGAATTTGAATGGGGTGGTGCTTATATCGAAGGTTCTGCGTGGCAGTGCACGTGGGCTGTACCACATGACCCGCAGGGCTTGGCACAGATGATGGGAGGCCGGCAGGCGATGATCGCGAAACTCGATCAAATGCTTGATCTACCGCCTTTGTTCAACGTTGGTAACTATGGGCGTGAAATCCATGAAATGACGGAGATGGCGGCGATTGACTTTGGTCAGTACGCCCATTCAAACCAGCCCGTCCATCACGTATTGTATCTCTATTCAGCCATGGGTCGACCAGCGAAAACACAGGATTCGGTCCGTCGAGTCCTGGATGAATTGTATAAACCGGGTCCCGGCGAAGGCTTCGCTGGTGATGATGACAATGGCGAAATGTCGGCCTGGTATGTCTTCAGTGCCCTGGGCTTCTACCCCCTGTGTCCAGGCCATCCAACCTATGTTCTGGGAGCACCATTGTTCGGCAAGGCAACCCTGAGACCAGGTACAGGATCAGGTGGTGGCGCGGGTGAAACGTTTGTCATTGAGGCAGAAGGCAATGGCCCCGAAGCACCCTACGCGCAGCAGGTCCAACTGAATGGCGTTCCTTCGTCGAAACTTACCCTGCATCATGACCAGATCACACAGGGCGGTCGGCTACACTTTATGATGGGTGATGAAGCAGCAGAGGGAAAATACGAGCACGCCGACCTTCCCTTCTCATTGTCTCTCTAGCTGATCTAGACGTTTTGCTGGTGTCCCCACATCTGTGACCCGTCGAATTCCATGTGTTCGCCCTGAGTCCAGATCGGTGTCGACGCATAGAGATTGTCCACACCCGGTGTGGCGTCACCGCGGCAGAGAATACTCGCATGATTCTCATTGGTCACGTGAGTCGTGGTGGGGATATAGCGCAGCGTGAGGCCCACGCGCCAACGATCTGACGTATTCGCATTCGACCCATGGATGATCGTCGGATTGTGAATCGACACGTCGCCCGCCTGCAGCTGTAAATCGACGGCATCAACCTCATCGATCTCATCCGGATGGATTCCCACACCAAGGACGAACTTTTCCGGATCGAGTTCGACCATCTCACTTTGCCTGCGCAAACGCACGTTCTGCGTCCCCGGCAATACACGCATGCAACCATTGTCGACGACGGAATCGGTACCTGCGACCCACAGCGTCGCCACCTCCATCGGTTCCAAGGGCCAATAAGACCCATCCTGATGCCACTGCACAGCCTGACCCTTGTGGGGACCCTTGGCGATGTAGTGGGCGGCGAACATTGCCACATTAGGACCGAGAAACTGCTCGGCCACATCCACGAGTCGCTCATCGCACACCAGTCGATGCATGAATGGATCGTCGACCAGAAGAGAATGCCCCAAATGCTCGGGTCTGATGTCAGGATGACGCTCCATTAACCAGTGCACATGATTCACCATCTGGGCAGCCAATCCTGTGTCGATGGCGCCGCGGGCAATGCAGTAGCCCTGCTGGTCGTATTCTTCGCGCAAACTCATGGTCATAGGTTTTTCAGTCTCGTTCATTCCAGACCCCCAGTTCAAAAGGACGAAGATCAGCGGCTGTCATCAGATCTGTCCGCTCGTGCACGCGCCGATTCCAGTTCTGACGCCCGTGAAATAGTAGATGTTGGTTCGCGGGAATTTGCGCCCTGAACTCATCGGTCAATTCGCCATCTCCCCAGTAGGGCATTTGTGCCGGTCCGTAACCAGTGATGATGATCACCCGCTCACGTTCACTCGTCAAACGCCCGGTCGCATGAATCAATGGTTCCACGAAGAGCAGCGTCGAACCTGCGGGGGCGACAACCTGGTGAATAAGTGAACGATCCTGGTAGGCACACTCTATGAGCTGCTCCGGTGGCAGATCCATCTTGTGGCTACCGGCGATGACGACGGTGCCTCCATCTTCTGGCCCCAGGTCCGTCAGGTTCGTGAGGGTTTTCACGAAGTTGCAGTGATAGAGTCCATGGCGTGTGTAGCTGCCATAGGGCACATCGATGCCACGATGAAAGGAATAACGAAAGGCCTCGGCGTCCTCCGCGTCCCCGTCTGGTGCGCGTGTGTTGATGTGGGCATTCGACTCCACCATGCGCACTTCACCACCGATCAGTTCGGCTGCCAACCCGATCATTCTCGGGTGCGTGATGTAGGCTGCAAAGGAAGGATCCGCCTGTTCGATATCCCGCATGAAATCGTGGTGTGATGGCTTCGTAGCAGCCAGGCCCGCGGCACGGACTTTCAGTGAGGGATCTGCACTTTTCGAGGAGGGTCTGTCGGCGGCGATCAGGTCTCGCTTCAGTTTCTGCAAGGCCTCAATGAGAAGACCGCACTCATCTGATGTCAGCGTCTCTGGTATAACCACATAGCCATAGATATCCAGATGCAGGCGTTGCGCCGACGTCAGGGCCGGAAAGGGGACGTCCATCTTTTCTTCATCAGGCATCGGTGCTGAAGCTCTCTTTGATTCGGGTCAGATAGTACACGCTGAAATTACTGGAATTTAGTACACGCTGAAATTACTGGAATTCTCGTGTGCTGGCATCTCATCATTCCCAAAGGGCATTGGGCGTCGCCTACTGTTCTCTCGTGTCTGGCGTAGAGTCCGAGTTCCAGGCACCTGTCCCCGCCTTCACCACCGCCAGGGCAGCAATGACAGCCGTCTCGGTTCGTAGCACTCGAGCCCCCATGCCTGCCAACTGGTAACCTGCAGCACGCAGCTGGTCACGCTCGGCTGATGTCCACCCCCGCTCCGAGCCAACAGCAAGAGTCACAGTGGTCGCCGAATCTGGCAATGCATCGGTCAGGCCAGTGACTCCTTCGTAGTTGTCGAGGGCAATTCGCACTTCTCCCCCCGCACTGACAAGAGCGTCAGACAATTCCATTCCTACTTCTACCGGTGGGATCCGGGTCGCGAAGGCCTGTTCGACGCCACTGTGGACCTGGCGCTGATACTCTGATGTCGTCCACAAACTGCTGTCGGCGTAGGTCGGTTCGCCGCGATCGGTGCGTGGGAAGAGCATGCGTGACACACCCAGCGTCGCAGCCTCGCGCAGAACGCGACGGCAACTTTGAGGTCGACAGAGACCGACGATCAGCGTCACAGGTTCGGCGGCGGGCAGGAGAGTCCCCCACGTGAAATTCAGGACAATCGCTTCATCTTCAACTGCTTCTACCAAGGCCTTACCCAGAGGACCATCGATAAGCCCGACGTCAAAGCTCTCACCGGGACAACGCTGCAGCACGTCAAGAATGTGACGGGCCCGGGGATCCTGCCGTGACAGGGGTTTTGATGTCTCGTCGTCGTGAAACAGTATGATATTCATTGGTTCGTCAGATTCCTGCCCGGGGGCACTCCTGACGCAGCAAGCTGCGTCGCCACCAGTGAGGCTAGGCCCATCATCGAATGGATGCAACCTGGAGCACGGGGCGTCGGCGGCCTACCTTTGGCCCACCAATTTTTCGTGCGCATCATCCCCCCTGCAAACGATCAGACAAGAATGCTGACCATCTCCGCCGCCGATCTACTGCACTATCATGATCAGGGATTCCTCATCATTCGCCAAGCTTTCACAACGGATCGTATGACATCACTGCGGGATGCCCTGGAACGCTTGATGGATCGGGCCCTTGCGGGCGAGGTTGAAATAGGCTGGATCGATCGCGAGAAGCGCCTCTTGCAGCGCACAGGTCAGCTATTTGAGCCAGCAAAATACGACGCGGCATACGCTGCGTGGCTCAGCGACGATCTCGATTCACATCTGCGGGCCCTACTCGACGGGTCACCACGACACAGTCTGTTTGGCACGCTGGCCAGTGGAGGCGGTCAACCATATCAGCAGGCCTGGCATCGCGACCTTGGTAGACCTGGCGCCGACGACGAGGAGGCTTTCTACCACCGTCACCACGGCAAGTTTGTGCAGTTCAATGCACCCCTGTTTCCAGGTGATCGTTTCCTCAACATTGTGCCCGCAAGCCATCTGCGTTCTTCTACCGACCAGGAAATTGAAGCCGCTGCTGCGGGTGAAAACGCGGTTATGCCCGGCGCCCTTGTTGTTGATCTCGAACCTGGCGACATCGTCTATTACGATGCCAATCTGTGGCACCGAGGATGGAATCCTGCGGGGGTGAATCGCTGGTCAATGCATTGTGCGTTCTGGCGCGCCGATTGCCCCGTCATGACGCACGAGATCAATCAGCGGGAAGCACTGCTGAGCGTGGGTCATCTCGATCGCATGCCGCCGATTGCCCGCCAGTATGTGCAGCGATATTTGGACAACATTCCAACCGAGCCTCTTAGCCTGCAGGACATGTGAGACATCAGCATCCTGGTAGCCTGATCACGCAAATTGAATTCGAGGGCACATGACCGTTGCGCTAGAACCGACTCCAGTAGACCTCAAACAACATAGCTATGCTGTGGTTCGAGGCCTCTTCGAACCTGCCACGGTGACACGACTACATGGAATCTGCGAACGAGTACTTGAACAGTGGCGGCGAGCGCCACGCAGTGACAACCCACCCGTTGGTCCTCAGGCCAACTATATGCGGCATCTCAATGACCCAGGATACCATGAGGAACACGCCGACGATCTGAGTTTCCTGCTCAGCACCATCGGTTCGACTCAGGTCATTGAATCGATCACCACTGCCTTGGGCGAGGAGTTTCTGCTCGGATTGGTCAGTCTCTACTTCAATCCGACGGGAGAAAGTCAGGACGGCTTCTGGCACAAGGACAAGATTGGCGATGAAGCAGGGGTTGCGAAGATCCAAGAGACAGGAGCGGGGCTGCAAATGCAGATTGCCCTGGTTCCTACCGACGATTTGCAGTTGGTGCCAGGGTCTCACGTGCGCGACTACACAGCAGAAGAGCATGCGATCTGCGTCGCCGACGACGGGATCCACAATCGCTCCAACGACATGCCCGGTGCTGTGCGCGTCTGCCTCGAGCCTGGCGACGCAGTCTTGTTCACGCAAGTGTGTATTCATCGCGGTCGCTATCACAGGGACACACCACGGCGAACGCTGATGCTCTCCGTCAAGAAAAGAGCCGCCGCTGAGTTCACACTGCGCCAGCGCGGCCTCGACCAGTACAGCGATCAGCCCTGGTTCCTGTTGCCGACCTACCTCGATGGCGTGGCACCTGAGGCGCGAGCGTTCTTCGAGGAATTTGCCAATTTCTACGGTGCGCGCTGGAAAGCACGTCTGACAGAAGTGATGAAATACTCAAGTCTGTTAGACAGCCTGACCAAATCAGGAGCCACCTCGTTCTCCGAATGAACGGCTAGAGAGCAACTATGCTGAACGCAGATCAGGTAGCGCAGTTTTCGCAGGATGGTTTCCTCATTGTACGAGGTCTACTGGACGCATCTCGCGTGGAGGCGATCAAGCAACGTGCAGAGTCAATCGCACGCGGTGCGCAGGCGCACGTACCGCCATCACGCCTGCAGCTGGAGCCAGTTGTGACCAAGGGCGAGCAGAACGCCGATGATGGGGCCAATTCACTGCGCAAGATGAGTCATGTGGCCTTCGTGGATGATGTATTTCGAACACATGCCATGACGCCTAAAATCTTGGATTGCGTTGAGGCACTACTTGGCCCGGACCTCAAGCTCTATCAGGACCAGCTGTTCATGAAGCCACCGCGGATCGGCTCGCGACAACCCTACCACCAGGATCAGCCACTTGGGTTCCACGTCGACCCCGCAGATCGCATGGTCACCTGCTGGGCCGCCCTCGATGCGGCGACGATCGAGAATGGCTGCCTGTGGATGTTGCCCGGAACACACAAACACGGCTGGATCGACAAACAGCAGTGGCAGGAAGTTGAGCAACAGGCCGTGGCTGACGACTTGAGCGCGGAACGTCCCGTCGAATTGAGCCCCGGGGACTGCAGCTTCCATCATGGCCATATTTTACACAGCAGCCGCCCGAATCTCACAGACAAGAGACGATGGGGTTATGCAACCCACTATGTGAGCGCTCACTGTCGCTTTGTCGGCGACGGAGACAATGACGCCCTATTGGTTCGCGGACGTTCGATTCCGGGCTGTATCTGATTTGGCACTCGTTCATCGTATCGCCCTCATGCTGTTGGTGTGCATGGGAGCTGCCCTGGTAACTCAAGCACCGTCGCCGTGTACGCTGCCTGGACGCGAGTAGTCTGCGGGTTCGTCGCGTAGATCGTAGCCAAGTTTCTCCAGCCATACACGGCCTTTGTAACCAAGCAGCTCTTCAGCTTTGCTCAGATCCCAGCGCCTCTTTAAACTTTCCCCCACGAGCGTAACGACCTCGCATCCGGTCACCTGTGCAGTCAGGGACAAGGAAAAGGCCTCCACCAGATCTGAAAAGGCCATCCACTGTGGCAGGATGGAGTCTTCGCGAGAAGTGGGATCGTCGACATCGACAGGTGCCGGTATTCGCAAGCAGAGGACTTCCATCTGGTGAAGTCGAGCATAGGTTCGGGCGATCTGTTCGCCTACGTACTTCGTCAGCCCATACGTCTCCACCGGTTTCCCTGGAGCATCTGCTGCTACCCACTCAGGCGCCGGGTAGCCCCAGACCACGGTCAGACTACTCGTGTAAATGACGCGTCTTACGCCGGCCCTCGCTGCTGCCTCAAAGACATTGTACGTCCCCTTCGCATTGATGTCCCAGCGTTCGTCATTGAAGCGATCGTCCTCATAATCGCCCTCGTGCCCTGTGGCGATGGCCAGATGAATGATCGCATCGACGCCCTCGGCAGCCGCTTCCACCTGATCCAACTCAGTTACATCTACCTGTCGCCAGCGATCGTCGACCTCGACGACCGAACGAGACGTAAGAATGAGCTCGTGCTCAGACTCCAGGCGCGACACCAGTCGCCGACCGATCGTCCCCGTCGCCCCGGTGATGAGAACTTTCATGGCTCCTGCTAGTATCCGACACTGCGTAAGAAGGCACGATTGATCTTCATGCTCTCCACCGGATCCCTGGTTCCACCGGACACGGCGACAACCCAGCCGTCGAAACCTACCTCCTCCAAGGTTCGCAGGAACAACCCATAGTCGCACATGGGCCCATCTCCAAGGTCTCCCGCCGTATTCTGACGCGTCAGGTTGTCGTGTAGATGTGCATAGGCGATCTGCCCGGCATGGTCGCGCGCTGCCTCGGCAGGATCGAATCCCCAAAGCACAACGTGAGCCATATCCAGACACAGACCACACAGTTGGAGTCTGCTCAGGAAACGCTTCCACTCTTGTTCGCTGTCGACGAAGTGATTCACGTGCGGATGCCAGGCGACTCGCACACCCATCCGATCACCATGAGTTGCCAGATCCTCATAGATCGCTGCGATCTGATCGAGCTCGGCGTCGGTGCTAGGTGAAGTGGGACCGTGAGCTGGTCCCTTGGTCATGAACAGACCGACACCGCAGTCGGCGGCAAACTCAATACGACGTTTGCAGCGTTCTTGAGCTGCCTCGGCCTCTTTGCCCGCATTGACATTGGGCCCGGACACGGCAGCGATTTCGATTCCAGCATCCGCACACACACGTAACAGACGGGTTGGTGTCCCCAGATCGTCGAGGGACTCGCGCGTCTCCCAACCTTCCCAGCCATTCTCAGCAAGCCTGCCCAGATTGTGTTCGAGGTTCTGTCCCTTCCAAGGCAAGCTGCTATAGGCGAAGCGTAGGGACATGTTGGCACCGGCTAAGGAGAATGGTTGAAAGCATCACAACGACAGCGGCCGCACTAGAGGTAATCGACACCCTTCGGCGATGACGAATTCGCGCCGTGTAACCGGCTGTTGCTTGGCGTCGGCCAACGCATCTCGTATTGCTTGGTTCGTGTTCGCTTGTAACCCGCATTGTAGTAGTTGCTCGTGACCATCCACTCCAACATCCTCAACAGCATCTGGTTTTTCGCCTCTGCCAAGGCCGCATCATCCCATCGGTTCCACAACTCGTCGGGATCTGCCTGCAAATCGTAAAATTCCCCCTCCGCTTGACCGGGGTAGTAGACAAGCTTGTGCGTCGCTGTCCGCATCATGATCTGGTAATTGTCCTCGCATACGACAAATTCACGAGGCACGATCTCTTGCCTATCCAGATAGGGGATAAGCGATCGACCCTCCAGATATGTGGGTGTCTCAAGACCCGCGGCGTGCAGAATGGTGGGGCCCAGGTCCATCAGAGAAACAAGATCATCTGACGTATCAGGTTGATCCACAGAATTGGGATGCCGAATGATCAGAGGGATATGAGTGATAGAGTCATACATGAGCCATTTATAAGCCAGGCCATGATCGCCAAGCATCTCTCCGTGATCTGAACAGAAAATGATCAGACTATTGTCCAACCATCCCTTCTGTTCCAGCGCCGTCATCACATTGCCGACCATTTCATCTACCGTTGTGATTTTGGCGTAGTAGTGTCGGCGCATCATATCGATGTCATCGTCCGTTGCTCCACGCAGATCGATCTTAGCTTCACCACGCGCTTCGGCGAAGGCTTCGAGATGAGCCTGATGTTGTGGGGGTTTTTCTGCAAGCTCACCCTCCCGGACGCTGCGCTTCGGCAATTCGACATCATCGTACAGGTCGAGATGTCGCTGCAGAGGATCCCAGGGCTCGTGTGGACCTGTGAGTCCTACCTGCAGAAAGACGGGTTTGTTGCCTTTGTGATCTCGGATCCAGGCGACAGCTGAGTCTCCGATGAATACATCACTGTGGTACTTTTCCTCCAAGTGCCAGGGAGCGCCCTGATACTTCGTCATCCAGTCAGGGTCCGTGTCCTGTCGATGATTCGGGCGTGTCTGGCCATTCAGACTCAGAAAACGTCCCCAGTCGTCATCCGCATTGCCGCCGTCGTGAGTCGTGTTGGTGGGATTTTCTACAATCACCCGCTCGTGGTACCCACCTTGAATATCACGCGGCATGAAATGCATCTTGCCAATATTTGCACAGAAGTATCCTCCATCTTCCAGGTCCTGTACCCAGTTTCGATGGTTACCCCAATGGTCGAAGCTGTAGACGCCCGTCGTATGCGGATACATCCCGGTAAAGATCGCCGCGCGCGATGCCACACACGTTGCCCCAGGACAGTATGCCTGACGGAAAGAGGTCCCTTCCTGAGCGAGCCGATCCATATTCGGCGTGATCATATGATCATTTCCCCACGCACCAATGGTGTCGGCACGCTGCTGATCCGTCATGATCAGGATGATATGTGGCTGGACGTCTGACATCTATTGCGCCTCAGGATAGGTAGGTAGGAAGGAAGGAACTTTCGATCTGAAAGCGACATGCTTCCCCACTCAGCCGTCGCGTTCACCAGGCTTTCGATACTTCGCCGAGTAACTGTCACCTTCCGGATCATAGGAGACCGAGACCTGGCCATTCTGCGTGACAAGCCTTGGAACCGTGCGATGTCGGCCATCACGCTCGGGTCCGCGCATGAGAGAGAATTGCTCTTCCGTCATATTCTCCACCATGTCACCCCAGCGCTCTTGTGGGTCGATGACACCACCACCCCAGTTGGAATTCTTCGATTGGTATTTTACCAGCACGCCACGACGGGGAATGGCGTTCTTCCAGGCGAGAGCGCCGTGGGTACAACCACCATCCATAAAGAACAGAACATCCCCCGCTTTCATCGTCGGCTGAACAACGAGTCCCATCGTGTCGTCACAGGTGCGGATACCTGGCGGCATTGGAAACTGCGTCTTGTGAGATCCTGGCACGCAGGCAAAGCCACCCATATCCGGTTCCACGTCACGCAGTTGCCAAGTAATGGTGACGGTCTCGCAGTAACTTCGCCCATTTTTGAAAGAATACCCGCGTGACGGACTCTGCGGTTCATTGCCATCGTGTAGGGTATGACCTGATGTGCCTTCGACGGCGCAAAATACGGTCCCACCCCCCGTGCGATAGCCACTGCCACCCATCCAATTGAGTCGCTGCACGATGGCGGGGTGGGCGATCATACGACGAAAGGGTTCATTGTACGGATCTGGCAGGTCGACGAGGCCCCCCAGCAAGGGTCGACCGGTTCCTGCCTGGCTCTTTGAGCCACCGGCCAATTCAGACCCCACTTCGACACGATCCTGGAATTTGTCCACCGCCTCATTGGCGCGTGCGAGCCACTCGTCGTTCATGACGCCAGGCACGACGACATACCCATTCAGATCCCAGAAATAGAACTCTTTTTCATCGATCCCCGAATCTGGATCTCGTATGTAAATCGACGGGTGAATGTAGGCGCCACTCTCCTCGAGGTTGGTCTGATTGCCATCAGAGTTGACCGCCGGCGCAGGATTCGAGCCCTTGCTTCCGGGTCGGTGTAGCACAGCTTTCTGCGCGGCACTCCCAGCCGTAGCTGCCCAATCGGGAACCTCTTGGTTCTGGGCGCCGGGACCGGGTCCATTCGACTGAATCATTGCGCGCCCGACATACCAGTACGTGAGCAAGCGTTTCGCAGTCCCCGTCCATGGTCGCATGCCTTGAAGCGTTGACTCGGCCAACAACAATAGATCTCCAGCACGTAGAGCCGGTTGCTGAACCAGCCCCATATCATCAGCACCCGTGAGCAGATCACCGGGTGTTTCCACATTGCTCTTGTGACTTGCCTGTACGACCACGAGACCACCGTCTCCAGTGGCGACGTCTTCCAAGACCCAGATTGCCTTCAAGCCCTGACTGGTTCGTCGCCCATTCTGCTGGAAATAAGCCCTGGAGGGATCGCGTGGCTCATCACCACCGACCAGAGACTCGGTGATGTCATCTTCGCAACTCCCGAATAGCCGCGGCGCCTGGTCGAGTCTGAAACCGGGCCCCACCAGTTGATTGAGATACCAAACCAGCTGTGGATGCACGAGCAGATCTCGAAACAACTCACGCTGCCCAACGGGCCACCCCAACATTCCTTCGACTTGTGGAACTTCGTCCAGGACTCGATTCAGCGCATCGACCTCTGGCTGGCTCAATACACCCGGGAGATGTAGGTAGCCGGCGACATCGAAGGCATAGTCCTGCTCGTTGCTCATCTTCTCAATGCTGTCCACAAGCACCTCCAATTTGCAAAACCCTAGGCCAGTTCAGTGCGCACGGTATGTGCTGCTTCGTTGATGGCATCGAAAAAATTGCGCACTTCAACACAATCTCCCGCCATCAGGACGTTGCATTCCAGTTCTGATTCTTCAATGCGCCGGGCAAGTTCCTGACGCGGCGTGTAGCCATGGCTGATAATGAGATGGTCTATCTCGTGGATCTCTTCAACCCCATGGCTATCCTCCAATGCCACTGCCGTGCCGTCCACGAGCTTGAGTTGCCGTCCAGCCAATATCTGCACGCCGGCATCGCGGGCGCCTTTGATGAGCAGGGCCAGGTTGGTACCATGTTCCTCCAGATTGGCCACATCCTCCTCCGCTCGTCGCGAGACCATCGTGACGCGGCGGCCCTGCTCGGCGGCGTGCCACGCCATTTCATAACCCACGAGCCCTGCCCCCAACACCATGACACGCTCGCCGATGTCGAGATCATCCCAACCAACGAGGGCATCGATGGCGGTCAAGACACAGTCGCTGTCGATGCCAGCCACCTTTGGCAGAACCGCTTCGGAACCTGTCGCCAAAACCACCGTATCAGGCACTTCGGCTTCGAGTACGCTCAAGGAAACGTCGACGCCGAGCCGTATGTCCAGGGCTGCCTTCTCGACTTCGATTTCGTAGTACTTCAGCAGTCGTTTGATATCCCACTTGAAGGTGGGAATCGAGGCCGAGATCATCTCGCCGCCGATGACGTCTCTTCTTTCGAAGACGACCACCTCGTGCCCCATTTGTTTGGCCCGCAATGCCGCCTCGAGACCCGCAGGACCCGCGCCGATGACGACGACCTTCCTGGGAGCAGATGTGCGTTCGAAAGAAATCGTCTTCTCCCGACCGACAACTGGATTGGTCGTGCACTGTATCCCACCCCGGTCCATCACGACGAAAGAGTGACAGAAGTTGCAGCGGATGCAGGGGACAATATTCTCGCCCAGCCTCGCCTTGCGCGCCCAGTGCCCATCTGCGATCAGGGGGCGCCCCAGAGCGACCATGTCCGCTTGGCCGCGGGCAATGATCTGCTCTGCATCGTTCGGGTCCGTGATGCCTCCCGTAGCGATCACCGGAATGCGGGCACCATTTGCCTTCACCTCTGATGCCAGATCGACGAGGGTATTCGGCTTGATATACATAGGCGGCACGGAAGGATGTGTGCATTCCACGAAGCCCTTCACCCGCATCAGCGTCGATGACGTCGTCGCCACATGTAGGTAGGCAACGCCTTGGGCCTCCATGAATTCAGCGACGCGCAGATGGAGATTGTCAGGCTCCCCTTCGTCGTAGCGATCGTTGACACCGCCGTGCAGATGCTCGTGGCCACTGAACTTGAGACCGATCGGAAAATCGTCACCACAGAGCTGTCGAATCCCGCGCACAACGTCAGCGCCAAACTTCATGCGGCGCTCGAAATCGCCACCGTAGGCGTCATCACGACGATTGGTGTGCGGAGAAATGAATTGCCCTGCCAGATAGGAGTGGGCACAGTGGTATTCGACACCATCGAACCCCGCCTTCTGTGCGCGTTGAGCGCCAAGCACGAAACACTCGACCATACGCTCGATCTCTTCGACACTCATCTCACGTGGCACTTGCTCGTAGAGTTCGCTGTCTACTGCAGAGGGTGCGAAGGGCTCGACGTAGGATTTTCCACCCAGGGCAGCGATTTGCAGAAAGATGGGCGTGCCCACGTCATGGACGGCATCAGCCATGCGAGAAAGGCCGGGGACAAATCGATCGTCCCACACGGATGTCGTGACGACGCGTTTTTCCGGCCACACCGAGGTGAACTCGGTGATCAACAGACCCGTTTCACCGCGAGCCCGATCCAGCAGGAAATCGATGTAGCGCTCAGTGACCTCCCCATCCGGCCCGTGCAAGCCAACATCGACGGGTGCCAGAACCACGCGATTGGCTACTTCGATGGAGCCTACATTGATCGGAGAGAACAGATGAGGAGCGATCATCGCCCCTCGCTGTTCAAATCTTGGACCGCAGCCAGAATCGTGGCACCACTGACCCGATCATGAACACGATCCAGCCGTCGTGCCCGAATCACACCATCAGGACCGATCAGATAGGTGCTGGTCACGCTGTAGTGAGATACGACCTCAAGCTCGCCGTCGTTTCCCAGGGGGAAGCCAAGGTTTCGCCGGCGTGCAAATTTCTCGGTCCCTTCTACAGATCCCTCACAGTGGAGGGCCAACATTTCGGCACCCGCTGCAGGGAATTGGTCAACATAGTCTCGCAGCTCCACGAGCTGCCGCCCACACGGTCCTCACCAATGGGCTCTTGAGAAAACGAGAATGAGCGCCCTCTGATCGCGCATATAGCCGGCAAGGCTATGCTGTACGCCGTCGGTGTCGGCGATGTGAAAATCAGGTGCCTTCTGCCCCACTTGTGGCAGCAGATCCACGGATTCGTCGCTGATACCAGCCGTATCAGACGGTGCAAACGCCGCAAGGAAGGCGCGCACTGACTGTAGCCTTGATGCATCGTCGGGCACCATTCGACCATAGGCGAAGGCAGCAGTTAGGTCGCTGAATTCCTTCGACAAGGGTTCGTGGTTCTGGTCAGGAAAATCCGCCAACCCCTGCTGCCACGTCTTACCCAGTTCCTCGTCCACTTGCCACGCCGCGGCGCCGACGAAGGTCCGTTCAATCTCGGCAGGTGTTCGTGACTGGGCGGGGGCAGTGCTGGCGACAACAATGAGCAGGGCCAGTGACAGACCGACTCGTAGGAGATTTGATGTACTCATGCGTGGCGTTGAGACTCGTTGGGAGGGGGATCCGGCGTTCGCATACGGCGTAATGTATAAAGACCGTCGCCTGCAACGAATCCTCGAATAGAAAGAGCTTCGGAACTTGGTCACACATTGTGAACTGACCAGATGTGGGCGCTCTCCTTGCTCTGACACGCCGGATTCACCAAACTCGATAATCATCGTCTTCCCAACCGAGGGTCGACGTTCCAGAAAAGGCGAGAGTTCCCATGGCTGTAATCAAGCAGGAAGACGTCATCCAGAGCGTCGCTGACGCTCTGCAATTCATCTCCTATTACCATCCCGTCGACTTCATCCGCGCCATGCGTGCCGCCTACGAACGTGAGGAGTCTCCTGCCGCCAAGGCAGCGCTGACGCAGGTTCTGGTCAACTCCCGCATGTGCGCCATCGGCAAACGACCGATCTGCCAGGATACGGGGATCGTCATCGTCTTCGCCGAGGTCGGCATGGATGTGAGCTGGGAAGCCGAGATGAGCCTCGAAGACATGATCAACGAAGGCGTGCGACGGGGCTACAAGTTTGAGGACAACGTGCTGCGTGCCTCAGTCCTGGCTGATCCGGATGGCACCCGTGCCAATACGAAGGACAATACACCCGCCGTCATCCACTACAACATCGTGCCTGGCGACGAAGTGAACTTCGAGGTCGCCGCCAAGGGTGGTGGCAGTGAAGCAAAAGCGAAATTCGCCATGCTGAATCCCTCCGATTCGGTTGTGGACTGGATTCTCGACGTAGTGCCGGGCATGGGTGCCGGGTGGTGCCCACCAGGCGTGCTGGGCATTGGCATTGGGGGCACACCTGAGAAGGCCATGTTGCTCGCCAAGCAGTCGATGATGGAAGCCGTCGACATCCATGAACTCAAACAGCGAGGCGCCGCCAATCACCTGGAAGAGATGCGCTTGGAGCTGTTCGACAAGGTCAATGCCCTGGGTATTGGCGCTCAGGGTCTCGGGGGCATGACGACGGTTCTCGACGTCAAGGTGAAGGAGTATCCAACGCACGCGGCAAACAAACCCGTCGCCGTCATTCCGAACTGCTCAGCCACACGGCACGTGCACTTCACCCTCGATGGTTCGGGCGCAGCCGCTTTCGATCCACCCGATCTGAGTGAATGGCCAGAGATCGAGTTTGATCTCGGTGACGATGTCAGACGCGTTAATCTCGACACGCTCACGCCAGAGGATGTGCAAACATGGAAATCGGGCGAAACCTTGCTGCTGTCCGGTAAGTTGTTGACCGGTCGCGACGCAGCGCACAAGAAGCTGATTGACCTGTTGGAACGTGGTGAGCAGATGCCCGTCGACTTCCGCAATCGGGTGATCTACTACGTGGGTCCCGTCGATCCAGTCGGTGACGAGGTGATTGGACCGGCGGGCCCGACGACGGCGACGCGGATGGACAAATTCACCCGCCAACTGCTGGAAGAGACCGGCCTGCTCGGCATGGTGGGCAAAGCGGAAAGAGGTCCCGGTGCGATCGAGGCAATTCGCGATAACAAGGCAGTGTACATGATCGCCGTCGGTGGCGCCGCCTATCTGGTGGCCAAAGCGATCACGAGTTCGAAGGTTCTCGCTTTCCCTGAACTCGGCATGGAGGCGATTCACGAGTTCGAAGTGAAGGACATGCCTGTAACCCTCGCCGTGGATTCGACGGGTCGCTCAGTTCACGAAGAAGGGCCAAAAGTGTGGTCCGGCAAGATCGAGAGCATTCAGGCGGCGGGCAGATGACAGACCAAGCCTTCCGTCTCAACGATGCGCAGATGGCGCAGTTCATCGCCCACGGCTCTGTGACGGTCACGCCAGATCTGCCAAGTGAGTTTCACGACGAGGTCTTCGCAAAACATGAGGAGGTTTTTGCCAAGGAGGGCAATCCGGGCAACAACCTGTTGCCACGTATCCCCCTCGTGCGGCAGGTCTTCGATCATCCGTCCATTGTCGGCGCTCTCAAGAGCGTCGCGGGCGATGACTACTACCTGCAGCCGCACCGCCACCCGCATCACAACAAAGCCCATAGTGAGGGCCAGAACATGCACCAGGATGGGGGCAAACGCTGGTCACACCGCACTCGTTACCTACTGGCGTTCTATTATCCGCAGGACACCCCCCTGGAGCGCGGTCCCTCCGGGATCGTCCCTGGCAGCCACTACTTCAACACACCCGAAGGTGCTCGCATCGACGGGGAAGTTCCGCTGGCCACAGCTGCTGGTACCGTGACCATTACCAACTACGATCTGTGGCATCGGGCGATGCCCAACACCACCGATCAACATCGATACATGGTGAAATTCCTTTTCGCCCGGATGTCGGAACCGGAGTCACCGGCATGGAACAACTCGCAATCCGATTGGCCCGGCGTGGAACCGGTAATGGCTGGTGATCGTGCAGAGTTGCAGAAGATGTATGCCCACGTATGGAACTGGAATCGCGGTGACAACTCTGGCACGTTACCAAAGCCGGATACGTCAGCCGCTGAACTGCTGACCACCCTCGCCAGCGATGACGAACGCCAGGCCGTTGCCGCCGCCTATGGTCTGGCCGGGTATGGTGCGGACATCGTATCGAGTCTTGTCGATACATTGGCCGCGGAGGCAGAGATGACCCGCCGCAACGCCGCCTATGCTCTCAGTGCCATCGGATCACCGGCCGTCGATGCTTTGATTGACGCCCTTGGTCACGACCAGGTCAGTACTCGCACGGATGCTGCAACCACGCTCGGTGATATCGCCCTGGCTGCCACCGACGCACTGCCCGCTCTGGTAGCGGCCAGCCGAGATCCGCATGAGGACGTGCGCAAGGCGGCAGTCGAAGCACTGGGAATCATTGGTCAATCGAAACCCGATGTCGTGCCCGCATTGATCGACGCGGTTGGCGACGAGCATGTCGGCGTGCGTACGGCCGCCGTCTTCGCTCTGTGCCGACTGGGGCCTCATGCAGCAGAAGCGGTGGGGGCGCTGGAGGGTGTCCTCGACGACGAGAATCGCTATGTCCGAGCCGACGCGCTACACGCCCTGCAGCGTATCGACACGCCCCTGGCCAAGGACACGCTGATCAAACATTTGATGCCGGCGCGTTGGTGCCCGATCACAACACCGGAGTCTACGTTCTAGGGGCATAGTTCGCCTCATCGAATCGTCACCAGCGCTGGCCCGGCGCCAAGGGGGATGCTCAATCGTGCCACATACGAACGCTCTCCCGGCAAGCCCGTCTGCGTGTAGGGATTGTGCGGTATGATCGGGTATTCCAGGCGTGAACCGGCCGGCACATCGAAGGATCGACCACCCCAGCGCAGCACGGTTGCCTCTTCTGTGAAGGTGTGATCAATGAGGGCCGTCGGCGCCACCACGTGAGATGTTCCACCCGCATCGATCTGCTCACCAGCCCCCAGGCCCAGCATCAACCCGGCTTCGATGTCACAGGGTGGTGTCAGTTGATGAAACCGAACAACCAGACCGTCGCCCTCATGAACCAGCGAGACCTCTACCTGATCGGCTCCGAGTTCGTATAACGCCACGATTTCAGCCGCTGACGTTCGCACACAACGGGCCGTACTGGGGATGTAGTCTCGTCCGGCGCTGCGGCGTCGAAGGGTAGAGAATCGTGGCGTGAACTTGCTGTTGCCCGTGCCCACCAGATACCCACTATCGGCATGATACACCTCGACGAAATTCTGCGACTCGAGGATGAAGCGGCTCGTATGTTCCGGCGTCAGCTGCCAGCCCAGCATGGCCGTCCACGGGCCAACATCGATCCGGGCTGCTGGCAACCCTTCAGGGGCCACAACACTCGGTATGTCAGACATGTCATCCCATGTCATCAAGGCCTGCACGAAGGCCCCGTAGAAAGCCAGCCCCTGGGCACCATTGTCGGCGATCTCCGTGCTGCGTAGATCCTGCAGGCCGCCCCTGACCCGATCGAGGCACAGTGTCCGGCCCGCCGGGTCGCGCAGAAAGCCCGGCGGAAAGAAGAGCATCGGCCGCGGACGGTGACGCATGCGTCCATCGACGACGACGGCACTGGAGCCATCGGGCAACTGGAAGGCCAGGAAGAATCCCAATGCTCTGGCCATCGAGCCTCGAGCCAGGTCACAGTCAGACGCCTCAGCGTAGAGGGAGACAGCCTGTGCCGTCACCATCGAGTAATCGACGACGATGCCCTCCCCTTCGGGCCAGACACCATCGGGTAGTTGGGTCGGCAGGATCCAGCGAGCAAAGAAGTCGTCGGCGAACTGCACCCACTCGGGTCGCTCGAAGTAGTGGCCGGCACGATAGACGAGCAACCCGTGCCAGGTGGCGTGGTTGCCGGGAAAGGTGATAGGCGCCTCTTCACGGGCCTCATTGCCACCAAAGCGAGAGATCATCGTCACGGCAATGTGACTCACCGCTGCTTCAATGGTAACACGTAATGCCTGCCGCAATTCGGCGCCGCCCACATCGTGCGCTTCCATCAGCTGCAGTGATTCCAGCGCGTAGTAGTTGAGCCACTCCCCCACGTGACGACCCCAGTCGCGCCCGCGCGAATAGTGCGGCGTGTGGAAGTCGCTGTCGGTTATGCTGAGGATGTAGCGCAGATTCGCGATGGCGAGAGACCTGAAACTCTCCCGCTCTTTGGTCGTCGCCCCAGGCACAATGCCTTCCGACAGCAGCAGCATCGAGAAGTGAGCAAACTGGTTGTAGTAGCTTGGCCCCGCCGCATCCGGGAAGTCATCGCGGTCCAGATCCATACTGCCAACCGGTCCATAGTGGGGCGCCGCCTGGCGCGCCCACTCTAACAGGAGATCGGCTGCTTCGGCACGTAGCACATTGAGTTCTTCTGGCATCCGTGTTGGCTCTTTCACTTGATCAGGCTCAGGAGAGTAGTTCCCGTCGATACAGGTAGACGCGACCGTCCTCCGTTCCCAGCACCATGTCGTTCTTCGCGTCGCCAAACCAGTTCGTGAAGCAGGGATTCAGCGCGTGCCCCATGCCTCGCCGCAAGACTTCGCCACCAACCTTCACCTCTTGAGGAAGCTTGTAGAGCGGCGCGGAATTGGTCCCGATGTTGGCGAAACGAATCAATCCTGCTCCTTCACCACCGCCACCAACCGTCTCCAGATGGTAACGATCACCCTCGACGACCAGTCGGTGCCCGTGTGGGCCCAGGATGAGATCGTAGGTGCCCTCTCCATTCCAATCCACGATGGCCATTCTTGTTCTGCCATACATGTTGTCCGTCACAAGTTGCCCATTCGCCATCAGAAGTGGCCCCTGCTTGCTGAACGTGAGTAGATCCGCCTTGCAGTTGGTGTAGAGGTAGAACGTGCCGTCTGCCTCCTTGGAAATCATTCGTGTGAAGTCCTCACCTTCGAGTTGGAAAAGTGCCGGCAGGATCCGCCAAGGGTTGTGCAGCACGTCCCCATCGAGATACAGCCTCTGGCCCTGGTCGAAGACGGCCTTCGATCGTGTCCCGATATTTCGATAGTAATTGAGATACCCCCTGCTCTCAGACACGACCAGATCGATCAGACCGTCCTGGTCCAGATCTATTGCAGCCGGTGAGCTATACCCGTTCTCGTTCTCGAGAATCTGCTTGAAGCATCCTGGATATCTGATGACCTCGCCACCGGCACGGATCTTCTCCCCGGCCGCAAAAATCGGGTACTCGGACGTCCCTGTATTTTCGAAGTAGTGTAGCTCACCCCACTCGCTACCGACGATCAGATCCGGTTTGCCATCACCATTCCAATCGGCACTGGCGGGGACAGCGAAGGCACCGACAAACATCGATGGATTTGTGCCTCGGATCACTTCCGGCGTGGCAAGGGCTGGTTTTCCCGCGCCGCTGGCCAGATTCCCGAAGCGTGCCAGATACCCCTCATTGGTTGCGACTACGAGTTCGCGCTTTGAAGTGGGCATCCAATTCACGGCCTGGATGGAGGCTACCTGCGGAGAGATCTCTCTCAGGCGGGCGTCTTCGCCGTTGTACAGCCGGAGAGCCGGTGCCGGAAGATCGGTTTGGAATTCGCTAGATGCTGGTGCCTGGGGCTTGTCAGGCCTTACGGCGGAGCCACTGTCCAGCAGAAGAGGCGGGTCCGTGAGATTCTTTGCACCATTCTCATAGAGAAAGATCTTGTCGGAGTACATGCCCGTCGCCAGCAGGACGTCGGTATAACCTTCTCTGATCCAATCCACAGGCAGGAAGGTGTCGATCAACCCGCGAAAACTGATCTCATGTCCACTCTTCGTGGTAATTGCCCGGGGGCTCTGGCTGAATCGAGGGCGCTCTCTTGTCCCCACATTCTCGAAGAGCACGAGCTGTTTGGTGCCATGAAACTGGTCATCAGGAACGACAGCGAGAATGTCCTGGGTACCATTTCGGGTCCAGTCAGCGGGATGAAAACAGTTGTAGAATCCGGGCGGGCCGGTGCTGAGCACGAGCGGCTCATCCTTCTCGTTCAAGAGCGGCCCCATCGAGGTGAGGATGGGATCTGTGGGACTGCCGATATTCCGGAAGAATTCGATTCGGCTCTCGAAACTATCCCCTTTTGCCCCCGTCAGCAGGAGCAGGTCTAACAGACCATCACCTTCCCAATCCCCTACCCACGGCTGCGAAATTCCAACCTTGCGGTATTCAATGGCGGCCTTGATGATCTTGCCATCTGCCCGCAGTCGCACTGCCGGTTCAAAAGCCGGCTTCTCGTCGTCGGATGTATTGCGCAGGAAGTAGAGGTATCCTGCTTCGCCGGAAAGGCCGACGATCAGATCTTGCCTGCCATCGCCATCCCAGTCGACGACGGCCAGATGCGGATGGCAGGCCCCGAGGTCCAGTGGGCCCTCTTCGAGCAGGAGGGGCTCACCCGTACCAAGCATCGAAGACAGTGCTGGCATCTCGTCATCGACTGCGGACACTTCGATACAATATTCGTCGCCCGCCTCTGCCTTCCATGCGACCTGCTCCATCTCAAACTGCAGGTCGTTGGTGTAGTAGACACGATGCGGAACGTGTTTGTCTTTCGTCAGGCTAAGGACCCGGCAACGTGACAGAACGTCCAATGGCGATAGGCCTTGCTGGAGTGCTTCGTCGTGCAGATCAATGTTCACACGCACGATGCCTGTGCGCTCATCGTAGGCGACGAGGTCGTACTTCGCGTTGCGTAGCTTGAATTCCATGCCGCTCAGATCTTTCGCTTGAAATAGTCTTCCCAGGAAAGTCGCCGTCGGCCACCATCTGGGTCAGGTTGCGGCTCGTGGCCGACACGACACGACACGACACGAAGGTCAATGGTGCGCGTACTCCTGGAGAGTATAAGGGGCCTATCGTGAGTCAGGTGTAGGTTTGGCAGGCGATTTTGTGGTGCCGGAACCTGCGACGGTCGGTCTCTACATGTGACCTGAGCGGGCGGGACAGCGTGGCCAGTCGCAATCTCCCCCCGCCAAGAGGCGGCCAGCAACCCGACCAGCCGTATCGGCGATGCGGGGCAAGTCCTGTGCTTCAGGCTCTCGAAGCCAGCCGTCAGAGCCTTGAGATAGACCGTGGAGAAGGACTCGTTCAAATTTCCCGTGCTTTGCTCCTCCACCTGAATCCGTTCTGTATATTGAGGCCTAACATTCGCGAGGAAGGCCTGAATGGCTGCGGGTTGGGTGAGGGCTGGTTCAACTAGTCAGCAATGAGGGGTAGAGTCGCTTGAGCTTGATTCGCGCATCCGCCGTTGTGAATCGCCAGTTGATGACGGGTGGATCTTGTTGGCGTGCACAGAGCCACGCCTTCACGTGCTTGCCCAGTAGCTGGATGGTGGGGATGCGTCGCTTCAAGCATTGCCGGAAGAGGACGTTGAGTCCGATCTCGGCCATGTTCAGCCAGCTGCCGTGTTTCGGGGTGTAGTGGATGTCGAGCCGATCGGCGATGCGCTTGGCCTCCTCGGGCTCAAAGACCTCATAGAGGGCGGCTTTCTTATGGGTGCTCAAGTTGTCCATCACCAACGTGATTTTCTCAGCCTCCGGGAAGTGGATGTCGACGAGATCTCTGACGGTGTGAGCCCAGTCACGCATCGTGCGTCGTTGGCTGACTCTGACATGGCACCGACCGGTGAGGGGCTCCAACATCATAAAGACATTGGCGACGCCGTTGCGGACGTATTCGTAGTGAATCCGTGCCGGGCATCCCGGCGCCACCGGCAGGGGCTGCTGTGTTTCGCCAATCAGTTGCTTACATGTTTCGTCCAGACACACCATCGGTTGCTTCGAGTCATACGGCCGCTGGTAGATATCGAGCACATCTTCCATGGCGCACACGAAGTCGGCGCTGGGCTTGCCCGGCAGGCACCACATCTGCCGCAGCCAGGGCTTCAGTTCGTTTTTTTGAGCGTCTGGCGAACCGTTTCAGGGCTGACGCTGTCGACCAGTTCCAGAGCCACCAGTCGATCAGCCAGCAGCGGTAGGGTCCAGTGCTCTCGTCCCTCCGGCGGCTTACTGCAGGCCAACGTGACCAGATAGGCCTCCGCTCTGCCATCGATCTTCTTCGCCTTCCGATTCGTCTGCTCCTTGCGCTGTAGGGCTGCCTCGAATCCCTCTTCGACGAAGCGCTGCCGTAGACGCTCCACCGTTCTCACATTCACATCGAGGGCCGCCACGATCTGCGCATCTCTCCACTGCTCGCCATGCTCACCTTGAGCCGTCTTCAACAGGATCCTGGCATGCCGCTGCCTGTAGGCGGCCGCCTTCCCCTTCGAAATCAAGCTGCGCAGATGGGCGCGCTCTTCGGCGGTCATCGTGACGATGTATTTCTTTCTTGGCAATGTCGATCTCCTCTCATGACAAAGGGGGCTCAGGAGAAGAATACGAGCACGACTCGCCAAACGCTAGCTGTTACATCCCGCAATGCTATCCGGTCGAGCCACGCCGTGGCGACCCACCGGTGACGCTGTGAGGAGTTTGTCCAGCGTCGCACGTTGTGGGTCAGTTGCTGTAGGAGACTGTTGACGTTCCCGATGCAATTAGTGGTGCGGAAGGACGTGCTGAGCGTCGACATCAGATCCAATCGATGCAAGGTCAGCGTCTCTTCCATGCCTTCTTCAAGACTGCTGAGGGCGGACTGGTTCATCAGTTTCAGTTCGGCTTGAGTGCCATCAGCGCTTTCTTGGCCGCCTCGTAGGTCGGCTGGGCGTAGGCCGTTTCCATCTTGCGGCGGATGCGGGCCTGTTCGCTCTTGGGCAGGTAGAACTCGACGTTCTTGCGCTTGTGCTACTGACAGCGTTGCACGCAGGCATGCCCTGAAAACACCGACGTCACGGCGTTGTACACCCTTTGGCGCCATCGATGACGACCAGCAATCCGGCATCGTACTGCAGACCCCGATCGACCAACTCAGCCAGGAAGGCCCGGCACACACGCTCGTTCTCGGTCGCCGCCTGCACGAAGCCCAGAGGGATCTTCTGACCGTCGAGCGACACGCCCAGAGCGATGATGATCTGTTCATCGGCAAAGCTCTTGCCATCGAGGAAGAGGGCCAGCTTCCGCGCGGTCGCTTTCACGTACCGGCGCGACACCGTTGATGAGGACAAACCAAAGGTCTCTGGCACCGTCTCGGCACAGGTCTCGTAATTGCGCGTCGCGATGCCCTTCAGCAACCGCCGTAGCAGTCCGTCGTCCATGTTCCGTGGCGTCTGCAACGCATGATAGGCCGACAGTGGGATCTCCGTGTCGTTGTCCACATTGCGCACCCGTGGCAACCGGCGTGTATGCCTACACGCTCAAGACGAACTCTCGACGCCTCGTGCAGAAGATGATGCTGTTGAGGTAGTAGCTGACGCTGGCGTGGGCCTCCCTGTTCATCTCTATGGCTACGGCTTATGGAGATAGAAGGAGGCCAGGTCGCCGTCCCCTTCCACGTTCAGCTTGCTTGCGAGTCGCGAGAACTCCCGGATTCTCTTCTTAGAGAACATCGAGCGAGACGGATCGACGGCATAGGATCTCTCGTCAGTCAAGTGGACGTCTTCCTTGTATTGCTCGCTGCCCCAGAACTGAGAAGCATTGGATCCGTATACGATCTGAGCAACGTGGAAACCCGCCGCACGCGCCAGCAGTTCCATGCTTTTCTCTGAATGGATGTAGAAGTGCCTTGGTGCGTCCAAGTGCATCCAGTTCGTTCCATAGGTCCTCCAAGCATACTTGTCGATAACGGGGATTTTGATGACGACCTGTTTCCCCGGTTTCAGTCTCGCATGGATGTCCTTGAGAACCTGTAGGTGATCATCCATATGCTCAAGGGAGTAATACAGCAGGATGAAGTCATAGACGCTCACTAATTGGCTGACTTCTCTCTTCCAGATCGTGACTCCGCCGACATCCCCCTCCTCCTCGATATACTTGTCGAGTCCCTCAGTCTTGGAGAACCCTATTGCAGCCAGTTTTCTCAGCAGTGCCCCACCACCACAACCGATGTCGAGGATATGAGAATCGCGACGCAAGGTCGCGATCCTCATCCAGTCGCAGACCTCATGCCTGCCATACACCCTTGATGCGAGCAGACCGATCGGGTTCCTACCGAAGGCGGAGTACGACATCCAGTGGCACTTTAGCCAAAAAACCAATGGGTTCTCTGGCTTCATGGAGTAATAGTTGTCCGGGTAGTGCTCTAACATGTCCACTGGAACGTCCGCGATCTGTAGACAACGACAATGTGAGCATTGGAAGTACATGTAGTCCTGCCCTGAACCAAACATCATTTCACGGATACGGAATTCCTCATTGCTGTGTGTGTTGCCACATATACGACATCGGCGATCCATGGATACCCCCTCGGGATTGTCGATTGGTGCGACCCTAGTCCCCGCCCCAAGCGTGATGTGAGACTTTGATCTGTACGAAAAGGCCGGCAAGACTTACCGTGGATAGAGTTAGCAGGATTCGGGCAGAATTCGCTACTCCTACACGGAGGGTCTTGCCGGTGAAGGGAATATCGGTCAAACAGAGTCGCAGGAACACCGCACGTCGTGGCCGTCTTTTGGGGGAGAATCTCGACGCGTGCCGACAGGCGCCAGGCGGTAGGGGCGCGTCGCTTCAGGCACAACGCTGTCCTGTGGCACCGTCGTCAACTGCGTCCGCTCAGGCGGCGATGCGGGGAAAATCTTGTGCTTCAGGCTCTCGAAGCCAGCCGTCAGAGCCTTGAGATAGACCGTGGAGAAGGACTCGTTCAAATTTCCCGTGCTTTGCTCCTCCACCCGAATCCCTTCTGTATATTGAGGCCCTACATTCCAATCCCGATAACCGGTGGTTCTCGATGCCCGACAAGCCTCTGTCCCTGACATTCGCCATCTGCGCCGACATCCATCAGGACATCATGCACGATGGCCCTGACCGTCTGAGGTCATTTACAACTGCTGTAGCTAAAGCCCAGGTGGACATGGCCATTCAGCTCGGCGATTTCTGCCAACCTACTCAGGCGAATCGTCCGTTCCTGGCGATCTGGGAGGCGTTAGAGACCGAACGTTACAACGTGCTGGGTAATCACGACATGGACGGCGGTGCGACACGTGAGCAGACCGTGGCCTACATGTCGATGCCGGCCCGCTTCTACGCCTTCGACATCAGGGGTTGGCATTGTGTCGTGTTAGACGGGAACGATCCCGGAGATCCACCGAAACCGGGTTATCCGTGCGGCATGGCGGCTGACCAGATCGAGTGGCTGCGCGCCGACCTGCAGGGAACCGACCGGCCAGTGCTCCTCTTCATCCACCAGGCCATGGACCGGGGTGACTTCGGCGGAGCTGATGACGTGTTGGCACTACTGCGTCAGATCAATCGCGCCGCTGGCTGGCAGCAGGTGCAGGCGGTGTTCAGTGGCCACCATCACCTCGATTATGCAAACTGCATCGATGGGATCTGGCACATTCAGATCAACAGCATGTCAAACTACTGGATGGGCGAAGATTTCGTGCACGTGCGCTATGATGACCAGATCGACGCGGCCTATCCCTATATCAAGTACACGGCGCCCTACCAAGACCCACTCTATGCCATCGTCTGCTTGAAACCGGATCGTAGCATCCATGTGGACGGCTTCGACACCCAGTGGGTGGGGCCGTCCCCAGTCGATCTCGGTTACGTGAGGGCTCACGGGAACAGTCTGCCCCAATCCGGCGCCAGTGTGCGGCCCGGTATCAGTACGCGCGTGCTGATGCCCGCGATCGCCTAACAACCTATTTGCGTGCAATAAAAGGGCTGATGCATGTCATTGATCCACAGATGCTCTCCCGTGTGCAGATCGGAGAGGAAGGCCCCGTTGAATTCGATCACGGGAAGAGTCACCTCGAGGCCTTGCAGGATCGGGCCCATGGAGCCGATGCTTCGTGCACTGGCAAAGGTTATCGGCGCACCATCTCTGAGCAGCTGCCGGAGTGTCGTCAGTGCATGTGTGGAAAGTGTGACGTCACTGTGCAGCAGAGTGCCATCCAGGTCTGAGATGTAGAGAAGGTCTGTCATCTGCGTTGCTGCCGGAGACGCCCGCTTAACGAGTCGCTGCCCAAATACTGTCGAGAGCGCGAGTAATCAGCTTCATGTCCAGGTCCGCATGATTCTGCCAGCCGGGATGACGGTTCGAGATGATCTCGCCCAGGGATTGCACCGCAACATGCTGCCCTTCGGGAGGGGCAGCGTGTAACAGGCGCAACAGGTCTGCAACCGCTTCCTGGTAGTTGAAGCCGCGCATGGACACGATGGCTGCGATTCGAATACGTATGAAGACGTCCTCGAAGGCATCCCGCGTGTGTTGCAGAGCTTCGGCACGTAAGACCGGTGCCGCTTCGACGTCGTGACATGGGCCGAGGGCACTGACGGCGTGCGGCCCGAACGCCCAGCACGCGGGATTGACTCAGTCGGCTTAAGGCGGGCACTGCGATTGCGTTGGGCAGGCGCACAAGCTTGCGGCGGATTTCAGCTCTTCTGCTGATCCCAGGACATGGCTTCGCCGCGAACGATCCGCGAACGCCGCTCGTAACGTCCGGGCCACTCTACTGGCAGATCTCCATTTTCAACCATGAGGCTTAATGGGTTCAGTTTCGTTTTCAGAGGCAGCTGAACGCGCTGTCGTTTTCGTTCCGACTCGAAAAGAGCCATCATAATTTCCTGCACCGTTCGTGCCGGGCCGGCACCGCTGATGGGCTGGTCGATCTTGCCCTCTACCCAGTCAATGGCTTCCTGGCACTGATGGGCCCAGGCATCCTGCCAGGGCTCGTCGAGTTCAATCCAGCCATTGGAGGCATCGCTCAGATAGCGCACGGTGCCGATTTCGAAGTTGTATCGCGCTGAAGGCCCCTCGGGCATGTACATGGGAGCGTCGGAGGGAATCTCACTCTCCGGTCGCCGCCCCGTCCCCAACTCCATGATGCCACGCGTGCCGATGACGCGACAGCCCTGGCCGAGGCCACGTACGAGATTGCTCTGAATCAGGATGGTTGCACCATTGGCGCAACCAGCCAGCCCCATGCATGCATCTTCGGCGGGTAGGCCCCGTTCCGTCTGGTCCGTTGTGCGCTCCACGGTGCCCATGACCCAGTCCACCTTCGGCTCGTTCATCAGGAACAGCGCGAGGCGGACGTTGTGCGAGTTGTTGTTGAGCAGGTTGCCGCCGTCTTCCATCTGCACCTGCAGGACATCTCCAATCACACCTTCGGCCAGCAGGTCACGGGCCTTGAGCCAGTTGGCGTGATGAGGCCGCTGATAGGCGATGATGAGCTTGACGCCATTTCGTTCGCAGGCAGTAAGCATCTCGTCTGCTTCGCCAAGATCCACAGCCATCGGTTTCTGGCAGAGGATGGCCTTGGGGCCACGTGCGGCGGCGGCGATGACCATCTCTGCATGCTGCTGATGCCACGAACAGATATCGACAAAATCCGGGCGCTCCTTGTCGAGCATCTCCCGGTAATCGCTATAGCGGTGTTCTTCGCCCACTGCAAAAAACTCTCCGAACTCACGCCTGGCGTCGGGGTTTGTGTCGGCGAGGGCGCCAATCTCGGTTGGTTGACCCGGCACGCCGAGCCAGCCACGCGTGTGAACGCGGGCAATCATGCCACAAGCGATGATGGCGGTTCGGTACTGCGCCATGGAGAAACTCCCTCAGGGTATCGTAAGGCGGTGGATGTCCTTGATCGTTGCTTTGATAGGATAGGCCAGATCGGCGAAAGATCCTATCCTATCAAACATGAACGACAATGACCTGCACAAACATATCGCGCGGCTCAAGCTGCATGGATTCACCGTCCTGCCTCCGCAACTGACAGCCGCCCAATGTGACGAAGCCCAGTCGCATCTGGATCGTCTCGCCGAAGATCGAGATCGGGGAGGCTTCGAACTGATTTTTAACAAGGCGAGGATCTTTGAGCAACTGTATCAGACCTTACCCGTTCTGGCTCTGATCCGAGGGGTTCTCGGTGCCGATGCACTGCTCAGTGCCATGCACGGATCTATCGTACGACCTGGCGAGGGCGGTGGTGGATTACACGCGGATGGGATACTCACGGGGCACACGCGACCGACGTCGATGTCCCTGGCAGATGGGGGCAAGCGTATTACGAGCCACGTCCTGGCGCTGAACACAGTCTGGTGTATCAGTGAGTTCACACTGGCCAACGGCGCCACGAGACTGGCGCCCGGGTCGCACCATCACGAAGGTCTCGACATGCCGCAGGGCGCCCTCGAGAGGGCCGAACCAGTGGCTGCGGAACGGGGCTCCGTCATCCTCTTCAATGTGAATACATGGCATGGCCCCTCAAAAAACGAAACCCCGGCCAACCGCTACGCCGTGCTCAATCCCTGGCGTCGGCACTGGCAGCTTTGTGAGTTTGAGATGGGGCGAGTTGCACGGCCTGAAGTGCTCGAGCGGGCAGGCGAGCAACGCATCATCTTTGGCGAGGATGCCGTCTCGCCAACGATGGAACGCCACCTGTGGGATTCCATCGTTGGAAGGCCAAAGGCAGGCGAGCAAACGCAGGAGGATCGTGACCACACCGTCCAGGTGACACCTTAATCAGAAGGGGTGGTTACCACCTGAGCAACTGCGGTGCCGATCCCCGTGGCGCCATACCCATTGCCGCAATAGAACCGTCGCGGTCGTGAATCCCCCTCGGCGACGACACACGGATACTCGACCATCTGTGACTCCCCACTCGAAGCAGAATCCGGCGTCAGCGTCAGGTTGGCGCGACCGTCGCCCGTGTGCCACCGATAGCCGTCGTCGCTGACGGCTTCTGACATGGAGTAATATCCCCAGCGGGAGCCAATACCACAGTAGATCATTCGATAGGTTCCACTCGCCTCCTTCCAGACAAAGGGAGCCGCAACTGCGATGTCTTCATTGTCGATATCGCCACGTGGGCTGAGAATGATTCGATGGTCGGTCCAGTCCACCCCATTCGTGCTGTGGCAGACGGCGCAGTGCTTTTCCTCGTCGACGCGGACGTCGTCGCTGCGCGTACCCGTGGCCAGGGTATAGTACCTGCGATACCGCACACGACCGTCGGGTAGTACGTCTTCTATAATGGACCCGCCACCAGCGATGCCTCGATTGTTTGGGAACTCAGCGGTCTGATCTCCAGTGATGACCGGTTGGTCCGAATACCGCTCGTAGTGAATGCCATCTTCCGACACGGAAAGTCCGATTCCCGGAAACGATTGCAGTCCAAGATCGCTACCCTCATTGCCGGTATAGTACAGGTGCCAGAGCTTGCCAAAGCGATGCACGCATGGCAAGACACACCACTTTTTGCGTCGAAGGTTCCCGGGGCGCCGTGGTCGAGGATCACGCCTTGCCGCTGCCAACGGGCGTTTGTCGATGTCTGCCGTAGCCAGACAGAGCCGGTGATGACCGTCGGCATCACCGCCGGAATAATAGAGGCGGTAGCGGCCATCGACGGCCAGGACGAAGGGGTTCATACCGCGACTGTTGTCCGACGATGAATCAGAAGCGGGAGGCAGAATGGGATTGCCAGGATCGCGGATCCAGTCAAAGTGAGCCAGGGCGCCGTTCATGTGTCTCGTCCGGCGTTGCGGGGCAAAGCGATTATGCCTGCATTGTGGCTGCAAGGAACCAGAATAGGACAATGCCACAAGCTGTGGAGA
>Ga0114999_10000576_pt1 | contig 54417 bp, 47 predicted proteins | sample ArcticOcean_MG_C_3_FD_89820 | JGI IMG/M metagenome (GOLD analysis project Ga0114999, IMG submission 89820) | Marine microbial communities from western Arctic Ocean - ArcticOcean_MG_CB8_126 | ecosystem: Environmental > Aquatic > Marine > Oceanic | place: Arctic Ocean: Canada Basin | collected...
GGTCAGAAAAACATTAGAAAGAGTCCTTAAACCGGATGCTTGCGGCAGTGGCTCTTTTTCAAAAACATCCAGGCCGGCGGCGGCAATCTTACGGTCCACCAACGCGTTATAAAGGGCCTGCTCATCGATCACACCGCCACGAGAAGCATTAATAACTATTGAACCCTCTAAAGTAGATGCCAGAGCCCGGTCATCCAGCATATGCCGGGTCTCCTCAGTAAGGGGAACATGGTAGCTCACAATATCGGACTGTTTTAAAAGCTCGGTATAGCTGATACGTTCCACATCGTATATTTTAAATTGCTCATCAGGCTGGTAAGGATCAAAGGCCGCCACGTTCATATTAAAACCCTGTGCCAATTCCGCCACACGCGAACCTACCCGTCCCAGACCAACGATGCCCAAATTTTTGCCAACCAGGGTGTTCCCTCTGGGCACCTCCTGTCGCCAATGGTTAGCCATAATAGCTTGTAACGCTTCATGGCTATGACGAATGCAATTAAGCATTAACATCAGAGTGAGCTCTGCTGCACTGTCTCTGTTGGCATCCGGTGTGTGCGCTACTTTGATTTGATTTTGTTTGCAGTATTCTAAATCTATATGGTCGTAACCGCTTGTGGCCGTTACAATTAATCTTAATTTTTTGGCTTTTTCCAGGACATCCTTGCTTAGTTTTGTTCGACTGCGTATAAGCAATATGTCCGTTTCCTCCAGTTCAGCATCTGTTAACTGAAAATCTTCCGACCAGGTGAAATTCACATCTTCTCTTGTTTCTAATAAAACCAGAGGGTCCTGAGTATAGACATCTTTAATTAATATATTCAATGAAGTTCAACCTCATGGTGGTTAACAAAGCCTAATCCTACACAAAAAGAGCGCTCCGATTTACACCAGGGCGCTTTTATTATTATTAAACCAGCTCCTCTTGTTGAGAATCCTGAACTATACTGTCCAACTGAGCACGAAATCGTATAATCTGCTCATCGAGCTGACTCCGAAACATAGGGCCCACAGATCTACGATACTTGCTCGCGGCCTTTTTTAAAATACGAGCACGGCGATGAAGATCAGGTAAACCATCTTGTACATTACACAAACGCGAACACAGCCTATCTACAAGCAAACACGCATGCGCCTCTGTTGACCGAAAAGCTTCGCGCGAACCTTGTGCGAGCGCCCTAAATTCACCAGAAGCTATATCCATAAAAGTTCGTACAACATCCACCCGCAAAGCCTGCTCGGTTGTTGTAATAAGGTGATGACCTTGCACTGCAAGCCTGACAGCGTTGGGCAAAAATTTACGATAATTACGCACAACTTTGCCAAGAAACATCCAGTACTCCATGCGAAAGCTTCCTGCTATACCTTGATTCCACAAAGAAAATATTGTTGCTCGAATTTCAGGATAGCCAATTAACATTTTTGAGTGCGTTTGTGGTGGCTTTTGTTTCTTAAACATGGTTAAACCCCTCTCAAAAAAAATCTCTGGACTATTTAAGATGTTTACCAAATTGCGATGTTGACTCAAAAGCCAATCGGAGCCCAACTTAGGAACAAATCTTAACTTTCCTCCTAAAACGCCAGAATCACCGCCATACCTTACATCTTTAACCAGCCTACCTTTGCGTTCATACCTTTTGTAGTCAGCTGTATCAGGCAAAACCCCAAGAGGTCCAACCATTGCAATTGGTATTCCGGCTTGTCGAATAAAATCAAGCATTACATCTGCGATATTTTCCGGATCAGTATCAAGCCCCATTATAAATCCACCTTGCACCTCAAATCCTTCAGTCTGCAGAGTATTCACTTTGTCTAACAAAGGCGTATCGCCCTGCAAATTCTTTTGCGCACCCATGACTTTAGACTTTCTTTGACCGGAGATTCATGATTCTCTTACCATGGAATAATTTCTTCTTCTAAGACTTGGCAGATTTTATCAGCATTTCCGATAAAATTATCATCGACCCACATAATGGATCCCCGCCAGCCTGCACTATACAACACATCCATTTCTACTGTAATATTATCCTTTACGCGAGTAATTTTGCCATACAACTTAGGAATATTGCAGAAAGTGCACTTTTCTGGGCATCCACGGGTACCTTGGACTACCATAGAACTATAGTCGCCAAAATTAATTAAATCCCAGCGTGGAGTAGGAGTAATATCCAAGCTCAGAAACTCACTACGGAAATCAATTACTTCACGGCAAATTTCATAAGCATCAGAAACCATACGCTCTACAACATCTAAAAATCCATTTTCTGCCTCACCAAGAAAAAATACTGCGTCTCCTTCTATTTCCGTAAGATTTTGTGTGGGCAATGGACCTCCGCATAGTACAGGCACGTTCAAACCATTGCATTGAGCAACAACTTCTTTAAGTGATTCCCAATGAATTATCATGGATGAAGTTAATACAACATTTGCCCATAATAAATCCCCATCTGTGAGGTCACAAAAATTCATGTCTACCACTCGAAGATCATATTCAGCTTCAGGTATTGAACCGGCAATAGTCAATAATGCGAATGGCGGGAATGCAGTTTTTTACCCAGCGCCTTTACCGGCCAATTAAAACTCCAGAATGTTACTGGATCTTTTGGACGTATCATCAAAACCTTTTTCATCACATTCTCCTTATAAAAGAGTGTATTTGCGTTAAAAAATGTTAAGTGATTTATCATAGTACACGACAAAAAAGTTTAACGTGGCCTGTAAGTAGCAATGGAACAGAAAACCGGGTTAAGCAGATAATCTCATTGAGGAATATTGCTCTATCTCATATATAATAAATACTTTAAACATTTATCAATGCTTTCTGTTCGATCATGTCCGTCCAGTGTAAATTATGATGATCTTAAAATAGTCAGGCAGTGATATCATACAAGGGATCATACTGATAGATATGAGTTTAAGATAATAACCCAATCAAGTATCCGAACCTTAACCCTACTTTCTGTTCGGATACTACTCAAGGGCCAATTATCAGGCGTCGATATCGTTCTAAATACCCCCAGAATCCGAAATCGGTACTCGCGTAGTTGCGTTCACTAAATTGCAATGATATAGTATATGGTCTCCCCCTCGGCGTGCGTTATACTGAGGGTTTAACGTAGTCACGTTATCCAATACGTCACCGCACAAGGAGGAGACCGATGCGATTCTATAACGATATAGGAACATGACGTACATCATTTACAAAAACAGAATAAAGGTTAACTTTACATAAATCATCCATCCATAAATGAGCATTTTCGATCCCTTTGATGTTTCTACCGGCGGCACCCGATCCATACCGTTGCAGCCGGGGACCTTTGACGATGCGTGTCCTTTCTCAAGAGCAGTAGAATTATGAGATCCAACCATATCTTTTTAAATATTTCTTGTATCATCGCTATGGCTTTCGTCGTCAGTCGGACTTCTCAAGCACAAGCGCAAAATCTTGTCGTCTTTGATATTGGCCCGCCAAGTGTGCTTCGGGTGGATCCGGCAACTGGGAATAGGACCATCATCTCAAATGATGTTTCCGGCAGTGGTCCCGCTATTAGGTTTCGTCCGTGCTATTGCAGTAGAGGCGAATGGTCAACTCGTCGTCGTTGATTCGAATCTGGACGCAGTACTCCGGGTGGACCCGTTGACTGGTAATCGGACTATCGTGTCTGATGCTGCCACCGGCCGGGGTACCGCTTTCGTTAATCCTACTAATATCGCCGTGGAGGCAGATGGTCAGCTCGTCGTCGTTGATGATGCCCTTGCCACCATATTTCGGGGGGATCCGTCGACCGGTAATCGAACCATTATTTCCAATTTCGAAACCGGCAACGGTCCCATCATGCTTGGTGACCGTGATCTCGTAGTGGAGGCGACCGGTCGGCTCGTTGTCCTTGATGCTTCCCCCGCTAGGAACGCAGTATACCGAGTAGATCCGGCGACCGGCGACCGGACCATTATCTTCGATGACGTCATCGGTGGCGGTGTGACGTTCGGACAAGTTCTCGCCATCGCATTGGAGGCGTCACCTACGCCTCAGACTGTGACCGTGCAGATCGACTCTACCTTCGCCGAACCCGGCGATTCCGTCAAGATACCCATCCGGCTTGTCAACGAGACCAATATCAATGTCAGTGGCCTGCAATTTGACATTGACCTGGGTGGGGTTGCCAACGCCGCTTTTGTCGAACTGGCTGAGGATATGACACCGCCCGGTTTTCAAGTCGACGCGAATTTGGTGAATGGAATCCTAAAAGTTGTGGTCTTCAGCACGAGCGGCGACTCTATTCCCCCTGGCGATAAAATACTCGAAAAATTGTGCTTCGTTGTTCAAGAGAACCCACCTTTACCCGGTGTGCTGGAGACCGAATCTTCGCTTGTCCTACTGGAGCCTTCGATAGAGGTGAGTGATCAGCTCGGAGCGGAGATCGGTAGTTCGGGTGAAGACGGTGTGCTCCAGGTCGGCGTTCCGGGGGACCTCAACCTGGATGGGGAGGCGAGCATTCGAGACGTGGTCTTGCTCGTACGAGAACTGATCGGCAAAGACGGCGACGCTCTACCGCCGCCCCGTACAGTGGCGGACGTAATCCGGGACGTAACACCCGATGGGACCATCAACGTGGCAGATGTGATCGGGCAGGTGGGCATGATTCTCGGTCTGCCGCCGGTACCTTCGGCCAAATTACTCGCCTATGGACCGGTGAGGGTGAGTCTGGACATGGCGCAGACGCTGGATGATGGCCAGGTGATATCCGTGCGCCTGAATACCCGACATATGATCGCCGGTGCGCAGATGACCTTCACTTTTGACCCCACAACCATGAAGATTGGGACGCCACAGTTGGTCGGCGACGTGCCTGGTCTGGCGTTTGACAGTGCGGTGAAGGACGGTACCCTTCGCGTGGTGGTTTACAGCCTGGCAGTGAATCTGGGATTGGCTACGGGCAGAACACCCGTGTTGTTGATTCCAGTAACCCTGGCGGACGATCTCAGTGCTGACCTGACGCTTTCGGAGATCCTGTTGGTCGACAAGTATACCCAGCGTGTACCCGTGACGCTGGGAAGGCATTTAAGTTGACTGATGCGGCGCCCAATCCGTTCAATCCGGGCACCACAATTTCGTATCAAGTGCCCCAATCGGCCCACATAACATTGGCTGTATATAATCTATTGGGACAGGAAGTCGATCGGTTAGTCGATAAGGTAATGGTATCTGGACACTATACGGCCGTTTGGAATGGCACGAATGTGCAAGGCCTGACAGTAGCCAGCGGAATCTATCGGTACCGGCTATCCAGCAGCACCGGATTCAGTGAGACGAAGCGTGTGATCCTGCTCAAGTAGGCCCAAGTGATACTCCGTCCTGCCATAATGGGTACAAAGGTACAAAATCCTATGACGGATTTTGTACCTTTGCTGGGTCGGAACCAAAAAGCTCAGCACGCCGTATGTATCCCGTGCCCATATGTTTCGGGCCAAAATTTCTATCGTCCGAACCTCGGATTGACGATGTTGGTATAGATCGAACCGAAGGTGTAGCTTAACCCAATATTGGCGAAATACCGGTACGGTGTCTGCAGTTCACGCTGCCGCAACAATACCTCCTGGTCGTCGAGGCCGGCCCCTTTGGCCAGAGACAGCTGATCTTTGATTCGCTCGATTCGGCCGAACAAACGTAACGAAAAACCGGCGAACAGACGCAGGTCCGTGCTGGTGAAAAATTGAAGGCGATAGAAGCCGAAATCATGAAAGAAATGGGAGCCCTCTATAACCGTTTCCACCGAACCCCACCGCTGTTTGCTCTGCCATGTAATCGACAATTGTTCCATGTACAGGGCCTGTTCAACTTTGTCGAAGATGGTCACTTCGTCGTACTTGACATAGTCTACGCCGATCTCGTAGAGGAAGCGGAACTCATGCCGGGTGGATTCCAGATAAGGGAAGTAGTTGTATTCCAGAGCCGGTGTCACGCGCACGCTCAGCTTCCGATTGTTGAAGGTAGACGACGACACCCGGTTCGACACCCCGAGAGACCAGTGGTCGCCCAGGCTTTTGACCTGTAATCCGCGAAACTCACTGAATTGGCGGGTACTCTGCACCTTGCTGTTGTCGCTCAGAGTAAAATTACTTTCGTTATAATTGGCGCGAAGGGACAGACGCGTCTTCCAGTTCACCGTCACACGGTTGGCTGAGATGGACCCGTCAAGGTTGAATTGGTCGCGCCGTTGCTCCCCATTAAGAAAGGTCTGAAGATTAACTCTGAACACCCAGTAATTCCATCGGTCTTTTACCGGCCGCTGCGATAATCCTTGTTTGAAGTTTATATCAATCTGATTTGCCAATGGGGTCCGGGCTACATATCGCATCAGCCCCATCTTGAGCACCCGCGTGTACCCGCGCCGTATCTCATCTTCGGTAGCGGTCTGATTGGAAAAAAAGGCCAGGGTGTCGTCCATACTGACGTAGTTGTTTTGGCACAGGAAGGTGAACGTGTATTCCCGGCCACCGCTGCCGGACCGCTGGGTGGTAGCCAGGATGTGGACGTCTGCCTGGGTTCGATCCCGGACATAGTTGACATACGTGATTTCAGTTCGGATGAAATCCTGGTCGCCACGGTCGAAGTCGAGAAATACGTTGAGTGCCTGGTCGCGAAGCGTGGAGAGGGTGTCGGGGGTGTCCTGTGCATAGCTTCTGGTACCTATTATCATACTTCCGAGCCAGAGCAGAAGCAGAATTCTGGTAATACCGGTCATGGAGGGCCCCTTTCATGAGAGGTGTGTTCCTAAGATTAGCCCTTGAGTTGTAACCGAGCAGAAACCACCGTTAAGCCATATCTTGATATACACGATAGGCAGAGGAACTAAGAAACGCATATTTATAAAATATTAATTTCCATTAGCTTATACAAAGATCTTCTTTGACTATATGGTCCCATCGCTTCAGTCAGGCGTCCGCTATTAGACACATTGGAAGAACACCATCCTTCTGCGTGAGCCATTGATACGTATTCGGAATAACTAATATTCTATCCTATTGTTATTAAATTACTTAGAATGATATGCCTACAGAACAGGGTGATTGAATTCTCCGAGCATCAGGGCCAAGCGGTGGTTTTGGTTCCAATGATACTCAGACCCCATATTCTTTTGTTTAAGGAATCCAACCGGGATGATCTGCTCCCAAATTGTTAATACCCTTAGTTAACAATCGTTGATGACCACCATTTGCGTCCATAATCCAGATACCCGATGTCCTTCCAGTTTCCGCACGGCAAAACAATATATATTTCGCATCGGGTGATTCCATATTCCGAAAATCCCATACAGGTGGGTTTGAGCGAGTTAGCCGTTTTATCGAGCCTGTTTTGGGATCCATTCGGCATATTTCCGTTCCACCTCGGGCCAATTCAGGCTTAAATTCTCGGTTAAAATGATCCATATCGACATCAACTTCTTGAAATTCCCATGGCGTTTTAGAATCAGGTAATCGTCTGTTGAACAATAGACTGCCATCTTCCGACCACATTGGGCCATCGGACCCACCCCCGCGATTGCCGGGTGAACCGTACGTAGCCGCAAACCAGAGGGATTGTCCTTCAGTCAACAAACGTCGCGCACTGCCATCGGGGCGGCTCAATACAATATCAGACCAGTCATGTCCGGGATCTTTTCTCGAATGACAGTCTTGAAAAATTAACCATTCGCCATCGGGCGACCAGCGTGGGCCAAAATACAGATGGCCAATTTGTTTTGCGACCAAAGTTTTATTGGAACCATCCACATCGCAGGTGCGAATTTCATAGCCACTGGATACCGCTAAGTGATAGGCCACTCGTTTTCTGTCAGGACTCAAATTAAGACCACAAGGCATGCCTTCACCCGGTTGAGTGAAGGGCTTCGGGTCACTCCCGTCCAGATTGATACTGAAGGTTTGGGGAACACTATTACGCACGACTTGAATAAGCATACGCCCATTATGCAGCAATAATTGAGGTGTGCAAAAGGGGGCCAAACGCTCTTTGGTCGCAATTTCTTCGAGTGAACCCGTATCTAAATTATGACCCCAGATATGGGTAGGCGTCGTATGACAATAATCTTCAAACGGCTTTCCAGGACCATCGCGACTACGTTCCATGCTGAGGACCAAGTGTCGATTCCCAACCGGAAAAAAGGCCCCCGGTTGCCAGGTAGCTTGTTCCGGCAGATCGAACTCCAGATAACGCAACCCGCTTCCGTCCGCATTCATCATGGCGGTTTTACCTTGAGAGGTGAAAAAGAAACGTTGTTTACGAAAGTTGCGAAGGATGCCCCGCCCTGTGGGCGGGGATGAATTCGTCCATGGGTGGTGTTGGGTACAGCGTCGTTTGCGGTGCTGTTAAGCAAATCTGAACGCGTTGTGTGAATATTTGCGCCAAGATGCCCCGCCCTGTGGGCGGGGAGTTTCACTCACCCGATGCGCCTTACACACCTGCCAGGCGGAAAAATCACAGCCGACATAGCGGAGCTTACCTGTTGTACGACATCATTTAAGGCATCGAGGGTTTCCTCAATCGGGGTCGTAGGGTCCGGGTGGTGAGGCAGATAGATATCGACATAATCCATCTGAAGTCGCGTCAGGCTGTTGTCGATCTCCCGCAGGATATGGCCGCGTGACAAGCCGCGGTCGTTAGGCCCTTTGCCGACCGACTCGCACACTTTGGTGGTCACCACAAACTGATCCCGTGGCCGTCCTTTGAGGACCGCTCCGACCATCTTTTCCTATTGGCCGTCCGGATACGTATTGGCGCAATCGATAAAATTGATCCCGAGATCGATCGCCCGTTCGATGGTTGCTTTACAGATAGCCTCGTCCGGGTCCCCCGAAAGACCGTGCCCATACTTATAGGTGAAATTTTGATCCCTGAGGTGCCGAAGTTGCGGTATTCCATCGGCCTTGACTCCTTATGAGGCATTCGGTTAACGCTTTGAAGAGTGAGTGAAAAGAACAGCACATGACTTTCAACTATTCCTCCGGTCGTTAGGATCGGAATCCCAGCCTCGGGACCGTGAGGAATAGCTGGGATTCCGGTTCTTGCTATCGCGAGGGCCCCGCTTCTGCCATGAGCTGACGGGCACACATGTAACCGGGCGTGCCGGCCACGGAGCCACAGGGGTAAGCCCCCGCGCCACACAGATAAATGTTGGACGCCGTGCCAAAATGGTAGAACCCTGTTCCGGCATCGGTCGAATACTGTCGGTCGGCAAACGTCTGACCGCCGACCAGCATGGTGTGATCAAGATTGCCGCCGGGGAAAAGAAACGTCTGTTGCAGGTCGCGTGGCGTGAGCAGGCGGCTCCAGACACAGTCTTCCGGATTCTCGATCAGCCTTAGAAGAGACCGCTTGGCGGTCTCTTCTACTTCCGGTAACGCGGCTCCGTGCGCACCCAACGAAAAGTTTTTAAAGAACACAGATAGGCGGTCGAATGGTTCGTGTAGATCCAGTTGACGCATGGCCCCCCCCTCGCAATAGACCTGCATGTAGCCCGGTTCATAGGCCACATCGCCATCGACCACACGCAACGTGGCGGCTTCGTACGCGTCGATCGAGTCAACAGCAAATAAGAACCGGAAGGCGGCATCCGCGTCCGGCGCACGTGAACCGTGTTTCCAGCGTACCGGATTTCGAAACATCAGGTTGAGTTTGCCGCTGCTGCCCAGCAGGCGTTGGTTTTTCGTCGCGGTGATCGTGGCCTCATCGCCCGTGATACGTGCTGCAGTGACCGGGTCGGTAGCGAGCAAAAGATGATCAAAACCCACGTTGTATGGCTGACCATCCTGCTCAAATTCAAGGTGTCCCGCTTCCGCATCAACCTGTTGCACCTCGCTGGATAGGTGCGTGGTCACGCCGAGTTCCGTATTGATACGGCCGAGTTCTTCGGTAATCCGCCAGATACCGCCCCGGACGAATCCATAATAGCCATCGAAAATAGAACCGGAGTCCATCAGCGGCATGGTAAACGCCGAATAAGGCTCCTTCAGCGATACGGGGCCACTCTCGGTGACCGTCATGGCCATGTAAATCTTGGTCCGCTCGGCCGTGAAATAGTGGTCGAACAAGTCGGCCGCGCTGCCGGAAATCCAGAGGTCGACCAGGCCTTTGCCCAGGACTTGCTCCGCCTCGACGAGTGACGGCGGGGTCGCCGACCGGTAGCCCGCTTGCAGATAGGCCACCACACGGGCCTCGTCCGCACGAAAGCCCGCTACATCACCACGTTCACCCCATTTCTCCGCCAGTTCCTTGTCCAGTTTTTCCGGCTCCCGGTAGATCCAGGCCGGTGCCTCATCGCCCTCGAAATGAATCAGCTTGGGATGTGTGGGCACAAAAGTCTTGAGTCGGTCCGCCAGGCCGGTTTCATGAAAGACGAAATCCTGCATCAGCCCCAGCACCGAAGCGCCCAGGGCATAGGATTGTGCCACACCGTTGACGTGCGCGACCTCCGAAACACAGGCCCCACCCACGCGCGCGGCCCGTTCGATCATGGTGACTTCAAAACCGGCGCGCCGCAGGTAGTTGGCCGCCGTAAGCCCGTTGATTCCAGCACCAACAATGACCACTTTTTGATTGTTCAAGGTTCAGCCCTCATTTTTTGGTATGTGTGCGGCATAAAAAAGCGCGAACAAGGCAAAATACAGGTTGCCCTTCATGCGACGATTGTACAGATAGAGCACGAAATGGATGAGTCCGAAGGCCACAGCGAGGGTGGTGAAGAATATCTGCTGATAGAGGTCCATACAGGGGTGCGCCTTTCTTCAAGGGTTCGGACGTTTCACTACGCTCTGCCATGCCGTTCCTCTTGCAGGTCTTTGGACAGGTTCTACATCCACGTAAAGGACACACTCTGCATCGATGCCGTAGGGTCCCTGGAGCATTTCTTTTCCTGAAGACGCGACGGCCAGTGAACACCCGATGCACTTTCTTCCTTTCCAGGGGCCATCTGTGATAGGGCCCACATTGCTGACACTGAATATGGCGGTAGAGAATTCTTTGGCGACAGGCAGGTAGGCCTCACGCCACGTAACGCCGTAAGGCTCTTTTGTGTTATCGTGGTTGCCTGCTACGGCCCATGCGCTTGGGGATAAGATCACGTCCGCCCCCATATAACAAAGTGAGCGGGACAACACATGATCTTTGGCAAATCCGTCTGAACAAATCATCACGCCCAGGGTACCGAATTCGGTTTCGACCACATTTAGTCGGTCTCCTTGGGCATAATACGCATGGCCAATATCAAGCTCGTTCAGTTTCCGGTGCTTACATAGAACTTCACCGTGCTTGTCTATTATAACCGCGGTATTAAACACCTGGCTGCCCGACTTTTCAGTTAACCCGGAGCAAACATAGATCGCCTTCTGTTTGGCGACTTGCCTGAGCGCCTTGCACACGTCTCCATCAGGGATCTCTTCGGCCATCGTCAGACTGGAAGGATGCGTCCAGCCCAGATCCATACACTCTGGAAGAAGGGCCACCTCGGCCCCATGCGCTGCAGCCTCTGAGATCAGCTCAACGGCATGGTGAAGATTCCATACTTTGTCCCCGCCCTTCACCTGCATCTGGACAAGGGCCAACTTGAATGCTTTTGGTTTCATTGATCTCTCCATGGACGGTCCTGTTTATCATCGGGATCATGCTCGATTTTCTGCTGTGATCTGGCCTTGCGGCGGCTCAGGTCGCCATGTACGGTCCCCCCGGATCGGCCCCGGAAATCTCGTCGCCGCGCCATTGAAACGTGATCTCTTCTCCAGTGGCGGATTGGTCTTGCCATGTTTCTGTGTCGGCATATGCCGGCAGGGCATAACGCAGGCCGACGTCCAGTGGCGTACCCATCGCCGCGAAGGTTATGAATCCCTTTTTCACCTCTGGCGCTGCCCGCTGTCCGTTCACCATTATGTGCAGCGAGTCGGTCGGCACCCAGCCGGGTACGCGGATCAACAGGGCCTTGTCGGGACGTTTTGACTGGACGGTCACATGGGCCGCCCTGCCCTCACGGACGGATCGTATCTGCGCAGCCGAATGGTCGTAGTCGAGGTGGAAGTTGATGCGGACCTGGCCTTCATGTTCATCCACACTGCGCTGCCACAGCTCAATCAAATTGTGCAGCGCCGCCGCTGTCCAGTCGGTGACACAGGTTTTGCCCTGCACGTGGCCGACATTCCCGCCAATGGCGCCGACATAGCGTTGGGGCAGGTCGCGGTACGCGTCACTTGGCGTGTTTTTGAGCGGGGTGATGGGCACGGGTGTTAATACCTGGGCCGGCACGAGTCGGGCACGGATGAGGCGCTCGATATCGTCCAGTAGCGCGGGGTCCTCGAATTGGTCCCAGAGCAGGAGAGCAAGGTGTGCGATATCGCCCGTCGAAGCGATGTCCCCGCTGAATCGGGCGCCGATGTCGTGGGTGATAAATCCCGAGCGGGTAATCATCGAACACAAGGCGTTTTTGTAGGTGGCGTAAAGCGCGTCCAGCCAGGTCTGGCGGTTTTGCAGCGTAGCCAGGAGCAACAGCCCCCTCAAGGTATTCAGGTAGGAATGTGTGTGGTCGCCGCACCCGGTCGCCAGGCTGCCGTCGTCATTAACGGTATGGTCCATGTGGTAGGCGGCCAGGCGTTCTGCTTCTTCGAGCGCAGGGCCCGCGCCGGTCGCGTCATAGAAGCAAAGGAGGCCTTCAATAGCCCGGCCGTGGGTATAGACCGGTCGGCCGGGTGTTTTGATCAGCCCGGGTGCGTCCTGGCCGTAGGAAAAATCCCAGTGGTCCAGGTTCCGGCTGGCGCGGGCCATCTGAGTTATGGCCCGATGACCATACGCTTTCGCTTTCTGATGGTCCCGATATCTCACCAGCAGACCATAGGCCAGCATGGTTTCGCGGTAGGAGTGGATATACCAGGTAGCGGCATCAGTCGGGTCGATGTCTTCGAGGAAAATGCCGATGGGGTTGTCGGCCAGTCGCCACGAATTTTCGAGCATAGCCTGCTCCACGGCTGAGGGCACCACAAAACCGGTGCTTGCTTCCAGGCGTAGCATGGCGTTCCACCAGCGGCCGATATTATGACCGGTGCAGTGCCGCCTGAAACTGTATTCGGCCCGTCCGTCAGCGTCTACGACCAGGTGCCAATAGGGCAGGTAATTTGCCTCCGGGTTGAGGCAGTCGAGCATATTCTGTCCCGCCAGATTCAGATGGGGTTTTAGGTCCATGGTGTTTTTCTGTTAGGGTTGTAGCGGCCGGCCTGATTAACAAGATCAGGCAATCTGCATGATATAAAGCATCACAAAACTGCCACAAAGGTCACGATTAAATAGAGCCAGAACCAATGCACAGAGGCTGAAAGGTCGAAGCATGGCTATTTCCCTGATAGGTATGGCCCAAAGTAAACGACGGGCACAAGAAATCATACCCCTTTTCTATTGTCCTCAGAATTCGTATCAATTAATTTATTGTACGGATCTACGCCTACTTCGGTCGGTTTTTCATCCACGATGATGGTGAGCTTATTATGTATGGTGGTCATCTTGTGCTTCTTTAAATACAGTTCCACTTCTGTCTTTTTACCATCAACCTCCCGGTCTGTAAAAATACCGATATCTATATAATCAGCTAGGGGGACGGACAAGGGCGCTATCTCCATCTCTTCGGTTTGATAGGATAAGTAGTCTTCCGTTGTTTTATCATACAACCGTTTCCCTTTTTCATCGTTTCTATATTTGCTCACATTAAATTCGATTTCAATCTGATATTTACCATTATCCAATGGGGTCGCGTTCACATCAACCACCTTGTTATCGTAGAGGGTGACCGTCTCAAACAGGTCCTTAATGATATACTGCAATGAGTCCGGCGTGACCGCTCGAATGTGATCCACCAGTTCTATGGCGGTGGTATACGGCGGTTCCTGAAACTTAACTTTTTCTACGTAAGTACTTAATGCCGCATTGAGCGGGTATTCTCCTATATAATCGCTCACAGCATAGAACACCAATGAGCCTTTTGAATACCGTATATAGGGCTGGCCATCATTATACATCAGGGCATTTTCTCTTTTCTTTTCTCTACCGCGACCCCTTAAATAATCATCTAAGGCATACTTTAAAAAGGTACGCATTTTACTTTTGCCGTATTGATGCTCTAATACTTTCAACCGGACATAATCCGACAAGCTTTCAGAGAGCACCGTTGATCCCAGCACATCTGCGCCTATGACCTGATGCGCCCACCATTGATGGGCAATCTCATGCGCTGTTACAGCGAATGCATAATCTACCCCGCCATGGTCCGTATCATCTACATCCGCAATAAACCCATGCCCTTCAGAAAACGGAATGGTATTGGGGAACGACTGAGCAAAATTGCCATACGTTTTGGGAAACTCTATAATACGCGCCTGCTTGTGCTGATACGGACTGAAGTTTTTAGCATTATACGCTATAGCCGCTTTCATACCGGCCATCATGCGATCTAAATTATATTCATGCCCTTTATGATAATAGATCTCTAAATCAATATCCTGCCATGTTTCTTTCATGACTTCGTAACGGGCAGAATTAAAGGCATAAAAGTTGAGTATTTTACTGTCCATCTTATAATGAAAATATCTTCGTCCATCCGCGATCCATTCTTTTTGTAAATACCCAGGCGCAATGGCCATCTGATCTTCTGATGTGCTTACGGTCGTCTCAAAGTCTATCCAATCAGAGTCCTTTCTAATTATATGATTGGCCCAGGCTGTTGAATCCGACGGGTGCGCTTGTAAATCATTCGGTGGCAAGCCGTAGTTCTTCCGGATTTTATCATCTATTAACTCACCTGAAGGGATATATCCTAAAAATGGAAACAGTTGAAAATTGTTAATGAATGTGCCATTGCTCAGTACGGGAGAATTCGTGCGCAGCCAGGTATTGGGTTTATTTTTTACCGTGAAACTTAATGCCAGACTATCGCCGGGTTGTAAGGCGCGCTTTAATTGATAAATATCAAAGTCGTAGACCGTATCTCGGACGGCGCGCCTACTTTCTTTGTTAAAGGTAAAGGTGCTTGGAAAGTCGTTGTATTTCAGGAAAATACTATCTATTGCCACCTCAGACTTATTGACCATGACATACGTACCTTCCGCATCAAAATTCAAGGTCTTCGGATAAATATTGACCGCCGTTTTCACAGAAACGATACGCGGTTGCTGATGATGTTCATATTTCTTATAGGTCTTCTCCCATCCGACATTGAGCGCTTCCATTTTTTTTGATGAGATCCACTCATTTTGAATATTGCTTTCATAATAAATCGTAAAACCAATAGCCAGAAACCCGATCAAGAGTCCGGTAAAACCAACGGCTGTTGAACCCGTAAAACGGGATCTGGCAATGATGAAGCGTTCTTTAAACGAATGCGGTAAACCTCTTACCATACATAACCCTGCAAGGATTAAAAAAATCAAGCCGCCTAATAACCAGTAAATTTCATAAATAAAATAACTTGAAATATAATTACCGTATCCGTTCATGTCTGAATATCCAAGGGTTGTCGTTTGACCGTATAAAAAAACATCCTGTTCAACGCCAACCGCCCCTAATATCGGAATGCTTAACAAAATAACGATCATCAGGAATAGCCCGACATAGGGATTTCTAATTAATGTCTGTACAAACATGGCCAACAAAGCCCAGAGTAAAAAGTAGAGAAAGTGCAATACATATAATCCAAACAGGTAAAGCCCGATTTCAAACTTGTAGTATCCGTTATAAATTTGAAAGAGTATGCCTGTTATCATAATAACGGTCACCATCACTAATTGCATTTTCAGTAAGGCCATGACCTTTGATGCCAACAAGGCCCAATTCGGTATGGGGGTGGTGTCCAATAACTGATTTAGATTAGCGATGTTTGCTCTATGGATCAGCATACCTGCATATAAAAAAGTGCAAATATGTACCGCAAACATGAACGCTTCGCTGTAACGTAACATTTTCCATGTCACCGGCAGCATGGGCGTTCCACGAAAAACGCCGTTTTCCACATGTTCAAATAAAATGACCATGAGCCCGGCCAGTGTGATCCCTATAAAAGGCCAGCTTGTCACAATGTATTTAAGATCGATATTAGATAATTTCCAGGTGGTCTTTAGATGCTGAAGAAAGGAAAAGTCAAAATTAACCTTCGGCAGCACAACGCGCGTGATCCCACCCAGATTATTGCTTGTAATCCGCTCTGGTTTCTGTGATCTGAAAGAGAAGGATGGTGCATCCTGACTGAACGTGAAAAGTTTATAAACCAATCCAAACACCAGTGCGGCTATGGCTAACCACAATAGTCTGTTGTAAATGATGACCCCTTGCATGGGGAGAGGCGATGTATTCCGCTCTGCAACGGTCCAGTATTTTGTGTAATAATCTGTGGCGGCGGCGCCAAAAGGGTCTAAGATCGCTGCGAGGTATAAGCCATCCGGATTTGATAGTAAAGTGACCGTTAAGCCTTGGGTCAATAAGATGAATATAACCGTCATAAACCCGGCTGTAATACTTCTTGTAAACGTCACCACGGCGAACACGATAGCGCCGAACAATAAAATATTCGGAAGGATATACACCCCATAGGTGCTGAAATAAGACATGGCATTAAACGTCCCGACAATATCTGCATTGGTTCCAGGTAGCCTGAACCCGATGAACATACCCATGCCAATAGCCAGGACTATAGCCGTAACGGTTAGTATAGAACTAAAGAACTTAGCGAATAAATAAACCGTTTTTGAAAAAGGATAGGAATACAAAATGGTGTGCATTTCGCTTTTATAATCTCTATAAACAGAAACACCGACGATAGAAGGAAATAAAAAGAAGATTAAAGAGGCTAATCCATTAAACAACGCGGTAATTTCTATGGGCGCGTTTACAATTTGTGAGGAACCCGTTGTGGCCGTCAGGCTATCAAAAAAACCGGCTTGAGTTGCTGATATTGCTAAGGCCGCTGTAAAGAAAACCACCGTGTATATGTAAAACGCCGATTGTTTCAACCAGTACTTTAATTCGTGTTTGAATATGGTGAAAAACATGATAATTATCCCCAGAATCTGGACTACACGCTAAAGTGAGTGTCTCTTCGATTTAGCCTAAGTGGCCAATTGATCGAAGATACGTCGTCTCCCCGGCGGAAGCCGGGGTCCAGTGTCTTTCATATGGTACAGGCAACCAGGCATTCGCTGTCAAAAGACGCTGGTTCCCGGCTTTCGCCGGGATGACAACCATGGTCTACCATAGCTAAACACTTGGGTTACTTTAAATAATAAAAATACCTGGTTAAGCCACCATTGGGACGTCCTGTTCTAAGGCGATAAAATACACATCGTCCAGTTCCGGTTGGGCCTCTTTAAAGTCATCCGCAGGTTTTTCTGACGCATATACCCGTATATTCAAGGTATTGTCCTGGTTATAATTTGAGGACAAGACCGTATAAATGTTTTCCATCGCTTCTAACTCATCACGAGCAATGATTTTCGTCCAAATTTTCCCTTTGATTTCTTCTGTGGCTTCCAGGGGCGTCGCATGTTTCAGAATGCGGCCCTCATGCAAAATAGCCAATTCATGACATAACTCCGTCACATCCTCAACGATATGCGTGGAAAAGATCACGGTGCAATTGGTGCCTATTTCGCGTAATATATTTAAAAATCGATGACGCTCAGCCGGGTCCAGACCAGCCGTCGGCTCATCTACAATGATCAGTTCAGGGCTATTTAATAACAACTGAGCGATACCGAACCGTTGCTTCATGCCCCCGGAATAATCAGCCACATTTTTTTTACGCACATCATACAGGTTCGTGATTTCCAGGACCTCATGCACCAACGTCGTTCTATCCGATTTTGACCCAACTCCCTTCAGGGCCGCAAAATAATCCAGCAGATCCTCCGCGGACATTTTTGGATAGACGCCAAAGGATTGGGGCAGGTAGCCTAATTTTTTTCTTAAGGCCATGTTGTCTTCTAACACATTGATATCACCAAACATGATGGAACCGGAATCCGGGCTTTGCAGGGTGGCGATGGTACGCATCAGGGAAGATTTCCCTGCCCCGTTAGGCCCTAATAGACCGAACATACCGGTACCTATGTCCAGGTTCAGATGATCAATGGCCTTCACCCCATTTTTATAGGTCTTTGTTAAATCTTTGATGATTAATTTCATGGCGTTACGTTTCCTTAGAAGATCATGAAAACGATGACGGGCCCGTCTATTCCTCAGACTTAAATTCTTGATCCATGACCCCGAGTTCTTTTAGCTTTTTTTCAAGCTTATCAATTCTTGACATCGCATTAAGGGCAAAAATAAAACCGACGGTCCCCAACGACATCCCTATAATTCCAAACGTTTCCATCACATACCTTCTATGTATCAAATATAGGTACCAAATCCCTAGGTCATCGAAGAATCACCAGTACGCAAATGAGAGACCCACAGACTCAAAGCGATCCCCAGAAACAACCCCACGCCGCCCCCGACCCCACCGATAAGCATGATCCCTTTTATGGTCGCCCCCTCGTTGAAGGCCAGCGCAATACCGAAGGCCAGGCCAAAACTTACGCCCACCATTTTATATATATGCTTGCTCTTTTCATAATCCGTTGTTTCCTCTTCGATCAATTGGTTTTTTTCTGCCTGATTATCCAGGATCGGATCTGTTTTATATACTTCAAAATCGATGTTGTCTATGCGGATGGCGCGTAAGCCGACCACAGCTATGATCTGAAAATACAAGCTCGTGATCGTAGGCTCGAGATGACGCATGTCCCAGGCGCTGAATACGCTGTTTATCATGTTAAACAGCGTCGCCGCGATACTTACAAAAACCATACTTCTTACGAGGTGCGCGATGTGCTTTTTTCGATCTTCGTAGGCCTGATAGGGGTCTTGTTTTTTTCCATAGATGTTCCAGAGAATGATCCCTGTTAAAAAAAGATTCATCCCCGTTAGTATGGCTATATTTTCAAAGGCACTGAACCAGGGTAAATCGAAGGCGCTGATATAGACGGCAAACACGATAAAGGCGAGATACACGAACAGCATCAGGCCGATCATTTTTGGAGCAACAAAATAAAACAAGCGACGGGGTTGGAGTTCGGCCTTGCGTATGGTGCTCGCTTTTCTCATGAGTCTATAAATTTTGAACGTCCCCATTTCCAGGATCATGATCGGGATAAACTGAACCATGAAATAGGGAAACACCACGTCCCATTCACCAGTTGTTGAATAGACATACATCGCCGCCAGCAACAACAAGCCAGCCAGCAGAATAAAACCATTCATCGCCTTGAAATTGCGGAGCGCTTTATCGTAATAGGCGATCGGTTTCGGATAGAGTTTCGCGTAGGCCGATGGGGGATAGGTCTCAAGCACATACGTCATCCGGCGAAGCATTTTCCCCGGAAGATAATAAGAGATCAGGAGAATTTGAGCTAAAAATACAATGGAAAATAAGATCTGGTCTGACATGTCTATCTCCTCAATTAGTACGATTATTCATGACATTTCCGAAGGCAATCCGAATCTCGGAATCCGTGACCCCGGATTCTTTAAATCCCTGGACGATTTCAGTTAATTTGGATATCACCCACGCATTCAAATCGACCGTGCTGTTGGCCTTGGCATTCGGGTGAATAAAGGTGCCACGATACCCCTTGGTTTCAATCACCGAATCACGCTCCAACAGGCGATACGCCTTGGCTACCGTGTTGTGATTCAGCGCCAGGTCGTTTGCCAGCTGCCTGATAGAAGGCAGCGTATCCCCGGGGTTTAACGCGCCACTGAGTACGGCCTTTTTGATTTGGTCAATCAATTGAGAAAACACCGGATGTGAACTGCCGGTGTCGATGACAATTTCCATAAGTTTGCTTTCCTCCATGTACTGGTTAGACGAATAGTACATACCACTTAACCTATTAGTACATCTATGCTAATCGATGTGCAAGAGAAAAATAGCAAGGTCTGAAAAATAATGCTGAACGGAGGTTGGTCAGATAAGCAGAAAAGAGCGTGGGGATGCCTGATTTTTTGGCTGGATCAGCCGAAAAACAGGGTATTGCCGAAGGGGATCTTAGTAGACGACAAAGGTTAAAAAATGGTCATTGAGAAAAAACGAGATATAATACCACGGGGCGTTTTGGCGGGATCAACATGGGGGATAGTAGACGACAAAAAAAGAATAGGCCTGAATATGAAGGCCTCTATTTCCGTCCACCCGACGAAAATGGTTCCCGAGCGTAGTCGCCCACATTTGTGCAGTGTACCACAAACCGGGATCTACCACAAGCCGACTATGAAACAGCGCTCTCCACTCACGCCGCTCGGTCGAGATGATAAATTGAATTTTTGTCGTGTACTATATCAACATGGGGGGTAAATGACTTTACGGCGCCAAAGTCAGATTGCAGAACCGGGACCGGATAAATATGAAAATCACGCTGTAATTGTAATACCATTTATAGAGTGAATGCCGGATCTGCCGGGCAGTCAGGGTCAAACTCGCCCATGAATCGATCGTATATTTCATTTATTTAACCTTGCGGTTCTCGGTGATGATATGCGACAACCGACGAGCCCAAGCGAGATCCTTTAATTGGTATCGGATATCTAACGCTTCCATACCATAGGCGTCCTCGTGCCTAAAATAAAAAATGTTACCGCCCGCGGTATAGCGGGCGGATCATTTCACCAATACCTGAATGGGGCCGGTCGCTAAGTCGGTCAGCTTGATTTTTCCAGCACGCGCTTCAACGTCTGGATAAACACTTCCGTCTCTTCCATCGTTCCGGCCGAAATACGAAGCCAGCCCGGCATCTCTGCACTCCCTCGGTTGGAAATGCTCACACGTTGCTTCCACATCTCATTCCGGATGGTCCGCGCATCCCGCTTTACATTGACCATCATAAAACTGCTTTGACTTGGAATATATTCCAGGCCCATTTCATCGAAGGCTTTCACCAGGCGCGCTTTGGAGTCGAGTACAATCTGGCGGCTTTTCTGCACATGGTCCAGATCACCCAGCGCGGCGGCACCGGCAATCTGGGCGATCGCACTCGCACGGCCACTGTTGTATAACGCCAGTTTTTTCTTAATCGTTGGGCTGGTCACCGCATAACCGAGCAGGATGCCGCGTATGCCATATACTTTTGAGAAGGTTCTGATCACGATCACATTGTCGTTGGCCGTCGCCAGAGAGATCGCCGACCGGTAGTTCGGATCGTCAACGAAATGGACATACGCTTCATCGATGATCACCACGACGTCTTTGGGTACGGCGCTGACGAACTGTTCTAACGCTTGGTACGATAGCAAGGTGCCGGTCGGATTGTTTGGATTGGTGATGACCAGCAGGGTGGTCTTCGGCGTGATCGCCTTCAGCATCGCATCCAGATCGTGCCGGTGGTCTTTGGTCATCGGCACCCGGATAATATTGGTCGGCATGCCGGCTTCGTTGAAGACTTCGGCTTCTTCGGAAATATCTCCGTAAGCCACTTCGGCTTCGATAGTTTCGCCACCGCCCTGACTCAGGTAAGCAATCGCCAGCAGTTTCAGAATACGCCCCGAACCCGGCGCCAGGAAGAAGGGATTCGTCTCATCATCCGGATCAAACCCATCGGGCAGCTCGATACCGTCGACTTTTGCAAGCGCCCGGATCAGTTCTAGTTCCGGATCAAGCCGTTGCAGACGTCCTCGGGCATCCTCCTCATACCAGGCATACCGGTTGGCCGACCACATATGCTTTTCAACGGCTTCCATCGCTTTGGGTGAAGGGCCAAGTGGATTCTCATTGCTCGACATCCGTATCATACCGGGCGGCAATCCCGCACTGTCGATATCCTTAATCGTAATAGCCTGCTCGCCCGCCATCTGTTCTGCCAACGCCAGCCGATCTCCCCACGCGAGCGCCGCGCTGCCGAGCAGGGCGCCCTTCAGAAAACCACGCCGGGATACGTTGTCGATATCATGTTGCATTTTAAAACTCCGTGATTAAAACTGATAAGTGTACCTGTCACATCAACAAGTTTCAGTAAACAATATAAAGTACGAATCTTTGATGAACAAGGATTCCGACCGAGTGACTTACGGCAAATCGGGCATTGCCGGGACAGGCGGGTAATATTATATTGACCGCCCAGGCTGGCCCTTAATTTTTTAAAAAAATTATGATTTTCTTCTGTATATCAATACAACCACTACCGTACACTTTTTAAAATTGGCCTAATCAGGTCATCGATCTGTCATCCCCGTAGGCAGCAAGCTGGGATCCATAGTAGGAATGTCTTCAGGATGCCCGATTAAAGCCTTCGGGCATGACAAAACGGCCACAATACAGGACATAACAGAAAGTGTACGGTAGTGTATCAATACAATACTCCCGTATTGACACACAGGAGGTGTCGTTTTATACTATAGGTCGATATGACGGTCCTTAATTTCAGAAACAGCTTTAACATGGAGAGGAGTTCTTCCCTATATGCCAAAATTAACCGTTAACGGCGTGACAACTGACGTCGAACAAGGCACGCGGCTGGTGCTTGCCATCGAAGATGCCGGGGTCAACATCGGCCATCGGTGCGGTGGTATCGCCAAGTGCACCACCTGTCGGGTAAATTTCACATCGGGTGAGCCGGGTAAGATGACCGCAGCGGAGCTGGAAGTGCTGGAAGCGGAAGGTCTCGTTGGTGAGGTCCGTCTGGCCTGCCAGATGAACTGCGAGCACGATATGGAAGTGGAGGCCGTGTTCCTGGTAGAGAACGAGCCGGAATGGGACAGCGCCGGCATGCCACCGGAGACGAACATCACACCCGACCCGGAATGGATCGACGCACCATAGGTTCAGGCGGCTTTGAGCTTATAATAATCCCTGCACTCCAACTTGAGTGTGGGGATTATTTGTACCAGGGAAGATAAAAGGACCGCCATAGTATGCGACAAAAATAGAATATGCCCGAGTATAAGCCTCTATTTCGGTCCACCGAACGAAAATGGGCCCCGAGCGGCGTCGCCTACGTTTGTGCGGTGTACCACAAACCGGGATCTACTATAAGCCAACTATGAAACAGATCTCTCCACGCACTCCGCTCGGTCGAGATGACAAATTGAACTTTGGTCGTGTACTATGAGGGGCCGCTCAAGGTTTTAATATAGCGATTGTTGTAAATGTGATGCAGATCATTGACGGAAGATAGCAAAAAGTTATTCATATATATAGGTAACTATAAAAAGGTATTGACCATGCTTCGCCGCCGCTCCGTATGACCGTTTATCTGTTCTCATGGAGTTCTAATTATGTCCCATTGTTTAAGGTTTATGTTAACCGCCATACTATGCGGTAGTCTATATGGCACCGGTGCCCTTGCCCAAACGACGACCAACTGGACGGGCAATGCGCAGGATGCTGACTGGAACAATACCGGCAACTGGGATAATGGGGTGCCGACTGCAGTGGATAATGCGGTAATTAACAATTCCAACGGGAATAACCCGGTTCTTGATGTGGGTGTGGCCGTCAACGACCTGACTGTTAATAGCGGAGCAGCTTTTATTGTGAACGGACAGATCGTCACGATTAATAGGCATTTAACGGTAACCACCAGCAATATCGCCGGTGACGGGCTGATTGTGACCCATGCAGCCGATGAGGTCACGGTAGAAGGCAATGCGTTGTTCACGACGGCGTCCAACAACGGGGCGGCCTCCAGTTCGGGTAACTTTGCCGACGGCGTATAACGATTTCGTGGTAACTTTACCCAGACGCGCACCGGCGCCTCGGCCAGCACCGGTAGTTTCATCTCCACGGGCACGAAGGTAATCTTTGACGGGACGTCAGGCCAGACTGTTTTCTTCGGTAATGCGGGTGCCACCGGGTCTACTTTCAGAGACGTGGATATGGCGAATTCGGCGGGCGTAACCTTCACCACCAGCGCGTTTTTCACCGGGCGTTTGACGCTGTTACCCAATGCAATAATGAATCAGGGGGGTGGTATATCCATCTTTTTTACCACTCATCTCCCTGCAATTTTTTCCGAAGCAACCTATAACGTGGTTAATACACAGGTGTCCGGCAACATAACCATGGATACGCCGGCGACGCTATTTGAGTTGACGAACAACCTGTTCGTGAATGCGGCAACTAAGTTGATCGTCAACGGGCATCAACTATCCATCGGTGGAAACCTGACGGTGACGACAAGCGACGCGGCGGGCGACGGACTGATCTTGACCCATGCAAACGATAGGGTTACGGTGGGCGCCAATGTGTTGTTCACAACGTTGCCCAACCACGGATCGGCAACCAGTTCGGGTAACTTTGCTGAAGGTTTATTACGTGTTAGAGGCAATTTCACGCAGACGTGCGTCGGCAGTTCGGCCAGTACGGGCAGCTTCATCTCCACCGGCACTAAGGTAACCTTTGACGGGACATCAGGCCAGACGGTTGTTTTTAATCAACCGGGTGTTGCCTTCTCGTCATTCTATGATGTGGATATGGACAATGCTGTAGGGGTGACCTTCACGAGCAGCGCCTATAGTACCGGGCGTTTGAGGCTGTTATCCGGGGCGCTGATGACCCAGGGCAGCGGCATATCACTCTTTTTTACGCAGCACCTGCCAGCGATTCCATCGGACGCAACGTACAATGTACGCAATTCGCGGGTATCCGAGGGCACTGTAACCATGGATGTGCCGGCCACGTTTGCGGAGACGACAAACGATTTGTTCGTGGCCTCCGGGGCTAAGTTGATCGTCAACGGGCATCAACTATCCATCGGTGGGGACCTGACGGTAACGACAAGCAACGCAGCGGGCGACGGTCTGATCATGACCCATGCAGACGATGGGGTCTTTGTGGGTGCCAATGCGTTATTCACGACGTCAGACAACCACGGCAGTGCAACCAGTTCGGGTAACTTTGCTGAAGGTTTATTACGTGTTAGAGGCAATTTCACGCAGACGCGCGTCGGCAGTTCGGCCAGTACGGGCAGCTTCATCTCCACAGGCACAAAGGTGATTTTTGACGGTGGCGGAACTCAGACCGTTGTTTTTAATGAACCGGGCGCGAATCAGTCGCGGTTCCAGGATGTGGGTTTCGAAAACACCTCGCCGAACAGTGTAAACCTCTCGTCTACGATCATCATAAACGGGCAGATGCAGTCACCGGGACATGTGACGACGGTTGTTAACGGTGCCAACAATATAGTGACGGTCAATGGCGGGCTGGATGTGGAAGGCCTGATTTTGGATAAAGTCACGCTTACGGTGAACAACGGCCAGATCGACCGGTTTAATCATGTGGTTTTCCGAAACTATGCGACGTCTGCAACACGAATGACGATTAATCATACGGATATGAACGCCGTATTCGCCGGTCTTGATTTTGAGGTGCCGCCGACCGGCGGCAAGTACATCATCGCTAACGATACGGATGGCGGGACGCCGGCCACACTCAATATTATCAACAGCAATCCCATCGATGGCAGTGCGTTTACCACCGTCACGGGCGGTTTTGTCGTCAATTGGGTGACGGGGCTTTATGCCGTGGATGATGCAGATACTACTCTGGAGGAGACACCGATCACCATCAGCATCCTGGGCAACGAGATGAATCCGAATGAAAATGCACTCGTCATCACCGAGATCACCCAGGGCGCAAGCGGCAGCGTGGTGATCGATCCGGGCGGCACGAGCGTGACCTATACACCGTCACAACATTTCATAGGAACTGATGTGTTTACCTACACGGTCGCCGATAATATAGCCGAAGAGAGTGATATCGGGCAGGTAGCAGTAATGGTGACGCCGGATAATGATAACCCGGTTATTGCCGTTGCGTCTGACCTCCTGATTGGCAATGCGTTGATCAACCAGACGGTGAACACGAATCTGACGGTGCAGAATACCGGCGCCGACAATCTGAATGTATCGAATCTCACCGTTTCTGCGCCTTTTATGGTCGATAACACGCCGTTTACCGTTGGACCGGACGGGAGCCATGGGGTGACGGTGTCGTTCACGCCTGGTCAGACCGGCGCGTTCGAGGCTACCCTGTCGATTACCAGTGATGATCCGCAGACGTCCGTCGCTGCGGTCACTGTGACTGGTGATGGCATCCCGACCGGTGACCTGGGCGGCGATGGAAATTTGAACGTCCTGGATATTGTCGCGCTCATCAATATTATCCTTGGTCAAAATCCGCCACCGGATCCGGGATCGCAGAGCTTTCAGGCGGCCGACGTGACCGGCGACGGTAACTTGAATGTGCTCGATGTCGTGGCGCTGGTGAATCGGATACTCAATCCACCCGCAAAACCCATCGCCGGTATCCCCTCACCGGTATATGTCGGTCTCGACCCCCGTTCAGACGCTTGAAAATCGACGGCAGCATGTGCCTGTTTCCTTGACGACCGACGCGCCGGTTGCCGGACTGCAGATGACGGTGCGCTATGACCCGTCGGCTGTGCGCCTCCTTGAACCGGAGCCGACGGACCGGCTGAGTGACTTGTCAATAGAATGGACGGATAAGGCGGGCGTGATGCAGATCCTGATTTACAGCCCAACAGGCCAGACTATCCAACCCGGCCAGACGCCCATCGTCTTAATCCCGGTTGATCTCCTGGGGCAAGAAGGCGCCATAACATTGGATCAACTCATCGCGGCCAGCCCACAGGCAGACGCGCTGCCGGTCACGATCACGACGGAGCGATCGCGTGTCTCAACGCTGCCCACCTCATTTTCTTTAGGCGAAAACCGGCCGAACCCGTTCAACCCGAGTACGACCATCGCCTTCGAAGTCCCACAGACCGCGCATGTCACCCTGACGATTTACAATGTTCTGGGGCAGGAAGTGGTGCGACTGTTGAATGAACAGCGTTTGCCGGGTCGATATGAGGTCGTGTGGAACGGCCGCAATGCACAGGGGGTGGGCGTGTCTACCGGGATCTATATGTACCGGCTGACCAGCAGCACGGGCTTTGCCGAGGCCAAACGGATGACGTTGTTGAAATAAAATATTTGTCTCCAGTAATTTTCGGTTAGAAAATTGCATGTCTATTTGTCGATAGCCAAAGTAGGGTAGAGGATTCATACCCTGTACGCATGGATTTATAAGCTTCCACAATGCAAAATCCTTACCGGAAACTACTGATTTGTCTCCGTATATTTTAAATATCGTTAGACAGAACTCATTTTCTATCCCAAACACAGGAGCATCACTTATGCCGGACCATCCCACGCCAGACCATATTATGCAAGTAGGCTTAGGATTCTGGGGTTCTAAAACCCTGTTGAGCGCCGTAGAAATGGGTCTTTTTACGGACCTGGCATCCCACCCGGGTGATCTGGAAAGCATTCAGGGACGTTTGGGGCTCCATCCGCGGGCAGCCCGCGATTTTCTTGACGCCTTGACGGCATTGGGATTTCTCGAACGCGAGAACGGCGTGTATCAAAATACGCCCTCCACAGATCTGTTTCTGGACAGGAATAAACCATCGTATATCGGCGGTATGCTCTATATGGCCAACCATCGTCTCTTCAATTACTGGAATCATCTAACGGAAGCGATCCGGACCGGGATGCCTCAGAATGAGGCCCGCGAAGGCGGTGAGGCATTTTTCGAAGCGCTCTATGCCGACCCGGCTCGTTTGAAAGAATTTCTGGCGGCGATGACGGGGATCAGTCACGGAGCCAACATGGCGATCGCTCGGAATTTTCCGTGGAAAAACTACGGTTCTTTTGTAGATGCGGGGACGGCGCAGGGCGACCTGGCAGTACAGGTGGCCCTGGCCAATCCGCACCTGTCCGGCATCGGCTTCGATCTGCCCGCCGTCGCCCCCATATTCGAAGAATACGTCGAGGATAATAATCTGGTGGCCCGGCTGTCGTTTTCAGGCGGCAGCTTTTTTGACGTTGACCTGCCTGAGGCGGACGTGGTGATGATGGGTCATGTTCTGCATGACTGGTCCCTGGAGCAGAAAAAATGCTTATCGGACGGGCTTACGACGCAGTGCCGGAAGGCGGTGCCCTGATCGTTTACGAAGCGATTATCGACGACGATCGATCCAAAAACGCCTTCGGTCTACTGATGAGTCTGAATATGCTGATTGAAACGCCACACGGATTCGATTATACGGGGGCGGATTGCATGGGTTGGATGCGGGAGGCCGGTTTCCTGGAGACCCGTGTGGAACATCTGGTCGGCCCGGATTCGATGGTCATCGGCATAAAATAATACCACGTGCTTTCGGGAGGCGTATTTTTAACTATGGAGGGTAAAGCTATACAGGTTTTATTGCCGATCGCTTAGGCAGATCCAGTAGGCAGATCCAGCACGTCCTGTGGCAGGCCGAACTGCGTATTCCGCACTTGCCCACCTGCCTAGTTGCCCACTTGCCCACTTTCTGCCAGAAAGCGGTTTCTGTACTTCGGATGGCCGGTAATCTCCGTGCCGAGCCAATCGGGGGGGATGAAGGCTTGACTCTGTTCAATCGAGTCAAATTCCACATCAGCGGTGATCAGACCTTCGAGGGTGACCCGGTATACATCCAGCTCAATGACCCGATCTTCATAAGGGATTTTATATCGAATTTTTTGGAGCCGTTTCCCTTCTGTAGTGGGCCATAACGCTTCAAATTGTCCTTCGGTCAGTTCAATTTCCAGCTCCATTCTCACCAGCGCACCGCCGTGCTTCACCGTCTCGTAATACTGATCACCCTTATGACGCAGCCGTACTTCGACGCCATCCTCGGAATAGGTCACGTAGCCCTGTTCGATAGCTGTACAGGGATATCGTTCCAGGTCCGGCGGCAGGGCCTCCACAAGAAATTTACGTTCGATTTCCTGCGGTGGTTGTTTTAATGGTTGTCTGGTTGTCATTCAAATAAATCCTGTAATCTCTTTCGCTTCGTTGAACGCCTCGACGGTAGATAGCTCTTTCAGCATAACGCCATCTGCCGCCCAGTCGATAGCGCCCCAGAAAAGACGGTTCTCACCATCATGTTTCCCGAGGTAGGTGACCAGCCAATATCCCCGGGCACGATTGAAGATCCGGATATGACATGGTGCTGCCGGACCATCATACGGCAAAGGTCGAAGGGGCGCTTCCGCTATTGCCACGTCTTTAGGCCGGGTGTAGTACGGTCGTGTTTCGCCGGTTTTTTGATCTTCTATATCTACGATGATCGCACACTGACTATCGCCCATGTACGCCGCGACCGTCACATCACGGACTGGCTCGCCCGTTGCGGTGCGGGCAGCCACGGACCGGGTCTCCCACTCCCCTGCGTCTGCCCAGTTCTCGCCCCAGCGGCAGACGACCTGCTCCGGATCGGATACGGGTACGGTAAACAGCGACTGCCCACCGGCGATTTTGCTCGGATATTCGGGATAGATATACCAGGGGGTACCGATCTCGAGTCCACTCATTTCGCCCTGAAAATCCCATGCGACAAGATCATTCGACGTGTACAGCCTGGTGCATGCTGATACGGTGTAGGTGACGGATAGCACAACCTCGAGCGTGTACTGATGGATTTGAAGGGCACGAACAGATTCTGCGGACACCGGTACGGTCCCTGCGTCAGTCCAGGATAGGAAGTCCGTACTGGTCCAATGGCGGACCACAGATGGCGAGGCCACGTCGACAAAAAATAAATGCGCCCGCCCGGAATAATGGAGGATAGCATAGGTCCGGACGGACGCGCAACAGCTTATCCCATCACGCAACGCTGCCCCTGCATCCGCGTTCATCGACACAGGAGGTCCATGCAGATTCAGGCCGAGTCGATCAGACAGATATCGGGCGGAGTTCACCTTCTCGATGGTGGACATTTCGTCGAAAGGTTTGTCACCCGGTACGATGCGTTTTATCGGATGCCAGCGGTTGAGCAGGGCATGGCGTGTTTGCATATCCGTGATATTGGTAGAGCCGCAATGGCCGCCGATATGGTGGAACAGCATCACATCACCCGGTTCGGCCAGGAATTCCTGATAGGGACCAGAATATTCGGTTTCGGCTGCCGCGCCCTTTACGCAATGACAGGCCGCCGCCATAATCTGTCTGTAACGCAGGTACGATCCCGGAAAATAGATGAAAGCGCCGCCCTGTGTGCGCACAGGGGTCAGAAATATAAACGAGCCCACGGCCCAGCCGCCTGGCATCATGGTCGGATAGCTGTCGTCTACATGGGCTGTGGGTATGTCCCATGTAGCTTCTGGCTCATAAGGTCGCTGCATATTGTGTCCGCCCTGACTGCGCGTGAACGGGTAGGCAGGCCCGAATAACTCCCCTATGGCATCGAGCATCAGGTCGGTCGTACACCGGTTTACCGCGTCTTTATCGTCCGGCGTATCCTGTAGACCAGCCTCGTACGCGGCCACAGCCGCCTGAACGACCTCCGGCGGGATGAGACCTCGGCAAACGAGGTAGCCCGTTTCTATAAATTGGTTATGGTCCCCTGGCGTGAGGACCATTGAACTTGAGTGCATTTCGGTTATGGACATGACCATGCCTCAGAAAAATGACTGGTTAACGGCCCTTGCCAGCGGCAAACGCACACAAATCGGGCATGGATGGCGGACCGCCGGCCGGTGACTGTTTATAATAAGTCGGCTAGTCCACTTCGGCCACCTGAAAGATCCTGTTTCTATATGTTTCCGTTTGGTACGCGAACAAGAACCCGGTGTGTCATCTCGATCGAGCAGAGCGAGCGGAGAGATCCAGGTATAGTCGCCTCATAATAAATCCCGGTTTGTGGCACACCGCACAAACGTGGGCGGCTACACTCGGGGATCGGCGTATGTGTTCTTGTCATCCCGGCGAAGGCCGCACGGCCATTAAGTCAAGGGCAATAGCGTAGCATAAGGCTGTCATCTCGACCGAACACAGTGAGCGGAGAGACCTACTTTATAGTCGGATCTAAGTAGATCCCTCGGCTTCGCCGGGATGACAAATACAACGCTTTTGATATTTTGTCGGGTAGTCTGGCCATACTGTATCCATTAAGCATGGTATACAAAAAATCGGGTTTCACCATACCGACAGAAATGAATTTATCGTCTCGACCGAACGCAGTGGGCGGAGAGATCCACTTTATAGTCGGCTTCAAGTAGATCCCTGGACTTCGCTCGGGATGACAAATACAACACTTTTGATATTTTATCGGGCTCAGATATCCAAATTATCATCCAGAGCGCGGTCCGGTATTACACTTTTACTTTAGGATCATTATAATGTCCAGGCAGTACTACGTCTACATCCTGACAAACCATTCGCGAACGATCTATATCGGCGTCACCAGTGATCTAAAAAAACGTCTCTATCAGCATAAGAATAAGGTGATTGGCGGTTTTACCGGTAAATATAATATTGCTCAACTGGTTTATTATGAATCAACAGGGGATATTCACTCTGCCCTAACTCGGGAAAAGCAGCTAAAACGTTGGCGTCGGGTCAAGAAGATAGCCTTAATTGAATCTGTGAATCCGTATTGGCAAGAACTGAATATATAGCGATAAGGAAACCTTGTCTTATCTCATATAGTACACGACAAAAATTCTATTTGTCATCCCGAGCGTAGCCGAGGGATCTACTATGAGGCGGCTGGAGATAGATCTCTCGGCGTAGTTTATCCTGAGCGTAGCCGAAGGGCTCGGGATGACATGTACTGAGGTTTTCGATGCGTTCTCGGTGGTCAAGCTCTGTTTTATCAAATCCGATCTCGGTTCCGCAACGCGTCCGGTTGATAGATGTGCAGGTCGCCCTGCTGCTGTTTGAAGCCGAGGAGGGACAGCCGCCGCTCATCGGCCTCTTCGAGGGCTTGCCAGGGGATATCCTGGTCCCATTCAAATCGTTTGAGCCACCAGTGCCCGTAATAGAGGAAGATGCCCCGCCGTTGCTCGGTGGTTCGGTTAATCCCGCCCGAATGCCAGACCGCGCTGTTGATGAACAGGGCATCACCGGGTTCGGCATGGGCGGCGTATTCGCCTGCGATGGGCTTGCTGCGGTCCTCGCCGGTCGGCGGATGCTTCCACCCGCGGTGGCTGCCGGGCAGGGCGTAGGTCGGTCCGCGCATGTCGGTCATCTCATCGAGATACACAATCGTGTTGATCGACAGCGGATAGTCCCCCGGAAAGGCGAAATCCCGATGCCAGCTCCGTTCCGGCCCGTCGTTGTTCGGCCCCTGACGAAGCAAATCGTATTGCAGCAGTTGCACCTGCGAACCGAACACCGCCGTATGCTGATCCAGGATCGCCGGATGTTCGATCAGATCAATAAAAGCGCGATATTTCAGCAACTTATGCTGATTCACCCCCGGTCCTTCATTCTCCCACACCGCATCGAATGCCGTCTGCATCTGTTTGAGATCGTCCCCCTGCAAGACCCCTTTCAGGAGGATGAATCCATTTTTGTCGAAAAATGTCCAATCTGTGTCGTTGACCACGTGGACTCCAATTGTTGATTTTTGAATTATGATTTTTGAATTATAAACCTCAGTGAAGATGGCCTATCAATCATAAATTATAATTCATTATTAATAAATGAAGATGGGCTTTTCAATTATAATTCAAAAATCATAATTATCCTTTCAGCGCTCCGACCGTAATCCCCTTCGTCAGATGCCGTTGTAGAAAACCATAGACGAGCATGGTCGGCAGCATCATAAGGACCAGGCCGGCAAAGGCCATGCCCCAGTCGCTACGGAACTGGCTGACGATGGTGAGGTTGGCCAGGCCGAGCGGCAGCGTGCGCAGGTCCTGGGCGTTTTCGCCGGACAGGAACATAAAGGCCATAAAGAACTCATTCCAGGCCCCCAGAAAAGCGAAGATGCCGACCGTAATCAGGCCAGGCTTGGCCAGCGGCAGCATGATAGACCAGAAGGCGCGCAGTTCGCCTGCCCCGTCCATCAGCGCCGATTCATGAAGGCCGGACGGCAGCGACCGGAAGAAGCCGGCCAGAATAAAAATGGCAAAGGGCATGCCAAAGGCCACATAAACGAGCAACAGACCAATTCGGGAATTGAGCAAGAGCATATCCTTCATCTGAAAGAACAATGGCACAATAGCCAGTTGCAGCGGGATCATCAGCCCGGCCAGAAAGTAGAAGAACAACGGCCGCACCCCGCCGAAGCGAAACCGCGACAGCGCATACGCCGCCATGGCCGCAAACAGCAACGACAACAGTACGGTCAGCGACGTAAGGATCACGCTGTTCAAAAAATAATCCCCGAAATGACCGACCGTCCATGCCCTCGAAAAATTGATCCATTGGAGGTTGTCCCAGTCCGGCAGTGTAAACGGCGCCAGAAAAATCTCCCGATCCGTCTTGAGCGAGGTGTATAACAACCAGATCATAGGGTAGATTACAATGGTCAGATAGGCAAGGAGGACGGTGTAGATCAGACTGTGAGAGAGTGTGCGTGTGTGAGCGGGTGATAGAGACGCACCGGGTGTGGATGCTTGAGCAAGAGGCGCAATACTTTGCTTCTTGACAGGTGTATGATTGTCTTTTTGATCCCTCATCGTATCTCACTTTCTCACTTGCCCAGGCGCCGCCCTAAAACTCCACCGGCTCGCGACGCATCGCCCGCAGGGTGGCGGCGGTGCCAAAGAAAACCATGATAAACAGCAAGACAGCAATGGCGGTGGCTTCGCCGACTTTGAACTCGGTGAACATTTCCTGGACCATGCGTGTGCCGATGACATGGACCTGCGTGGTCGGCGTTTGATTGGTCATCAACCAGATGGTCTCGAAGGCTTTCATCCCGCCGATAACCATGAAGACAATCGAGATGGACAGCACTTCCCAGATGAGCGGCAGGGTGATGGTTCGGAATTGTCGCCATGGGGAGGCCCCATCGATATCGGCGGCCTCGTAAATGCTTTGTGGAATGCTTTCCATCGCGGCCAGAAACAGGATCATATTAAAGCCACAGGCCCCCCAGATGGACATGGGGATCAGCGCCCAATACAGGTTGGCCTGGGACAGCCAGGCGAACCCTTCCATGGCCGTAAACCCGCCGCCCAGGCCTTCTAGGCCGATAGCCATCAGCATCTGCCCCATGCCAACCAGCGCCGCGTTGATCGGACCGCCCTGCGGATTGTACATATGGGTCCACAGCAAGGCTGCCGCCACGGCGCCTAAGATATTCGGAAAGAAAAAGACTATGCGAAAGAACTTCGAGCCGTGTATTTCCCTGCTGATGCACACCGCCAGAAACAGGGACAGCGGCAGGACGAACAACGGTATGACGAACATAATGAACAGGTTGTTGTTCAGCGCAATCCAGAACCCGTCGCTTTCAAACAGCAGCCGGGCGAAATTCTGCAGACCGATGAAACGCATGTCGGTCAGGCCGTTCCATTCGTTCAGACTCCAGCCGAAGGCTTTGAGACTCGGTACAATGACGAAGATGGAATACAGTAAAAAGGCCGGGCCGATCAGGATGATGCGGTTAGGCCAACTCAACCGGGTTCGGCCGGCGTGGGTTGGGCTCGTGCCTTCCTGCAACCGGTTGCGGTAACGCAGGATGGTGGTGATCGTCCAGTAGAGGATCGCCAGGCCCATCAGGCCGATCAGCAACATCGGTTTCCAGATATGGCGGATGGTAATCTCATCCGGATTCATGGCCTGAGCCCTGACTGCCTCGGCGCCGGCTTCCAGATCACGGGCCGCCTGTGCCGGGGTGATCTCTCCGGTGACTACCTTGAATCGGGCGTCGGTCCAGTATTGGGTCATCGCCGGGTAGCCTTCTCCCGGCGGGGTGCCATAGGTCACCTTTGCTTTTTTCATCATAGCCGCCAGATCCTGCATGTCTGCCGACAGGTTGTCATCTGCTACACCCGTAATGGCGACCGGTATGTCACGCATCCGGGCGAATCGACCCGCCATCTGACGAGAGGTCATAAACCGTAGAAATTCGACCCCTTCTCGTGGATGGTCACTGTCCTTCATGACGAAATAATAGCCCGAACCGCCGTAGACGGCTGTCGGGTCTGCCAGACCCGTTGGGGCCAACGGCAGGTTGAAGGCGCCCAACCGGAATCCGTCCGGTATTTTACCGAGCATCTCACTCTTCAGCCACGAGCCGCAGAATATCATCGCGGTGTGTCCAAGGAAGAATTCAAGTTGCGATTCCGTATGACTCATCCCCATCGCCCCCGGTTGAAAATAATTGAGGGCGACCCGTTGTATCCGACTCAGGGATTCAACAAATTCTGGATTGTCAAAGGCCCCCGGCGCTAAGTTTTTCTGGGCGAAATAGCGATCTGATCCGGCGAGATGATAGTACGAATGATCAATCACGCACTGGGCATAATCCGGATATCGGCCTTGGAAGGCCAGCGGCCATAGGCCTTCTGCTTTAATCTGTTCACACAGAGCAAAAAATTCATCCCAGGTGGTTGCGGGCTGCCATCCGTGTTTTTCAAACAGATTTTTGTTATACCACACCGCATTGATCGATGCCATGAAGGGGATGCCGTAAGTTTTACCTTCGTACAGATAGCGATCCAGAGTGCCAGGCAGAAATGAATCACGCCAGGTCGCATCCCCCTCCCAATTCGGCTGATCGAGAAACGTATCCAACGGAAGCACATCACCGTTGCGGATGAGGGCCCAATAGTTGAGTCGCGCGTTGGTTACTTCAGGAAAGGACCGTTCCAGAACCCGGACACGCACCTTATCGTGGATACGTGGATCGCCGTACAGATCGATCTTAACGCCGGGATGCCCTTGCTCATACGCCCGGGCACATTCAAAGAAAAAATCAAGCCCTTCCCCACCCTCGAATACGGGCATTTCGACGCGGATGGGTTGCTGAGCCTGAGCATCCGATGTGTGCGTCCAAAGGGCGATAAGGAGTAGGATAATGCCTGTACGAAGAAGACCGGGACATCGCGCCATAATAATAAGATATGTCGTAAAAGATTGGTTAAGAGGTGTTTAGTCGGGATTACTATTCTAATGTATCCTGTAAATTCACGGCTGTCAATGCTGTCGGGCTAATGGTATGTTTTAGGATGAAATCAACATCAGGGTGACTTATTCGGCCATAAAATGTACAAGAATCACATTTTAAAGGTGAATAATGTGAAATAAAACACGTATCAACGTTGAAAATGTTAACAGAGGGTCATAGAAAGTATAAATGGGTGCCTATCAACCGAGACCTTTATTATGATCTGCTCAAATGGAAGACCTCATCGCGCCGGAAACCGTTGTTGTCGAAAGGCGCCGGGCAGACGGGGAAGACGCATCTTCTTAAAGCGCTTGGTCGTCGTGAATATGATCGCGTCTTTTACTTCAATTTCGAAGAATAACCGGCGCTGGACGCCTTCTTTTAACGGAATTTGAATCCGGCGCGCATATTAAATGAACCATCTATCTATAGTAAGGCGAAGATCAGACCTTAAACGGATCTGGTGATATTTGATGGGATAGAGGGCTCGAACCGGGCGCCCAATGCCCTCAAGTATTTTCGGGAAGAAATCCCATCCTTCCATCTTGCCGCCGCTGGATCATTATTAAGTGTCAAGCTATCCGGGGCAGGCGCGTACCCGGTCGGGAAGGATAACTTATTAAATGTCTTTCCAATGACGTTCCTGGAATTTCTGGATGCAATCGGTGACTTGCGATACTGGCAGTTACTGGAAGATATAGATCACTTCACGCCGTTTTCTGAACTATTACATAGAAATCTGATTGAGCATTTTCGGACGTATTTTTTACCGGCGGTATGCCTGGGGCGGTATCTCATTTTTCAGAAACAGAAAACCACCGTGAGGTGCTGGAGATCCATCCGTAGATTATTAATGCATACCGCCTGGATTTTGCGAGACATTCGCCTGCGGCTGATATCCCGAAACGCACACTAATATGCGACTCGATCTCGAAACAACTGGTTAGAGAGCATAAGAAGTTTTTATTTCCCGCTGTAAAGTCCGGAGCACGCGCAGAAGAGTATGCTGAGCCCCTGGTGGAAAATCACGTCGCGCAGCAACTGATATCGGCTGGGCAGAACGAGTTGTACTACTGGCGGAGCAAAGGTGGGACGGCGGAGGTGGAATTTCTCTATGAAACGGGGGATTATATCCTTCCGCTTGAGGTCAGCGCTAGCATAAATGCCAAAAGCAAGCGCTTGAGATCCTATGATGGGCAATTTTCATCCCCATATCTGGTACGAACGACCCTCTTGAATCTCAAGCAGGATGGTAAAATATGTAATGTACCTCTGTATGCCACCGGGCTCATATCAAATATCATATCTACCGCCCGTAAATAATCAGACAGCCAAACCGTCATTAAAGGCCGTCAATGGCCGAGACTGTCCAGGAAGGATATGGCGTGTTTGAGGTGTGAGCTAACGCCATGTGGGTCACCATATATAGATAGGACCAAGCGACATAATTAGTATATTGGTATACAACTCAGCTAATAAACTAAATACGATAACGTATCATCTTAAAAACCCCGTGCGCTCGCGTCTTCTCCGTGCTCTCCGTGGTTAAAGACAAACCGCGCACAGGCCACTCATCCAAATCAGGAGCACATCATCATGCGTAAATACAATTTCGGGGCCGGGCGCCCCGACCCATCGTCGTTTCCATCGGAAAAATTAGCCCAGGCTGCGGCGAAGGTTATTGCCGAGCACGGTGCCGAGTTGGTCAATTATCCGGACGGTAGAGGTTATCGCGGCCTGCGGGAGATTGCAGCCCAGCGGTTTGAACGAAGTGGAGGCAAGACCGTCCCGCTTGAGGAGATCGTGTTGACCTCCGGATCCATGCAGGCGATGCAACTGATTACTGAGGCGTTGGTACAACCTGGTGAGACCATTGTGGTCGAAGAGCACACCTATGGTGGTTCGCTGGGTGTGTTTCGCGGGCGTCAAGTGAAGATGGCCAGTGCGCCGATGGATGACCGGGGTCTTATCATGGATGAATTGGAAGCGCTGCTGAAAAGGCTCACCGCCGCCGGGACGCCGCCCAAGTTCATCTATACCATTGCCAGCCATCAGAATCCCGCCGGCTCGATTCTGCCGCTGGAACGCCGGCAGCGTTTGCTGGAACTGGCACATGAATACGATACCCTGGTCGTCGACGATCACTGCTATGGGGACATTATCTTTCAGGAGGCCCCGGCCCCGCCGACCTTATACACGCTTGATACGGATAACCGCGTGGTCTATGTGGCCTCGTTTTCTAAGGTGCTGGGCCCAGGTGTCCGGCTCGGTTATTTTATGGCACCCAACGATCTGCAGGGACGTATCATGCAGAACAAACGTGATGGGGGCACAAACGCCTTGGCCAGCATGATCCTCGCCGAATATTTCCGTGATCATCTGTGGGACCACATCGCCAACATAAACCGGATTATGAAGGCCCGAAAAGATGCGGTCGTCCATGGTTTAGCGACCCACTTTACGGATATGGGCGAAGAAGTCTGGTGGACCGACCCGCCGGGCGGCCTGTTTGTCTGGGTGCGCATCCCGGATGCGACGGACACCAAACGTGCGATGGCCCTGGCTTCTGAGCGCGGTGTGATCTACGCCCCGGGCCAGGCGTTCAGCCCGGAGAATGAGGACATCCCTTTTCTGCGAATTGCGTATGGGTTTCCGTCGATGGAAGATATTCATGACGGTATGCCCATCCTGGCGGATTGTGTCCGTGCTGCCCAACAGGCCGGTGTGGCAGCGGAGTGAATCGGTTATTAGTGACACCGTAGAGTCGCAATACATTGCGTCTCTACTACCGTACCGCCTTTTCCCCATCCATCCGAATCGGCCAGGGATCATTGGCCAGTTCCATGTACATATCACGGACCCGGGCAAAAGGTTCATCAAGAACGGATAACCGACGTGATTGGCCATCCATGATGATATCCGGATCAATCGTCCGCAGTTTCACATCCACGGAGAAGTCCGCCTCCTCACGGTCGTAATAAAACCTGGTCTGGGTGGAAATCAAATCGAGCGATTGTTGTAGCGAATCATCATGGATCTGTTGTAGTTTTTCCCAGAAGATCGCATCCGTCGTCCAGAAATCTTCTTCTGAAATAAAACCGCCATCCAGGGCATCCCGAATTACGAGGGCCATGATGGAATAGAGGCCCACTTCTCTTAGGTGGGCCCAGGAGGTCTGGTCCATAGCCATATAGGTTTTGGCCAGCCAGGCGCCGATGGCCAAGTCCGTCATCCCGATACGTCCCTGATAAACAATCAGATGATTCAGCACCCGGCTCACATCCGTTTCGCTGACCAGACCTAACCCGATGCCATCGCGAAAAAAGTAGTCTAACCGATCGGCACATAACGCTGGGGCGGGCTGCTCCAGAATGCTGAAGGCTGCTTCATCCAGAACATCCCGCCAGTCATAGCCGTGCGCAGCCAGAATGGGTGGCAGGTCGGAACTGGCTATGAACTGTTCTTTTTTCACTTCGTGATAACTGGCCTCGGCCTCAAGCTCTATCGCATAGTCGATGACATGGCTGAAGACCGTATGACTGACATCATGCAGCAGCGCTGCGATTTGCTCTTGCAGGGAGGCACCCAGATGGCGGGTCAGCCACAAGGCACCGACAGAATGTTCAAACCGTGTCACAGGCGCTGTGATACCCAGCCACCCGCTGATCCCGTGTTGGGAGATGCCTTTCAGACGCTGCAGAGCGGCACTGTTCATCAGGTCAATCAGGACAGGGTCAGAGATCTCAATAGCCCCATAAATGGCATCCTGATATGGCATATATCCTACCCCGATATCATTTTCCGCACCCCGTTTTCGTACCGGATCTCAAAATCCCCTTCAGGTATAGGCACGGCGCGCATGGCCAGCTCACCGTCGGTGACCAGCGGTTCCGATTTGAGTAGCAGGTCGTCCAGAGATTCTTCAGGCGTTTTTCCCGTCGTGTCCAGCGTCACGAGCCGGCCCCCTTTTTTTAATAGGGATTGGTCCAACTCGGCTTCAAAACGTTGTTTGATTTCGGGAATATCCTGCGATTTGATAATCTGATATTCATGCGGCGCGGTTTGCATGCGCTCGCGTATGGTTTCGTCGTCTGCGGTAAGGTGAAACAGAACGACATCCGGTAAATGGGCCTCCAGAACCCCTACTTCATAATGGCGCTGAAAGATATAATTATAGTTCGGGTAATATGGATGATCCGGGTCATTACCGTACATGGCGGTATAAATGGCCTCTTCGATATGCCACCCACTGATCAGCGGATGGGGATAATTTTTGATGATATCCACATGGTAATGAAGTTGCATCCGCTGCATGCGTTCTTTAACATCGTTTGGATAATGGATATACGCCGCACGGGATTCAGGGCTCAAGGTGGCATCCGGGATAGTAAAATGGTCATCATTATGCGTTTGGCGTCCACGCTTGTTATAGTAAGCCTGTAGCAGATTAATTAAGGTCGTTTTGCCGGCATATTCAATACCAACGAAAATGGATCGCATGAGGGCTCCTCAAAATGGTGAATTAGTGAGTTGTGAATGGTGAGTTGTGAATGGGCAAATGGATCATTAAATAACTCAAATTGATGGATACGGTAAAAAGGGCTTATCATCCTGGTGAAACCCGAGAACCAGCGTCTTTGACAGCGCTAGTCTGCTTAAAGCAAGCCCGAGCATAGGTGGGAGGTATCGTGGGGCATGGCGTTATGGTTAATATCGGGCTGCTACATGCTACGTGTTGATCAGCACAGCGATGCGCATACCCCGCAGCTTGTTGCGCGGGTCAAGCGAGCGGGCTTCCAAAATTCTCGTCGTAGACGAGGTTCCACACTGACGAAGATACCCCGTCTTGCTGCGGGAGGCTTCATTTATATTTCCTTACCGATCAGGAGTTTGTCAGCGGGCGGGCGGGATCGACTGCTGAACGGATTTGAGATCAGCTTTGGAAACTACGCGATGTTGATCCTGAGCCTCTGCCTCTTTTATCTGTTCCAGCAGCACTTTGAGATCGGCTCCACACGCTTCCAAAAGTTTCCGGCGCGCCTGATACACTTCTTCAATGATGGGATATGTTGTCATCTTATGTCTCTTCCTGGGACGCTGGCAATAACTCCTTCGGCGTCAAAATAATTGGTGTAAATCGTTGTAGTTTTTCATTAGCTTCACGTAAACGACGAATCACTTCTCCATTAGCGATATGCATACAATTCCATATCACAGGGTCATCTATTTTATAAGCCACGGCAAAAGCAAAGTGTGGTAAATCAGCGCGAGCACGACCTGAAAGGCCCAAATGCTGATCATAAGCTTCAACCAACGAAGCCACTTCTTCTGTCATGGCCAATACCTGTAGATCCTCTACCAACACCTAGCGGCGGCCTGACGCATCTTCATCACCGGCACGAATTTCCATCAGGACGGCTTCAGAAATGTAGAGATTGAAAAGAACAGCAATGCGCATTCCCCGCATCTTGCTGCGCGGGTAAGCGCGGGGGCTTTCAAATATTCCTCGTCGTTGACGAGGTGCCCTACTTTCGAGATTCCCCGTAGCTTGCTGCGGGGAGTCTTCAATCGATCTTTCGCTGTTTTCCACCATTCCTGCGTGATTTGCTGATGAGCGGCTATAATGAGATCACGGCTCAAATGCGCTGCGAGGTAACTCGGTATGGTGGTTTCCAGATAGACGGTAGGCATGATGACGGGTTACTCTTTGTTATGCAGGGCCCTGAAAACCTATTGAGATTAAAAGGCATATTTAACAATACACAGTATTTTCTTCGTTTGTCAATTTTAACTTGGTCGCCTCAGGTCAGCTGCTTTACCCACGATGCCACGACCGCCTCGACCATCAGGTTGCCGTGTTCGCCATTGGCGGTCCAGCTGTTTTTTTCCTCATCCTGTCGGCAGTACCAGGGGGCATTGTCGTCCAGCTGGCTCTGATCCACTAACTCAGGGCGTGTCGCCAGCAGGAACGAAGTTTCATTATATCCGGCGTGATCGCCACCAGCGGGCGGAGAGGCTTCGGGCAGGATCATCGGCAGCACCTGGATGCCTCCAAATTTAGGAGCCGTCTTAGACAGTTCGGCATCTGCCCACCACCCACGCGGATGGCCGTCTTCGAGGACCATCTCGAAGGATAATTCGGCGGCCGACCTCTTGAATGTGAGCGCCAACGGTGCTTCCATCCCCTGATGCATAATGGGCACATAGATCCGCTTGAAGCCCATCTCCAGAAAATTACGCAGGATAGATTTCACAAACCGACCGAATCCGTCATAATCTGGATCAATGGTCCCGTCGGCGGGACCACCCAACGCATAGCCTGTATTGCCATAGTCAAATGGCGGGGCAATGACGACAGAGAGGCGTTTGGCAATCCGATCACATATTTCCTCCACAATAATCGTATCGTGGCCAATGGCCATATGTGGGCCGTGGGTCTCGATACAACCAGCCGGAACCAGCAGTGGATCACCACGTTCTACAGCTTCATGCAATTGATGTGGTCGCATGTGTTTAAGGTACATGGCCATTCCTTTTTAAATGGTGATTGGTGATTGGTGATTGGTGATTGTTCTTGCATTTCAATCACCAATCACCAATCACCAATCACCATTTTTAGGCTTCTACGACGGTATGGTCGTATGCTTCGACAGGGATGCAATGCTGTTCTGCCCATGCCTTGATCGGCCAGTCGATGCCGTCGGGTGCCTCACGGCCCTGGCTGTCAATCGTGGCGCCCAGTAACTGACGGCCCACGTCGTCCGTTCTGTTCATCACATGCGTATCTGGCTGCTGGGCCCCATCGTAAAATCGCATATAATGGTCCGGCTTGATCCATCGATAGTGGTAGCCGTAGATCACGACCTTAGCGATATAATCCATCACGTTCCGTCCCGGCGCGTGGTAAGTCCGGCTTTCGAAGAGAAAGGCATCGCCCGCCCGCAGGGTCGGCTGATCGTATTCATCCGGATGTACCGCCTCTTTTTTAATGGATAAGGCGTCCTTCAGGTGATTGCTGCCCCGGACAAACAAGGTCCCCCCGGAATCCGGTTTCGGGAAGTCCGTCAGGCAATAGCCTATTTTTAATCCGACACACGGCAACATGGTATGACCGATGTCGAGGGCCACCCCCACGTCCCGGTGCCAGACGCAGTTGCTTGGCTCCTCAGGTAGCTGCGGATGCTTATAAATCAGCGCCGTGTTGGTGATATGGATATTGGCGTTGAGCAATTGTACAATGAGGGGGACGGTCCGTTTGTTGGTGACCAGGTCCAGAAACGGTTGCTCCTGGACAAGGCCCGGCCGCCGGTGCGCATAATAGTCGGAAAAATCAAAGCCATCCATCAGCCGGTCACCAGTCTCCAGAAGCTGATTGATTTGCGATGCATCCAGGGCATCGGGCACAATCAGATACCCATCCTTCTCAAAAGTCTGACGCTGCTCATCTGTTAACAGGGTAGGTTCCATATGGGGCAATCCTTTTCGGGTTTTTCCTGTATGGTTTTACATTAGTAGAGACGCAATATATTGCGTCTCTAAGTTGCCGTTTATTTTGACGCCTGTTGCAATACCGTGGCTAACGCATTGGGGGCAAACGGTTTTTCAAATATGGCCGTTACACCCCGCGATTCGACTTGTTGCCTTAAACGCTCGGTCAGGGTTGATGAAATGACGATGATGGTCCCGGGTTTATACATTTGATAGGCCAGCCAGTCCAACGCTTTCAAACCACCCAGCGTCAGGTAAGGTGCGGTGGGTTCCGGCGTTTCTGCAAAGCCGATATCCGATATAACGGCATCCGGCTGTTCCGTTTTCAGGCACGTTTTAAATTCACTGAGCGAACTCGCCTCTACCACGGAATAACCCAGGCGTTCCAAATACTGTTTCAGGAATAGACAATAAAACCGGTCGTCCTCGACAAGAAGAATTTTAAATTGGTGCATGGGACTGGGAGCAAGTGAGTAGATGGCCGAATGAATATGTTCTATGGCGTCGGTTCAGCAGAAGCCAGATGTTGCGGCGTCTTCATGCCGTAGAAATTATGGGTAATGGTCGTTTGGCCTAATGAACGTACGGACATTTTTTCCGGTTTCTGATAGAACCAATTGTTGTAAATCGTGGCACCATCTGTCGGCACGCCCCGGATAACGACGGCCGTTTTGGGACATCGAAAGGTATTATGGTGTACGCGCATCCAGGTCCCGGCGATCTCGGTGCCGTCTCCACGATCTCGGCCGCCATGCATGTCAAAGCAGTGACTCAGCGAGACGCCCATCTCGACGTTATTCCGGGCTTCGTAGCCACTGTCCGGCGATCCCGTTCCAGCGATCGAATGTCGGTTATGATTGAACAGATTGCATTCGATTAGAGAAAAGGCGGTCACATGAGAGATGCCGTATCCGAGGCCGTTATACTGATTGTGATGGATAAAGTTATGATGCATATGATGGTCCTTGCCCTCCTTCAAAAAAATAGAGGCATGGTTCCATCCTGCCAGTTCGCAATTGTCCACTTCAAGATGATCATATGAGGTGTTTATCCCGTCTGATACGGGAAATTTGTAATATTATTCGTGCCCGCGTCCTTCCTTGAAAGACCGATAATGATGGTCCATACCCCGGTGAGGGTATGGACCTTTGATCCGCAGGCCCGTGATCCGCACATGAGGCCCCAGCGCTCGAATCAAGGGACGTGTGGCGAAGGTGTCGCTTACGATCATCGCGCCAGGAGCACCAGACGTGCCCCGATCACTGGCCAGCGTAACCCCTTCGGGAATCTCCAGAACCAGCTGGTCGATATGCACACGCACGGAACAGTCTATAACGGCTTTGCCATCGATGTGGAGGACATCTCCGGCGTGGGCCGTGCGTAACGCCTCGAGAAGATCCTCAAGTGTTTTAATATACAGGCGACCCGGTTTTACCAGGCTTTTATACCCGGCACCACCGCCAATGGGACCGAGTGCGTTGGATTTAGCGCCGTAGATGTCTCCGTCGTGGTCTATCCAGGTTGTACCGGATATGGTTTTTCGCGCATTAAACATAGGTATTTTCTGGGATAGAGATGTAGTATATAGCGTCTTTACCGTGATCGGCGCCATGCCGCCTGTTTACGGCATGGTTACGGGTACAGAGCCAATGTATCCACCAGCAAATCAAAAAACCTATTTCTGTCGATGTGCAGGCCAACCTCAGTATATGGCGGCGGCCCCATGCGACGGCCGATACGTTTTATCTCTCCTTCGCCAAGCAAAAGATGCCGGTGATCGCACAGGGTCATGCCATAGGTATGTTCGCCATGCAGCTCGATGTCCACATGCATAGGTTCAAATTCGATAAGCGTCGGATCGATAAGCGGAGCCACGGCACATGGGTCGTGCAGCGGGCCGCCCGGCAGCCCGAAGAGTTTTTCGCAGGTCCCCAGAAAAAAGTCCAGCAAGCCGGCGACGCCCTGCCCGGTTTTATTGCCTAACGCTCGAATACGTTCAGCTTCTACCGGGGTCGCCATCGCCTGTCGGGTCAGATTAAGTCCACACATTTTCACGGCGGCCCCGCAGGTGAATACAATGTGCGCGGCTTCCGGGTCCATCAGGATATTGAATTCTGCGGCAGCAGAGACATTGCCGTGTGTCAGACCGCCACCCATCAGGCTGATCTCCCGAATATGGCCGATGAGGGCCGGTTCCCGCCGTAGTGCCGCCGCGATGTTGGTCAGCGGTCCAGTCGGTACCAGGGTCACTTCATCATGAGCCATGACCATTTCTATGATGAAATCAACCGCATGCCGACTATCCGGTGATACGGCCGGTTCAGGCAGATCGGGGCCGTCCAGACCGGTTTCGCCATGAAAGTCCGGGCCGTGGACATCAGGTTTTTGTCGGTTTGTAGGTACCAGAGGACCGGCCATCCCTTGCGCCACCGGAATATGCGTGAGGCCCGCCATGGTCAGGATCTTCAGGGTATTGGTCGTTACCTTGTCTATCGTCTGATTACCGGCAACGGTGGTAATGCCAAGGACATTCAGATGAGCAGCGGCCAACAGAATAGCCAGGGCATCATCATGGCCGGGATCACAATCTAAAATGACATTACGCATGGCAAATGATACCTGTCTGGTCTGTCAGAATAAGAGAGCTCAATTCCGATGTGGGCTGGTGTGTTTTGTTGCACGCAATATGATTGAAGAACAGGGTGTTGTCAACAATTCCGGCGGTAGGCGCACCTACATTGGGCCGCCGGGACCTGATTTGCCTACCATATCCCGCAGATGCCCGCGATGGAACCGGAAGGCATCCACCCCGCATACCTCTGTTGTTTCAGTCTCTTCAGGCGTCAGGCCGATGAGTTGTACGAATTCCCCCGAGGTCTGATAATTCGCGAGATGTTCTGCGGTAATCGGCAATCGAATGGTATAAAGGAATTCGTATTTCCCCCGATAATGATGAAGACCGAAGAGATCGATGGTACGTTCATCATAGACGAGGTTTGTTTCTTCCTGCATTTCCATATGCATAAATCGCTGAACATCACCGAGCGATGTAATCGGCATTTCATCCTTGTTGGCCGTGCCACCGATCAGGCCGAGCATGTTATCTGATGCAAAAATATGAGAAACCCGCAGACCGAATACACAGCGCCCATCTTCGGTTATGGGAATACAGTTGATGGGGACATAGGGGTTGTAAATGATCGGCACCATAATCCCGGATAATGCCTTGTATGGTATGATCAATCGTGAAGGCAATGTCCTTGTGTTCGCAAGTGCTTAGTTCAATTACCAGGTGCGTTTCATCACGCTGTATAAATCGCTCGATCGTATAAATCTCTCCATTCCAGAGTGCCAGCCCACGCGCTTGCGCATCGTCCAGTTTCTGTTGCCATACCCGTTCTCGGGCTTTCAGATAGGTGGTGGACAATGACCTGCGAGGTGTTTCTCGAAAGGTAAGATGTTGAAGCTCGTCGGGTGAAAAGAGACTACGCATGGGGAAATGGACTCATGGACTCATTGACTCATGGACTCATTAAAACTAATATAAATCAATCGGTCGATATAAATCAATGAGCCAATGAGCGAATCTTAAAGGGAGATAACCACCATGCCCTTGTCCCCTGAAGACATTTCAATCACAGATGAAGACGTACAGACCTATCGGGACCAGGGGTACTGGATCAGTCCCGTCCTGTTTGATGAGAAGGAAATCGAGACCATCCGACACGAGGTTGTACGGATTTGCGAGGGCAAGCGGGATTTCGATACGATGCACTGGCAGGGCACACCGAACTATGCAGCCGACAGTCCGGATGTGCGGCAGGTGTGCAACGGCTGGTGGGTTAACCGGATCATGAAGGATATTGTCAAAATTCCGGTAATTGGCTACCTAGGTGCGACGTTTATGGCGACCGATACCGTCCGGATCTGGCATGATCAGATGCTGCACAAACCCGGACTCGGCGCTGAAGAGGACGACTCCGCCCTCGTCAACAATATCGGTTGGCATCAGGATTATGCCCATTGGCAATGTGCCGATAATGACCATTTCTGTACGGCCTGGGTGGCTTTGCAGGATACTGATATGCATAATGGGGCTATGCAATTTATCAGAGGGTCACATAAATGGGGCTTGTATGAGGACGCGTATTCTTTCGGCCAAAAGGATCTGGATGCGCTGGAGAAGAAATACCGGCGGGATGATCGGGATTGGATCGAGGAGCCGTGTATTATTAAAGCCGGTCAAGCGAGCTTTCACCATCCTCTGCTGTTTCATGGCTCCGGGCCTAATCTGTCCCGAGAACCGCGTCTGTCTTTTGTCGTGCATATGATGGCGGGCGACTGCGGGTATACGAAAAGCGGTAGGTTTCACCCCAACGCGGTTCTGTTAGGGCCGTTCGTTAAAGATGGCGACCTGTTCGAAGGCCCGCTCTTTCCACAGATCTGGCCTCCTGAATGACGGTAGTAACGCCAAAGATACGATGTAGTCGCTGTCCCGATTAGTCATTTCGGCGCATGGTCGGAAATAATAAAAATCCGTAAAGACGCTTAACGAATAAAGAGGTCTCATGCTGGAACGTATCCTGAGTATCGAAGAAGCTGCTACGGCGGCCTGCATTCAGTCGGTATTGGACGAGATGATCGGTACCGGTGGCCGGTTGGTTCTGCCAGCGATGACCCTGGAACTGGACCGGGGTCTTCAGCTGCACAGCGGGGTGACGCTTGCCGGTCAGGGACCTGCGACGGTCCTCCGTAAAGGACCGGGGCGGGTGTATCCTCTTTCGGGCTATCATAACTACGGTATGGGCGATGTACCGCTCGTTTCGACAGATGGCCTCGACGTGGGTATGACGGTGTCCATCCACGACAACCGTACCCGCGGCGGATTCTATGAGACGTTCGCTACGATTACCTGGATAGACGGCGACTGGGTTGGCCTGGATCATGGTATTGAAGCGGATTATCTGGATGACGAGTCCCCTTGTCTGACCACGGTGTACCCGCTGGTCTTTGGTCACCAGGTTGAACAGGTCGCCGTTCGAGACCTGTGCCTGGAAGGCAATAGGCTAAAAAACGCCAAGGCCATGGGGGGGTGCCGCGGCGGCGCCGTTTACTTCTATCAGAGTCGAGATATTGAAATTACGAATATCCAGGAGCGGGATTATTTTGGTGAAGGGTTAAGCTTCCAGATGTGTCGGGATGTCGTGATAAAAGAGAGCCAGTTCGATCAGAACACCGGCAATGGTCTGCATCCGGGTGCTGGCAGCACCCGGGTACTGTTCGAGGATTGCAGCGCGACCGGCAATGAGAAAAGCGGATTCTTCTTCTGTGTGCGTGCGAATCATATCACCGTGCGCCATTGTACCTTTCAAGGCAACGATACTGGCATGTCTATCGGCACGCGGGACTGTTATAATCTCATAGAAAACTGCACCATGCAAGACAATAGAGCGGCCGGCCTTCTGATTCGGCAGACGCCTGAACCTACCGAGGTACACAGCTGTCTGATTCGAGACTGTGATATCAGCGGTAATGCGGGCGAGCACGGTGCCGGTCAGGTAGAGATCGCGTCTGCAGCCCATGATATTTCTTTGGTGAATAACGTCATAACCGGTCACCGTGAGCGTGCGACTGCCGGGGTGCATACGGAAGAAGATGTCCACAATATTTATCTTGCCGGCAATATGTTTGCTCGTTGCCGCCCGGATTTGGCCGTAGCGACGAGCAGTCTCACGGATCAACCACCACAGATCACATGCGGGTATGGCGCAGCGCCCGATACGGCTGACCGCCATCTCGCATTCCATAGTAATGTTGATTGGTGATTGGTGATTGGCTGGACAATATTAATATAAAAGTTGTAGATTCTGACTTTCAATCATTCAATCAACATTCACCAATAGGGTTCACTATGTACTGTTATTCATATGGATCAAACATGGCCAGCCGATATCTTCGCCAATACTGCCCGAGCGCCAAGCCAGTGATGCGCGCGGATCTGCCTAATTTCCGGGTGGAGTTTCGCCGGTTTTCGACAGATATGCAGGGCGGAATCAGCAGCATTATGGAAGCACCGGGTGAGATGGTCCGAGGGGTGATCTATGAGGTTCCTGTTCAGGAAGTTAAAGCACTGGATATCCTCGAAGATCTGCCCAAAGGGTTATATCGGCGGGATACCTTTCTGGTCCTTGGTGAGGATGGCCAATGGCATCAGGCCGATCTCTATCGGGTGGTCAACCCCACCGGTCCCTATGACCCCGCGCCGCAGTACATTGATATGATGATCGAAGGCGCAAGAGAGCATGACCTTGATCCAACCTATATCGACCATCTGGAGAGCCTGCGGACTAACCTGACCTGACCTGTAAAGCCGCCTTACATTGCGGCTCCACCTACCTGACCACATCCACCATATACCAAGGCGGTTAACGACCCCCATGCACATTCTATTGACCAACGACGACAGTCATAGCTCACCGCTTTTGCGGTTTCTCATCGAATATCTACAGACGATCGGCGATTTGACCATCGTTGTGCCCAAAGAAGAGCAAAGCTGGACCGGAAAGTCTATGACCCGATTCCGGCCATTATATGTAGACGAAATCCGTCTCGGCGATACCCAGGCTTTTTGCGTGGACGGCACACCGGCCGATTGCGTCAATTTGGCGGTATATAATATCTTATCTAAAAAGCCGGATCTGGTGGTTTCAGGGATTAATATCGGGCGAAATACAGGGGTCGGGTTTGCTATCTCATCCGGTACCATCGGCGCCTGTCTGGAAGGAAATATCGCTGGTATCCCGGGCATAGCCTTCTCCCAGGATCTGGCTTCAGATGTCTATACCTACTGGAGTGCCCACCGCAGTTTTCATCCGGAAAATGTGAATCAACTCGCCCACCGGTCCGCTACTTTGCTGCCGAGGATCACGGACTATTTGCTTGATGGCCGGTGCGATGAACCGGTCACCTGGAGCGCCAATCTGCCCCAACAGCCTGCCGAAGATTGCCAGTTGATCCATGCCCACTTAGGCCATACGCTATACGATTCCTGTTATGAACCTGAGGGTGATCAATATCACCACAACCTGAAAACCTATCGCATGGACAAGCGGCCAGATGCCGATTCGGAGGTCATAAAAGCAGGTCATGTGAGTATGACGAAGATTGATATTCGGGAAATTGGTAGGATGTGATCGATTCGACAAGAGGTGATACGTGGTACTTGGCGGGTTATTCTTGATCGGAATAGGTCTGCGACCTGGGTATATTCACCGGAAGTCATGGCCTTTCTTAGTCTTTTCGTTTGTCCAAAAGCGCATCCATGAACGCGGCTTTGTCGTGTTTAATCAGACCAATCATATTTTGCGGGACCGGGGTGTCCGGATCGTGCTTCGCACCCCAACGAACCATTTCCAGTGGTATAAAGATATCGTGTGCATCGTTTTAGCAGGAAGGTAAATGGCTATATGGCTTTAATCTAATGCATGTAAAAATGTAAATTATTCAGAAAAGGAGTTCATCATACAAACCTCATTTGATATTCTTCGATGCTTTCGTGGCCACTTTGCAGAATTGCTGGTTGAGCTTTCGGAAGAACAATTGGTCGTGATTCCAGATGGACAATCGAATAACATACTCTGGAACATTGGGCACACGATTGTATCCCTCGATGCATTTGTTTATGGTCTCATGAAGCGCCCTTTGCCCTGCGGCGAAGCGATGGCTAGTCTCTACCTCAGGGGGACAAGCCCTGCCGACTGGACGGAAATTCCGGACCTACAGGTGGTCAAGGATACACTCATGTCCAATATCGATGCGGTCCAGACTGATTTTGAAAAGGGTGCACTGGCCGATTTCGGACCCTGTGATCTCGGGTTTGGTGTGACTTTCAACACCATTGAAGATATCCTTATGTTTGCACTATTTCACGAGGGCATGCACGTTCAACAGGTTAATACCCTCCATAAGATCGTAACGCCCTGATTTTTTCGGTCCCAATGGAAAAAATACACACAGACACAAAGCGGAGATTTTGCATGCAACCGCATAAAGTGGTTTCCAAATCAGCATGGCGACGTTTTTCATACTTACTCATGTTATGCGCGCGGTCTGGACATGTTAAACGGGGCCTAGCACTACATGGATCTGACACCTGAAGGACGAAATGAAGAGGGTTTGTCCTTCAGCATGGCCTGGCTTCGCCGTCATGATCAATATGATGATTAACAAGACCATTTAGGGGCTTTGTAGTTGCAGGCCGCGCTGTATTATTGGTGATTTATTGATTGGCGATTGGTGATTGAAAAAGGCGACAGAAAATTCACTGTTCACCATTCACAAATAAGTATCTTTTATGGCATATAATGAATTTCTGGTCGACCGCGTGAGATGGGCGTTCCAAAGCAAACACGTCCCCTGCCTTGAGAAAAAAATGATGGCCGGGCTCATCTTTATGGTCGATGATAAAATGTGTGTGGGCGTTGACATCTATAAAATATCCGGTGAAGATCGGCTCATGGCACATATCGGGGAAGTGGCTTATAAACAGGCTCTGACGGAAGAAGGGAGCCGAGAGATAGATTTTATTGGCACACCGATGAAAGGGTTTGTATACATCTCTCCGGATGGGTTTGATACGGAGGAGGACCTGGCCTTTTGGATTCAAAAATCGCTGGACTACAATAAAGAGGCCAAATCCAGTAAGAAGAGAAAATAGGCATAGTACACGAAAAAAAAGAATATGCCTGAATAATGTCATCCCGAGCGGCGGCGCCCACGTTTGTACGGTGTACCACAAACCGGGATCTACTATAAGCCGACTATGAAACAGATCTCTCCACTCACTCCGCTCGGTCAAGATGACAAATTTAATTTTTGTCGTGCACTATAGAAAATAGAATAGGTCTGCAAAATATCTTAACAATAAAAGGACCGGTTATAAAGGGCTCAACCATGCGCCATAACCGGTCAGTTTTTGATGTGGCTATCAGTGCGTACCCTTCTACGGTGTATCCATACTTCTGGATAGAAAATCATGGTGTATTGGCCTTGCAGCTTGCCAACACGCCATGATTTCGTCTATTAGATTGTCGCTGACGATTAATTCACGTTCTTTCTCTAAGGCAAAGTAAAATTGTTTGTTTCGAATGAGAGGTTCGACCGTAGCTGTGTTCTGCCATTCCGGTGGGCTTCTCTTAAGGGCTTCTCCCTGAAGGTCTCCGAACCTGTCCTTGAATGAAGACGCGTCAATGAGTGCCCTGAAGGCGTGTGTGTCATTTTTTATCGCTTGTCTGATGGAGGATAATTGTTGTCTCGAAGGACTGTAACAGCCGGGCATAATCCCAACCATTTCAGAAGAGAATCGAAGAGAAATCCAGGTGTACTTTTATCTCTCCTTCCTCCATTAAAGACAAAAGCGGTGTAATAAGGATTAAAACACCGCTCCCATGTCCTTCCACCCGGCATACCGCGTAATCCGGGGATGTAGCACACCCTCTCGGTTCCATGGGCAGTCCATCAACGCGACGGGCGTCGCCATCACTTCCGCCACATAGGTCGCCATTTCTAGTGAATCTTCGACAGCTAGGCAGAAATCCATAGCAGCTAAGGCGTCTTTCGAAATGGCAATGGCTTTATCTGCGCTGAAGCGGCCATATTTGTCCACAATAATAAAGTCATCGTGAGGCATGTGATGACGTCTCAGCCATTCGCAGGAGACGTCGTAAATGTCGGGGGGCCGACCGGTCACAACCGCCAGTTTATAACCCTGGTCCGCCCATTGTCGTAGCTTGTTTACGGCACCGGATTTAGGGTATAGATTCAGGATGACCTCATCAGCATGGCCCAAGTCGAACAGCCGCCGCACTTCATTCTGCGTAATACCACAAGCTTTGCCGAGGTCATGCGGAGCGCACTCAAATACCGGGGGCCGAGTATGGTGGAAATCATCTCTGATCCAGATTTGATATAACAGAGCGAAGCGCTTAACCACAGGGGTACAGGGTCTTAATTAATAAAAAACATGTGGTCCCTGTGGTTAAAAGGATGTTTAAGGCGGGTCACGGCCAGCTTGCCGTATAAAGGCATCCAGCAGGGTGTCCACATAATCCTGAATAGAGAACAATCGGCTTTCTGCCGTGCCGATTTGGCCTCGATGTATTTCTCCCACCTGATCCCACCAGGCACCCCAGGCCGGACGGTCCATCGGGGCGTAGGCCGCTTTTTCATCATGTGTAAGCCATTGATTGCAGTACATCGTCTCGACGACAATACGTGGACGACCAGTAATCCACGCCCAGCATCAGGAGTTTGCCTTTGGTATTGTAGGCTTGAAACATCGGAGAATGCGTCCCGTATGTTTTGCCCCAGGGGATGCGATCGCATGGAGAACGGAGCCCCTCTTGGCTTAGATGACCGGCTATATATCGTTTCACCTCTCCGCCCCATGCGGCCACCGAGTGAGAATAGTGATCGGAGCGCAGCGTGTCTGGCCGACTACGAAAATATTCCGTAAGCCATCCCACGGTGGACGGTGAGGTCTCGGGATCCCACGCGGCCGCCCGCTCATCAAAATCACCTTTCAGATTGAAGGATGGCATGAGGACCAAACCGTCGGATTCAACCGCCTGCTTCAACGCGATCACCACCGTTTCAGTACCGCCCTCGACCGGTTCCAGGCTCTTGAAGGACGAGTGAATAAAGAGGCGGTCACCGGGACAGACGCCGATGTTTTTAAGATCATGTAGCAAGGTTTCTTTGGTATGGGGCATAAAAATCTCATCGAGATGAAATTGCATAGTACACAACAAAAATTAAAAAGGCCCTTCATTGAAGCCTCTATTTCCGTCCACCGGACGAAAATGGTTCCCGAGCATAGCCGAGGGATCTAGCCATGAGCCGACTCGAACTAGGTCTCTCCGCTCACTACGTTCGGTCGAGATGACA
>Ga0114999_10000577_pt1 | contig 54297 bp, 46 predicted proteins | sample ArcticOcean_MG_C_3_FD_89820 | JGI IMG/M metagenome (GOLD analysis project Ga0114999, IMG submission 89820) | Marine microbial communities from western Arctic Ocean - ArcticOcean_MG_CB8_126 | ecosystem: Environmental > Aquatic > Marine > Oceanic | place: Arctic Ocean: Canada Basin | collected...
CATGGACGCGGCGCGCGGCACCAAGTCCGAGGCGTTAATAGCCGTGGCTCTCGTGACAGCCGCGCGTGTCGGCGAACTCATGGCATTAAGTTGGGATCAGGTGGACTTGGACGCAGCGCGGCTTCGCATCACCCGTTCCCTCCAATACTTGGACGGCGAGCCAACCCTCGTCGAACCGAAAACCCGTGCCGGTGTGCGTGAACTTGCCTTACCGCCGAACGCCGTTACGGCGTTGCGGGCGCACCGCGTGGCGCAAAACGAGACCGCACTCGGTCTTGGCAAGGCCTGGCGTAATCGTATGAACCTCGTGTTCACGTCACAGACGGGAGCACCGTTGAACCGTCACGCGGTCCTACGCCAATACCTCAGACCGTTACTCAAAGTAGCCGGTTTACCAGAGACGATGAATTTCCACCTGTTGAGGCACACGGGAGCGTCGCTCATGTTGGCGAGGCATGTACCTGTCCCGGTAGTGCAAGAGATGCTCGGCCACGCCAACCCGGCGATCACGATGTCGATCTATAGCCACGCCTTGCCTAACTCTCAGGGCCTTGTCGCGGAGACGATGAACGAAGTGTTTGGTGGGGACTAGGCGAACCAGATGGGTAATTTGACAGCAACTTTGACAGCAACCGCAGCGGAACAACCTGGGACAGCCCGGTACACTGACCTTCTCAATTGAACGGGTATCCGGACATCTGAGAACATTTGGGAACGGTTTGCACCAGTTTCGAATCCCGGCTCCCCGACCAGCTAATTGAGCGAGAGACTCAGGCCGATAAATTCGGTTCGGCATGACTCCGCCGGTCCCAGGTGAGCCTCCTCCCCGTCAAAATGCGCGAACGTCACTATCAGAACAACGAGAAGCATCCTCCGGCCTGCACTTGCTGGTCGTGTGATCTTGCGGCGCAACGCAAGCGAGGGCTTGATCCCGCTATACCCGCTGGACAGCAGGTTTCAGACTCGATTCTTCAGGATGCCCAGTCGATTCTTGATTCATCCCGCGGCAAGGCCATCTCCAGGGAGGCCAAGCGGGCTCAGTCGAAGCAGGCTCGTGATGCGGCGAAACGATCTCGTGGTGGGGGCGGTCGTAAGAAGAAGAAAGGCAAGAAGTAGTAGTCGGTAGACATCGTCATCCCGCGCATGCCCTCACACAGACTTGTTCTACATTCGTTCAGCGAGCTCAGGACAGGCTCTGCGACTTCTCCGGTTGGGAGAACGAAACGGCTCCCTGTCCCATCAGGAGAGGGCGAACAGTGCTCTTAATTCAAGGCTTAGCATCATGTTTCAACGACCTCATCCCCGGTCCTGAACCTCTCTTGCAGAGAACATCATCAAAGTCGCCGTCTCCTACGAATGATTCAATAAAAAGGAACCTGCGATGAGAAAAGAATTCACTGGAACCGAGAAAGCGACCGGCACCAGCGTCGGCATTGGAATAATTATTGGCTCTGTGATCGGGGTGTTGACCGACAACGTGGGGTTGTGGATCGCGCTCGGCGTTGCGATCGGCGCGGCAGTGGGCGCTGTCCGGGCTAAGAACGCTTAGCGCAACGCCTCGCGTAGCGCGTCGCACAGGTTGCCGCGCCGGCCTATGCGGACGCGCTTCAGCCCTAACCAGCTCGCCATCAGCTCCAGCTCTTTCGCCAGCTCCGGGGCGACATGTGCGGGGTCCTGGCCATCCTCTATAAACGCACCTCGTACCCGTAGCGTCCCCTTGTCCCGCTCCGCCTTAACGTCCAGCCGCGCCACGAGGTCCTCGCCCAGCAGGAACGGCAGCACGTAGTAGCCATACTGGCGCTTGCGTTCCGGAACGTAGATTTCGATGCGGTATAAGAAATCGAATAGTCGCTCCGTGCGGTCCCGCTCCCAGATGAGTGAATCGAACGGACTCAATATCGCCCGAGCGTTCACGGCGCCGTTCGCCGATGCGTCGGGATGCAGATATGCCGGCTGATCCCAGCCTTCGACCTCGACCTCACGTAACTCCCCGGCTTCAACAAGCTCAGCCAACCGAGGTCGCGCCTCGGGCATACGAATTCGGTAGTAGTCAGCGAGATCGGCTCCTGTACCGACTCCAAATGCACGGGCCGCTATTCGCAAAAACTCGCGATGGGCCTCCTTACGGCTGACCGGCTCGCAATCCAGAAACTCGGACGGTATGGCACGCTCAGGGAGGTCATACACACGCGAGAACCCGCGGCGTTCCACCGAGGTCAGGTCGCCTGTAGCGAAGTGATATTCGAGCGCCACCTTGCCGGGGGCCCTGTTCCACCATCCGGGAGACCCGCCGCCGCCAGTCCGCTTCCCGGGATCTTTAAGCTCACCGATCGTGAGCGGGCCGCGCTCGCGAATCTCCTCAATAATCAAATCAAGGTACTCGGGGTCGGCGCTGCGCAACGTCCGGGATCGTCGCTTGATCCCGTCGTCCATCCGATGTCTGAAGAGCGGATACTGCTCCACCGGGATCAACGATGCGACGTGCCCCCAGAACTCGAACAGATCGAAGCGCTCGTGGCAGCCATCATCCAACAGCTCTATCGGATACTTACCGAGGCGTGAGAAGAACGGCATGTAGTGGGCCCGCACGCACACGTTTACCGAGTCGAGCTGTATCAGCCCGAGCCGGTCGATAACTCCGCGAATATCGGAGTGTCCCGCTTCCGCCGGACGCGACTCAGCGAAGCCTTGAGCGGTGAGGGCGATACGTCTGGCTTCGATTTTCGAAATTGAGTCGGTCATTTAACCTCCGGGGGTAGACCGGCATTATGCTTTCGTCCGACCGGAATATCGACATCGACTGTCACAACCCCGCCTTTCTCGAAACAGGGTCACCGAATGAGAACACCTCTCCACCAGTTCTTCTCTCACGAAGAATTCCAGACCCGGCTAGACGGCGTGCGCTCCCGCATGGACGAGCGCGGGCTTGATGCGCTGTTACTCACGACGCCGGAGAACATCTACTACCTGACCGGCTATCAAACGCCCGGGTACTACTTCTTCATCGGGCTCATCGTGCCGCTCACGGGGGACCTGGTACTTGTGCCGCCTCCGCATGAAGAGTCGCTCGTTGCGTCCTACTCAGTGGTCGAGGACTACCGGCTCTTCCGCGACACAGAAGACCCCATCATCGGTATCGCTGGAGTTCTGGATGAACTGGGGCTTGCACTCGCCGACATCGGGGTCGAGCACGAATCCTGGTTCCTCAAGATTCGCGATTACATGCGGCTTCGGATGGTGCTTACCGAAGCCCGACTTCACGATGCATCCGGGATTGTGGAGACCGGTCGGATGGTCAAGTCAGAGCGCGAGATTGGTTATATGCGTGATGCGGCGAAGATCGCCTCGGCCGGTGTGAGAGCAGGGCTGGACGCGATCTCGGTGGGAGCCACGGAGCAAGACCTGGCCGCAGAGGTCGTGAGCGCCCAGATCCGCGCCGGTAGCGAGTACAGCGGGCTGCCGCCGTTCATCACGTCTGGAGAGCAGCACTCGATGCAGGTCCACTCCACGTGGTCGGATCGGGTGATCGAGAACGGTGACGTGGTGTTTTTCGAGGTGCCGGGGGTAGTCAACCGATACCATTCGGCTTTAACCCGGGCGGCATTTGTCGGCGAACCGCCTGAGTTGCTGCTCAAGGGCAGTGAGGTGAATCGAGACGCCCTCCAACTGGCAAAGGAGCGGATCAAGCCTGGCATGCTCGCTTCAGAGGCGTTTGAAGCTGCACGCCAGCGGATTGACGATGCGGATGTGCCGTACGAGCAAGGCCGTCGCATCGCCTATGGAATCGGAACGGCGTTCCCGCCCGGCTGGGACGAGGGCAACATTTTCAGCATCAACGCCAACGAACATCGACCGTTCCATCGCGGCATGACGTTTCACGTAATCACGACGATGCGACTGCCGGGCGTTGGGGCGATCGGGTGCAGCGACACGGTGCTGGTTACGGAAGATGGCTGCGAGACGCTAACGGACGGCGTTCCCAACGAGCTGTTTGTTGTGTGACGGGTGGCGTAAGAATTGCCTCGAACGATGAGAATGCAAATGACATCGTAAGGGCGGATTGGTATCCGCCCTAAAGCCTCGTGACGCCATATTGGCTGCCTCAAGCTTCAGACCTGCTCAGGATTGACAAAAATGCCAAAGCGAACAGTCCGGATCCAGCCACAGGAAAGGTACGAGGGCGTATTGCCATACGCTCCTACGAGTTGCTAATAGACGCCGCTCCCAAATAGCCGACCGGCAGGTCCAAGTCCTAGTCGGAGGAGGGGAGTTTTTTCGCGCTCTGTAGCTCCATGACGTTGCCGTCACAGACGAGATCGCCTTTGCCAGCTTTGACGCACAGCAAGCTCACGCCGCCGTCGGCGCCCTGGTAGCGCTTGCCGAGCTGGATGTCAGGACCGTCAGCTTCTGAAGACGAATGATCCGCTTTTACTTCGAGGGGTATGCCGTTACAGGTCAGTTCTGCATCGCCGCCCTTGGTGACGACGAACTCAGCGCCTCCAGATGTGGAAATAAGGCGCTGTCCGGTTGAGAGATTAATCTTCGTTTCTCCCGTTGTTTTTGAAGTTTCTAGAGCGGCCGGGCGACGCGCGCTCAGCCTGAAGGACAAATTTGACCGCCCGAGTATAGCCAAACATATGGCCAGAGACGCAAGATAACGAGCCTGTCCGAATTCTTCACTCTTGCGCGCTCCGTACTTTCATGGGAACACTTTTCATCATAGGAACCCCGATCGGCAACCTTGGCGATCTATCGCCGCGTGCCGCCGATTTGTTGCGAACCGTAGACCTGCTGGTCGCGGAGGACACGCGTGTCACCCGCAAGTTGCTGAATCACCTGGAAGCCACGACTCCATGTATCAGCTACCACGAGCACTCAAACCCGGCGCAACTGGAGCGCGTGCTTGATGCACTTGAATCCGGGGATGTAGCGCAGGTCACAGACGCCGGATCGCCCACAGTTAGCGACCCCGGGGCGTCCCTGGTAGAGGCAGCCGTCTCAAGGGGGCACGACGTTGTCGCAGTACCCGGTCCTTCTGCAATTACCACAGCTCTCTCGATCTCCGGGATGCCCGGGGACAGATTCACCTTCTTCGGATTCCTGCCCCGGAAAAGCTCCGAGCGTCGCTCGGTTTTATCCGGGGCAGCCAACGAGACCGGCACTCTGGTGGCATTTGAGACGCCGCAGCGGGTATTGGCAGCGCTGGAAGATATTGACTCGGAACTCGGCGAGCGACGAATCGCTGTGTGCCGGGAAATGACCAAGCTTCACGAAGAGGTTTTCAGGGGCACGGCGTCCGAGGCGATCCAGTATTTTTCAGGCGGACGCATCCGCGGAGAGTTCGTACTCGTGATCGAGGGAGCGCCTGAGCAGACGACGGAGGTATCGGACGAGGTGATCACCGAATCGATCGCGCATCTCGGCCAGGATGGCCTGTCAGGACGTTCTCTGGTCGAAGCCGTCATCGATGCAACAGGCGCACCACGTCGGCGGGTCTACCGTCTCGTGACAGGTTCGCAGGCAGATAAGGCTAACGGCTCGTAAACGCTGGATATACTTGAACGTCGCGCCCACGAAAAAGAGTGCGTGGGCGGAATCGCTCCTTGTTTTAAGCGAACGTCGGAATGGAGACATCGTGACCGAACGGGTCCTCGTGGCCGTGGCGTGGCCTTACGTCAACGGACTACCTCATCTCGGACATATCGCGGGCAATACGTTGCCGGCGGATATTTTTGCGCGCTTTAACCGGCTAATAGGCAACGACGTCCTGATGGTGTCCGGAAGCGACATGCACGGCACTCCTACGATGCTGGCCGCCCGTCAACAAGGTATATCGACCCTGGAATTGGTGCAGCGGTATCACAACGCATTCTCCGAGACGAACATTCAGATGGGCTTCTCGTTCGACCTGTACACGCACACGGACACGGACAACCACCACGCCGTATCGCAGGCGATGTTCACGAGACTGCTGGAGAACGGTTATCTGGTGGAGGGCGTGCAGAGCATGCCCTTTTGCCTGGAAGAACAGCGTTTCCTTTCCGACCGTTTCGTAGAGGGTGTCTGTCCGCATTGCGGTTTTGATGGCGCACGGGGCGACCAGTGCGATAACTGCGGTAACACCGTTGACCCGGCGGAGTTAGGAAACATCCGCTGCAAAGAAGACGGCTCAACTCCGGAGTTCCGAGACACGACCCACTTCTTTCTTCGGCTCAGCGCGTTCCAGGACAGGCTTAACGAGTGGATATCCGGTAAGGACGACTGGCGCCCTAACGTCCGCAACTTCAGCATGGGCATTCTGAAACAGGGCCTCAAGGATCGGGCGATCACCCGTGACATCGACTGGGGCATAAAAATTCCGGTCGATGGATTTGACGACAAACGAATTTACGTATGGTTTGAAGCCGTTATCGGCTACCTGTCGGCCTCGATCGAATGGGCGCAAAATTCTGGCAACCCTGATGCTTGGAAGGCGTGGTGGGAGGAAGAGGACGCTCGAGCGATCTACTTCCAGGGCAAGGACAATATCCCGTTCCACACCATCATCTGGCCGGCGATGTTGATGGGCCACGGCGGCCTCAATCTGCCGGAAGATGTCGCAGCTAACGAGTTCCTGACGCTTGAGGGTCGTCCGCTTTCGACCAGCAGCGGATGGGCCGTATGGCTTCCGGATTTCCTGGAACGCTACGACCCCGACCCGCTTCGCTACTACCTGACATCGATCATGCCCGAGACGTCCGACTCTGATTTCACGTGGAACGGGTTCCTGCTCGCTAATAACAACGAGCTTGTGGCGACTTTCGGGAACCTGATCCATCGTGTGCTCACGTTAACCACACGGAACTTCGATAACGCCGTTCCCGAGCCGGGCGATCTAGGCCCAGACGAGAACGCAGCGCTTGAAGCCTGTGACACGGCCCTGACGGATGTCGCCAAACACTTGGCGGCACGAAATTTCAGGGAGGGCTTGCGGTCCGTAATGGTGCTCGCCCAGCACGGCAACCGTTATGTCGATGGCCGTGCGCCCTGGAAACAAGTCAAAGAAGACCGGGAGGCCGCCGCGACAACACTGTGGACCGCCCTCAACATCATCGAAACGCTGCGGACTGTCGCTTACCCATACCTACCGTTCTCAACACAGACCCTTCACGAACTGCTGGGTCATGATGGCGATATGTTGTCTTCAGGGTGGCAACGGCACGCACCAATCACAGGCACAGCTCTACCAACCCCAACACCAATATTTAAGAAACTGGATGAATCAATAGTGGAAGAAGAAGCGGAACGTCTCGCTGCCGCCGGCGCACGATGACCGAATCAAACGTGCAGCAGATGACCTCCACCAGCCCGTACGACGCGATCTACGATCCCGTACGGCCGGAACTCCAGTCCGTGATCGTGAACATTGCGTCGCTCGCGGAGGAGCAGGGCTCCCACCAAGGCGCCATGGCGGAGCGACTTGAGCATGTGCTCAGCGCTCCCGGAAAGCGGTTGCGCCCCGCCATCACCCTGCTCGCTTCCCGCCTCTGGCGGAATCCGTCAGAACTGGATGTGATGATGGGGACGGCGGTCGAACTTCTTCACATCGCAACCCTCATCCACGACGACACGGTCGATGCCGCAGACACGCGGCGCGGTCGTGAGACGGCGAGCAATCTGTGGGGCAGAAACGTGGCCGTGTTGCTCGGCGATTACGTATTTGCCGCTGCCGCGCGATTCGTTTGCGATACGAACAGCGTAAGGCTGGTCCGTCGTTTCTCTGAGACGATCATGGAGCTGGCGCGGGGGGAGCTAAACGAACTTCTCGACGGCCAGGACTCACACGTGACGCGAGAGTCCTACTACCAGCGTATCTACGACAAAACCGCGTCGCTCTTCACGACGGCTTCGGAAAGCGGGGCCGTTCTTGGCAGCGCACACGAGTCGGAGATACTGCTGCTCCGGAACTACGGCTACAAGCTGGGCATGGCATATCAGGTGCTGGACGACGTACTCGACTATGACTCCACTTCGGAGGAACTCGGGAAGCCGGTAGGAAACGATCTCAAAGAGGGCGTCCTGACGTTGCCCGCGATCATGCTGATCGAGGCGGAACCGGAATCGAATCCCGTATTCGACTGGTTCAAATCGGCGGTTGACGCACGTGACGACGGTCCGGCCGAGATCGATGCCGATGCTCTGGATGCCGCAATCAAGGCGGTCCGGGAATCCGGCTATATCGAAGAGAGCCGCAAGGTCGCGTTGGGCTGGATTGACGAGGCGCAGGAGTCGCTTAGCGGGCTCCCGAATACAGAAGAACGCGTTGCACTAGAAACTCTCGCCGATTTAACCGGTGGTCGAACGTCTTAAAGACCCGGTAGCGAGCCGAAAACAGGCTCGCCACCGATCAGCGTCGCCAGAACACGTATCGAGCTGATTTCAGTCGATTCCACTTTACGCGGATCGCGTTCGAGCACCACGAAATCAGCCCACTTGCCGGGTTCTATCGATCCTGCCTCGGCCTCCTGCAGATCGACCCATGCGGCACCCGGGCCGTACAGGCGCAGGGCTTCTTTGATCGAAATCGCCTGCTCGGCTCCGACCGGCTCTCCGCTCAAAGATCTTCTGGTTACGGCCGCCTGGATGCCCGTTAGCGGAGCGGTTGGCCCTGTCGGTGCGTCTGACGATCCGGCTACGGTGATCCCGGCGTTGAGCAAGCTTCCGGCGGAGTACAGATGCGCGGGGTCGGTGCCGCCTTCGCTTGATATCAGGGCGCTCAGATAGCGATCGCCGCGGTCGTGAATAAATCCGGGCTGTATCACCACGGACAGCCCTGCCGACGCAATCATGTTTGCGATCTCCGGCGGGCAGTCTGACGCGTGCTCGATGCGATGTCGTCGCCCTGCGATTTGCGAACGGTTTCCTACAGCGGCAAACGCCTCCGCAGCCATCACCACCGCCTCAATCTCCACCGCGTGGACCGCAACCTGCTGATCGGCTCGATGCGCGACCGAGATCATTTCCACGAGCGCCTCGAAATCCGGGTGCATCTCTCCGCCCGAGAACGTGATCGCAATTTTCGTTGCGCCCGCCCTCACTCCGGGAACACTCTCCGGGCTTGGATACACCCCCTCGGGAGACAGCATCACGGTCGGGCGCGGCAAGAACCCGGCTTCCGTAACCATGGCCGAGTACAGGTGCATACGATCAACCGTGTTGTCTCGACCGGCATCGGTAACAGAGGTCACGCCTGCAGCGACAAACGCGTTGGAAGCGGCCTCGGCGTAGTCATTCAGCACGCCGCTGGACGGTCGTGGCATCCGTTCACCCAGCCAACCACCCATCTCAAACAACACGCCCGTCGGATCGCCGGTGTCCGGGTCACGTTCGATCGTTCCGCCCGGCGGCGGAGTGCTGTCCCTGTGAATTCCGACAGCGTCGAGAGCGACCGAACTGAGCACATCGCCGTGCCCGCTTCCGTGCGAGAGCCGGACCATTCTTCCCGGCGCTGCTTTATCCAGATCCGCTGCTTCGGGATGACGCCGCTCGGCGAGTAACAACTCGTCATACCCGCGCGCCCTGATCCAGCCGCCGCCAGAGGATTCCGGGGACTCAGCGGCTGCCTCGCCTATCCGTTCAACTACCTGAGAGATGCTCTTGACCGCCGTCGGCGAGCAGTCAACGGCCTGCAACGATGCGCCCAACGCCAGGGGATGAGCGTGGGGATCGATAAATCCGGGAAGAACCGTGGCACCGTCCAGATCGACCATGCGATAGCCACGCCCAACATCCTCGTGCCCCGAGAGCACGCGTTTGATGCGCCCGTCTTCGATCAATACGCCGGTAACCACCGCGTCACGCCCATCAAGCGTGAGGACATTGCCGTTGAAGAGGATCGTGTTGCGTGAAATGTGTTTGTTCATCGTTGAGGCTGGATCATGTTCTGAGCCACGGATCAAGCGACGCCCGTAATCCCGCCTGAAATCCATGCAGGGGGCGTTGCTAGAATACCGGCCTCACATGACATCTTCCCGACTAACCGCCAACAATCTGTCCGCGCTCAGAGGCGCCGCCCGCCGCGACGCGCTCGCAGGCGAGGCGATGACCCGGCTTGACCCGATGTACGGGCCTATCGTCTGGGCGCCGAGATTTAAGGCACTTGAAGAGTTAATCTTCACGGTCCTCACGCAGCACACATCGGACAGCAATGCCGAGGTCGCCTACAAGTCTTTGCGGAGAGTATTCCCGACCTGGATGGATGTGATCGAGGCCGGCCCGGCGGAAATCGCTGAGGCAATCAAGCACGGCGGTCTGGCCAATCAGAAAGCGCCCCGAATTAGAGACATTTTACGCATCATCCTTGAGCGAACCGGTCGGCTTGAGCTCGAATTCCTGGCGTCTATGCCGCTGGAGGAGGCCCGGTCATGGCTGATTTCTTTGCCGGGAGTCGGAAAGAAGACGACGGGAATCGTTCTGAATTTTGCCCTCGGGATGCCGGCGATGCCGGTGGACACCCACATTTATCGTGTGGCCCGAAGACTCGGATTAATAGGGCTGAAGACGAACGTCGATGCGGCGCATGACATCATGGAAATCCAGATCCCGCCTGATGAAATTTTCCGCTATCACACCCTCCTGATCAAACACGGAAGGCAGGTCTGCAAGGCGCAGCGCCCGTTGTGCGGGGAATGCCCGATGGCCGATCTGTGCGCGGCGAAACCGGTTTTTGACAGGGCATTTGAGGCCGCGAAATATCGAAGACCGGTTCGCGCCGGTCGGACACTTTAGTTAGGCTCGATCATCGGGCTATCGCCCGGCCTGAGCCACATACGGTGGAAACACTGGCCGATTCATCAAGATTCGCACTCGGAATCGGCCGATCCGCTTGATATGATTGACGGCGGCCTCTGGCCAAACGACCGCGTCTCGCGCCCCGTTGGTGCAGCGGCCTAGCACGCCAGCCTTTCAAGCTGGAGATCACGGGTTCGAATCCCGTACGGGGTACCAGAATCGCCCGTCCGTCTTAAGACGGACGCCGGGCCGGCGGCTATCCGTGGCCGCAGCCCGAGAACCCTGGCCGGCTACCCAACATCGCCCACCAGATGGGCGTCGCGTGCCAGTCTCGGCTCCATCGCACGCTAGATGATCGCCGCCTTCTGCAGCCGTGCCTGATTCTCCTCTTCGGCGTCCCGTTCCCGGCGATATGCCTTGATCACCATCACCACATCTGACCGACGAGCCATTTCCGATTTGTGCTCGGCACTGTTGGGATCATCTTCCTCGTCTGCTTCTTTTCACCTGATCTTTGCCGTTCGTCCAGCCTGTCGTGTCGCCGCTGCGGCGAAAATCACCTGGTTGGTTTCAGGCTGTCTTGTAGATTTCGTTTTGTCCCTAGCAGCAGCCTTCACTCATTCCGCAGCCATGAGCTGGCGCTGGATTTCTGGATCCACATTCCCGGCGTCGGCGTGATCGGCGGCGGTTTCTTCAGCCTTGTCGCGCCGACTTTCCGCAAGTTGACTGAGTTTCCACGAGAAGGAGGCCGCTCACACCGGTTAGGCGGTCATACAAAACCAATTTTGAGAGGTTCCACATATTTCTTTCCTCGTCGTCCCGGCGCCAGCCCGGATACCAACCATTTGGCCGAGATCAAGCGAGCGCTCGACCCCACTCAACGCGATGCACCCACAGCACGCGCTGGTTAGCCCCAATTTCGCCCCATCTGATTTTGCACAAGAATAAATTGCAACGGTGTTGTCCGGATACCGCGTGCTGATCCTGTCAACATATTTCCTTCGAGATATCCATGACGCAAAAACGGGCCAATATCAGCAATTCTGAGTGGAACGAACACCTCGATCGGAAAACCATTGAGATACGGGCGGCGCAACGCGCCCAGCACACTCATCGGGAGAGGCGGGCACGTAAATTCGCGGAGCGAAAGGCTCGTGAAGATGCGCAGATCGACAAGAGTAAAGAATTCGCCTACACCAGGCGGCAACGGGCCGCAGAACTAGAAAAAGAGCGCATCGACCGGAACCGTCGAGGTATCAACCCCGATATCGAACGAATGGCGCTGGCAAAGTTCCGTCGTGATGAGGCGGGACGAGCGCGCGACGCGTCCCTCTCTACGATAGAGACGAACCCGCCTGATGCGGTCATCACTGGCGCGTACCTGGCGGCCGAGACACGTCGAGAGCATGCAGCCGAAGTCGCCTCCGCCAACAGCACAACAAGCGCCGAATACCGCGCCGCCATCGAGGTCAGGGTGGATGCGGTTACCCGCCTGCGGGAATATCGGGCCGAACGCGCTATGGAGACTTCTAAAATCGAACTTGAATGACGAACCGCCGTCGCACTTATGGCCCACCAGGCCCGCGCAACCCGCCTGCTACGCGAAATGGGAGAGGACAGCACACCCGTGCTGGCGGCGGAGTCGAGTCGTCCGAAGTTACGCGCCCTGGCGGCCCTCATGTCCGAAATCGCCAAATCCTCCGACACCGAGAACACCGACGATTCAGCAAAGCCCCAGCCCGTCAAACGCTCGCCCGAAAAGAGTGAAGAATTGATCGATGAGTTGCGCTGCAATATGGCAAAGTCGCGTGAAGAAGCCGACGACGTGAAGTCGGACACAGGTAAGCAGCCGATTCCGCAAGATGCTGGGCGGAATTCGCCGCGCCGCATAGACCGAGGGGATTCGCTACCATTCAGGCGTGATCCTCTTTAAGCCTGAACACGTTGAGCTTGTGCTGTCGGGGCGGAAGACACAGACGCGCAGACGCTGGAAGCGCCGACGCATGCTTCCCGGTTCGACCCACCAGGCACGTACGCGTTTGTTCGGCGAACCGTTCGCTTTGCTGCACGTTCTCCGAGTCTGGCAAGAGCCCATCGGTGAAGTTTCCGACGAAGATGCTCACGCAGAGGGATACTCGAAACGAGACGATTTTCTCGCCGCTTTTACGCGCATCAACGGCGATGTCCCGCTCGATGAGGTGGTGTGGTCCGTTGAGTTCTCTGCCTCTCCGGTAGACGAGTAATCTCTCCAGCGGCGCGACAATCTCCGGGCGATGTGGCGATCTGCCCACATCTGGCGACATTCTGAGCAACGAAAAGGGCTGCATCTTGATCGTCGTACGCCGCACTTATGTCCCCAACCCCGGCGCCGGGGGCAAGTTACTCGCTCTCGTCAAACAGGCTTCAGACGAGATGGCGAATGCCGGATTCGGCAAGCCGCGCATCCTGCGTACAGCGTTTGGAGACCACGGCACGTTAATCACGGAGCAGCCATGGGATTCTCTGGCCGATTACGATGCCTCCCGAGATCGTGTTCGCGCCACCTCGGCGATCACAAAGGTGTTTGACCAGATCTACCCGCTCCTCGCAGCGACCCACAACACCGAGGTCTTAATAGAGGTCGAGTAGATGACCCCGGTACGTCCTCACGATGCCAAGTTCCCAGGTGATTCAGGTGGTTCAGGCAGCGCGTACGCCCACAACGAGGCCTTCTGGGACGAGGTAACGCCGGTTCACGCCGCGTCCGATTACTATAGGTTGGCCGAATTCAAACGTGGTGACGACGTGCTACACGATTTCATTGTGGAGGAGGTCGGAGACGTGTCCGGGTTGTCGATGCTCCACCTGCAGTGCCATTTCGGGCTGGACAGTTTGAACTGGGCACGTATGGGCGCGGTAGTGACCGGCGTGGACATATCTGGCGCTTCGGTCCAGCGCGCTCAAGATCTATCCTCGGAGCTAGACATCCCGGCGACATTTTTACAGGCCAACGTGCTTGAGATGGGGGATCGCTTCGACGGCCAGTTCGACCGCGTCTTCACGTCGATCGGCGCTCTTTGCTGGATCGGTGATCTTGCGACGTGGGGCCAGGCCATCGCCCAGGCGTTAAAGCCCGGCGGCGTGTTCTACATCGCCGAGTTCCATCCGATAATGGACACTTTGCAACAGTCGATGCCGATCACCAACAGCAGCGCCGCCTATCCTCAATATCCGTACTTCGGGGACGGCGTGCCGCTGAGGTTCGATCCCGAAGGCGACGATAGCGACTACGCCGAGGCGTCTTTCACCAGCGAGGAGACCACGTTCGAGTGGTTCCACCCTATTTCCGAGGTGATCGAGTCACTGATCAGCGCCGGTCTGACAATCGATACGTTTCGCGAGTATCCATTCGTCACGTACAAGGCCCGGCAGGGCATGATCCAGGGCGACGACGGCCTCTGGCGGCTTCCTCCCGAGGTGATTCCCCTCCCGCTCATGTTCACCGTAAGCGCATCCAGGCCAGCACCCGGTTAAATCGCGTGACACGGGCGGTGGGCGCTGCGAACATCTGTGTATCTGCAATCAACAATCCATGCACCAGGACCGGGAGACTAAGTAATGGCCGATCCCCTCGTGGCCGTAATCATGGGCAGCACGTCAGACCTTGAGACGATGCAGAACGCCGTCGACGTGCTCGAACAGTTCGATATACCGAACGAGATCGCCATCGTGTCGGCCCATCGGACGCCCGACCGAATGTTCCGTTTTGCGGAAGAGGCATCCGGAAGAGGCATCGAGGTGATAATCGCAGGAGCGGGCGGCGCAGCGCATCTGCCGGGCATGGTCGCTGCGAAGACCGTCGTCCCTGTGATCGGTGTTCCAGTCGAGAGTCGTGCGCTGAAGGGCATGGACTCCCTTCTCAGCATCGTCCAGATGCCGCGTGGCGTGCCCGTCGCGACTGTGGCCATCGGAACAGCGGGCGCCACGAACGCCGGGCTGCTTGCGGCACAGATCCTTGCGAACAGTCGGCCCGATCTACGATCAAGGTTGGAGGCCCATCGAGCACAGACGGCTCGTGACGTTGAGGCGCAGTCGGCCGAACTGGAGCAAAAGTGACCGGCGCTGGGCCGTTTTTACCGGGGAGTACGCTCGGCGTAGTCGGCGGAGGCCAGCTCGGGCGGATGTTCGCCCTCGACGCACGACGTATGGGCTACAAAGTGGTGGTTCTGGACCCTGACCCGGAGTCACCCACCGGACAGATCGCAGACGATCGCATAGTTGCGCCGTACACCGACGCCGATGCGATGAGGCAGCTGGTGCAACGCTGCGATGTGGTCACCTACGAATTTGAGAACGTGAACGCGGACGCCGTCGCTAACGCAGAAGGCTCCGGGCACGTGCGTCCAGGTAGCCACGTCCTTCGGATTGCGCAGCATCGGCTGATCGAAAAAGGCGCTCTTGTAAAGAACGGCTTCCCCGTTGCCGAGTACGCCGAGGTCGACACGATGGCGGACATGGTGAAGGCGGTGGAGCGTATCGGCACGCCGGCGGTGCTCAAGACCGCAACGTCCGGCTACGACGGCAAGGGCCAGATCGTGCTGCGGTCCGCCGTGGACATGCGGGAGGCGCACTCGGAACTCAGGCGGCATAGTGAGGCGCTGATTCTTGAGGCGTTCGTGCCGTTCGAGCTGGAGATTTCGGTCATCGCAGCGCGCGGCCCGGACGGCGATGTGGTGTGCTTTCCGCCGTCCGAGAATCAGCACGTGAACGGGATCCTGGATGTGAGCATCGTCCCGGCACGTATTCCGGATCAGGTCCGGGACGCAGCTATCAAGCTGGCGTCTGGGATTGCGGAAGCGCTGGACGTGGTGGGCCTGGTGGCGGTGGAGATGTTCGTGACGACGGACGGACAGCTTCTCGTGAACGAGATCGCGCCCCGACCTCACAACTCAGGCCACTACACGCAGGATGCATGCGCCACGTCGCAGTACGAGCAGCTTGTTCGTGCCATCTGTGGCTTGCCACTTGGTTCCACGGAGCTACTTAGCCCGGTGGTGATGGTGAACTTGCTTGGAGATATCTGGGCGGACGCAGGCGGGACGCCAGACTGGGACGCTGCGCTCGGGGTGCACGGCGCTGTGCTTCACCTGTACGGCAAGTCAGAGGCGCGGATCGGCCGGAAGATGGCGCACATCAACGTCACCGCACCGGATGTGGAGACGGCGTTGGCCCGTGCGCTGGACGCTCGTGAACGGGCTGCTGGGCGCGGGTAGTCGCGTTATGGGCGGAGCAAGCTCCGCCACCCCCTCACCCCGGCCCTCTCCCGCGTAGGGGCGGGGGGAATTACGAGGATCCTCGGCCTGGTGTTACGCGTGTAGGGGCCGTCACCCCTGACCTAAACCGTGCCCTAAGGCTCTCGAAGGGTCAGAATACGCGATCACGCCTGTATCGGCACGAAAGGCGGATCCTGAATCGAGTTCAGGATGACAGTGGCCACAGGACCATGCTGATCGCCCACAACACGGCCCCCTACACACCCGTGTATTCGTGCTTCCAGAGCTCGTCTGCGAAGGTGAACAGCGCAGGTAGGCCGCCCGTGTGCAGGATGACTACTGTGTCGTCTTTGGTGAAGTTGCCTTGCTTTACCTGATCGATAAGCGCAGCCATTACCGTTCCCGTGTAGTTCGGGTCGGTCAGGATTGCCTCGGCCTTGGCCATCAGGTGAATGCCGTCCAGGGCTTCCTGGGTGGGTAGCCCGTAGCCCTCGCCGATGTACTGGTCGAGGATATTCATGTCGCCGGGTTCAAACCCGACGGCCAGCTTTGCCACACGAGCTGCGCCGGGGATGACCTCGTACAGGTACGAATCTATCGGCATGTCGTAGTTGACCATCACGCCGGTGATGTCCCAGTCCAACCCCAGGTTCTTGGCTGCAAGCGTCAGCCCGCCGGTGGAGCGGCCGCCGACGCCGATGATTTTGACGGTGTGGATGCCCAGTTCTTCAAGTTGTCCAAGCAGTTCCAGCGCGCCGTTCAGATATCCAAGCGTGCCGACGATGGTCGGGAACTCGTGATCGACCCGCACATACGGCTTGTAGCCCTCGGCCTCCAGCTTTCGGCCCAGCTCACGTGCGTACTCTTCGGCCTTGGACAGTTCCGACTGCTCTTCGTCCAAGAGGTGAAGGTCGGCCCCGAGGATCTTGTCTATGAGCAGGTTGCCCTGTATCTCTCGCCCGGCAGCGTATCGCAGGACGCAGGAGTACTTGATGCCGAACTTGTTGGACGCCGCCGCCGTCATCCGGGCGTTGTTCGAGTGGTAGTCCATCATGTTGACGTAGGCGTCGTAGCTCTGTTCAACCAGATGCGCCAGCTCAAACTCGTAATGACGAGCTTTATTCCCGCCCATCGCCAGTCCGGTGGCATCGTCACGCTTGATCAGGATGCGCGGACCGCCTAGCTCGGCGCTCAGCCGATGCAGCTCTTCGAGCGGAGTTGGCAGGTGGGCGATCTTGACCCGCGGGATGGCGGCGAGGTTCGCGCGAAATGTCGCTCGGTCCATCGGAGGGTTGGCATTTTTGAAGCTAGGCATGGCGGATTGACGATCCCCTGTCTCTTGAAGAACTGTTTGGGTGCGTTTTCATCGCACGCCGGAGATTAGCACGGGACGGTCATCATACTTGTCATCCTGAACTTGATTCAGGATCGGTTTTTACGGTCGCAACCCCGTTTGGTAGGTGACATCGTTCGTTGATTTTTGCGTGGGCGCCGAGATCTGCCGGGAGAGAAAGCAGAAGCGGATCCTGAATCAAGTTCAGGATGACAGGGGCTGAGTTCGAGATGACATCGGACCGCGCATGGGCACGAAAACCGGGTCATGCTCGATGAAATCCGCTCGCCCGCAACGGGAGTAGACTGCCGATAGCGCAGGAACGGTAGGGAGGAACCGACCGGCGGATGGCAGACGAGTCTCAAGAATCAAACGCGGGAGCGTACCGAAATCAACCGGTCCGCTTCGCTATGTTCGAGTCTCTGCGATTCCGTGACTTCCGCCTGATCTGGCTCGGCCAAACGAGCCATGCGCTGGCTTTGTGGGCGCAGATGATCGCCCTCCCGCTGCTGGTCCTTGAGATGACCGACAACAGCGCCGTCCAACTTGGCGGCGTCATGGCCGCCCGCACACTGCCCACGCTTGTATTGGGCGTCTGGGCCGGCGTGATCGTGGACTGGTTTGATCGTCGCTCGATCCTGATCGCCACCAAATGGGGTTCATTCCTTCTGGCGGTGCTGTTCGCCGTATTGCTGATCGGCGGCTGGATGGAGTTGTGGATGGTTTACGCATGGGTCGTCGCCAGGGGCTCCACACAGGCCTTCGATCAGCCGGCCCGATTCTCGATGGTACCTACCATCCTGCCGCGCCATCTGATCACTAACGGCATGGCCCTGCTTAGTTCCACCCAGAACGTCATGCGCATCGTGGGCGCGGCGGGCGCCGGGTTGATCGCCGAGTTCGTCGGACTTACCGGGACCTTCATACTTATCGCCGTCATCTACTCCTCCGGCGTCGTGGCGATACACATGCTCCACGTTGCGGACCACGCACGTCCCTCCAAATCAGGACTTCGGGCGATGACGGCCGGGCTCGCCGAGGGTGCAAGGTTTGCCATCAAGAAACCGGAGATCCGCGGCGTCCTGCTGATCTCGCTCGTCTACTTCGCGTTCGGCATGTCGTACATGCAGGTGTTCGCGCCGCTGTTCGCCGTCGAAGTACTGGACATCGGGCGTGGCGGCCTCGGGATGATGCTGTCGATCACCGGAATGGGCGCATTGGCGGCGGCACTCTTCGTCGCCAACAAACAGCCGACAAGGCTCGGGTTGATCCTCCCGCTTGATGTCGCCGGATTCGGGGTCGCCCTGATCCTGTTCACGGCCTCGACCTACCTGCCCGGCACATGGGGTCTCGCCATCCCGATGGTGTTCATGCTGGTGATCGGCGCTCTCCAGACAACCTTTATGTCTCTCAGCCGATCCCTGATGGTGCAGGTGGCGCCGGACGAGATGCGGGGTCGAATTCTGTCCTTTGTATCGCTGGACCGATCGATGATGGCGTTTGGAGGTGCAGCGGGCGGATTCCTGGCGGGGGCGTACGGCGTGCAGATCACCCAGATCGGATTTGGCGTTATTTGTATCGTGGGCGGGCTGATGGTGCTGGTGATGACGCCGGGATTCCGTGCGTTCAATGGCCAGGAGGCAGCACAGCGAGGTTCGCGTCGCGCTGACGAGCCTGCGAATCCCGCATCGGCAGAATCACGACCGATTTCGAGACCGGCCCCCAAAACGTCCCCGGGACCGACGGGGGATAGCGACTCTTGAGCCAGTCTGAATATGTCGTAGATATACGCCCACAGTCTGAATCGACGCCCGCCGACGATGGCTGGGTAGATACCGGACTGACTCCACGTCAGGTGAAATTCACGCTGGCCGGCGTCACGCTCGCCATGTTCCTGGCCGCCCTCGACCAGACAATCGTCGGAACGGCACTCCCACGGATCGTGTCCGATCTCGGGGGGGGGGGGTGAGCGGTTCACCTGGGTGACCACTTCATACATAGTCGCCTCCACGACCGTGGTGCCGTTGGCCGGAGCGGTGGCCGATATATACGGCCGGAAGTGGTTGTACATCGGCGGGCTCATCGTGTTCCTGATCGGATCGGTGCTCGCCGGTTCCGCAGATTCCATGAACTCGCTCATCACCTACCGGGCCGTCCAGGGACTGGGCGCAGGCGTCATGATGGCGATGGCATTTGTAACGATCGGGGATCTGTTCCCTCCGGCTGAACGGGCCAAATACCAAGGCCTTATAGCCGGGGTGTTTGGAATCTCTTCCGTAATCGGCCCAACCCTCGGAGGTTTCCTGACCGATAGCTTGAGCTGGAACTGGATATTCTTCGTCAACCTGCCGCTCGGAATCCCGGTCGTTTTCCTGTTCATCAAGCTGTTTCCGAACCGGAAACCGTCAAGAGCACGAACATTGGACATCCCGGGCGCAATACTGCTCGTGCTCACCGTCGTGCCGGGGCTGATCGGCCTTTCGATTGGCGGCGCACAGTACGCGTGGGGCTCGCCACAGGTGATCGGTGCTTTGGCGCTCAGCCTCGTGGCCGGTATTGCGTTCGTCGTGACCGAGTTACGTGTGAGCGATCCGCTGATTCCGTTTGTGATCTTCAAAAACCGGATCGTTTCGATCTCCCTGGTCATCATCTTCCTGACCGGTTTTGCGATGTTTGGGGCGATGGTGTTCATCCCGTTGCTGTTCCAGGGCGTGCTCGGCGCATCGCCCACAGAGAGCGGCAGCTTCATGACGCCGATGATGCTGGGTGTGGTGGCGGGCGCCGCCCTATCTATACAGGTCCTCTCGCGCACCGGCGGACACTACCGCGTGCAGTGGATTCTAGGGCTCGGGATCATGTTGATCGGCATCGGCGTCCTGACCGAGGTATCTGAACATCCAACCCACTCGTTTGCCTTGACCGGGGCCATCTTGATGGGCTTCGGACTCGGCACGACGTTCCCGTTGTTCACGATCACAGTCCAGAACGTCGTGCCGTTCCAGTACATGGGCGCGTCCACATCCTCGACACAGTTCTTCAGGTCTGTAGGCGGCAGCATCGGACTGGCTCTCATGGGCTCCTACATGGTCAATCGTTTCCGCACCGGACTGAGCGACGCGCTCCCGGATGGAGCGGACTCGATCCTGTCTCCTGAGCGGATTTCTCAGATCGCAAACAATCCAAACGCATTGCTGGATCCGGAATCACTGGACGAATTGCGTAACGAAGTCACAGCGCTCTCGGACCCGGCCTTTGCCGACCGTGTGATCGGCGGGCTTGAAGCAGCCCTGGCCTCGGCGATTTCGGACGTATTCACCGTGGCCTTCTTCCTGGGCCTGGCGGCCTTCGTGGTGGTGCTGTTTCTGAAGGAAATCCCGTTGCGGAAGCGAGGTCAGCCGGCACAGAACCCAGATCAGAACAAAGTTGGAGAAGCTCCGCGTACGGTCGCCCAGCCTGGGAGTGCGGGCGGCGGGGACTAGGCGCGCAACGGGCGGAATCGCTGGTAGCCTCGTCTACCCTCAAACATCACGATCTCACTTGTTTCAAACTTTTGTGGCGCTCGCGCCCACGGAGAATAGATGCCAGACGACACGCAGTCCCGGTACCGACTACCCAAGACCGTCGCCCCATCGCACTACGATCTGACCCTTGAGCCAGACCTGGTGAACTTCACGTTCTCCGGCACAGAGGCGGTCAATATTTCGGTCTCTGAATCGACCGATGTGTTCGTCATAAATTCGATCGAGATCGAGATCGAAGAGGCGTGGATCTCGGCGGCCGACGGCTCACGGATCGACATGTCCGGGATTGAGTACGACGAGGAGCTTCAGCGAGCGACGCTTTCGCTTGCGGCAGCAATAAGCCCCGGCGATCACACGTTCCACGCCCGATTCCGGGGCCTCCTGAACGACCAGCTTCACGGCTTCTACCGCTCCACGTTCAAGGACGACGCCGGGGTGGAGCACACGATCGCGACCACGCAGATGGAGTCCACCGACGCCCGCCGTGCATTCCCGTGCTGGGACGAGCCGGAGTTGAAGGCGTCTTTCGGCATCACCCTGATCGTGCCGGAAGACCAGTTCGCCATGTCCAACGGAGCAGAGATCTCGAACGAGGTCGTTGGCAGCAAGCGGACGGTCAAGTTCGCCGACACGATGACGATGTCTACTTACCTGGTCGCCTTCATCGTCGGTCCGTTCGAGGCGACAGACCCGATCGACGTGAACGGCACGCCACTCAGGATCATCTACCCGCGCGGCAAGGGCCACCTGACGGAGTACTCGCTGGAGGCCGGCAAGCACGCGCTTTCGTTCTTCGAGAACTACTACGGCATCCCCTACCCGGGTGACAAGCTGGACATGGTGGCTGTGCCCGACTTTGCGTTCGGCGCTATGGAGAACATGGGGGCGATCACATACCGGGAAGTATTGTTGCTGCTCGACAGGGATCGGGCCACCGAGCCCGAACTTCTGCGCGTCGCAGACGTGATCGCGCACGAGATCGCCCACATGTGGTTCGGCAATCTTGTGACGATGCGCTGGTGGAACGGGATCTGGCTGAACGAGGCGTTCGCCACTTTCATGGCGACGTTGTCTACTGACGCGTTCCGGCCGGAGTGGGAGCGCTGGGTGCAGTTCGGGATGGAGCGTTCAATGGCCTTCGACGTGGACTCCCTTGAGAAGACGCGGCCGATCGAGATCGAGGTGAACTCGCCTTCGGACGCAGAGGGTATGTTTGACCTGCTGACGTACGAAAAGGGCGGATCGGTGCTGCGGATGCTTGAGCAGTACCTCGGCGACACAGCGTACCGGGACGGCATCAGGAACTATCTGACAAAGCACAGCTACGGCAACACCGAGACGAACGACCTGTGGGACGCCATCGAGGAGACCACGGGCGAGCCGGCACGCCGGATCATGGATTCCTGGATATACCAGGGCGGATACCCCGTCGTGAGCGTCGAAACGGTGGGCGAGACGACGCTGCGGCTCTCTCAGCGTCGATTCCGATTCACGGACGATCCCGAAGGCGCAGAAAGTCGATGGTCGGTCCCGGTCATGTTGCGGATCAATGGCGAGCCGCACCGTGTGCTGCTGGAAGACGGAAGCACCGACATCGAGTTGGATAGCGCGGTCGAATCTGTCATCGTGAACGCAGGCGGGCACGGCTTCTACCGGGTTCGTTACTCTCCCGAGTTGCTGGCTAAGATCGATGTTGCTGGGGGCGATCTCTCGGCTATCGAGCGCTACATGCTCGTCGATGACGCCTGGGCGTCGGTGGTTTCGGGCGACACGGCGGCGAGCGATTTCGTGGCTTTCGCCCGCGGATTCGCCGACGAGACGGACGCCGAGGTATGGGCTCAGCTAACCGGATGCCTGGCTGCGTTGGATCGTCTGCTTGAGGGCGAAGGCCGAGATGCCATGCGTTCCGTTGTGCGGGATCTCGTTGGTCCTGCGCTTCATCGCATCGGATGGGAACCGTCAGAGGGCCAGACTTCTCGAGACTTGGAGCTTCGAGGGACGCTGATACGAGCACTCGCCGTTACCGGCAACGACCAGTCGGCTCGTGAGCGCGCCCGTGGGCTGCACGCTCGTTATCTGGAAGACCCGGGCAGCATCGACGCAAACGTAGCAGCAGCGGTCACCGGCGTCGTGGCGAACGGCGGAACGGACGCCGATTACGATACGTTCTTCCAGCGCTTCAAGTCGCCGCTGGACCCGCAGGAGGAGCAGCGCTACCTTCGCACGCTCGTTGGGTTCCCGAGTTCGGAGCAGATGTCCCGAACGCTGGCGATGACCTTGAGCGGCGAGATCCGAACGCAGGACGCACCGTACTTGCTGGCCGGTTGCATGGTGAATCGGGAGAACGGGCCGCAGGCATGGGCCTTCATCAAGGACAACTGGGACGCAATCAATGAGGCGTTCCCGTCCAACTCAATCGTCCGGATGCTGTCCGGGGTTCGGTCTCTATCGAGGCCGGAGCTCGCCGACGAGGTGTTGGCGTTCTTCGAGGAGCACGAGGTGCCGCAGGGAGCGCTGACGCTGTCTCAGATCCTCGAACGACTTCGAATTAACGTCGCTTTGCGGGAGCGTGAGTCGGAGCGACTGGCGGAGGCGCTGACGAGGTAACAACTAACACGCTGTGGGCGGGCTTTCCGCTCGCCTACAGCGAGCGTCGGACGCTCTCCCCGTAGCCAGAGTACTGGTGGCCGATCACGGTCTCTAAGTAGCGCTCTTCGCGGGTCACCACCAGGAAGTTGAGCGCCAGCGCCGCGATCGGCACTGAGCCGAGCACCCAGTAGGAGTTCAGGAGCAGCCCGATTCCCAGAGCCACCGATGTGAAGCTGAGGTAGATCGAATTCCGGGAGTACGAGTACGGCCCATCCGTGACCAGTGAGGTTGTCGGACGGGCGAGATCAGGGTGCTCACCGCGTTTGCGTAGCGCGACCGTCGCCCAGGCAGCAAGCGTCAGGCCGACTGCCACCATGAACGCGCCCAGTACGACAGCGATCATGTTGTCGCCGGCCTTGATAAAGGCCTGCTGTCATTACGTGCAGCAAGATCCCGGCGCCAAAAGGCAGGCCGAATACGAGGCGGGGCGACGCCATGATGCCGAGACGGGGCGATTCTGGAAGGCGGGGCTGGTTCACATTTACTCCTGTCGGTACGTCGCCATCCGGGGCCGATGCCGAATTATGCGCCCGCGGGTGTCCATCTCTAAGAAGTACGCAATCGAACGCCCTTCCGACTGCTAAACTCGCTCGCCGAGCCCCTTCGCCTTCGCCAGGATGCGCCGAGCTCAACAATCCAGAACCAACTCTATTTCCGGCTTTATTTCCGACAGGGAGATCACAATGCCCGGGCCACTCAAAGTTGGCATCATCGGCATAGGCCAACGCGGACTTCAACACGTCGAGCATCTGTCACGCCTCCAGTCGGACGAGGAAGTTCGACTTGTGGCGCTGGCCGACCCGTATCCGGAAAATCTGGATGAACAGACAATCCAGACCGGTGCAACGTCCTACCGGCAGGGCGAGACAACACTCTACGATTCGGCCGATCAGATGCTGCGGGAAGTTGATCTCGACGCTGTGTGGTTCGTGATCCCGCCAAACCAGCATCGGGGTGAAATAGAACTCGCCGCCGAGCGCGGGATCGCCATATTCGCCGAAAAACCGCAGACACTCTTTTACGATGAAGCGGCGCACCAGGCGGAGGCCATTCGTGCTGCCGGCGTCATCTCCACCGCAGGTTTTCAGATGCGGTACGACCCCTGGTACGTAAGCCTCAGCGATTACACCCGGGAACGGGCGGTCACCTCGATAACGATGGTCGACGGCGGCGGGATCGAGGGCCACGGCGTGAAGCGCACGCATACCGAGGAGATGGGCGGGCCGGGCAATCGCATCTGGACGGCCAACCGGTCGTGGTCCGGCTCCAGTGTCGTTGAGGCCGGGATTCACCAGACGGACCTGATGCGTTTCTGGACCCACGACGAGATTGATTGGGTTCAGGCTGCGTACGTTGAACGGGATCCAGCGCTTCACGATTCAGAGGGCGACAATCCCACCGCTTACACCGTTGTGTACGGATTCAAACGTGGCGCCGTGGCAAACCTGATCTTTACCCGGCCCGGGCGCGTCTACCTGAACGAACGCTACGACTACATATTGACGACGCACTCGCAGATCAAGTTTGAGGACGCCCTCGTGGCGTATGCCTACGAGGGCGACGTATATCCACCGTCCGAGCGACCAAGCGCGGCAGATGTGAGGCATGTTCTTGCCAATGGTCCACATGGGAATCCCATGGGTGACGAGAACTCTCTTGAACTTGATCGCAAGTTCGCCGAGGCGGTTACTCAAAACAAACCGGAACTCTTGATGAACACGTTTGAGTCCAGCCTGAATTCGTTAGCCGCGGTTCTCGCCGCCAATGTGTCGCATGAATTGAACGGCGAGCGTATTCACGTGGAAGAGTTCACGACAGGCGAACGGTTCTCAAAGTACCGTACGCGCCCGATCAACTAGTAGTTTGAGGAGCCAGAAAACCAGTTGAGTACCGTCAAATGAGTACCGAGGGAAACGGACAGTTCAACATCACCCGGGTTGAGTTCACATCTATCCACGTCCGCGCGTCACACCAGTGGGTGTTCGTTGAGATCACGGACGACGACGGCAACACCGGCCTGGCAGAGCTGGCAGGCTCCGGTGCGGCGGCTGAGATCGCCAGCTTGACCGCTGAATATGCGGAGCGCCTCAGGCTGTCGCCTCCAGTCGGTGAGTCTGACGTCACCACACAATTAGGTCTAACTGTTGAAGAGCTGGAAGCTGACCGCCCCAAAGCCACCGCAGTGAGCGCACTCCGCACGGCGATAGCTGACGCGCAGGCCCGGCAATCTGGCGTCAGTCTCACCGAGTTCCTCGGCGGACAACGAACCGACTCTGTTCAGCTCTACGGCAACATGAATCGATCCATGCTGCCCGATGACGACGGCCCGAGAGACAGATCTCCGGAGGCGTTTGCTGCGGCGGCCCGTGAGACGATACGGCGCGGTTACGAGGTGGTGAAGTGCGCCCCTTTTGACGAGGCACGATCTCCATTTGAAGAACCGGGTCTCCCAGAAGCGGCCCGTTCGGGGATTGATCGCATCGTGGCCATTCGAGAAGCCATCGGGCCCGACATACCGCTTTTTGTTGACTGCCACAGCCGGTTCGACCTCGACTCCGGGATCGCGCTCGAAATCTCCCTCCGAGAGTCAAACGTCGCATGGTACGAAGAAGCGGTGGACGGCATTGAGCAGCCAGATGTGATGAAGCGCATCCGTGAGAGAGCCACGATGGACGTAGCGGGCGCTGAGTCCGGGTACGGGGTCGGCCTTTTCCGGCAAATCATCGAGGGTGGTGTGATGGACGTCGTCATGCCGGACATCAAGTTCTGTGGTGGAGCGGGTGAGGCCGTCGAGACCGGCCGTGTACTGGAGGCGATCGCCCCGGGGTCCGTCTCGATGCACTCGCCATCGGGTCCCGCATCGCAGTTGGCCAGCGCACACGTGACAGCGGCTTTTGGTGGGACCCGGCCGTTGGAACATGCGTGGGGCGAGGTCGACTGGCGACCGTCCGTTCTTCAGCCGGCGGAGCGAATCGAATCCGGCCGCATATACATCCCTGAAGGCCCAGGGCTTGGCGCGACTTTGGACCGATCAACCGTTGAATCGCGCGGGCGACGCTGGACGCTTTGATGCACGATGCGTGAGCGATGACAGCGACAAACCAGTCTTATCGTGAGCGCTTCCTGACCAGGTCACGGCTGATCGACTATCTCGGCGACCTGAATACAAACACCGGCGCAGTCACCGATACGCTCTACGTCACGCCCCATCCCGGGATTATCCCGGGATGGGAGTGGCTTCCACCTGCGGCCTTGAGTTGTCCAAACGGGCTAGTTCTGGTGAGCGGCCCCTCCAGGCAGGCCGCTTTCGGCGCGCCCTTTGCTATCGACATAGACGATGGTGATCGTATGGCTGACGGCCCGTACTTTGGCCCATTTGTTGAATCCCTCACACGACGCCAAACAATCGCATTCATCCTGCTCAGGCTCGGTTCATTCGCGGTGGGAGTGGCAAAGGATGAAAAGCTGGTCTCAAGTAAAACGGGGACCCGCTACGTCAAAGGCCGACATCGCAAGGGCGGTCAATCCCAACGTAGATTTGAGCGCAACCGTGAGGTCTGGATAGCGCGGTTGTACGACAAGTTGTGCAAGACGGCACTGGACCGGATCGGCCCGTTTGAGCGTGACCTGGATGCGCTTGCAATCGGCGGAGATCGTCACGTGCTGGAGGACTTCACGAAGCGTTGTGGTTTCGCAGACGGATTACGACGCCGATTGCCGAACATCGAGGTCCCGGTAGATCGTCCGGGCCTGAAATCACTTGAACGGGCCGTCGTCACTGCATGGGGTTGCCACGTTTGGGAAGCAGAGCCGTCATCCGAGAATAATTAACGCCGCCCAAGCATGATTCTCTGGATCATGTTACGTTTTTCGTCACAAACCATGGGGATGCTGGGGATTACCGTGGTCCTGGGTATGGCCGGGAGGGATCATGAGGGTTCTGGTAGTCGACGACGACCCGGATATTGCAGAAGCAGTAACCGCGGTCGTCAGCGTCAGTTGGCCTGACGCCGAAATCATCGAAGCAGCAGATGGGCGCGCCGCAATTGAGCACGTGCGGAACAGGCAGCCAGACATCATCGTTCTGGATGTGGGCCTACCGAACATGTCTGGATTTGATGTGATGCGGACGATACGCGAGTCGTCAGAAGTACCCATCGTGATGCTGACTGCCCGCGATGGACACATGGACAAGGTCGAAGGCCTCGAGTTCGGCGCCGACGACTACATCACGAAGCCATTCGCCCCGATGGAGTTGCTCGCCAGACTTCGCGCCGTACTGCGCCGCACTCAGCGAGTCACCTATATATCGGAACAGGAGCTGTTCGAGGAAGAAGGGCTGCGGTTCGATTTCGCCGCCCACGAAGTCACTTACGGGAATGAGAAGGTTCCGCTCACGCCCCTGGAGTACAAGTTGTTGGCCCAGTTCGTCCAGGGCTACCCCCACGTTGTCCCGCACGAAAAACTGTTGCGAAGCGTCTGGGGACCGACCTATGTGGGTGAGAGTGACTACCTGAAGGTCCACGTACAGCGAATACGATCAAAATTCGGAACTGTCGCTCCCGGGTTTGATCCTATCGCCAACGAACGCGGCGGGGGCTATCGCCTTAATCTGGTCCACGAGCGCTAGATACTGGGCCCGCGTGCCAGTTGCCCGCCCGCCTTACCGCGCCTAATATCGCCGCTGTCACGAACACGCGCGCGCATTCGCACGTGCGTCCCGGCTTTCTCGTCTCTCGCAGTTAAAGGGGATTCCATGACCACGACAACAAAGGAACGCGTCGCCTATTTCAACGGCGAGATCGTCCCCGAGAGCAAAGCCCTCATCTCGTTCCGAGACCGCAGTTTCAAGTACGGCGATGGCGCGTTCGATATGACGCGCACCTTCGGACACAAGATTTTCAAGCTAAAAGAGCACATCGCCCGGTTCTCAAACACCCTCAAATACTTCCAGCTCGATCCCGGTATGACCGAGAAAGAGATGATCGATAAATCCATGGAGGTCCTCGAGGCGAACCTGCCCTTGATCGACGAGACCGATGACTACTGGGTCGGTCAGCGGGTTAGCCGCGGCACAGACATCGTTGGCGGCGACATGTGGGAGCACGAAGGCGCCACGGTGGTTATCGAGTGCACGCCGCTTCCTCTTAAGGCACGTGCGCCGCTGTTCAAAGACGGCATTGACGTGATCGTGCCTTCTGTACGACGCACGCCGCCAGAGTCGTTGAGCCCCCGGGCCAAGTCACACAACTACCTGAACCTGATCATGGGTGACCTTGAGGCCAAGGCGTACAACCCGGCCGCGTGGGCCATCCTGCTGGACATGCAGGGCAACTTTGCGGAGGGTATCGGCTCCAACTTCTTTACCGTGAAGGACGGAGTCATCCACACACCGCGATCGAAGTTCGTGCTCGGCGGCATCAGTCGTGAGACGGTGATGGATCTCACCAAAGGACTGGGCATCCCGGTGGTAGAGGATGATATCGACCCGTTCGACGCATACGTCGCTGACGAGGTGTTCCTGACCTCTACAAGCCTCTGCATATGCGGCGTCAGGACGGTGAACGGCAAACCCATCGCGGACGGCACTACGCCGGGTCCGATCACGAAGGCGCTTATGGACGCCTACGTCGATTTCGTCGACTTTGACTGGGTGTCTCAGTACACCAGCCGGTTGGAAGCGTAGGCGGCACCCACCCACGATGGTTGAACCTATCAATTCATGGCCGTCAGGTCGGTCTAAATTGATGACCGCCCACGAAGCCATTGAGCGCTTCGTAAATGACGGGGACACGATCTATTCCGGCTTCAACATCATCTCGTTCGCGCTTACTAACGAGATCATTCGCCAGGGAATAAAGGGCCTCAAGGCGGTAGCCGGATCGGTGACGCCAAACGTCACGATGATGTCGATAGACGGCAACGTAAATCGCATCGAGACCGGCTACTTGAGTGGGACCCTCAGGAGCAAGCCGTTCCAGGAGATGATGCGGGACGGCCGCGTGAAGTGGAACGACTACACAAACATGACCATCACGCTTCGCCTCATGGCGGGCGGGCTTGGCATGCCGTTCATCTGCGCCAACTCTTTCCTGGGGACCGACTATCTCCTTGAAGAAACAATGAATCACTCCCGCAGCCTCAAAGAGGACCGGAGACGGGAGGACGGCAGCATTGCGCCGCCATACGCTGTAATCAATTCGCCTTTTGACGGTAAAAAAGCGCTTCTGTACCCGGCGTTGAAGCCGGATGTGGCTATCGTCCATTGCCAGCGGGCGGATGAAGAGGGCAACGTCCAGGTCTGGGGTCCGCAGGCGGATACCAAGTGGGGACTGTGGTCCTCAAAAAACGTTCTCGTGACCGCCGAGGAGATCGTGCCTCGATCAGTCATCTCGACGGAGCCGCATTTCACGATAGTGCCGGGTTTCAAGGTGAGCGCCGTCATCCACGAGCCGTGGGGCTCACACCCTAGCGGCTTGAACGGCTATTACCGGGCTGACCGGGAATGGGCGGGGCTGACTGGCGCAGGCATGACAACCTGGGATGGAGCCCGCGAGTACCTGGATACGTGGGTGCACGGCACGAAGGATCACGCCGAATACATCGACAAATACAAGGACCGATTTGGCGAAGATTTACTTAACAGCCTGAGGGTGAAAGACACGATGGTCCCCGAACAGCCAGCAAGGTACGGTTGGCGGTAATCACGTGGCAATAAATCTGGACGAGTACACACGCGCTGAGATGATGATCATCGCAACGGCGCGCCAGATCCGGGATGGCGAATCAACCATCGTCGGAATGGGCCCGCCGCTCCTGTCTGCGGCGCTTGCGAAGTATCACCACGCGCCAAACATGTGGTACTGCACAGAGTCAGGTCCGCTCGATTGGATTCCAACCAGTCGAGAGCTCCCGGCGCCTATCGGCATCGCAGATCACAGCCTGACCCAGGGCTCCGCCATGTCAGGAGACATGGTTGATGCGTTGGGGGCGTTCGTGAACGGAGGCTGGGCGCAGTCGGCCGTACTACAGGCGGCGCAGATCGATAGGTTTGGCAATCTGAATACGATGCTGGCCGGCACGTTTGAAGACCCGATCCGCAGGCTACCCGGCACGGGCGGAAACGCCGACATCGGCGCTTCTGTGGAACGCGTTATTTCCACGATGCCGCTGGAGGCACGGCGCTTCAAAGAGCGCGCCGATTTCCGGACAACCGCGGGGTATATCGACGGGCCCGGTGGGCGGGCCGAAGCGGGTCTCGCGCCACAGGGACCAAACAAGTGCGCAACGACGATGTGCGTGTTCGGGTTCGACACCGAGGACGGCGGGACCACCGGGTCATGCGAGATGGTGCTTGAGCAACTCTTCTCCGGCGTATCTCTGGAAGAGGTTCAGGCGATCATCCCGTGGAATCTGAAGGTGTCGCAGGATCTGACCTACATGGACCCGCCAACGGAGGAGGAATTGGTGTTGCTACGGCATCTGGATGACGGCGGGAATCACCTGATCCCGGGACGCTATTGATTTCGTTGACCGGCTACCTGCGCGGAAGTATGCTCAATTAGTGTCATCTGACGTCGCCGACCAGAGCGATTCAGCATCGTCTCCGCGGCAGACGAGTTCCTCCTCTCCGCCGACTACCGATCTGCGTCGCGGACCGTTAACCCTGAAATCCGGACTGTTCGTATTTTTCGTCACCACACTGTGGAGCGGAAATTCGATCGCGATCAAGGCCGGGCTTGATTACGCGCCCGCCATCAGGCTGGGCTGGATGCGGATGCTGGCCGGGGCCGTCGTAATCCTGGGCTGGGCGATCTACACGAGGGCTGATCTCAAAATCCATCGTGACGAATGGTGGCCCCTGATTTCGTTGTCCGTGTTCTTCGGCATCCAGATCATTTTCATGAACCTGGGCATCAAGTACACGACGGCCGGTCACGCAACGGTGTTGATCGTCACTTCATCGATCTGGATCGCCGTCCTCTCCCACTTCTTCATCCCAGGGGACAGGCTGGCTCCGGCCCGGCTTATCGGGATCATGGTTGCTTACTCCGGGATCATCGTGATCTCGGCAGATAGCCTTCGAGGGTCCGGCGCCGAGAACATGATCGTTGGAGACATACTCTCCGCCATCTCTGGTTTCCTGCTCGGCGCACGGATTGTTTACAACGCGCGGCTCGTGTCGCGCATCGACCCGGCGAAGATGCTGTTGTTCCAGGCGGCGGTTGGCGCCATCGCGTTCATCATCATCAGCTTCATATTTGAACCTGAGCCGTGGTTGTGGACGTGGCAACTTGCGGTCTCGCTCTTCTACCAGGGCATGGTGATCGCGGGGTTCGGATTCCTCGCCATGTTGCTAATGACCAAATACTTCTTTCCGTCCCGTATCAGTGCGATCTCCCTTACCCAGCCCGTGACCGGCATCCTCCTCGCCTGGCTGATCCTGGACGAAGAGCCGAGCGAGCTTTTATGGGTGGGTGGCGTCCTCGTTATGGCGGGTGCGCTCCTCGCACAGAGGCGCAGCTCTCCGGCGAAACCGGCTCACACTGCCCCACCCCTGAAACAGCCGTCATCCGGCGGAGACGCGTAACCGAAATTGCCGGAAATTAAACGCACGCCCCTGACCCCCCGCGCCGGTGCGTTCGCGGTGATCGTCGGCATCTTCTGGAGCGGCAACTCCATCGCCATCAAAGCGGGGCTAGATTACGCCGGCCCGCTCCGCATCGGATGGATGCGATTCGTTGCGGGCGCAATGGTGACGCTTCTGTGGGCGATCTTCACAAAGGCGGACCTCCGGATTCACCGAAAAGAGTACAGACCGCTGACATTGCTCGGGTTATTGTTCACGGTCCAGCTCGTGTTCATGAACCTCGGCATCAAGTACACCACCGCCGGTCACGCCCTCTCTCTGAACGTGACAACGTCCATATGGACGGTCCTACTGGCCCACTTCTTCATCGCCGGAGATCGCCTCGAAAGAGGACGGTTCCTGGGAATCCTTGTCGCATACGCCGGCATCATCGTTATCTCCCTCGACGGCCTACGTTCCGGCGTGGACAAGGACATATTGCTTGGCGATGGCCTATCGTTAATCTCGGCATTTCTTCTCGCGGCTCGACAGATCTTTGCCGCCCGACTTGTCGAGGGGATCGACCCCAGCAAACTATTGCTGACGCAGTTCCTCATGGGAACGATCTTCTTCATCGGCATGAGCGCCGTATTTGAATCCGAGCCGTGGTCATGGGCCTGGGAGTTGTGGACCTCACTCGTCTACCAGGGAATCGTCATCGCCGGGTTCGGTTTCATCGCCAGCCTGTGGTTGATCACCCGGTACTTCCCGTCTCGTCTGGCCGCCCTCGGGCTGATATCACCGATAAGCGGAATCCTGCTTGCGTGGGCCATCCTTGGCGAAACACCGACCTCCAATCTGTGGGCCGGGGCAATTCTCGTGATGCTCGGAGCCGGGCTGGCCCAACGACGGAAACGCTCGGACAAAACGACGTCCACGGAGGGTGATTCGGAGCGCGTGGCGACTGACTGATCTTCAGCAATAGGTATCGCGTCCAGAATCGCGTTGACCGCGCCCAGATGCGGGTGTACCTTCCCGGCAATGCCACCACCCCAGCACCGCAGCATCACCTCGCGCGCTGGTGCTTTCGCCATCTTCATATCGGCGTTGTGGTCCGGCAACTCCATCGCCATCAAATCCGGGCTGGAGTACGCGCCGCCTCTACGACTTGGCTGGTACCGATTCCTTACCGGCGCTGTAGTCATCGTGATATGGGCGATCTACAGCCGCGCAGACCTGCGCGTGCGCCGGAGCGAGTTGCGGGTCCTGACCATCCTCGGCCTGCTCTTTTGCGTCCAACTCGCATTTATGAACCTGGGGTTGAAGTACACGACGGCCGGGCACGGCGCAGTGCTATCCGTGACGTTCCCGATCTGGATGGCGATCCTAGCCCATTTCTTCATAGCCGGGGATCGGCTCGTTCCATCTCGTCTTATCGGAATCCTGGTGGCCTACATGGGTGTGGTGGTGATCTCGCTGGACGGTCTTGGCGGAGATGCATCGGGCGAGGTGTTGCTTGGCGACATTCTCTCGATCATCGGGGGATTCCTGTTGGGCGCACGTCTCATATACAACGCCCGGCAATCTGGAAAAATGGACCCCAACAAACTACTGCTTGCGCAGGCCGCGTTCGGCGCAGTGGTATTCATCCCCGCAGGCCTGATTTTTGAGGGCGAGCCGTGGCTGATGAACAAGGAACTCGCCATTTCGATCTTCTACCAGGGCGCGGTGATAGCCGGATTTGGTTTTATCGCCAACCTGTGGCTCATACAGAAGTATCTGCCGTCCCAGGTCGGTGTTCTGAACCTGAGTCAGCCGGTCTTCGGGATCATCCTGGCATGGTTGATCCTGGACGAACCGCTCACCAACTTATTGTGGGCCGGCGCGATTCTCGTGACGCTGGGAGCCGGACTGGCGCAGCGCAGGGCCCCCAAGATCAAGACTCCGTCCCGGAACTGCCTGAGAACTACATCTGGCCCGGCTACCCAGGGTATGGGGGTTACCGGCCCAAATGAATCAGGCGAATAAGGCCCGGCGGCATACGCCGCGGCCAACGATCATATAATCGGCTACTCCCGATATGCTTTACTCCGGTAACTTCTCCCTGAATCTTTTTTGGGGTCGATTCCGGGGATCGAAAGGAAACGACCGTGGCCACCTTGAGCAGACGCGCCGTAGACGTGATCGATTCCCGCCTCTGGCACCACCTTGCGCTCGGGGTTCACCCGGCATGTGCAATCGCTGCGTACAAAGACGGCGAACTCGTGGTCGACATGTACGGCGGCGATATCGGTTCAGGGGATGGGTCCAAGGTTTCGGCAGACACGCTGTTCAGCGTCTGGTCTTGCGGAAAGCCGATGGCGGCCGCCTGCCTGTGGGTTCTTAAAGAGCGGGGCAAAGTGGACTGGGACGATCTTGTCGGAGACATATGGCCGGGCTACGGGATCAACGGCAAGGAGTCCACAACCGTCCGCCACGTGCTGACCCACCAGGCGGGAGTGCCGGCGACGCCGGAAGTGGTCATAGACATGATTCGTGCCGGTGAATCTGACTGGGCCGGGAATGTCTCCGCAATGGAGGCAGCCGAGGCCGAGTTCGAGCCTGGTTCGGCGTTCGAATACCACAGCATCACCTTCGGATTCCTCGTCAGGGAACTGGTGGAACGGATCACCGGTCAAGGATTTGAGGACTTCTTCCAGACAGAAGTCGCCGGGCCTCTGGGCCTGGTCGACACGACCTATGCCCTCGATGCCGAGCAGATGCCGAGGCTGGCGAGGTTGAAGTCGATGCCGGACTTCTCAGAGCCATTACTGGCCGATTGGGGCAATTCTGAGCTGTTCAAGTTCGATCCATCCCCCGGAAGCAACGGCACTTCAACGGCCCGGGATCTGGCTCGCTTCTACAGCGTCCTGGTAAACGACGGTTCCATTGACGGCAAACAGTGGCTTAGCGCCAATACGATCGCCGATGTGACGGCGTGCCACGCAGAGGGTCTCGCACGCGGTTCCGGCGACAAGTACAGGCGGGGTCTCGGCTTGCAGCTTGCGATCGAAGGACCGGGGCCATTTGGAGATGATGCGAGTCCTCGTGTGTTCGGGCATGGCGGCGTCGGCACCTGCATCAGTTGGGGCGACCCGGACCTGAAGGCGGGCGTCGCAATCGTGACCACAGGGTTACAACCCGACGAAGTAAATCACCCACGACTGCAGATGTTCTCTCAGCTCGTCCGGGACGCTCTGTCGGGGTGACCTCGGGCATGGTGTTTCCGGAGACGGAGTGGGAACGCGCTGATCCCGAGGCGCTCGGCTTTGACCCGGCACGCCTGACCGCGGTCGGCGGCTGGCAGGCGGAGCACGCCGGAGGATCGCCTTACCGACTGCTCGTGGTCCGACACGGACGCGTCGCTGCGGAGTGGCACGGCGGCGGCATGGGACCAGAAGATCTGCAGGGGCAGGCGTCTGCGTCCAAATCTACCTACTCCACGGTCCTTGGCATCGCTATCGCCGAGGGGATGATCAGCTCGGCGGACGATCTGGTCGCTGACTACTACCCTGAATTCCTGGATGTAGCCCCGGACGAGGGGCCTAAAGAGAATCGTTACGCGTTCCCGGAGAACGCCGGAATCACATTTCGGCAGTTGATCGGCAACATGTCTGGCTATATGAAACCGGGAGAATCGCCCGGGCGCGCGTTCAACTACCAGACGTTTGGCATGAACGTGGTGACCCACGCCCTGGCGTCCGAGTACTCGATGTACCGCACATCTGACCCTGAGCGAGGCGCGGGATTTGGAAGGCTTACTGAACGTAAGCTGCGCAACCTGATCGGCGGTTCTTGGAAGTGGCTTTATTCCAACTTCGATCTTCAGCCGAACGCAAAACTCGGTGTTTTCGGCTACGCAACAACGTTCCAGATGACGGCCCGTGACATGGCCCGTCTCGGGCTTCTCTGGCTGAACGATGGCGACTGGGCGGGAAAGCAGATCGTTCCGGCCGAGTGGATACGGCAGGCCACGCGCGTCTCTGACATGCTCCTCCAGCACGAGCCAAACTCACTGTGGCAATACGGCCTGGGCTTCTGGTGCAACGACCAGGGAATGCTGTGGCCTGACCTTCCAAAAGATTCGTTCGCCGCCGTCGGCGCGGGAAAGCAGTTCATCTGGGTCGACCGCGAGCATGATCTGATCGTCGTGCAAAGTCCGGGGACTTTTGCGGGTTCGTTCAGCCCTGTCATCGGCGCGCAGGCGGCCGAACAAGTGCTGGCAGCGCTGAACTGAGGACCATCGGCCCACGTGAAACCATCAATCAGCCACTTCACCGTGTATTGTTCACGCCGTTGCCGATCACAAAGATCCGTAAAACGGGGGAGCACGCATGAAGATCAAGCAGATTCGCGTCGTAGAACTGGACATCCCGGTAACGCCGCCAAAATCCAAGCCCACACGACCAGCGGCAAACAAGGTGTCCGCCCGGCGGGCGCTCCCGATCAACTACTACCCGGAGTTCGCGACCGAGTTCGGCAAAATGCCAGGCGCAGGTGCGGGAGACGTCTGGGTCCAGGTGATCGCAGAGGACGGCACGTTCGGGCTTGGCGCTTGCAGTTACGGCGAGCCTGTAGCGGCGTTGATCGACTATCACTACGCTCCACTGCTTGAAGGCAGAGACGCACTCGCAACGGAGCTCCTGAACGATCTGATGTGGCGTTCCGTGCAAAACTACGGCGCGAGCGGTCTTGCCACGGTCGCCCGATCCGGCGTTGATCTTGCCCTCTGGGATCTCAAGGGCAAGCTGCTCGATGTCCCGGTCTACAGCCTCCTGGGCGGTCCAGTCAGGGACAAGGTCCCCGTGTACGCGACCAGCGACGATCTGGACTGGTCACAGGAACTGGGCTTCAAGGCATTCAAGATCAGCAACCCGGCCCACTACCGAATGGGTCTGGATGGCGTGAATCTGGCCGAAGAACATATCGCGAAAGCCCGGGAGCAGGTCGGGCCGAATGCAGAGTTGATGTACAACCCTGTAAGTTCGTTCAACGTCGAGTTCGCTATCAGGGTTGCGGATCGAGTCCGGCCATACAACCTGCGCTGGTTCGAGGAGCCGCTGATCTCAAGCGACCTTGAAGGCTATGTTGAACTGAAAAAGGCCGTCAACTGGGTCCCGATCGCCACCGGCGAGCACCACCACGGACGGCAGGCCTATCGACAGCTCGTCGAGAGACGTGCGGTGGATATCCTGCAGCCGGACATGAAGTGGTCCGGCGGGCTGACCGAGGTGATGAAGATCTACATCATCGCCGAGGCGGCCGGCCTCATCACCGTACCGCACACTTCCGCGGGCACGCCGTGGGGGCAGCATTTTTCCGCCGCTGCACCCGAATCCCCGATCGCCGAGTACTGGATGGGCAGCGACCCCGGAATCCCGTTGGATGAGGTATGCCCGATTCCAGGGATGCCGATGCCGAAGGACGGATTTGTGACGCCGTCCGACGCGCCCGGGTTTGGCATGGAGATCAAGCCGGAGTGGATCGGCCCATGGGACCACACCGCGGCGGCCAGGGCGCGGGGCATCGCGTAGTCCCGGGCGCCGGCTGTCTGCAAATTTCGCCGGAATTAGTCTCCGACGGCGTCGAACACCGGCCGCCAGTCACCATCGACCGGCCACGTAAGCTGGCTGGCGATGTTGTCGTGCGGTCGGAAATCGATCTTCACGTCTTGCACCCGCTCGCCCACGACTTCGATGTCGTCCAGCGTGAGCCTCCGTAGCTCCATGGCGTAGCGGAGGTAGCCAACCTGGTCCAGTCGATAGCCCATCGCCTGCAACCCGATCACGTCCGCAGCGATGCTGTGTGCTGAAGCCAGGGTGATGCGGGAGTCGATGGGATCACCACTGACCGGGCCATTGCCCTGCATTCCCTCGGTGCCGTCCAGGACCGTGAGATCGGGAGCCACATGCTCCGCCATCTTGGCGAGCGTGAGGTTGATCGCCTTGCTGCCCCGGTGGATCTTCTGCTTTTCGGATTTACCGGCCAGCGTGCCGACCAGGATGTTCTTTAGGCCGAGCGTGACCACGACATCGTTATGTGTCTTGGTTCGTGTCACAGAAACGATGTACGACTCCGACATCGTCCGTGACATGTTGAGGTACTGAGCGTTCAGTTTGTCATCAAAAGTGGCGACCTTCACCGTCTCATCCGTGTTGAGATCTAGCCACGTGATGTTGAACTCGTCGGCTAGAGGGCGGTAACCGTAGTTATCAAACCCGTCGTCTGCGGTTCCGATGGCCGGTCCGGCGGCGATCGTGAACTCGTTGACGCCCTTGCCCTTGAGGAAGGTCAGCGTTGCCCGCACGGCGTCTACCGGAGTCGCGCTCAACTGGTTAAGCGTTGAAACGAAGTTGGGCTTGATCAAGACCGGCCGGTCTGGAATCTGGACCTGATCTGATATGAGGGCCAGCGCCTCGGGAACGGTGCTGGTTCGATCAGCCCCGCTGACGAGACTTACCTTGATCTTTCCTTCGGCCATATTCTTGTCACTCCCAGTGGTTCCGGGTGGTTCCGGTCAACGCATGTTCTAGTTTCTCGCTAATAAAGTGATGTTACGGCATATCAGACACCGGCCGCTCGGGCTTGCCCACGGAGCGGTCTCGCCGAATAATGCCGCTATGAGTGAATCTAGTATCGGAGCGCATCAATGACCGACGGGGCACAGGGCGGCAAACGCATTCTGGTGACAGGTATGAGCGGAATGATCGGCGGAATGGTCGGTCGGTCGCTGGCGCGGAACAACTACGTGCGTGCGTTGAACCGCCAGGACGTTGAAGGCGTGGACTGCGTGCGGGCGGACATCTCTGACCTGGACGCCATACGTCCAGCGTTTGAGGGCATCGACACCGTGGTGCATATGGCCGCATATCTTGGCTCGGAGTTCTCCGGCCAGGTGTCCGGGAATATCATCGGCGCATACAACGTGTTTGAAGCTGCGCGTGAGGCGGGCGTTAAGCGCGTCATATTCGGCAGTTCCGGTGCCACGCAGATGCAGTACGAGGCGGACGAGCCGATAAAGGCGATGGTGGAGGCGCGCTGGGACGATGTGCCGTCGCCTCGCCCAATCCTCACTCCACAGGACCCGCCCCGGCCGAACGGCATTTACGGCGCGGCTAAGTTATGGGGTGAGGCCTTAGGCCGCTACTACTCCGATGCACACGGCATGTCAGTGATATGCGTCCGAATTGGTCGGGTGGTCAAAGAGGACTGGCCATACGACGCCCGGCACGCGGCGGTGTATTGCAGTCATCGGGACGTCATACAGATGGTCGAGAAATGTGTCGCTGCTCCCGATTCGGTTCGCTTTGACCTGTTTTATGCGGTCTCCAATAACCGCGGTCGTTACCGAGATATTGGCCACTCAAGGGAGGTCATCGGATTCGTGCCACAGGATGGGATCGCGGAATGGCCTATGGAGCGTCCCGGATAAAGCGGTAAATCCCCCGGACCCTGTTCAGACATCGGGACTCATCGGAACCCGCGCAAGTTCACTCGGGAGTTTCGGGGAGCGCGTCTCTAGTATTTGTCGTCGCTGCACTATGAAACGGGCTTCGTTACTAATGGCGATTCCGAAAGAAAGCGCACGCCAGCACAATGCGTTTTCACACCCCTCACCCACATACACCTGCGGCATTCGAAAGGTCCCACATCAGGGGCCGTGTACGACCGTACATAACCCAGGCGGCCCTCGCGTCGCTTGCTCTGCTTGCGATATTACTCATCGAGCAGGGCGTGACCGACGGCATCATCGTCGTCACGATCGCTGCATCTACGGCGACCGTATTTGTTGTACCGCATTCGATCGCCTCATCCCCAAAGAGGGTCATCGGCGGTCACCTTGGCGGCGTGCTTGTTGGCCTTGCACTCTGGGCTGGGCTTCATTTTGTGACCGGCGGCAACGCAAGCACGGCATCCAACCTGCAGATCGACATCTTCGGAGCGGCGGCCGTTGGGCTGTCCGTGCTGGTCATGGCGACCACTAATACGGAGCATCCTCCGGCCGCTGGAACGGCCTTTGGCATCATCGTCGTCGGGCTATCGTTCACCTTCATAGCCTTCATATTGAGCGCGGCCGTGATCCTATCGATCGTCCGGTACTTGCTCCGGAACCGGCTTCAAAACCTGCTCTAGCAAGCCGATAGCTACATATATGAACGCGAGAACGCCGCCGGGCCTTTCGGCCACGGCGGCGTTCTCATATCTGTCTAACTTTCGCTGACTGGCCGTGCTTAACGGTCAGCCGGAGCGAGCGGCGACTCCAGGTACCGCCAGAGGTCACTATCGACGTTCAAGATCAACGTCGCGTCGCTCTCCAGCAGACTCTTGTAAGACTCAAGAGACCGTGTGAACGCGTAGAACTCCGGGTCCCGGCCTAGCTGTTCCGCCAGGATCGAAATCGCCTGTCCTTCAGCCTCACCAATGATCCTTGCGGAGTCACCCTGAGCTGTCTGCGTGATGATCTGGACTTGCCTGTCCACATCAGCACGTTTCTCAAGGTCAATCTGCGCACCTTCCGCCCGTTCTTTGGAAGCGATCCGTTCACGTTCAGCCCGCATCCTGTCGAACACCGAACTTGCGACCCCTTGCGGGAAGTCCGCACGCTTGATGCGAACGTCAAAGATCTCGATACCGAACTGGTCACCCAGCGGAACCCGGTAACGGAAATTCTCATCCTCAAGATCGAAATCTAGAGGAGCCGAACTGTTGACGATCGACTCAAACTGATCCGGTGTAGGAAGGCGATCCCTGATGGGTTCTTCGCCCTCTGCCACTGCCTTTGCGGCGATGACGATCGTCAGGCTGGGATCTCTCAATCCACCAGGAAGCTGCTCTGCCTCAGCACGCTGGATGTCCAGGAGTTTTGACGCTTCCGTGATGCGTGCCATGATCTCTTCACGGGTCACGGAGATGATCTCAGACTGGAGGTCCAGTGCTACCTCACGACGCAGGTTTGAGTTGATGATGTCGCCCACTCTTGCCTCGGCGTTGGATTCCGTGCGGAGCGCCTGGAAGAACTTCAGAGGGTCGATGATCCTGTAACGAGCGTACGCATCGATCACGAGCGTGCGCTTGTCTAGAGTCAGCAGTGATGAAGGTGGTGCGTCAACACGAAGCAGACGTTTGTCCAGCTTGGTCACCGACTCGATGAACGGAACCTTGATACCCAGTCCGGGGCTTGTCTTGGACTCTCGAAATTCTCCAAGACGGGTAACGATCGCGAGCTGCGTCTCGTCAACCTTGTATAGAGCTTGAGAGGCGACAATTCCGCCGATGATCAGGAGTACGAGAAATGGGATTGCAATTTTACGCATCTTACTATCCTCCCCCTAAGCCCGTATCGCCGGTAGAGGTAAGGGGCAAGAACGGCAATACACCGTCGGCCACGTCCTCTGTCACAACAAACTTCGTCGTTCCAGGCAGAATCTCCTCCATCGCTTCCAGATACAGGCGTTGTCGGGTGACATCCTTGGAGTTCAGGTAACCCTCAAGGAGTTCTTTGAACCCGTCAGCCTCACCCTGTGCCAGCGCTATACGACCGTCTCTGAAACCTATAGCGGCCTCAACGATCCGTGCCGCCTCACCACGTGCCCTCGGCAACTGGTCGGCCTCGTAAGCGTCAGCCAGGTTTCTTAGTCGTTCTTTTTCTTCCTGCGCCACAACTACGTCTTCAAACGCATCCCGCACTTCTTCAGGCGGGTTCACGTTCTGTAGCAGCACCGAGATGATGGTGAGGCCGGCATCGTAAGAATTGAGGATCGTCTGCATCTGGAGGCGCGTGTCCTCCTGAATCTGCTCACGACCCTCGGTCAGCGCGTCGTCGATCGTACGAGCCCCAACGACCTGGCGTAGCGATGTCTCAGCCACGTCACGCAGGGTTCGTCCGTCAGGCCGTCCGCCGGCGACACCTCTATCGGTGTCGCCGGGGTCATCGACCTCGAAAAGGTAGTTACGAAGGTCCGAGATCCTGTACTGAATCACGGCGCCAACGTCGACGATGTTTTCGTCTCCCGTAATCATCTGGGCCTCAACGGCTACCAGCGTTACTGACGCAGATCCCTCGGACCCGCTTCGGAAGCCGAGCTCCAGGGTCCGCGTCTGAGTCACCTGGACGATGTCACGTTGGCCTACCGGTGAAGGCCACCACCAGTTCAGACCAGATCCGGCCGTACTGTTGAACTTGCCGAACAGGCGTAGAGACGCTTCCTCGTCAGGATCAACTGTAAACACTCCGGAAGCCAGCCAGATGACGGAAGCGACGATTATGCCGATCAGTACGATCAGGCTAATGCCGCCTCCACCGAGGAATTTAAGGGGCGGAATTCCGCCCTTGAAACGCCCGATAAGGTCTTCTAACGAGACCTGCTCACGAGGGGCGTTTCCTCCATTGTCTCCACCACCGTCTTCAGGTGGGCGGTACATTTCGTCCCGGCCCATCCGAGGTATGGAATCGCTACCAGCGGCCATTATTACTCCTGCCAGCGACGTTCATTAAGTCGCCGCCCAGCGGTGGCACAAAAGCCCCGCCTGATTCAGTTCACTGACGCCTGTATCGGAACGTGATACGAACCTGTGAAGGCATCAAGATATTAATTTGCCGGCAAACGCCACTACGTGCCGTTGTCAGACCATCGGGAAGTATACCTGAGGTACGCGCATATTCCTGTACCTGGATTCCTTTATCGCCCGGTAGCTTGCATGGTCACTAACGGCTTAATCGCTGATTCGTTCCTCGAACGCAGATCGCTCCTCGTCCAGACGTTGGAGAAAACCCTCGTAACTGGTTGTGCCATGTATGACTTTCACGAGATCGGCGACGTTGTCGACGTATGTCCTCAGCTCTTGAACCTGCTCGCCTATCGGGCTTACCGAAGCCGGATTGTCACCGTATGAACCGTTGAACGCAAAGTAAGCCTGGTTGATTTTCCGGATAAAAATATCGTGGTCATGAAGCTCAATTCGCCTTTGCTCCATGTAGGCCTCGGCTTCGTACACGTTGCCATCCGCAAGTATTTCGTCGACTTTGAGGCGTGTCTCACGCATGAATTCACGGAAACTGAATTCGCCCGAATCCGGGTCTGACTCAGGTATGAACGGATCCGGGGGCGGCAGAGTTTCACCGGTAATACGCTCGTAGGCGAGCCGCCCCACCTCTTCACCGAACAGGTTGGCGACCGTTTCGTTGATGGTCGTCAGATCACCGCTGTTCCAGTACGCACGCCCCAACGGCTTGAAGATCAGGTAGGCATGAAGCCATTCGTGCGCCGCCACATCCAGCGTGGACAGCAGATCACGATCTTTCGGAATTACGGTCGGGAACGTGGCAACGCCGCCGGTTCCGAGCACGATGGACGACAGCCCGGAGGTGTCGTAAATCGCGTCTTCCACGATCTGACGCTCGGCCAGCGTGATGTCTGGATCGATCAAGATCGACTCCAGCCGCTTGACGCTGTCTCGTGGCGAGGTGACAAGAACTCGCGGAGTTGAGTCCAGCCTGAAATCGACAGGAGGCCATGTAAGCGGTCCAAGATCTCCGATGCCCAGGTCTCGGAGAACAGCGTCGATGGCCGATTCCATAAGTTCCTCAACGTCGTTACGTAGCCCGGCCCGCTCATTTTCAAGTTCATCAAGTCGATCTTGTAGCGACGCCAATTGATTGCCGGCGGAATCTGATAGAGAGGCTTTGCTATCAATATTGCGTTTGGCCGTTTTGATCTCGGCGTTGAGCGCCAGGTAACGGTCAATATGCTCACGTTTTTCTTCATCTGAAGTTCCGACCCCTGGAATAAACTCCCCGACACGGTGGACCCATTTGTCCAGGAAGTTGGAGACCTCCCAGCCCACAAGACCGTACTCGTAGCCACGTGCCGCAGCATGAGCGGGGCTCAGGACGCGGGTTGAACGTGGCGTGAAGACCAATAGCGCCACCACGATGAAAATCAGGGCGCCTTTGCGGAATCTCCGGCTCTTCAGCACTCGGCAAGTGGCGCGGAACGGCCAGCACAGGGATTGAAGCAATTGGATGAGAATATGCATCAATCGGCTGAGCTGGTTGCCCGGAAAGGGTGTGGCCGGTGTCTCCAGTGGTCAGATCCTTGGGTCGAGTGTCGTGGTCTCGTGATAAATGGGGGGTTTTGCGGTTACTGGCGAAGACTCTCTCACGTATATACGTTCTTGGACCGTGATTTGGGGCCGAGATCTGGAGGCTCGACGAACCGACTTATGCGGCTGGTACGTATAACCTCGTGAAAATGAGACCTTCCATCATCGCTGCCAGAGCAGCTGCACTCGTCGTTATCGTAGCCATGGCCGCGGCGGGATGCAGTTCGTCCGATCCGCAGGTTCCTGTCGGTTCATCCTCGTATTCCGAAATTAATGGGCAGAATTCTGAAGGTGCCGCTGGTGATTTCGAACCGGATTCAGAATCGTTGATTTCGGAACAGGAATGGGTCTCTGAACGGCTGGATGCGGTGCAGGGGATCTGGGGATTCACAGCGGACGGTATCGACTGGCAAAACTCATACGACTTTCGACAGATGCGTGGACAGCCGGCATGGTTCGGCAGCACCGGATCAGGCGGGTGGGCCGGCGCGGGGCAAGCCGTGCCGCGCACCGTCATGCATGAACTGGGTCATTCCTACTGGGGCGCGTTCCCGGTGAACAGCCGGCCGGATCTAATCCCCGGCTCCGATGTCCAGGAAATCATTGAGTCATACCAGGGCGATCTGCTCAAGTTCATGCAACAGCCGCCCGATCGATTTGAGCCGCTTCGAGATCGATTCCGCAATCTTCCCAATCTTGATAGAGGAGACCTGCCGGACCTGGTGCATTTCGGCGAGGCGGACCTGATCTACCTGACCGGAGGCGACCTTGACCTGATCCCGCCAATTCTCCGCAAGTACTACACGTCATACCTTTCCAACGCCGGAGTGGTGCCGGATGCGCGGGACTGGGCAGATGCGCTCGGTTGGTGGTTCGCCCTGAGCGATGAAAAACGAGCGGATGCGGGGGAGGTATTCGGGCTGCAGCACTTCCCTCTTGATCAGTACGAGGGCATTCCTCAAAAGGAGCGCGCCGAACTGGGTCCCGCCGCCACCGCATTTATCGATAGTGAAGAGAAGCAGCGCCTTGTCGATTTCGCGGATCAGTTCGACGAGATCAAAGAACGGCGCAACGCTTTGACAGACGCCACCGGAACGGACCGTGGGTTCAATTTCTGGGCACGATATCTCCGTGAGCTGCTCGACCTGCACACCGAACATCCGGACGTACTGGCGACGGGGTCTGGATCGCGGGGGAAGGAGCTCGGCCAGACGCTCGATATTTATAAAGAGTTAGACCCGTTGTCACCTTCTGAGCAGGCGCAAAGGTACCGGGCGCTTACCGGTTCTGGCGGCGGTCGTGATATTCAGGACTTCGCGCCGCTTCTGAAGGCCCGCACTCTTCTTGAGCTGTTTCCTGCGGGGAGCACGTCCGATCTTGATGCGATTGAAGCGTCTGCGAGCGCCTTCGCCGAGGAGTTACGTGAGCTGGTGGCGATCGCAGATGCGGCGCTTAATCTTGGAACCACCGCACCGGCAGAAGCAGCGAACGAGCTAGCGGACCGGTTGCTCGAATTCTCTAACGACGAGCTGGCGGGCCGTATAGATACGATATTCAACACGATGCGAGACGCGGAACCCGAGATCTCAACAAGCGTGATCGGGGCAATCCCTGACTCGCTGTTACTCAGGTTGCTGGACGTCAGGCCGTCTGCTGCGCGCGTAGGCGAAGTTCAACCCGAACGTCTGTTGAACGCCGTTGGGGTCACCTTAAACGCCACGCCGGACGCGTTGATTCAGGGAATAGCCCTCCTGGCCGAGAACAGCTCCGGCAACTTCGAGATCGACGCACCGTTCGACGAGGCCATGTACAAACTTCTGGACAGGTTCGCGGCCAGTGATTTAAATCTTGTGCTTCGGGTCTTCGGAGAAACGGACCTCAAATTGCTTCCGTGGGTGACCGGCCATGCAAAAGAGGCGGCAATGGTCCTGGGCGCTGATCTGGACCGGTCCGCAGTATTGCTGGTCGCCCTCGACGGCCCGGAACCCACTCCCGAGCGGATCATCCGGCAGTTGGCATATCTCGACGCCGAGACGGCGGCCGATTTAATGCTGGCGGCTCTTGAGACAGGTCGTGGAGATGTACTGACGGGAATGCTCAACACCATCGTGTACGACGCTTACTGGTCCGGTTTAGGCACGGGGCCAGCCAGCAGGTTGGACTCAGCGGGCGCGCTACTGATCGCACTACGCGACAGAGTTGGAGATGGCCGGACGGCCGAGTTGGTGGGCGTTGGTGTCTCCGACTACCTGTCCGGTGTCGATAGCGGCGACCTCGAGTCTGAGTACAGGTCACGGCACATCGAGACGCTGGAGTCTCTTGCGGGCGCGGCATCTAACGCGGAAGACCGGCGCTTCTTTGAGTCACTCATCGCGATCGTCAGAGAGGCTTTATAGGGAGGCACGCGACACGTCTTTAGTTTCCCTCCGGCAGGGCGAACCTTCTCCGGCGCGCTCTAATTAGATCGATCGAGTCTGGAGGCGCCAAATGGCGGAGTTCACCACTGAACCGATCAGGAACGTCGTGTTCCTGGGCCACTCAGGGTCCGGGAAGACCTCAATTGCTGATTCAATGTTCCACCTTGCCGGCGAGACTACGCGGTTAGGCAGTGTGACGGGCGGAACCAGCGACTCAGATTTTGAGCCGGAAGAGCAACGCCGTCAGTCCAGTGTGACCACTACGATCCTGCCCAGTCCGTGGCGAGACACAAAAATTAACGTCCTGGACGCGCCCGGATACGCCGACTTTGCGGGAGAAATGCTATGCGCGTTACGTGTGGCAGACGCCGCAGTCCTCGTAGTCGCCGCTCCTTCCGGGATCTCGGTCGGTACAACTCAGGCCTGGGATCGACTTGAAGAGCGGTCGCTTCCACGGATAGTGGTGATCAGCAAAATCGATCGTGAAAACACGGAATTTGACCAGGTCGTTGACGAGATCACAGAGGCGTGGGGTCGGAAATGTGTCCCCATCCAGCTGCCCAACGGCGCCGAAGCATCTTTTACCGCCGTTGGTTCGTTGATCACCGATTCAGCTTTGCAGCAAGGCGATGGCGCTGAGTTATATGAGCGCCTGGTTGAGGCGGTGGCCGATACAGATGAAGCGCTGACCGAGAAATTCTTGGAGGGTGAACCCCTCACAACGGATGAGCTGATCTCTGGACTCCGATCTGGCATCGCATCTGGAGAGATCGTGCCAATCCTGGCGATCGCGGCGCTGGAAAAAATTGGGATTTCTGAGTTGATGGACGTCATAGTCGATCTGCTTCCATCCCCGAATGTTTCGGCGGCGAGAGACGACTCCCCAGAAATTCCGGAAGGTGCAGAAGCGAACCTCGTGTTCAAGACCAGCGCCGATCCGTTCGTGGGCAAGCTTTCCTACTTCCGTGTGTTCTGAGTTCCATTCACAGGGAACTCAGAACACTGGAACGTGAACCAGGAAAAATCCGACCGCGTCGGACAGGTTTCCTCCCCCAGGGGCAAGGAATCGGAGAACACGGACGAGATCGTATTTGGAGATATCGGCGTAATTTCACGATTAGGTGTTACGTGTACGCGTGACACTCTTACGGACAGCGAAAACCCTGTGACGCTTGAGGGCATTGACCTGCCGGAGCCGTACTACGCAATGGCGGCGTCCCCGAAAACGCAGGCCGATCTGGACAAGATGTCCGACGCCCTTTCAAGGCTCGGTGAAGAAGATCCGAGCCTCTTGATTTCTCATGACCCGATCACGGCGGAGACAATCATCCACTGTCTCGGCGACGTGCATGTGGAGATCGGTATCGAGCGTGTTGAACGTAAGTTTGGCGTGGCGCTTGAGACGTCCTTACCGCGGATCGCGTACATGGAACCGATCGGTGGATCAGCCCGCGTTGAATACCGTCACAAGAAGCAGTCCGGTGGGCACGGCCAGTTTGGGCACGTCGTTATCGAACTGAGCCCGCTAACGCGTGGTGACGGATTCGTATTCGACAGCAAGGTGGTCGGAGGAACCGTTCCCCGGGAATACATTCCTGCGGTCGAAAAGGGCGTCGTGAAGTCCATGGAAGAGGGGCCGGTAGCCGGATTCCCCGTGGTCGATGTGGGCGTCACGCTCGTGGACGGCAGCAGTCACTCGGTGGACTCGTCCGGCATGGCATTTGAGATCGCGGGTGGCTTCGCGCTCCGAGAGGGCATTCCTCTGGCTCGGCCCGTCTTATTGGAGCCGGTGATGCACCTCCGGATCATGACCCCGGACGATCTTACCGGGGACATCATCATCGACCTCAATACAAAGTGGGCGCAGATCCTGGGCATGACTCCGGCTGCGAACGGCCACACGATAATCGAATCCGATGCGCCGCTCTCGATGGTTCAGCGTTACGCCACGGATCTGCGAGCCATATCGGCCGGACGTGCGTCTTTTGAGTCCACCTTCATCCGCTACGGCGAGGTGCCGTAGCAAGAGTTGGACAAGGTCGTCCAGCAGTACAAAAAGGAAGAGGTGGCCGCGACCTAGAGCGCGTCCGTCTCGCTGCCCCAGCCGTGGCCCCTAACGTGATATTGGCGGATGGCCTTCTGAATGGCGTCCGCCCCAAACTCAAGCGCGTCCAACGGGATACGCTCGTTTCCGGCATGGAACATCGATGCGAAGTCGATCTCCCGCGGCAGGTTCATGGGCAGGAATCCGTACGTCTGAATCCCGAGAGGAGAGAAGAAACGGGCGTCCGTGGTCCCCGGGATAAGCGTCGGCAGCACGATCGAGCCCGGATCAGCTTCCTGAATCACCGAGGCCAGAGTTTGAAATAGGCCCATCTCAGGCACGCTCGGTCCCGGGTCGTAATATCGGGACGTGATTTCCGGCGCGTTTGTCCCGTGACCTAGATCACCAAGTACGGACCTCAGTTCACTAACAAGATCCTCTTCCGTGTAGCCCGGGAGGATTCTGCCGTCCAGTTGGAGCGTGACTTCGCCGGGCGTGACGTTCGGCACGCTCCCGCCAGAAACAACCGTTGGCGCGACGGTGTTGTGGAGCATGGCGTCAAACATCGCACCACGTTCACCTATCTTGCCGAGCGCCCAGTTCGTGAAGCGCGGGCGAAGCAGTAGCTTGATGAACAGGCTTTTCGGGAACGGCAGTGCCCGTGCCAGTGCGGTCAACGACTCTCTAGCCACAGGAGTCACGTGAACGGGAAGTCGCCGGGACTCGATCCGCCGAACCGTCTCAGCCATTCGCGCCATCGCGCCGCCACGACGGGCAAGCGAACCGTGACCCGATGCTCCACGAAACGTCAGCGTTAAGAGGCACGACTGTTTCTCGGCGACCATGATTGGGTAGACGCGGAGTCCCGAGACATCGGTCGCAAATCCGCCGACCTCGCCGATCGCATATTTCACGCCGGCGAACTCTTCAGAGTGCTCTTCAACCAGAAACCGGGCTCCGTCCACACCGCCTCGTTCCTCGTCCGAAACGGCAGCGAAAATTAGATCGCCCGGTGGAATCTCGCCTGATGCCTTGTTGCGCAGTAAAGCCGTGGCCATCATCGCCAGGCCACCCTTCATATCAATGGCACCACGACCCCAGATGAAGCCGTCTGCTATCTCACCCGAGAAAGGCGGATGGTCCCACTGTTGTCCGTCAGTTGGAACGACATCGACGTGGCCATACAGGAGCAACGGATTACCAGTTCCGTTGCCGGGGAGGCGTGCCACCAGATTTGGACGCTCGGGATCGACGGCAAGGATCTTGGTTTCAAATCCGTGCTCGGCGAACAATCGCTCAAGGTACTCGACGCAAGCGCGTTCGTTGCCCGGCGGGTTCGTGGTATCGAACCTGATCAGATCTTGAAGAATGTCTGAGGGCGACTTGGTCATTAGTCAGCCCACCATATCGGATGCCGTGTTCCGGTATTCCAGCCGAAGGGGATCAGGACACCCGGCGCAGTTCCGCCGACATCGCGTACGCGAGAAGCGGCGGAACCGCCACTCCAATGCCACCAATTACGAGAGCGAGTTCGTTGCTGGTCGCTTGCGCAATGATTCCACTGAAAAGGAACCCCAGTGAAAAAAGTTGCATCGAGACCCCAAACAAACTCATCACCCGGCCCCTCATCTCATCAGGAGTGTGGCTCTGCACAAGCACACTGATCGTAATGACGTAAGCGAGGCCCGTGGCGCCCATCAGTCCCAGTAGAAATAGCGATAGGTAGTAATCTCGCGAAAACGCGAAACCGACCATAAAGACGCCAAACAGGACTCCTGTGCCGATCATCAGAAGTCCCTTGTTTAATTTGTCGCCGCTAACGATCAGCACGACTGTCCCGAGAGCGCCGCCTATACCGAACGCGGCCATCATCAACCCGAACCCTTCTCCACCAACGTCGAACACGTCTTCTGCGTAGACCGGGATTAGCGGCATGATGAACCCGGCGAACAACGCGAGCAGGTTCAGCGACATGAGTACTCGAATCACCGGGTCAGACTTGACGAAGTTCAGGCCGTCCTTGATGTCCTGCCAGGCGGATTTTGAACCGTCACGTCGATGGACAGTCCGGTTTTTTACCATCAACAGCATTCCCAGACCAACAACTCCAAGCCCACCAACCAGGAAGTAGACCGAGTCAGCACCCCACAAGCCGATCATGACGCCGGCGAGGGCTGGTCCAATAATCAGCCCGATCGTGCCAGACGATTGCATCATCGATGTGGCGCTCATCAGCTTGTCTCGCCCGACAACCTCAACCACAAAACTCTGGTTGGCCGGCATCCCAAACGCCACGACGCTCCCCTGCGCCAAGGCCAGCCCCATCAGTATCCATATGGTCATCAGATCGGCGGCGATGAGGTAGCCCGTGAGGAAGGACATTGCCACGATTGCCACGCGGACGATAAGCAGGATGTCTCGCTTCGGAAATCTATCTGCAGCCAGGCCCCCGACAAGCGATAGCGCTATCACGGCGATAGCCGGTACGCCGTTAACGGCCCCAACCCAGGCCTGTGATCCGGTCAGTTCGTACGAGAGCCACGACTGGACCGCGGCCCGGGCCTCGAACCCGAACACCATGAAGACGCTGGCGAACGCCATCCAGCGGAAGTCCGGTATCCGCAAAACTTCCATCGGGCCGACACGCGGCGCTCGTACAGGCGTGTCTAGAGGATGGGCCGCCTGTGTAGGAGGCGACCCCAACGTCTCTGAGTTTTCTTGTTCAGCCTTTGTGGCAGCCATGAGTTGTGCTTGATTCGGGCTTAACGAGCAGGATCGGATGACATGAAATCGTCATCTGACGGGACATGTCGTTCCGCTAAATTGTAGGTGTGTTCCACAATACTCTCCGGCGTGGCAGCCGACTCAGCTGACAACACCCTCATCTCGTACGCTTCAGGAGTTCATGTGACCGGGGTTTTCGGTCGTAATCGGATAATCGCCCTCGCTGCGGGCGCGATGCTCCTCGCCGCCGCATGCAACGGGGGCAGCGGAGTCGGTCCCACGCGCGATCCCACCTTGCCGCCACACGTGGCTGACGCGGCCAATGGCAAACGGCTGTTCAAGAACGAGAGTTGTTCAGCCTGTCACTCAACGGGCACGAGGCGCGTAACCGGCCCCGGCCTGGCCGGGATTGGCAGCTCAGCGGCCACCCGGAACCCAGAACTTTCCGCCGATCAGTACATCGAGCAGTCGATCCGAAATCCCGGCGAATTTATTGTCGCCGGATTCAACAACATCATGCCTAAGACCTACAGTCGCCTGGCGCGAGATGATGTGGATGACCTGATCGCATATCTCAAGACTCTGGAATGAGGAACGGTCACACCGGCGGATGCAGGTTGTAGAAGTCCGTCGCCTGTTCGAATGCGTGGCCCGCCTGTACCAGCATCTGCTCGGACAGGTGATGCCCGACGAACTGGAGGCTGAGCGGAAGACCGTCCGAATTCAGGCCGCATGGCAGCGAGATCGTCGGTAGTCCGGAGAAGTCCGCAGGCACGGTGAACCGGAAGAAATCCCACGGATCAAGTTCCTTTTCGATCGTCCCGTACATTTCATCTGACGTGATCGGGTGAGCTGCGGCGCCTGTGGACGGACATGCCAGTACGTCGATCCCCTGCATCGTCACCCGAAATTCCCCGACCAATGCCGCCCTGAGCACGTTCGCATCGGCATACTCAGTTGCACTGAGGGATGCGCCTCTCCTGAGCCACTCACGGAACCACGGACCGTACTCGTCCGATCGTGACGGATATGTACTGGCGTGAGCCGCCGCCGCCTCTGCCGCACATATCGGCTCCCATGCCGCCAGGTATTCACGCAAATTGGGTGGCATCGTAACTGGAACGATCTCGGCGCCCAGATTTTCCATCACGCGCACGGCCTCGGCGATGGCGGGGGCCGTTTCTGGTCCTACATCCTCGGTGGCGTACCGCTCGTCGAACCCTATCTTGAGACCTTTTACACCCGCTCCAAGAGAAGCCGTCATGTCCGGGACCGGGTTCGGAAGCGTCGTGGGATCGTTTGGGTCAAGTCCGGCGATGGCCTGCAGGACTATCCCGGCATCGGCGGCGGAGCGTGTCATCGGGCCTATGTGGTCCAGCGATTCCGCGAGCGCCATGACGCCATACCGGCTTACCCGACCCCATGTCGGTTTGAGGCCAACGGTTCCGCAGGCGGCTGAAGGAAACCGTATTGAGCCGCCCGTGTCGCTCCCCAGTGTCCCAAACGCCAGTCCAGCCGCGGCAGCGCAGCCAGATCCGCTAGAGGATGCACCGGACCAGTAGCCTTCCTTCCACGGATTCTCCGGGACGTCCAGCTTCGGGTTGTAGCCGGCCATCGCCCCTTCGGTCAGGTTCAACTTACCAAGAAGAACCGCCCCGGCCTCATTGAATCGGGCGACCACCGTTGAATCGAAATCGGGCACGTTGTCTGCGAACACGGCGCTGCCGCCCATCGTGCGAACGCCGTCTGAAGCGCACAGGTCTTTGACCGCCACGGGGATTCCATGAAGTGGGCCTCGGTAGTTGCCTGCGGCGATCTCAGCGTCAGCAGCCCGCGCCTGTGCGCGAGCGCTGTCCGCCATCACCGTGGCGTACGCCTTGAGTTGGCCGTCGATCCGGTCAATGCGGTCAAGTTGTGACTCGGTCAACTCGACCGATGACAGCACCCCATCGCGGATCAGTGGAGCAAGTTCGCTAATCGTCTTGTAGTGCAGATCGTCAGTCATGGGATGCTCCTGGTCGTCTTGGACGCCTGGTTACACCGGCGGGTGCAGATTGTGGAAATCTGTCGCCTGTTCGAAGGTGTGTCCCGCCTGAATTAGCAACTGCTCGGACAGGTGATGACCGACGAACTGAAGGCTGAGCGGGAGGTTTTCGCTGTTCAAACCGCATGGAAGCGAGATCGTCGGTAGCCCGGCGTAGTCCATCGGCGCCGTGAACCGAGACTGCCACGAATTACGGCTCGGCGGTATCGGTCCGTACAGCTCCTCGTGCGTGATCGGGTACGGTGTGCGATGTGTCGATGGGCAGGCGAGGAGATTGATCCCGCGCATTGTGACGCGAAGGTCTCCGACGCAAGCCGCCCTGAGCACGTTGGCGTCGGCGTAGTCCGCGGCCGTGTGCGCTGCGCCGTTAGTGAGCCATCCACGGAACCACGGCCCGTATTCGTCCGCACGAGATGGGAAGGTAGCTGCGTGGGCCGAAGCCGCCTCCGATGAGCAGATCACCGGCCATGCATCCATGTATTCACGCAACCGGGCCGGCATTTTGACCGGGACGATCTCTGCCCCAAGGCTCTCCATCAGACGCACGCTATCTGCGATGGCGTTCGCGATTTCCGGTTCGAGATCATCTGAGGCGTAACGCTCGTCGAAGCCAATCTTGACGCCTTTGACCCCGAAACCGAGCGACGCCGTCATATCCGGAACCGGCTGAGGGAGCGTAGTCGGGTCGTTGGCGTCCAGGCCGGCGATCGCCTGTAAGACGATCCCTGCATCGGCGGCGGAGCGCGTGAGTGGCCCGACGTGATCGAGCGATTGTGCGAGGTCCATCACGCCGTATCGACTGACCAGTCCCCACGTTGGCTTCAAACCGACGG
>Ga0114999_10000579_pt1 | contig 54153 bp, 44 predicted proteins | sample ArcticOcean_MG_C_3_FD_89820 | JGI IMG/M metagenome (GOLD analysis project Ga0114999, IMG submission 89820) | Marine microbial communities from western Arctic Ocean - ArcticOcean_MG_CB8_126 | ecosystem: Environmental > Aquatic > Marine > Oceanic | place: Arctic Ocean: Canada Basin | collected...
GGGTCAGGGCCAAGGACAAGGACAAGGCCAGAATGGCCAAGGACAAGGTGGCCAGGGCCAGCAGGGCCAGGGCCAGGACGAGGGCTCACAGTCGGATCAGGATGGCCAGCAAGGTCAGGATAGCGATCCAGGCGAGCAAGGCAATCAGCAGGACAACGGCCAAGGCCAGCAGCAGAACGGCGGCGAGCAGAGCGGCCAGCAGGGCGATCAGGAGAGCGGTGACGAGAACGGCAACAACCAGAATGGCCAGAACCAGCAGCAACAGGGTCAGACCCAGGGAGACAACCAAGGTCAGGGATCTACCTGCCATGGAGTGCTAGCAAGTCAGATACTGGATAACCAGAGGGACAATGGAGACGTCGATAACGACGGTGACGGAATCCCAGACGAGCCTTACGACGTGGACGACGACAACGACGGGATCCCAGATGTAATGGAGGAGTCTGTCTTGGCATCGCTTGACCACGACGGTGACGGAATCATGGACAAGGACGACGATGATGATGACGGTGATGGCATCGACGACCGCGCGGAAGTCAATGACGGCAATTCAGCGACCTGCATCTACGACCACGACAACGACGGCCTAAGTGACAACATAGACTTCGACATCGACAACGACGGCATCGACAACTGGGAGGACGTCCTAGACTGCGATGACGACGGAACCGAAGAGAGGCTAATCGACCTAGACGGCGATGGAATCATCGATGTCGATGCAGCGAGAGATCACGACAACGACTGCATCAACGATGCAGACGACTCCGATGACGACAACGACAACATTCTAGATGTCGACGAGTTGGACGGGGAGTTCGGCACATACAGGTACGATCACGACAACGACGGACTCTGGGATAGCTACGACACCGATGACGATAACGACGGGCTGTCGGACTGGTTCGAGTTGAACGATGGCTGGGACACTACCGGTCAGTTCGATCACGACAACGATGGCATCCCAGACTACACCGACGAGGACGATGACGGCGACGGCATCCCAGACTCGGAAGAGAACGACTTCGACCTGATTTAATCAGAAGTCGAACAACGAAGGCTGGCTGGACGATCTAAGTCGTCCAGCGTCAGCCAGACGGTTAACTGCGCGATTCAGTCGTCTATCGGAGAAGCCACGTCTAACTTGGAGGAACGAGCGCAGATCCTCCTCCACGGCCCGCTGGGCCTCAGGGAGTGGTTCGTCACCAACGGGATGCTCCATGAAAAGGGAACGAATCCCCTCCAGATCCTCCGGGAGCTCGAAGCCCTTGGCCTCGGCAACCGCCTCCATCGTGCCGTGCTTCTTCATCAGCTTCAGGCCAGTCTTAGGCCCGATGCCCTTGATACCAGGATGGAAGTCGGTACCGACCATTATCCCTAGGTCAACCAACTGTTCCCTAGTGATGCCATGGCTCTCGAGAGTATCGGAAAGAACGATCTTCTCTGCGCTCATGACCCGACCGAACCTCCTAGTCCCATGACTCGTCAGGTTCCTCACCATCACTGGTGAGCCGTATAGGAGCGTGTCCCAGTCTTGACTGGCTACTGCAGCCACATCGCCCCTGGAGCACATCACTGCAGCAGCCCCCTCTGCCTCCATAGGGGCCTCAACCCAGGAGACTCCCATCAGATCGAACAAGTCCTTGGTCTCCTGGACCATGTCTGGAGTATACTCAGCAGTCTGCGGCCCCAGCTTCTTTGCTGCTTCCATATCTCCAGCATCAACCGCCGCCTCCCAACGAGAAGCTGCCTTAATCTTCCTCTCCCTTCTGCCATCAAGCGTCTTTCGTTTGAGGTCGTGTGGTTTGCCATCGAATACGAAGACCGGATCTATCCCCTCTGAAATCATAACCGTGGCCCTATCTAGGAAACCCATTAGGTGTGCCACTGGCTTCCCATCGAATGAGAGGGGCTTACCATCCGGGCCAGTCATTGAAGTGATGAACTGATAGGAATTCAGGAACACGTCTATGGCGACCCTCTGTCCAGATAAATCACTCAACTCTATTGATTCTGGTGAAACAAGGTCTCTCAGATTACAGCCCATACTACTTCCCTCGCAACTACGGGTGGTGCTGGTAGTGAGGGCATATAGGGTTGAAGCCAAGAGCACCCCGCGGATTTGGTATGGGAACTCGCAGTTTGGTCCTATTGGGCAGCGGATGGCATCCTCCTCTTTTCAGGGAGGAGTGCAGGTCACTTCTCGGTCCGATAGAGACTCTCCACCCCCGACTGACCTTTGTAACTCAGTCAGATTCCGTACTAGAGCGAATCTCAGGAGCATCCCTGGTTGATGACGTAATCCACTCAACTTCTAGGCTCTGGGTCTACGAACGTGAGGTATCCGCAGTGGATATCGCTACTTACATTGACGAGTGGGCAGAGTCATTCCTATCTGCGGGTTCTTTCGCTGTCAGGGCTAGGAAGCTCGGAACCGGGGTCTGCGACCTTTCCCGCAGGGAGATAGAGTCCGAGGTAGGTGCAAAGATATCTAGCAATCAAAGGCCAGTGGACTTGGAGAATCCCGATTCCGAGATAGTAGTAATCTTAGCGGGCCCAGGAGAATCCTCTGGACACTGGGATGACGCCCAGCAGAACCCGCTAATCCTCTGGGGTATCAGAGACCGATCATTCCCGGGGACCTACGTCGGTACATCACCGACCAAGCGTCCTTTCTTCAAACCGGTAACTATGGATCCTAGACTAGCACGCCTGATGGTCTCACTATCATTCTTCAGGGGCCCTCCATCTGTTGTGGTCGACCCATTCTGTGGAACAGGGGGAATCGCCATCGAGGCCTCCATGCTAGGGTTGGAAACTTTTGCTAGCGATCTAGACTCGAGAATGGTAGAGGGCACCATCGTTAATTTGGACTGGGCCAAGGGTGAGGGTTCGTATAGGGTCGAGAGATGCTCGGCAGACGGAATCCACGAGGTATGGGGGAATCTAGAGGGGTGCTCTTTCGTATTCGATCCTCCATACGGGAGGAACGCATGGACATCCGAAGACGGACTGGACGTTTTCCTCGGAGCCCTTTCCTCGGCTAGGAAGATGAGTCAGGATGGGACCGTCTGCACGATGCTCCCAGCGAACCCGGATGCACTCAAGGGGCCGGTCTCGGATCAACTGCAGGTAATGGGAATGGACTGGGATGATTTGAAGGGCAGAATCATGGAATCTGGTTGGAATGTGCGTTCTGCCATCCCGGTCAGAGTCCACAAGAGCCTATCGAGGCTCGTGGTACTCTGCCACCCGTCGGATTGAATATGGGTCGGCCGGGCTGGGGAGCAAGCGTGGACCGTTAGGGTAGTCTGGATATCCTTCCGGCTTTCGGAGCCGGAGACGTGGGTTCGAATCCTGCACGGTCCGCCACTAAGCACAGTCCGAGAGAGCCTCAGTCCTCCGTTGAAGCCTGCCCCGAGTAGACGTCGAAACCGTAGTATCCGCCCGTGGGAAGGTTCTCGAAGCTAGAGGGTAACCACTCTTCCGAGCAATCTAGAGAAGTCACGCCAGAGGAGGAATTGTGGATGATGCTGCAGATGGCGATTCCCGGATTGACTTCCCCATCGGAATCGAAGGTGATGTTGCCGCTCGCGCCCTCCCAGTTGTGGCCGATGAACCTGATTGCGTCTTCCAATGTGTAGGAGACGTCCTCCTCCAGTTCCAGGAGTTGATGCAGCATCGAGGCCTCGGCAATTATCACTACCGCGTCGAAGGCTTGGGAGGTGAAGATGCTCCCATACAAGCAAACGTCATCTTCCTCACATGAATCTGAGAAGGCCAGACCCCTTTGGCTCTGGCTCTGATTCCAATCGTGGGCAGTCTCCCAATATGTCCAATCCAGGCCAATGACGCCGTCGGCGTTGGACTGGTCTTCGAAGGAGTCCAGCCACTCTTGCGCCCCGAACTGTTGGTCTCCCACAATGGTCCCGCTGAAGCCCAACTCAATCATCTCCTCTACGATCGCTGAGTTGAAGGTGGATCCTTGTTCGACCCAGTTGTAGTCGAGGAAGACCACCTCATCGCAACCCTCGTCGATTGCATCCTGGGCAATTTGCGTCGGTGTCTGACTCTCTTCATCGTAAGACATCTCGCCACAGATTTCTTCATTTCCTTGGCCCTCCCACGCATCCATGAAGAAATTAGCTCTCTGATTCTCGTCAACCCAGTTTGTAGAGTAAACCAACAGAGGGTTCGAGCCCCCGGCGTCAATTAGCGCATCAATCACGGCTAGGACTTCGTATCCGTCGTAGGGCAAAACCCTGAAGAATCCAGGATACTCTCCCTCGTCCGCCAGTGCTGGGGCCGTTGAAGTAGGTGAGATATGCGGTATACCCGCTGCCGATAGGACTGAGTTGGCTTCCATTGATGCTCCACTACACATCGGCCCAACCACCAGTCCGATGCCATCGTCGATGATCTGCTGTGCGGCTCCGGCCCCACCGTTTCCATCACAGCCAGTGTCGTACTCAACGATAACGAATCGATAATCGTCCTGCAGCGAGTTGACGTGGTCGACGGCGATCCAAGACGCGGAAGATAATCCCGGTGCATATTGTGAGATCGGTCCGCTCTGGTCGAGCATTAGCGCGATTTCTATCAACTCTGCCTTGTTGATGTCGAACCACCGGTCTTCGGTCCCAACTGCCACATACGGGTGCAAATCTACGTAGTCATGGGTCAGGCGGATTTCGTTTTGCTGCCCGATGATAATCATATTGGGGTCCTCTGCCCATATCTCGAAGGCATCCGAGTAAAGTTGCCATCTCAGAGACGAATCTGACTCGATTCTAGCCTCGAATATCTTGTCATCGAGCTCGGCGTTCTGGAACCCAGTACCATATGCATCGCCATCGATATCTACACTGCCTGCGAACGGGGTCCAGTAGTTGTCAGGGTCGAGGTAGTCGGGCGCCCAGCCGCTGAATCTGATATCCCAATTCCCACTGTAGTACATGTCCAAGTATTCGTCCCATACCGCTGGCGTTCCATTGGCCATAACTCCGATTCCTGCCAGGTCCTCAGAGAGTTGGGCCCCCATTGCCTCCCTGTATGAGTTGCCCTCGTTGACCATGATCCTCAGGACGTTGGGTAGCCTGCACTCGTCACCGTCCCTGTCTCCCTCGCCGACGACGGTCGGGGTCCCCGATTCAGTCAGGCTGTCACAGTCGTACTGGCGGATGAAACCCGCGTCCTCGAGAGTTTCCTCGGCAAGCGTAAGGTTGTGGGAGAACACGGGATACTGCGTATCGTCAAACAGGAAGCCGTTCGGGATGGGTCCGAACTGCGGTGCCAGGAAACCCTGGTATGTCTCGTCCCTATGCTGCTCGTAATCGAAGGAGTTGGCTATCGCAACACGAACATCGGGGACCGACATTACATTACAGTCGTCGCTCCCATCACCGTCGCAGTCGTGATTCTCGATGTACTCCCCATTCTCGTCATCGCGATCGACTTTCATCGCTACCAAGCTCGTCTTGAAAGTCTCCACGTACTCGCAGTTGTAGCCTGGGAGGCTCTCCACAGAAGTTGGATCAGATATGTTCAGGCAATACTGATCAAGGAATTCATTTGGCAAATCGGCTAGGTCCACCTGATTGGTTGAGAACAGGAGATTCCGTTCTTCCCACTCCCACTCTTCCACTATCTCGATTTGATTGAAACTGAATCCCGACTCCTCCCAGTATAGCCAGTTTGGAAGCAAGTGGGCCACGCCCCCGCCGCCCCCGTCAAGAGCGTCATTCTCAAACGGCTCTTCTAGATAGAATGGTCCGGTCCCAGAGCCAATTGGACCATTGGCAACCCAATCGTGGCACTCCCAGTCCTCCGCACTCTCCGAATCCTTGTTCTCGCTGCAGAGTTCAGAGTTGATTACTGCCCCGACCGAGTATGACAACGTCGCGGGGAACCCGGCGTAGGGCTGGAAGATTGTGACCGAGAGGTGAGTGTCATTGTGCACCACGATCGAATCGCATTCGAAGTTCTGATCCAGTATCCACGACACATATGAGTCAGGTGATCCGTAGTCGATTGTCCTGCACCAGGAGAACCTGACGTCCTCTGATGTGAATGAGTCCCCGTTGCTGAAGAAGACCCCCTGCCTGAGCTCGAACGAGTATGTCAGACCGTCTTCACTGAGGGAATAGTCGAGAGCCAGACGAGGCTCTAGAGTCAACTCGCCCTGATCATCCGATTCGTACCTGAACAGCGTGTCGAAGATGTTGTCGATGTACTCGCCCTTGTCAGTATCGTATGAATCCGCAGGGTCAATCTCACCGGGAAAACTGGCTCTAGCGATTACGAGATCGCACGGACGATTACTCGCATAGGGGCTCTCAGTGCACCTCCTGATATCTCCTAGGGCTTCAAATGCCTCTTCGTAGGAAATTTTCCCCCCTTCGAAATCTGCCATTACCGATTGAATCGACGCTCCTTGGTACACGCACGACCCGTCTTCCTCTGTGGCCAGTGGGTCGTGGTTGAATGCCTCCTCATCCGTGCACCCCTCGACCTCGTCTGCGTCCAGCACCCCGTCGTCGTCGAGGTCGTAGTCGCACGACCCGTCCTCGTCGGTGGCGGATCCGTTGAAGTTATTCGCCGCTGAATCGGTGCACCCCTCGACCTCGGCTGCGTCCAGCACCCCGTCGTCGTCGAGGTCGTAGTCGCACGTACCGTCCTCGTCGGTGGCGGATCCGTTGAAGTTATTCGCCGCTGAATCGGTGCACCCCTCGACCTCGTCAGTGTCCAGCACCCCGTCGTCGTCGAGGTCGTAGTCACAGGAGTCGTCGTCATCGGTCACATACTCGTTGAAGTTGTTCGCAGTCGAGTTCGTGCAACCCTCGACCTCGTCAACGTCCAGCACCCCGTCGTCGTCGAGGTCGTAGTCGCATGACCCGTCCTCGTCGGTGGCGTATCCGTCGAAGTTGTTCGCCGTATAGTCCGTACACCCCTCGACTTCGTCAGCGTCCGTGACACCGTCGTTGTCGAGGTCGTAGTCACAGGAGTCGTCGTTTTCGGTGGCTCCAGGTTCGCGGTTGTTTGCGTTTTCGTCAGTGCAGCCATCCACTTCCAGATGATCCAGCACCCCATCTCCATCGGAGTCGAAGTCACATGAACTATCGTCCATGGTCGCGTTCTCATTGTAGTTCACAGCATCTGGGCTGGTGCATCCGAGGACGTTCTCGGGACCGGCTTCATCTGTACACCCGGCGAGGGGGGCGGAAAACATCAGTATTGCAATCAAGAGGACTTTCTTGGACATGTCTCATATTTCGGGCTCATCTGTATGAATATTTCTGCGTCATTGATTACCGAAATCATATGGTGCAATAATTACTGATGCAGGAGATAAAGTTGATGTGGTTTTTAAACCTCTAAGGAACCCATTCCCCAGAGGTGTGATGGTTGGGAGAAATGCTGCATAAGTTGCACGTTTCTCATTATCCGCCCCAAGAGGAAATCGCGAACGTCGTCACCCATGGGCTGGGAACCATCCTCGCTGGGGCGGGTCTGTACTTCCTCACCACCGAGGCGCACCTGACAAACGATCCGTGGAAACTATGGTCGAGCGTTACTTTCGGCCTGTGCATGATTGCTTGCTACCTTTGCTCTACCCTGTATCATGCCGTTACGAATCTTGAGTTGAAGCATAAGATGAGGATTGCCGATCACATTGGAATCTATCTGCTGATCGCTGGTTCCTACACTCCATTTGTCCTCGTGAACCTCCGTGGCTGGATTGGTTGGACATTTTTCGTCCTCATCTGGGGTTGCGCTGTGTTCGGAATCGTCATCAGAGTCACAAATCATCGGGTCCCGAATTATGTTTCAGCGGCACCCTATTTCATAATGGGATGGCTGGGAGTCATTGCGATTAAACCGCTTTTTGACTCTGTGGGCTGGGATGGGTTGAGTCTGATTCTACTAGGAGGAGTTCTCTACTCGATTGGAGTCGTGTTCTACTTGTCGGAGAGAATTCCGTTCAACCACGCCATCTGGCATCTGTTCGTGCTCGGAGGAAGCATCAGTCATTACTTCGCAGTGTTGTTCGAGGTCATTCCGTATTGAAACTGTGCTTCGTGAATCTAAGTCCCTGAGATTCTCGGACACGATCACGAATTGAGATTAGGGCGTTTCAATTGGTTCGACTTCAGGACCAAGTGAGTTCAGATGTATCCATTGTAGCCAACCTGCAGATCATGCCCTCACATAACCAACCATTCCATTCCGCTTCACCGCGGTCCTTGCCACTCATGGACTCACAACTGGAGACTACTAACTGATTCCAAGCAGAGGTGCGTCTTAGATTCTCGACCTCGGCGGGTTCTCTCCCCGAGTGATGAATGAACCAGACTTGCCCCGGTTCAACAAGTCCTTGGGCAGCACAGATTAGAGCCCAGTGGCCACCAGCTCTGGCGACTAAGTCATCCCCTGCACTGATTATCGCCTTCTCGGCCGATTTCCTCCACTCATCGGCTTGGGGGTGATCGGGCCATAGCAGCAACAGGGTTCGTAGCAGTTCAACCACCACCGCAGTAGCACCAGGTACCGCAGAATCGGAGACGGATCTCTGTCTGACGGGAAGTTCAGTGTGGTCGGCACTGGTCATCCAGAAGCCACCATCAGGGTCTGCAAATATTTTGAGCAGCTGTCTGGTAATCTCGCGAGTTCGGTGTAAGCATTTTTTGTCATCCCAGCGTATTCCCCAACGTAGCAGACCTAGTGCAGCCCATGCATAATCATCTAGGAAACCTGGCCCTCCAAGAGTGTCTCCCCTTCGTGTGCGAAGAACGTCCTTACGAGACAGGAACTCCTCGCAGATATGTTGACCAATTCTCTTCGCATCATCTTCGGGTAACTCTGCGCAGGCGACCAGCAGCATGCCGTTCCACGCGGTAAGCACCTTGTCATCTGTGCCCGGTCGAACCCGCTCGGACCGCTTCTCAAGAAGGTGAATACGTAGGTCTTCATCATCCAGCCCACTTACCTCATGTAGTGATAGTACGCTTCGACCAGTGTTCTCGAAGTTACCCTGCTCGGTGATTCCGAAGCGTTCGCAGGCCACTGTATCCTCAGCCTGTTCGGGAGTCCACAAGTAGAATTCTCCTTCCTCAGATTTCCCGTCCTCTCCGACTGAGTCAGCGTCGAGAGTCGACCACACACCTCCGAGGGGGTCTAGCATCTCATTGCAAATCCATTCTAATGTCAGCCCTATTACCCTGTCATTCTGACTCCCTATTTCGAGGCGACGCGCCTTCTCGTGAATCGCCAGCATCAAGGCGTTGTCATAGAGCATCTTCTCGAAGTGGGGAACTCTCCATTCAGCATCTACGCAATACCTATGCCAGCCACCTGCGAGATGGTCGAATAGACCACGGGTCGCCATAACGTCCAACGAATGAGATACGATCCCCCTCTCTCCTGCACGTAGCAAGCCTTCCATCTCCATCGGGCGCGGAAACTTCGGAGCACCTCCTATTCCTCCGTTGACGGGGTCGTAGACCCTCTTGGAGTGGCTCAGCCCAGCCAATATGGATTTCTTGATCAGAGATTCAACATCTTGTGATGCCCCTCCTCCTATCGATGATTTTTGGATTTGCTCTGTAATCAGTTCCGACGAGTTGATGACCTGCTCGCGTTGTTCCTGCCATGCCTTCACGACGCTCTCAATCAGTTGTCCCCATGATGGTTTGTTGTAGCGTTGTACGGGAGGGAAGTAGGTGCCTGCGAAGAACGGTTTGAGCGTGGCAGGGTCGACAAATACATTCAGCGGCCAGCCTCCACCGCCCGTGTATATCTGGCACGCCGCCATATACAGTGCATCGACATCCGGACTCTCCTCGCGGTCGACCTTGATGCAGACAAGTGTTTCATTCATCTGTTTTGCCGTCAACTCATCATTGAATGATTCGTGCTCCATCACGTGACACCAATGACAGGCGGCATACCCGATGGATACGAGCAGGGGCCGGTCTAGTTTCTTGGCTAGTTCAATGGCTTCCTCATCCCATGGTTGCCAAGAGACTGGATTAGAGGCGTGCTGGAGAAGATATGGCGAGGTACATCCACCGAGTCGGTTGATGATATCATATGCCATGGTGCGCCATCGAGTATAGGCACATGAACCCAATCTATCGCTACTGTTGTACTCTGGTCGATGGACTGCTTCGTAGTTGGTTCGCTGAAAACTTCTTCTGGACTCACGAGGATTGACACATAGGGTAGCATCAGTTCCGGGCCAAGATTCAAGTCTCATCCGACCCTACAAAGCACATGAATGAGAAATATGCCATACTAATTGCAATCTTACTGTCCTCTGTTTCGATTAGTGGATGCACAGGTGACGATGGTGCGGAGAGGATCGACCAACTCGAGGCGGAGAAAGTCAACTACCAGGGGATGATGGCATCACTCAACCAGACTTTGGACGGGCTGGAGGACGACTTGGGGCAGCTGAACGCCTCCATCGAGGCCCTCAACTCCAGGATAACGGAGCTGGACGGAGAAATCTTGCAGCACATATCCGAGATCTCATACCTTAACGAGCAGAATACGTCCAAGACGGACGAAATCGCCCATCTCTCGGCTCTCATAGTATCTCTGAACGAATCCAAGTCAAGGCTGGAGTCAGAAGTGGTGGAACTGGAGACAGCAAGGTCGTCCCTGGCCTCCCAGGTATCCTCCCTAGAGACCGCCATGGACGCACTCGAGGCCGAGGTGTCCTCGCTGACCTCTGCCAATCAGGGCCTCACCACGGCCAACGAGAACGCCGCGGCGGAGATATCCGACCTGCAGAATCTCGCTGCGACCCTCAATTCCACCATCTCAGAACTCCTTGAGACGATAGAGGAGCTCGAGGAAGCGCCCCCTCCGACGGTGAACTGGTCAAGCACCCTGGACGTCGTCATGGAGCGAGGGATCCTGAAGTGCGGGGTCAAAGGTAACCAGTACGGCATGGGCTACCAGGACGGTGCTGGCCAGTACTCCGGGCTCGACATCTCCTACTGCATGGCCATCGCGGCAGCGATAGGGATGGACCCAGATTCGGACGTTGAGTACGTCCAGGCAGGGGGGGACAACAGGTTCGACCTGCTTGCCAACGGGACCATAGACGTCCTGATTCGTACGACTACGTGGACCACTAGCAGGGATGCAGACCTCGACGTCGACTTCGGCGCGATAAACTTCTACGACGGCCAGGGCATAATGGTCAACCTCGACGAGTTCCCCAACGCGGAGTCCGCCTTGGACCTAGACGGGGCGAGCATCTGCGTCGCGTTCGGCAGTACATCCGCGGGGAACATAGCCGACTACTTCGAGGAGAACGACATGGATTATCAGGCGGTGAACTCGTGGAACGAGGGACCGGACTTCGCGAACGAGATGTGCGATGCCGTTACTGGGGACATGTCCAGCCTGGTATCCCTGAAGTGGGAGATGGAGCAGAACGGGGCCGCCGACTTCGAAATGGCGATAATGCCCGAGATCATCTCCAAGGAGCCCTTGGCTTCAGCGACCAGGGACTACGACTCCGAGTGGAATGAGGTCGTCTCATGGGTCTGGTTCGGGATGGTGACGGCGGAGGAGCTGGAGGTCTCGTCACAGAACTACCAGAGCGCGGACACTAGCGTGCCATCGATAGACAGGCTGCTAAACTCAAATCTGGGTCTAGGGACCGAGGCCAACCCGCTCCCCAACACATGGATGCAGGCGGTCCTAGCCGCCGTCGGTAACTACGGGGAGGCCTACGACGACGCGTTCTGCGACGGTGGCTACGACGGTGTCAGCGGGTCCGAGGACATGGTGGGCTGCCTGATGCCGAGGAGCGGCACGCTGAACGCGCTCCAGTCCGAGGGTGGACTCCAATACGCCCCTCCCATGCGGTAATCTAGGGATGAGCAGTAGGAACAGAGACTAGCGTGTGAGTCAATCCTCGTGAGTCCGAACGCACGAGAGTCTAGCGCACTGTTCAAGGGTGGAACCCCCTTCCGGATTCATGGATTACATCGTTCTCCGCGCCCGCGGTCCGAATAGGCTGAGAGAGCAAGTATTGACTCACATAGAGGAGGGGTGGAGGCTACAAGGTGGCGTAGCTTGTGAATCCGAATGGGCTCGTAAAGAGCCCAACCGCCGTATCTTCCAGGCGATGGTCAGGGACTGACGCCATTCCGGACTCACGAGGCGCAGGAAAATATCGTGAATCCTTGATCTGTGGTCCTCAGTCATGAAACTATTATTTTGTCAGAAACATGTTCACGATGTGTTTTGGCCGTTCCCAAAGTTTTCGCTCTTGAGAATGGCAAAAGATAGACTGCGGCAGTGTTACTAATTACACCGACTGTTCCATTTTGTAGTCGTTGTAATTATTAACACTCAACGGTTTAATTATTGCATTGAATGATGATTACTTCATGGCTCTAATAGCCGGGTATGCTCGCTCACCCTTCACCCCCGCTCGAAAAGGAAAACTCGCCCGCACACGCCCTGATGACATCGCCGCTGCAGTAGTCAACGGGTTGCTCAAGAAACTGGAAATCAACCCAGCTCTGGTTGAGGACTTAATTGTTGGAACCGCTTTCCCGGAGGCGGAGCAAGGATTCAACCTCGCTAGAATGCTCACCTTCCTCACCGAGTTACCGGATTCTGTTCCAGGAGTTACGGTCAATCGCTTCTGTGGCTCAAGCATGCAGGCCATACACGATGCCGTGGGTCGTATAGCAATGGGCTCCGGCGAATGTTTCATCGCGGGAGGTATCGAGTCTATGTCGCGTATTCCGATGACTGGATTCAATCCAATGCCGAATCCACGAATGGCCGAGGTTGCTCCCGATGCTTTCACGTCAATGGGAATCACAGCGGAGAATCTGGCTGTGAAATACAGCATTGAGCGAGAAACTCAGGAGGAATTCGCAGTAGAAAGCCACGCTCGCGCTACACGTGCGCTCGAAAGCGGCCATTTCGTCGAGGAGATCGTTGGTATCCAAACCGAGGAAGGTTTGGTTGACTTGGATGAATGCATCCGCCCAGGTACAGACTCTGAGATCTTGGCTGGGTTGAAGCCCGCCTTCGATGTAGACGGGTCGGTGACCGCTGGTACATCCTCTCCACTCACTGATGGGGCGGCTTTCGTTCTTGTGTGTAGTGAGGATTTCGCCAAGTCCCACGACATTAAGCCGCTTGCACGCGTCCTATCAACGGCGGTCAGCGGATGCGCGCCTGAGATTATGGGAATCGGCCCAGTCGAGGCTACAAAGAAAGCTCTCGAGCGTGCCGAATTAAAACTCGAAGACATCGACATTGTAGAGTTGAACGAGGCCTTCGCAGCCCAATCGCTCGCTGTCATAGAAGAGCTGGGTTTGGACAAAACAAAAGTCAACATCGACGGAGGGGCAATCGCTCTTGGCCATCCATTGGGAGCCAGCGGAGCTCGCATTACAGGGAAGGCAGCCAGTCTATTGCAGCGCAATGGCACTAAGCGGGCCCTCGCAATTATGTGCGTAGGTGGCGGACAAGGCATAGCCACTATCCTTGAGAAGTACGAATGAGGTGAGAGAATGACGAAGAACAAGTTGGAAGAATCATCGCAAAAGTTCGTCGAAGGTGTCGATACTACACACGCTACAGCCCGACAAATCGAGCGCGTAGCAGTCATCGGTAGTGGCGTCATGGGTGCTGGAATCGCTGCCCACTGTGCCAATGCCGGTTGCGAGGTCCTGCTTCTCGACATCATACCAAAAGGGAATCAGAAAGTCCAGGACCGAGATGTTCTAGCCAAGGGTGCAGTCGCAAACATACTCAATTCAAATCCAGAGATGTTGATGCACAAATCATACGCTAAACGAATCATTACAGGTAATATTGAGGATGACTTATCTCGCTTAAAAGAATTCGATTGGGTTATCGAAGTCATCATAGAGAACCTTGAGATTAAGAAGGATCTCTACGAAAAACTTGCCGAAAACCTCGGAACCAACACGATCCTCTCCTCGAACACATCCACTCTACCGCGCTTTGCTTTAACACATGGAATGCCACACGATATTGCCAGCAGATTCCTCATTACCCACTTCTTTAATCCACCAAGATATCTTCCTTTACTAGAGGTCATCGCAGGGCCGGAAGTCGACGAATCTGTCGTCTCGCGATTCGCTGATTTTGCAGAAATCAAACTTGGCAAGCACGTCACTCATTGCAACGATACACCTGGATTCATCGGAAACCGACTTGGAGTATATTTCGTCCAACGCGCAATCGCGGCGACACTTGACCATGAATTTACAGTTGAGCAGGCCGATACCATGCTGGGCAGGCCGATTGGTTTACCAAAAACAGCAGTTTTTGGCCTGATTGACCTTGTTGGAGTAGACCTTATTCCTCATATCATGGAGAGCATGCTCGCTCATTTGAATCCGGATGACCCATTCCATCAGATTGCAGGTGCGGGAGAGCAAATCATTCACTCGATGATCGAAGAGGGAAACACCGGCCGCAAGGGCAAGGGAGGCTTCTATCGACTCAACCGTGACGGTGCTACGAAGATAAAGGAGGCCCGCAACCTAGTCACCGGTGAGTATGCACCAGCCAATCGCAAGGTGTCTTTTCAGTCTACTAAGATGGCCAAACAGGGCCTTGCCCAAATGCTCAACCACCACGATGAAGGCGCCGCCTTCGTCTCCGACATTCTCGTAGACACACTCGCCTATGCAGCCTACTTGGTTCCCGAAGTGACCGATGATATCTTCGCTATCGACAACGCCATGAAGGTGGGTTACAACTGGAAGCGCGGTCCATTTGAGATGATGGACGAACTCGGCTCAGCCGAACTGGTCTCCCGTCTCGAAGCATCGAACAAACCAATTCCACCATTTCTGGCACGTGCAGTTGAATCAGGGCCATTCTATAGGCTCGAAGATGGCGAGATTAACCGATTGACTCCCTCCGGAGAATACATCGAGATTGATCGACCAGCAGAAACCCTCACTGTCGCCGATCTCAAGCGCCGAGGCGAACCGCTTCAGCGAAACGCTTCAGCGAGCATATGGGACGCTGGCGACAGGGTCCTCCTCATCGAATACCACTCTAAGATGAATGCGATGGATCCGCTATCGATGGAAATCATTCTCGCAGCGGTTGACATGGCTGAGTTCGATGATTGGAGAGGTATCCTAATCGCCAACGATTCCAAGAATTTCTGTGCTGGCGCGAACCTTGGCATCGCACTCTTCGCTGCAAACCTCGCTGCATGGACGGAAGTCGAGGATTTCATCGCCCTCGGCCAAGAGGCATACCAGGCTCTCAAGTACTCAGAAGTTCCTGTTGTGGCGGCCTCCACAGGAATCTGCGTCGGTGGCGGGGCTGAAGTGCTACTCCACTGCGATGCAGTTCAAGCCCACACTGAGTCATATATTGGACTTGTAGAAGTTGGCGTAGGAATAGTCCCTGGTTGGGGTGGGTGCAAGGAACTGCTCGCGCGACTCTCTGATTTTGAACTCGTAGAAGGCGGACCGATGACTCCCATATTGAAGGCCTTTGAGATAATAGGTACAGCGAAAGTCGCCAAATCAGCAGAACAGGCACGAAGAATGGGATTCCTGCGTCCGAGTGACCGTATCAGTATGAACCGTAATCGTCTGATTGCAGATGCCAAAACCACACTCCTCGAACTTGCTGAGGGATATACTCCCCCCGAACCACACTCATACAACCTGCCCGGACCTAGCGCCAAATACGCTCTCGACATGGCTGTCGCTGACCTCGCCCGGTCAGGACAGGCTACACCACACGACGTCGTGGTGACCTCCGAGCTCGCGCACATCCTCTCTGGAGGAGATACCAACCTTCTCGATAGTCTCACTGAGGAAGACATCCTTGCAATGGAACTCGCTGCGATAGGGAAATTAGCCCGGCACGAAGATTCTCTGGCAAGGATGGAGCACATGGTTCAGAAGGGCAAGCCATTGAGGAATTGAGGTGAGTGACTGGTAGTCTACAATGCTCCTTACGAGGAATACGATTTTCTATTTCACGAAGTCTTTGATGTGATTGATATCGCCAAGAGTCTAGGACACGATGACCTCGATCGCGATTTCATAAGAATGATCATGGAAGGATGGGGTGATTACTGCACAGAAGTCCTACTCCCGCTTAACGAGGTGGGAGATCGAGAGGGACTCAAGTTTGAGAAGGGCGAGGTGAAGACCCCTTCTGGCTTCAAGGAAGCTTGGAGAGAAGGCGTCGAGGCGGGCTGGTTCGCTACCTCATGCATGCCCGAGCATGGAGGCTTGGGCCTGCCACATTTTGTACGTAACGGAGTCGATGAAATCGCGATTTCAACTAACATGGCCATATCCGTCGTTCCAGCATTGACGCTGGGTGTCTACGAATTGCTCACTAAACACGGTACCAAGGACCTAATTGACCACTACGCACCCCATCTTGCGAACGGACATTGGTGCGCAAGCATGTGTCTTACGGAACCTCATGCAGGTACAGATTTGGGAATTATTCGAAGTAAGGCGGTACCCCAAAAAGATGGTACTTATCGTGTGACAGGTACAAAGATTTTCATCACCGGGGGGGAGCACGACCTCTCGGAAAATATCGTCCACATGGTTCTAGCTAAGACTCCAGATGCCCCCGCGGGGACCAAGGGAATCTCCCTATTCCTAGTACCAAAACTCCTTCCAAAGGACTGGAAATCAGGAGGGTTAGAGGGACTATCTGAAGATTTGAGCAATATCAGAAACGGCGTCACCTGCTCGGGTATCGAAGAGAAGATGGGACTGCACGCATCACCGACCTGTGTGATGAATTTCGAAGACTCTATCGGCTGGCAGATAGGTGATTTGAATACAGGTATGACGAATATGTTCGAACTGATGAATCGCGAACGTCTTGCCACCGGAATGATGGGATTGGGGCTCGGCGAAATCGCTTATCAGAACGCGCTTTCATGGGCACGAGAGCGCCGCCAGGGGCGTGATATTACTGGTATTCGCGATCCAGATCAACCTGCAGACAATATCCTTGTTCACCCCGATGTTCGTCGAATGTTGCTCATAGCCAAGGTCAACAACGAGGGCTGCCGTGCCCTTGGAGTCTGGGTCGGGACATTGCTCGATCAGATGCACAGCGAGGATGACGATATTCGCGAGCGCGCACAAGCTCTAATCTCACTGTTGACACCTGTCGTCAAAGCCCATTTCACCGATCTCGGCTGCGAGACCATCAGCATTTGCATGCAGGTAATGGGCGGTGCAGGGTATTGTAGCGAATTCGGAGTCGAGCAATTTTATCGTGATGCTCGAATATCAAAGATTTGGGAAGGAACTAATGGAATCCAAGCGCTCGACCTCGCTGGTCGCAAAATCACACAAAACCTAGGTAGAAACCTCCGCTACCTGATGTGGCCTCTTGTAGAATTCATAGAGGAGAATCGAGAAATCCCCGAGATGTCCGAATTTAACAAACCGCTACATAAGGGGGTACGTGGATTGCAGCAGCTTACCTTACTCATGATTACCGAAGGAATGGCCAATCCTCACTTCCTCGCCGCAGGCGCGACCGATTACTGTCGCTACTTTGCAAACATCATGCTCGCCTATATGTGGGCAAAGATAGCACGTGTCTGCATTGAACAACCAGACTCTGATTTCCACCAGGCTAAACTCGCCAGTGCGCGAGTATTCTTCAAAAGAATATACCCTGAAACAGTGGCATTGGGAGCCTCTATTCAGTCCGGTCACAAGCACCTCATGGAATACCCAGAGGCGATGATTTGATGCATCAAAACCGACGTTCGAAACTAAAACTCAGAGCTCGTCGAGCGGCAGCTTATGCGAAGACACCTGTACATTGGACACCTTCCATTCCAACCGTCCTATCTATTCTATTCACTGTTGAAATACTAGCACTTGCAGCTTTTCCGGAACTAATTGTGAACAGGTTTTTTATTGCTGTCGTAGGATTGTCTATTCCCTTCGGTGGATGGCTTATTGTCTATTGGAAGATTTATCTCTCGGTTTTCACAAGTCCTTACGGTTACTCCAGAGAAATCACTGATCCACGCTGGCATCAGTTCAAATTCCTTGGCTGGGGGGGCGAGCAGATGGAAGCATTCATGCTCAAGTCTGAAACACAATCGACGGATCTCGCACTATATCTGCATGGATATGACTCAAACTTAGGCAGCGGCGAAACTCGCTGCCAGCATCTCGCTTCTTTCGGAATGAATATTGTCAGCCTCGATCAGCGCGGCTTTGGAAAGCAACCAGGTCGCATGGATTGGACGCTTCTCAAGGTAATCGCCGACGCTGAAGCAGTGCTCGATGCAGTTCCCCAACAACTCGGATTCACACCTGAGAGACTTCTAATCTATGGGCACTCGATGGGTGGATTCATCACCATTCGGTTGGCCAGTCACCAGTCCGGATGGTGGGAAGGCTGCCTCATGGGAATCATCCTTGAATCGCCAGTTACGTCATTCCCGAAGATAATAGATGAGAAACTCCCCGGACGAATGGTCATGTCAAAACCATGGGTTAGGCATGTCTTGCGTCGCGAATACGAACGTATCCACCCCGACCTAAACGTGCGCTACGCAAACTCGGAATTACCTTTCTGGGGACTTCCTGAAGTGCCGATTCTGACCCTTCAGTCAGATAAGGATGTGGTACTTGGAAGAGTCCATTTTGATTTGTTGGTCGAGCATCTCGGTCCCAATAAGGGGACTGATTCGCAGATTTGCATCCTTGACATACCGCACACATCGAAGGTGGACATGCAGATCCGTAGGGATGTGGTAGATGAATGGCTGGGACCACGTCTCACTGAAAGTAAAGAAGATGATTGAGATGGATTTGAAAAAAAAGTTCGAGAAGGCGATTAAGCGAGTTTGGAGGTTGAAGGAGAAGCCCGATGAAACGACTCTCCTCAAACTATACGCTCTTTACAAACAGGCTACTGAAGGTGATGCAAAGAGCCCGAGATCTAGAGGGATGGTAGGTATGGCGAAATGGCGGGCTTGGCGCAAACTTCGGGGAATCGCCATTGAAGAGGCCATGGAACGTTATTGTACAGTCGTCGACACAATAATGAAATTGGGAAGAAAATCTCTCTCGAGTTGATAGACCCCAGCGTCCACCACTTTCGGTTGGTGCAGGCGGCAGGATTCGAACCTGCGAAGCGCTATGCAGAGGATCTTGAGCCCTCCCCCTTTGACCACTCGGGTACACCTGCACCTTATCGAAAGAAGACTTTGATTTTATTATCGCGGATGGTTTGTCTTGTTAAATTACAAGGAATTGTTGATGTATCTCCACTGTGTGATACTGGATAGGTCGTGTTCATGGCAGTCGATTCTAATCCTCGTAGACTTTCCAAGAACGAGTTGGAGACGGTTCATAAGTCACTAATCGAGATCACTCGGAAACAGAAGAGCAGCGACACTCCGATTGATACGGCTATGGCCGAGGGGGTGGTCTTCTGGGATGCAGTTGGCCAGTTATTGCAAAGCATGGAAACTGAGCTGTCAGAGATTGTTAGAGATGAAGGAATGACAGCTAAAGCTCAATTGCTCTCCAGGAGACTGGGAGTTGCCCGAACTTGCGTCAGAGACCTGACGAGGATTCGACTTACTTCTTTCACAAGGCACGCGGTGGTATCGAATCTGCTAAACACGGTTAATGGTGGATCCGTTGGTTTCCAGAGACTCGATTGGAGCAGGCACGATCCATCTGAGAGAGTGTTCTACAATGGAGTGAAGGATCTTGCTGAGAAGTACAAGATTTCCACATCATGGTCTTCCATGCTTGGTTCTTCTGAGCCCGACTCCGAGGCAGTGGTAAACGAGGTTAGTGAGACTCTCAGGGATTTCTCTGGTGAAGAGGTCGAAGATGTTCCTGCTCTGATTTCTCCACAGAGGCAGGAGGTGAATTGGGAAGAGCCTGACTTCGACGAGGAGGATCGAATCAGAGAGATGGATGAATTCCCAGAACACGCGGCATCACCCTCCGAGTCGAGAACTCTCGATGAGCAGACGAGTGAGGAAGTATCTGAACTTCTCAGAATACGGATCCTCAAGAATGTCGAGGATCCAATTCTGATGGCAGATGGAACTGAAGTAATTCTCACCAAGGGAGATATTGAGACCTGCCATTCCCTAGTTGCTGAGATTCTCATCGCGGCTGGCCTTGCCGAGGCTGCTCCATTATAGTAGGGCAATTACTAACTCTCTCCAGCGTCGCACATGGATGGAGGATTGAACGATGGCCAAGGGAGTAACGGACACACAGATTAAAAAATTCAGGAAGTCTTTCGATGCTGATGCGTCCGCAAAGGTCGCTCAGAATGCTGTCAGTAACGCTGACTTGTCCACACTAACACTGCGGAGAGACCTAGTGCAGAATATGGATTTCTCATTTAGCACCAAGTTGGATGAGTGGAGCGTCACCAATCAGAAGAAGAGCGGTCGGTGTTGGCTATTCGCCACACTGAATCTATTCAGAGTGGGTGCAATGAAGAAGATGAATGTGAAGGACTTCGAGTTTAGCCAAGCACATATTCACTTCTGGGACAAGCTGGAAAGGGCGAATCACTTTCTAGAGACGATTCTCGAGACATCTGATCGACCGGTAGACGATCGAACCATTCACTTCATACTTAGCGATCCCATAGGGGATGGCGGCCAATGGAACATGGCAATGAATTTGATCAGGAAGCATGGTCTAGTTCCAATGTCAGCATATCCAGAGTCGCACAGTAGCAGTAGCACCAGATCGATGAACACGGTTTTGAAGGACATCTTGAGATCCACTGCCAGTGAGATAAGAGGAATATTGGACAATGATGGCTCAGAGAAGGAGGCTAGGGAGCATAAGGAATCAAGGATGAAGGGAATATGGAAGGTTCTGTGCATCCACCTAGGGACACCTCCTGAGAAGTTCGACTGGCAGTGGCGAGACAAGGACAACGAGTTCCACAGAAAAGGAGAGATGACTCCGCTGGAATTCGTCGATGAGTACGTTGATGTCGATTGGGAGAACTACGTATGCATAGTCAATGACCCGAGAAACGAATACTATCGGACATATACCGTTGATTTCCTACAGAATGTTGCTGGTGGTCCACCCGTCGTATACCTTAATGTCCCCTCGGATGAGATGAAGGGAATAACTCAGCGACTTCTCGAGGATGGCACTCCTGTGTGGATGGGTTGCGATGTTGGCAAGCATATGGCGCGAAAGAAGGGCCTCTGGGATGCTGAACTTTACGATCTCAAGGGTTTGTATGGGATAGAGTTCGGTATGAAAAAGGCGGATCGTTTGAGATTCGGACAGACAATGATGACTCATGCTATGTTGTTCACGGGAGTGGATGTAGTAGATGGCAAACCGAGAAGATGGAGGGTGGAGAACTCTTGGGGATCGGACGGGAGTGGAGCCAAGGGATTCTACACGATGAACGATAACTGGTTTGACGAGCACATGTTCGAAATTGCAGCACCCAGGGACTATCTGACTGACAAGATGACTGCTGGGCTAGAAGGCGAACCTATCGTTCTTCCAGCATGGGACCCGATGGGTTCCCTAGCTAGAGATGAGGCACTCAACTAGCTCAGTTCAGGTTTCGAAGAGATAGTTCGATTGTGACCGAGTCTGGAATAGGTATCCTGAGGACCTTTCTCAAGGACTTCTCATCCTTTGCGGTATTGGTAACTAGCTCCAATAGTCGCTTGTGAATTCTCATCTCCCAGTGATCCCATGTCTCTGCTCCCTCTCCGTCGGGGCTCTTCCTGCAAGGAACTACTAGTCTGCGAGTTGGTAGAGGGATGGGGCCTCTGAGCTTGACACCAGTTTCATCTGAAATTGCCTTAATCTGTAGGCAGACCAAGTCTACATCCTCATGGTTGTCGCCAGTCAACTTGATAGTCGTGACAACTGGCATTTACTTCACCGGTGTCTGATTACTTCTTCTCAATCTTCATGCAGACGCCAGCGGCAACGGTTTTGCCCATGTCTCTGATTGCGAAGCGGGAAAGTTCTGGGAAAGCATCCATCTGCTCGATTGCCATGGGCTTGGTAGGTGCGAACCTCACCAGAGCAGCATCGCCGGTCTTCAGGAAGGCTGGGTTTGCCTCCTTTGTCTTCGAATTCTCAAGCAGTTCCACGAATCGGACTGCGACCTGTGCTGTGTGAGCGTGGAACACTGGTGTGTAGCCAATGCCGATCGCCTTGGGGATGTCCATAAGCTGGACCTGCCCAATGAAAGTCTCGTCGTGCCTTACGAATGAAGGCTCGTCGGTCAGGTATCCAGCAACGTCTCCTCTTCGGATGTCGTTAGCAGCCAGTCCACGAACGTTGAACCCGACGTTGTCGCCTGGCTCTGCCTTGGCGTGACTTGTGTGGTGCATCTCGATATCCTTCACCTCTGCAGACTTCTGGCTGGGGTTGAATACGACAGTCTTTCCTCTCTCTAGAACACCAGTCTCGACCTTGCCCACTGGGACGGTTCCGATTCCGCTAATCTTGTAGACATCTTGGATAGGTAGCCTGAGTGGCCTGTTGGTTGGCTTGGGGGGCATCTCGACAGCGTCGATAGCCTCGAACAGAGTAGGTCCGTTGTACCAAGGTGTGTTATCGCTCTTGTTGAAGACGTTGTCGCCTTTTATAGCACTGCATGGAATGAAGGGGATGTTTGTTGGGTTGAAACCTGCCATCTTCAGTAGATTGGATACTTCCTCAACTGCGCTGTTGTACTTGTCCTGAGACCAGTCAACTCCGCTAATATCCATCTTGTTGATGTTGACGATAAGTTCCTTGACGCCCAGTACCTTAGCAAGGAATGCGTGTTCCTTGGTCTGTGAGTTTACGCCGTCGTTGGCTGCGACATTCAGAACTGCGGAGTCTGCTTGGCTGGTTCCGGTGATCATGTTCTTGACGAAGTCACGGTGGCCGGGAGCGTCGATTACGGTGAAGTAGTACTTGGGAGTAAAGAATTCCTTGTGAGCGACGTCGATGGTGATTCCTCGCTCCCTCTCCTCCTTCAGTCCGTCCATCACGTAGGCGAAGCCGAAACCGGCCTTGCCTCTCTCTGATGCTTCCTGTTCGAACTTCTCAACCACGTGTGCTTCTATGTGGCCGCTGTCTAGTAACAGTCTTCCTACAGTAGTCGACTTTCCGTGGTCGACGTGACCTATGAAAACGATATTCAGATGTGGCTTGCTCTTGTCTTCCCATTGTGAACCCATTGTTTACACCTCTAATGTAGGCCCGCCGACCGAAGATGCGTATATGAACCGTTCCCCGCTGTTTTCGGTATACTAGTCCCAGATTGCTATAATCTAGCCTTTCCGGGAGTTTTGGAGGGTTATCTGTACTGTAGCTCTATCACTAACTGATTGACCTCTGTGTTGTGATTCTCGGCATTTTCCAGATCCACGGTCCAGGCTCCTGGTTGGAATCCTCGTACGGTGGATCCGCCGATTACCATCCACACGCAGTACTCATCGTTACCACAATCACCTGCGTCTCTGTTGTCATTCTCTATGCCAGTTGTGTTCGAAATCTCCTCGTCGGTGCTGTTGTACATGTAGAGGTCCAGACTGTTGCTGGTGGTCTGGGGCAATCCGCCTCCGACTTGATCCTCGTCCTCCTTGGGATAGGATAGCTTAGCCCTCATGTATCGGATCCTGTCCTTCGACTCTTGATCGTAGGTCACTGGGTACTCCCATGTCATGAGAACTGGGTTCGGCTGGGCTCTGTCTATCATGAAGTCCTTCCACACACCTCTATAGTTGACATATACCGTCGAATCGGTGCTGTCCTCGAATCCGTTGTTATCGACCACGGTCAGTCTGACCTCCCAAGCGCCGGCGGGACGGGAGTCCCAGGCGTAAGTCTCTCCTGTTGCATCCACATCGTTGTCGGTGACCCCGTCGTTATCTGAGTCTATGTCCGTGTCCAGATCCCACTTCCATTCCACTAGGTACTCCTCTGAGTAGCAACCTGAGTCATCGGGATCGCATCCGGCCCATGAGTCAGAGCCATCGAGAGTTATCGTTGCTGAGACCTCTATTTCGCGGTCGTTGATGTCGTTATCTTCCTCGCAAACCCATACTATCACCATGTCTCCATTGGCTGAGGACGGTTCGCCCTCGCAATCATCGTCCTTGCTGGGTGTAATCTTGGCCTTCGGCTCCTTGGCGGAAGAGTCGACCACTGTGATTGTCATGGAAGTTGTTGCCTCATGGGTCCCATCGCCAACGGCCAACTCTGCGACGTAATCCCCGGGTTGTGCGTATGTGTGGCTTGTCGTCAGACCAGTCCCTGTGTTGTCATCGCCGAAGTCCCACCCGAAGGTGAGGGGGTCGCCGTCAGGGTCCGAGGATCCTGCTGCGCTGAATAGGACTGACGAGCCTGCCTTTACGGTCCCACTGGGATCCACTGACATGGTCGCAGTTGGGGAGCTGTTGCTTCCCAAAATGTCTGTGCAACCGGCCAGCATGGGTGCTAGGAATACTATCGCCATCAAGCACGCTAGGTCTCGGGTCCTTGCCATTCTGGTGTCTGGGCAATAGTGTAGTGAAATCAATCCTACGGCTCTCTGCATGTGTGAGAAATCTAAAACCACTTGTCGAGAGAATCCTGCCTAGTTCCCTTCAGTAGGTTCTTTTCGTCCCATCCAAATGCATCTGTGACTCGTCCTAGAGACTTTGCGAGCCGCCCGGCGTAATATTCCTTATCGTAATCAGGTGGTTCCCCTCCTATCTCGTCAACCAGCCATGCCCTGATGCCCAGCTTCTTGTCCCCCTCGTCTGGCTTGGTGACGATGTATCCTACCTTCATCCCGGGGGTGAACTGTAGGCCCGCTGCTATCCTCTGCTTCGCTGCTCGCACATATGGGAGGCCATCCGGGTTTGCATACACACTGTCGAAGTCCCATTCGTTCTTCTTGGAGTCCCATCTCCCCTTGCATGATCTGCTAATCACCAGTTGTGCAGGTTCCACATCCCCCTCTCGGATTCTGTCTATCACTGACTTGGTCATATCTACCGCGCCTATGGTATTGCCATCAAGAATCATCTCGAACATCTGAGTCATAATGTCTGAGAGTATCTGGAAGGAGTCGGTCCTTCTGACCTCGTATCCCCTGATCAGCATCTCTTCCCTGGGCCAGACGACCCGGCCCACGTAGCGCTTCTTGGCCCCATGGCTGAAGAATGATGAGAGGGCGGTCTCGAACTCGAGTTCGGCGCCTTCCTTGGTGAATCTCTCCGCCAGCGATTCCCCGAATTCCATGGACATGTTCTTCGCCTTGTCCCATTTCTCGAGATCGCCTGCACCGGAAGGTCTGTTCTTAGGAGAGCCCTTGTCGACAGGAGCGCGTACGAAAATCGAGTCAGTGTCTGAATAGACCACTTTGTGCCCCTCATCCTCAACCTTGGAGATTATTGATTTGATGTTGTAACGAGCCCATTCGGTGATGCTAGCACCGAGGCTTGGATGTGTGAAACGGTAGAAGTTCGAAGCGAACACACCGTAGAACGAATTCATGAGAATCTTGACAGCATACTGCAACTGGTCCTGCAGGAATGCCTCGTCCTTGTCTCCCTCCTCATTGGCCTTCGCGAGCGCTGACTTGTGGATGTCTCTACTATCCATTAGTCCCTCGAGAAGCTGCGGAACCAAACCCAAGCGCTCCTCCTTGGAGATGTATCGAGTGCTCGTCGTGGGAGAAACACTGTGTGATTTATCCTCACTATCGTCTCTGACTAGGGTCGTTGAGCAGATGTTGTTCGAGATCATTATCGACGGGTACATCGACTTGAAGTCGAGTACTACGACCCATGGTTCGACACCAGGATCTACCTCATGCACGTATCCACCGGCTATCTTACCCTGCTTCCTTGGACCTTGGTTTGTATTAGGTACAGCGACTCCCTCTCTATCTGCAAGACGTATCACGAGTGAGTCAATCCAGCGGCTGGTTGTACTGGTCGCCGCTATGTCGACGGTGGTCAGGGATACGGATGCTAGAGCTTCCTTCCTTGCGATTGACTTCAGATTGTCCAGTATGTCCAGAGGGAGAACGGCGTCTCTGACACAGTACTCTAGGACCTCGTCCGGCCGCGCAGCCCACTCCTCATCCATCTTGCTCGCATCAATGTTCATCTTGTGCATCTCTTCGTCATCAGGCCACAGAAGCTTGGAGACGTACTTGAGTGACTCGCGCTGCGGCCTCAGGGTCTGTCTGGCTTGCCACCAAGCATCGAGAGGAATTCGGCCCTTGATTGTCCACGTCCTATTCTGTTCCCTGCTGGGGAATATTCTGCCCGGTCTTCTCCAGCCCTTCTTTATCTCGCTCTCCGACATAGGAACTCTGCCCCATCCGAGAAGGGGTGCACGATCGCTTTCGGAATTCGGGGAAATGCCCTCTGACCTCTCCTCCATCCTAGGTAAGTCGAAGTTGTCGATGTTGTAACCGGTGATGAAATCAGGATCCTCTGAGCGGACAACCTCAGTCAGCTTCTCTAGTATATCTGTCTCGGCTCCCTTGATCGGGTACTCAGTCCTCTTACCGGCTCTATCTACGATAGCTGCTGCGCAGAGTATCGTGTTGTCAGCTATGCTCGTCTCGAGATCGAACGAGAGGGTAACGAACGGAGCGGGAAATGGGTCAGCTCTCTCGAGACCACTGATATCGCAGGACACCACCATGTCGAGAGGGTAGAGTCCGGAGCCTCCGACCTCGATTATTCTACTCTGTGCCATCTCTCTGTCAGTTGTCTCTGGAGTCTTCGCCTCCTCGGGAGCCCGGTCACCTGCCCAGAGAATCTCGCCGCTCATTCTGACGTGTGGTCCTAGGTCCAGATCGAGCAGGAGTCTCTGTACGAACAATATATCCGCGCTGGTAACTGTCCATCCAATACCTGACAGGGCCTTCCTAACCCCGCGAACCTTGGTGGTGTCCCTCACGAATACTCTGTAGTGTGGCCTCACTTTCCCATCTCTGGTGGATAGTTTCATCCCATTGGAAACAGGATCTCCACGCACGTCCTTGGTCGCAGATACTTTTTCCAGGGATAGTTTCGATTCGGAGCTGTCCTCGTCGGTTGAGGGATCGGATATCTCGATGTAGGGCTTGAGTCCGTTCACTAGGAGCAACGTCGAATGCCCATCCCTGGATCTGCACCAGAGCTCTATCACAGTCTTCGGCTCGCCGCCGTCTTGCCACGCACGATTGTCCCCCGAGACTATGCAGACATCCTCATTCCATTGCATTAGTTCACCCATCTGCCGTACCAAGGCCATTGCTTTACCCTACGTCATCGTGAGGGGCCATAACCATGCCGGGGGAGTCCCCAGCGGAACCGTTGAAAGCCGAGGCGTTTCCCTCTGCAATAATTGGGGTGCGTGGATTGAGTGAAGCCACAGGACCAGAGATAGACTGGGACTCACTCACTTTCAGTTTCACGCAAACTGATCGCATGTACATCGCCACCTGCAAGCAGGGGAAAGAGTGGCATGCTGGAGTTATGCAGGACTTCCAGAACCTGAGCCTGTCCCCAGCAGCGGGCGTGATCAACTACGGACAGGGCCTGTTCGAGGGAATGAAAGCACAGTATGCGGAAGACGGCAACGTAGTCCTGTTCCGCCCAAGTGACAACGCTAGGAGATCGCAAGATGGTGCTCGAAGGCTGGGTATGCCACCGGTTCCCGAGGAGATGTTCCTGGATGCGGTGAAGAAGACTGTGAGTGAGAACATCAGGTGGGTTCCGCCGATGGGCAAGGGCGCGCTGTACGTGAGACCACTTCTCTTCGGGAGCGGGGCTATCCTAGGTGTTTCTCCTGCTCCCGAGTTCACGTTCCTAGTATACGTCTCCCCGGTCGGCCCGTACTTCAAGGGAGGAATCACGCCTACTTCCCTAAGGGTGTCCGATGAGTTCCACAGGGCTGCTCCAGGAGGTTCGGGAGGGGTCAAGGCGATTGGAAACTACGCACCGGGGATGGTCCCCTCGAAGATGGCGAAGGAGCAGGGCTACTCGGAGATAATTTACCTCGATGCGGTCAATCACAGGTACATCGAGGAAGTCGGGGCTGCCAACTTCTTCTGCGTCAAGGATGGAGTCATCTCTACTCCAGAGTTGACGGGGACAATCCTTCCAGGCGTAACGAGGGCATCGGTCATGGAGCTCGCGGAATCCAAAGGTTACGATGTCAGGGAGGAGAAGATTGATGTCGAGTACGCACTTGACGCGGACGAGTGCTTCTGCGTCGGAACCGCAGCCGTAATTTCCGCAATTGGGAAGATAGAGCACGGAGATAGGGTGGTCGAGTACTGCGGAGGAAATGTCGGGCCCGTTGCCATGGAGATGTACGATTCCCTGACTTCGATTCAGCAACGACGTGCCCCGGACGAATTCGGATGGACAATTGCGGTTGAATAACTCGAGTTTAGGTCTTCAGAACCATGCCTCTGGAGTTAGGTAGAGATGACTCGAACCCCCACCTCTCGTAGAAGCCATCTACGTCTGCCATGAGGTTGATGTATGACTGGGGTGGTGCCTCTCGAAGCAAGTAATCCATCAGTGCGTTCATGATCATCGTACCACCTCCCTTACTCTGGAATTGCTCGATTACCAGCATATCACAGATTACGAAAATTGTCCCTCCGTCTCCTATGACTCTACCCATTCCCACGATATCATCTGGTTCCTCCAGTTTGAGGAGTACGGAGAATAGCTCCTGACCGAGGCCCTTGCTCGCACCTTCCTCTGAGCGCGGATGCATTCCGGCTCTAACTCTGAGACTAAGGAAAGTCTCGACATCGGGAGTTCCCTCTTCAATCTTGAACAAGGCCTCACTTCCGACCGAACTTCTTCTTCTTCTGTCCGCTCTTGCGGTGCTTGAATGACTTGCGCTGGGCGCGTCCCCTCCGGTCCCCCTTGGCAGGACCTCTCGTTGCATCCTTGCCCTGCTCCTTTGCCTCCTTGGATCTCTTCCGGAGGACTGTTCCAATTGCCTGCATTACACCCTCTTTGCTGCTAGTCCCTGTCACTTCGAAGACATGACTCGGGGGCATGACAAGTCTGCCTTCATTGGCATGGGGTCTGGAAGGGTGGCTGGCCTCGGACTCCTGTCTCATCTTTCTGATTCCAGCGCTGCGTGCGGCCCATACAACGGACTCGAGGGTGGGTTTGGGAATGCTGGCTTCCTTCGGGACCCTGCGTCCGTCAGAACGGCTAAGCCTCGAGTCGAAGTATCCAGTCCATAGAGTCATCTCCTCCCGCTTTGTCGTCATGCTATCGCCCTATCCCTGAGTGGTGTGTGACTTGAGGGCTTCGTGCCTCATTCTTCCACGAGTACGCCGCTGATCACGCCATGCATGCCCGGCCTGCTTGTCACCCTGACTAGTCCTTTGTCCGTTTCTAGAATTGCTCCCTTAGTCACGATATTCCTCCTCACGTAGTTAGGGTCAGCGTCGTTCTCGACCACGTTCTTGACGGTGGCTCTTACGGCCTTCCCGTCCTTTGTGTTGACGTTTACCTGGTTTACGGAGAGGATTCGGACGGTCTGTGAACCAGCCCTCTTCCGGTAGTTCTTGCGGGCGTCCGTCTCGCCCACGAAAGCAAGTTGTTCCTCGCTTGCGATCTCAGTCCTGCGCTTGCCCCTATATCGGTTCGGGCGCTTCAGACGTCCGCCCGTGGGCTTCCTGCGGGAAATCCCATGCCACTTCGCCATGCGTCCAGCCGACCTGCCTGCCTTATTTCAAACGATTGGAGTCGAATCGAGCTAGTTCCAATACTCACCTAGGTCGGAAGCGGCTGACTCTATTGCCGCTGTGAGCTCTTCGTAGTCTCTGGCGACTGGGAATTGGGGGAACTCCTCGGCCACATTATCTGGAGGTCTGAATAAGATTCCAGCACTAGCAGTTGATAGCATAGTGGTATCGTTGTAAGAATCCCCCGCGGTGATAACGTGGTAGTTCATCTCGAGTAGGGACTCCACCGTCTTGCGCTTATGGTCCTCATACCTAATCTCCCAGTCCGCTATCCGTCCGCTATCATCGATAACCAGTGTGTGACATAATAGCGTTGGATGTCCCAGTTTGGCCATCATCGGCTTGGCGAACTGGGAGAAGGTGTCTGAGAGGATCAGCGTAGGCCACCTCGACTCTAGTGATTGGAGGAACCCTAGTGCCCCATCCATAGGCTCCATGGAATCGATGGTGGAAATGATATCTTCGATCTTGATGTCATTCTGATCGAGGATTCCGATTCTGTAGCTCATCAGACGGCCGTAGTCTGACTCATCTCTGGTAGTCCTCCTAAGTGCCTCTATGCCCGTTCTCTCTGCGACATTAATCCATATTTCGGGGATGAGCACCACCTCGAGGTCGAGGCAGACCGCAAGCATGGTGCATCGCTGCTGACCCTGCGCTTCAAGTGTGCGCTCTCGACATGTTCTTGCGCCTCCCTGCGTGTGGGTAATCGTGGTGGACAAGAGGCTCAGGAGGAGGACCCCGGTGCGGATCAAGCAGATCAGAGGGGTAGCGGATGAGTTGTCCTCATGCATAGGGCATGAGGTTAGTCTCGATGGTTTTCTTGAGCAGGCCCATTACCAGGAAACTGATCTAATCCTAGTGGGCAGGGTCCCTTTGGCGATGAGGATTGAGATTGGTGGTGAAATGGGTTGGTATCCTACGCTCAAAGGCATTACTGAATGGAATGTAGAGAGTTCGTGGGTTGCTGTTGACGGAGGGGCGATACCCTTCCTTGAAAATGGAGCTGATTGCATGGGTGCTGGAATTCACATCGCAGACCCATCGCTACAGAAAGGTGATTTCGTCTGGATCAGGAACCAAGAGACCGGTGAGCCAATTGCTTCGGGAACAGCATTGCACGATGGTGAGGAGATGATGTCGATGACCAAGGGGAAGGCGATATCCACTATTCACTGGATAGGGGATGACCTTTGGAATCTTGAGACATAGCCTCACCCTTGATGAGTGATGGTTACTCACGACTATACGTGCGAACGGTCGTCCTGTCACTAGTTCTGCTTGTTTCGATGGGCTCTGTGGCAAACGCATCTCAGGGAGGAGTCAATGAAGAGGCATCAGTCGAGGGAACTGGGGTCGAGATTGTTTTGCATCCCAGTGAGTCATCTGCAGGTGAGGTTTTCGAAGTTTCCGTAGGCCTAATTGAGGAATCGGCAGATAATGTGACAGCAGTGAGCTGGGTCACTCAAGTATGCATAAACTCAGGTGTCTGCTACCCACCTGAGACCCATTCAATGATCGAGTATTCTAGCAGCGAGTGGAGGGGCACAATTGTCCCAGATGACACAGTGACCTACATCAACTGGAAGATCGAGATTCAATGGGAGGATGGGAACACCACCAGCGTCCCGGAAACTGGCTTCGGATGGAAGGTATGGTCCGACTGCTGGTACGACAACAAGACTTGGGGAGGTGCCTCGACCGAATGTCAGGAAGAGGATGCGGGTTTCATTCCGGGCTTCGCAACTCCTCTGGCAATGACCTCTATCTCGATGGCAGCCTTGATGATTTGGCGTGAGTGAACAGAAACATGGCTAGAGACGAAAAGGAGCCTGGCTTCATTGACCTGGAGTTCGTGGAGATCGACAAGGAAGCGATGCTTTCCAAGGCACGTTCTTTCTACGAGCAGATGGACAGGCGGCGAACCACTCGGCACTTCTCTGACCGTGAAGTACCACGTGAGTTGATTGAACTCGCAATCAGGACAGCAAGCACAGCCCCTTCAGGAGCCCATCTACAGCCATGGACATTCGTGGCAATCTCGAACAAGGAATTGAAGGCAAGAATTCGCGAGGAGGCCGAGATTGAGGAGACTAGATTCTATGAGGATAGGATACCCGAGGAGTGGGGAGAGGTACTGTCCCCCCTAGGGACTGACTATGTGAAGGAGCACATCACTGATGCGCCATGGGTGGTCGTTCTTTTCAGGCACTCAAAGAGGGAAAGGGAGGGTGATTTGGCGCCGACATACTATTCACAGGAGTCTTGCGGAATCGCAGCGGGTTTATTCATCTCTGCGGTTCACAACATGGGTCTGGCTACACTCCCCCACACGCCCTCTCCTATGGGGTTCCTGAGGGACATACTCCAGAGGCCGAAGCACGAGCACGCCATGCTCCTTCTCCCGGTCGGTTATCCTGCAGAGGGAGCCAGAGTGCCAAACTTGAGGAGAAAGGGACTAGAAGAGGTCTCGGATTTCCGAGATTGATTAAGTATCGGGAAGATTCCCGAGAATCTATGAAGAGTACCAGAAAGAACGCCTTGGCGATTCTACTAACCCTAATGATGACTGCCTCTGCCCTGTCGGGTTGCTCGGGGACCGATGACGATTTGGAGGAGGAGCCCAGGACTCTTGAGGATTGGAACGTTTTCCTAGTGCAGAGTTCGTCCGACCTACCTGCCTGTGATTCCTCGATAGATGGCAGGTTGTACTATGTTTCCTATGAGTCTGAATTCCAAGTCTGCTCCGGTGGTGCGTGGGAATTGATTGATCTAACGGGATCGGACGGAGCACAGGGTCCAGTGGGTCAGTCTGGGGCAGATGGAGCACAGGGTCCAGTGGGTCAGACTGGGGCAGATGGAGCACAGGGCCCAGTGGGTCAGGCTGGGGCAGATGGAACCTCATTCTCGGTTATTGGCACCGTTGAAGAGATTTCGGATCTCAGAGAAACATACATCGGAAATTCTGGAGACGCATTCATGGTAAACTCAACTGTACACATCCATGTCTGGAGTGGCTCTAAGTGGATCGATCTAGGGAATATCTCAGGTCCAGAGGGCCCCCCTGGGTCACAGGGTTCTCCCGGATCGGATGGTGCTGAAGGCGAGCCGGGTTCTGATGGGCAGATGGGGCCAGTAGGGCCAGAGGGCCCTGCTGGAGAAGACGGAGACGATGGTTCGATGCCCATAGTGATGGAGATGGACGTTACAATCTCAAGTATGAAGTTCTACATTGATTCCATTCTGCAGGCGGATGTTACCCTGTACAGAGGCTTCACCTATACCTTCGATCAGTCTTCTTCTAGCAACTCTCCTCACCCACTGAGGCTATCCTCCACTAATGATGGGACGCACGGAGGAGGCACCCAGTACACAAGTGGCGTGACATACACGGGAAGTCAAGGCTCGAACGGTTTGCTGACATTTACGGTTCCTTTGGATGCTCCTGACACCCTGTACTACTACTGCCAGAACCATGCTAACATTGGGGGAGAGATTTCCATCCAATCTCTAGGAAGCGTCTCGTGAGGGCTAGCTCTGTTGTGGAGCGTCCTCCGAAGGAACTGCGAACACCAATGCTACTCCTGAGCCAACGATGAGTAGACCACCGACCCAGTCTGCAGGAGCGAGAGTCTCACCGAAAATTGCGAAGCCGTAGAACGTAGCTACGATTACAGTGAGGTAAGAGAAGGCACTGATCCAAGCAGCATTCGCCTTGTGGTACGCCATTGTGATTCCAATCTGTCCCCCTCCTGCTCCAATTCCTACTCCCACTAGAGAAGCAATAGTTGTGGAATCTAGAGAGGAGATATCGGGAGCGGCTTGGATAGTGCTTCCACATACAGAGAACGCGGCGAACCAGAACACTACAGTAGCAGGGGAATCCGTCTTTCTGAGTTCCCTGACGTACATGTATGCCAGAGCGGCGAAGAATCCGGATCCGAGTGCCAACAGGGAGTCTGGCTCGATGCTACCTAGTTCCGGGGAAATAATCAGGACAATTCCAACAAATGCAGTCATGACAAGAACGGCAACTCCGGATGAGACTCGTTCCGCCAGAATCCTTCCCGAAAGCAGTGCTACGAATATAGGTCCCGTAAACTGAAGAGTCACAGCCTGCCCTATTGGGATCCTCCCGAGGGCGGTGAAGTAGAGGATCATCGCTAGAAATCCGAGAGAGCATCTGAGAAGCATTATCTTCTTGTCATTGATTTTCAGGCTGATACCCCGGGTTGCTGCGAACGCAGCCACTCCAAATGCAATCACTGCTGATCTGATCATGATTATCATCCACACATCAGCATGATCGCTCGTCCACTTGACCAGCGCATTCATTGTTCCAAAACAGAAGCTGCCGAATATCATCCAAATAACCGCGGCCCTAGGAGAGTCTGGCATCTCTTCCTCAGTTACGAATGAGGATAGGTCAGGACCCTCGGTGCTGGAGTAGATTTCCGCCAGGCCTCTGCCCAGTCCGCTCCTTGCCATATTATGACAAACCCCAACGATGTTGCAATTCTGTGGTTATTGCCTGGTAGTCCTTGCCGCCGGCACTGGAGGGATCATGGAGGTGTATTGGAATCCCGTGACTTGGTGCCTCGGCTAACTTGACATTCCTCCTAATCGCTGGTCTGACAACTAGGTCAGGGAAGTTTTCCAGAACCTCTCCTGCAACCTGCTTGTTCAGTAGTGTCTGTGAGTGCATGGTTAGAAGGACTCCATCAACTCCCAATCTATCATTGAGCAGACTCCTGACTTCCCTAATTGTTCCAGCCAGAAGGGCCAATCCCTCCAATGCGAAGTATTCGGTCTGAACTGGAACTAGTATCCCGTCGGAGGCCACCAATGCGTTGATCGTCACCAAACCTAGGGAAGGGGGAGTGTCGATCAGTACAAGGTCGTAATGAGCAAGCAGAGGGTCGAGTGCCTCCTTCATCCTCTTCTCCCTTCCAAGTTGCCTCATCATCTCCTGCTCCAATCCAATCAGACTCTTGTCTCCGACTATAATGTGCAGATTATCCACTGCTGTCGCGTGTCGAGAGTCGACTGCGGTCTCCGGACTTAGAAGCAGATCTCTTGTAGTCGTCCGGACCCTGCTCTTATCCACTCCGAGTCCGGTGGCACAGTTCCCCTGGGAATCTGCGTCGATAACAAGCACCCTAAACCCCCTCAAGGCAAGTTGGGATGCGATGTTGATGACGGTAGTAGTCTTCCCGACACCACCCTTCTGGTTGATTACGGTAACGACCCTTGCCCGTCCTTGGGGAGTTGGTAGTGAAAGCGGAAGCTCCATCGGGCTCCGTGACCTTGTTGCACTAATTTCCTCGGATGGAGCGAGATGTTGCGCAAGGTTTTCGTCTTCCTCCTCTAAGAATTCTACGTCGATTATCAGTGGCGCCTCCTCTACTTCCGGCAGTTCTTCGTCGCCATCAGTGGAAGTCATCCGAGGCAACGGCTCTCGGAGCGGTGTTGAACATGACGCTTTTCCGGATGGTGAAAAGACGGTTTTGCTTTAGCTAGTGGGACGGTCGATGAGGTACCAGAACATCATCTCACCAATCTCTGCATCCATTGCCAAATCTAGTGACTTATCTCTTCCATTGTCTTCCCATTCCCTAGCTGCAGTCATGGTCACTTTCCCATCTCCAAGGTCTCCTGGTAGGAAACTCAGTAATTCATTATCCTCAGTTACAGAAAGCCTGTAGCCCACCTCTGCTTCCAAGTTCCAAGAATCCCCAGATTGTATGAACTGAGTGAGGTCCGGGTATCTGCCGGAGCTTAGGATTCTCTGTTCCAATAGTGACATCGTCTGAGTGCTTGGTATTGAGTCACGATTCCATGAAACATCGCCTCTATCGTTCGAGCCTGTGGAGATTACCTCGCAACCCTCGGAAGACCTCTTTAGAACCAACCAACCAGAGTCATCACCTTCATCCACCCAGGATATGTTCCACTCTCCCTCTCCAGTGGGTCTGGACCAGGATGCACTCCAAATGTAGCCTCCTGAATCGAGGGCCTGGGTTGCCTGGGTGTTTGGATGGCTGGACTTCAGACAGGTGATTGCCTCTTCGAGGTCAAACTGTCTAATCTCCGATTCATCCCACATGGAATCGACCCAGTTTCTCTTGGTAGAGGTCCCGGGTCTATCTTCACCATCAGTGGGACTTCCAACGTAATTTCTTTCCCAGTCGATGGCGCTACTACCAGAAGACGAGCCTGTACGTGAGAATGCTGTGGTAATCGACAGTGTTCCCTGTGGCAGAAGCTCATCGGACAGCGAACTAACAAGGAAATCGCAATCCTTAGTCTGCAAGTCCTTGTCGAGAAGGATATCAGACATCTGCTTCACTGGCCATGCGCTATCGCTCTGCACATAGATTTGGATAGTTGCGTGTCCGTAACACCTTCCGATTTCTTCGTGTTCGAGGAAAACTGGATAAACGAGGCCATGAGTATTATCCCTGACCTCCTTCTTCACCTCCCAATTCCAGTCTGAGTTCCAATTCAAATCAGGGTCTGAGGACCTTGCCCCTTCCTTGATTACAACATCTCCAAAGAAGTCATGAAGCTCGATTGGAGTCAGGGGAAACGAGAGGGTGGGGAGAAGCGCTGCCAATCCTCCGAGTCCTCCCGCATCATAAGTCACAGCTTTGAGATTAGTAGTCACTGAGTCTACATCGCTGAAGGAAATCGATGTGTGTGTCCTCTTCACTTCGGTCTTCTCCAACTCCACCCAACTAGTCGAGTCGATCAACAGGTCGTTGCCTGACGATACCCATCGTATGTTTCCACAGTCAGTTTGTGCGTCGTCTCTCCAAGTCCTGCCCTCGAAGTCAACGTCAAGATCCAGGCTAATACTCTTCTCAGCTGAAAGGAAGCCTGTCCTCCCTAGGCTATCGGTAGTTCTTACCGCACCCGAATCAGACCCATCTGAAACCAGAACCGTGCCTGTGCCATCCATTTCCATTGAGAATTCTCCGCAGGCCGGATCCAAGATGCCGCCACTGTAGTCTCTAACTAAACTGAGCATCTCCTCACCATTGATACTGAGGCTAGAGTCGATGACCTGGAAGTCCATGCTCTCTCCGAATCTCAGTTTTGAGACAGTGAATCCGGAGCTCCGTTGTAGAAAAACCGTAGCAACGGCACCGACCAGGATTGTCACAAGTAGAATAGCGACCAAAGCCTTCCATCTGTCTTCCAACGAGGAAATTGATGGCATTGAAATGATCAAGGATGGTTGATCATCCTCGCCAAGGATCATGGGTTCTAGAGCTACCGGAGATTCCTCTGGTTCGGGAGTGATGATCTCGGCCTCTACGATCTCGGCCTCTACGATCTCTCCCATCCTCGAAATTACCTCGTCCACCTTCTCACGTGTATCACGGGGGGCGTCGTCAACGACAAGTGCGTCGTTCTCTTCCCACAATCTCTCTTCGAGGGTCTCGGTGGAATCCTCGACAATTCCGGCATCTTCCAGGATTCTATCAACCAGTACAGATTTCTTACCCGACACGAAAAGTCCACGGCCCTTGCAGATCTCCCTGAGCGTCGCTACTGTGTTTGAGGTGAGTGACTCTCTGTCAATTGAATCGTCTTCGGGCATGCTCTGTGACTCAGTCCGACCCTGAGGCTTTCAATCTCTCCGACTACGTGGGCCTCTGAGGACATACTCCTCGTGTTGTCTTGAATTCCCGAGGGAAAGGGTTGAAGACAGCCTTTTGAGCGGCGCAAACCATGGAGTCTAGACTAATCCTCCTTTCGAGGGGTCCCGAACTGTATAGCACAAGGAGGCTTGCAACGGAGGCGGAGAAGCTAGGCTGGATGGTCGACATTATCGATCCACTGGCACTAACTATAGTAGTCGACGAGAATGGGGGCAGAATTTTCCACAAGGGTTGGCCTGTGGAGTGCGAGGCTGTGCTCCCAAGAATTGGGTACTCCATCACTAGGAGGGGGGTGGCCATAGTACGGCAATTCGAGCAGTCCGGAGTCATTGTTCTCAACTCCAGCCAGGGAATTCTGAGGAGCAGGGACAAGCTTGTGGCCTGCCAATTGATGGCAGGGGCTCGCGTACCGGTTCCCATTACTGCTCACGTAGGGGCTTGGGAGGACGCCGACCGAGCAGTGAGAAGGGTCGGAGGCTCTCCTTGCGTAGTCAAGTCTACTGAGGGAACTCATGGCTCTGGAGTCTTTTTGGCTAACTCGTCACAGCAGGCAAGGCAACTCGTCTTACAAATGCTTGAGAGGGGGATGAGGCCCTTGGTGCAGGAATACATCAAGGAGTCCCATGGTAGTGACATTCGCGCCTTTGTCGTTGGAGGAGAGGTTGTTGCTTCTATGCTTAGGAAGGCCCATGGGAACGAGTTCCGTTCCAACTTCCACCTCGGAGGTTCGGTCAGCAATGTAGAATTGACTGATAATCAAAGGAATATTGCAATCCGCGCCACTCAAACATTGGAACTTGAGTTGGCTGGTGTCGACATGCTGGAATCTGATCGAGGACCTCTGGTCCTGGAAGTGAACTCGAGTCCTGGACTAGAAGGAATCGAGGGGGCAACCAGAATCAATGTAGCAGAGAAGGTTGCACAACGACTAAACGACCTGTATGAGAGAGATGCCGTGGATTCGGAAAAGATTGCGAGAGTCCCTGATTACGACGAAAACGGGTCTGAGCACGCCTTCTGAGCACCTCGGCTAAGAATGGCTTGCCTGCTAATCCGCTTCAAGCGCTAAAGGGACAGAGAAGCATTCAAGTTCCGATACGCCTCGTTGCCTTCGTCTTACGGGACAGGGATGCACACGTCGCTTGCGGCGGGAGGCGAGAAGGGTTGACTGAAGAAGGGAACCGGAACGAGATTGACAGCCCCATTGGCGGGAGGTTTGGTCAGAGATTCGATTCAGACCAGATTGGCCTTAGTGACTCCCTTCCATCGCGACTGAATAGACTAGCAGACCTGCGATGGCATGATTGCTGGATGCAGCAATTACGCTCTGAGAAGAAGAGCTTTCACACCATCAGAGCCTACGATGTTGCAGTGAGATCTTTCTCCATCACTCCTCTTCCCGGGGAAGATGTGTTGGATTGGGAGACGGCGTCCGTAATCCCCGTGAGGTCATTCCACCCTTTCGTAGATCCCAACAATGGGAGGATGGATGCGTGGATGAACGGTCTAGGCGAACTGAAACCCTCTACCATCAATGCGAAAATTGCAGCTCTTACTCATCTGCTGAAATGGCTAGGGCATACCGTACCAGACTGGATCCAGCGTCCATCGAGAAGTCGTTCTCTTCCAAAGACTCTGGGCAGGAGAGAGTTGGCTAGACTCAGACGTGCAGTGAGTGAGTCTGAAGACCCTTTGGCAATGCCAGTCTCTACCCTAATGCTGGACACTGGACTGAGAGTCTCGGAGCTTTGCGCACTCGATATCGATGACATTGACAAGGATGACATGTCTGCACTGGTGATTGAAGGGAAGGGAGAGAAGGATCGCACTGTCCTGTTCACACAAAACTCAGTAGAGGTCCTAGAATCATGGGAGCCAATAAGGGAAAGAAGACTCAGGAATATCAATGATGGCGGACTTAGGGCCATGTTCATCTCAAGCAGGGGAAGGAGGATCAATCCCCGATCAATACAGAAGATGATGGACAGGCTTGCCGAAGCTGCGGACATTCCGAAGAGCCGCTTGAGCCCTCATACACTGAGACACACATTCGCTACAGGGCTGTTAGAGAGGGGAGCAGATCTGGTCACCATTCAGAGGCTTCTGGGGCATTCCAGCATAGCTACCACCAGAGTTTACTTGGAGATAGGAGACCAGACTCTTAGAGAGATATACCACAGGGCTCAGAGAAGCCCCCACCCTTCAGAAGGCCAAGCAAAAGATGGTGGGCAGGAAGTCACCCCTGAATTGAGAGAGCAGTAGTAGAGAGAGCGGTACCGAATGCTAGTCTGAGAAGTTCACATTCCAACCGTACTCGTCCAAGTGGAACCAGTTGACGATGAACTCATCACCCTTGTATCCGAACCACGCACGAGTCGGTACTACACTGGTATAGCGCTCATGCTGAACTCGTTTTATCGTATCAGATATCTCCGAGTCGAGATATCGGAAGCCCTCCCATAGCCTGCCTTTCTTGATGAGGAACTTCTCTTGGAGTGGTTGCTCTTTGAAGTGCATCCCCCTCCAGAGGAAATATGGCCAGCCATCGGGGTCCTCCAGATCTGATATCTTCCCGAAAGAGCCTCTCTTTGATAGTCTGCTATCGACTAGGTGGCTGACAATAGGTAGTTCCGATCCATCCCTTCCCAGTCTTAGGATAATGTATGCGCACGTGTGATAGGGTGCACGTGGGAAACCATCCTTCGGCAGCATCAGAGACCGAATAGCACTGAAGTCTACCTCCTGGAAGTCGGCTGTTAGTCGTACGTATTCTCGCATTCCACCCTTCCCGCCATGGTGGAGCACCTCAATTTCCCCAAACTGCCTCATCCAATCCTCGTCTGCCTTGATCTCCAACCTAGCCTTGTCGAGTGGCCAATCCCAGAACGTCATTGACCTCTCCAGTTGAACCGTCGAGCTTACTTCAGAGAGGTTCGAGCTTACGCTGCCATCGAAAGAGGGTCTGAGCCCTGAGTGAATTCGAGCGATGATGGGAGTTCCAGCGTTTCGCACCTCAATCTCTGCTTCCAATTGCAGAGGAGACTTGAGTCTCTCACTATCAAATCCGAATACTATGGAGAACTTGTTTGGCTTGGAGAACAACTCCTCACTGGTTATCCTCAAAGCATCGTACCTCTGGCCTCTCCTCTTGGAGACGATTTCTACGTTGATTAGGGGTGTTTCTTTCTCATCCAGACCCATCACCTGTGCGGTACAGGTCATATCGGGAAACTTACCTGAGAGGAAAATCGGTTCAAAGAAGAAATCGGCCACATATGAATCGATCTCAATTGAGTTCTCGCCGACATCAACTACGCATTTTATTCGGCCGAGATTCTTACCCGAATCATCGGCCACTGATGATTTATCCATCGGCCTGGGATGGGGCTGCGAGCCTTGAATCTCACCTTCTGGCGGGATTCTTCTTGTTGGTCCTCTTTGCTACCGAGTCTGGTCCTCTCCACTCTCTGTTAGCCCCCTCCTGATACCCGGGATGACCTTCGATTGGACAATGCTTGCCTGCCCTGCACCTGCTGCAGTTGTCAGTGGGAGGCCTCTCGACAACCTTCTGCAGCTTTCCGTATTTCCTGCGTGGCATGCTTTGTTCTAGAATGGGAGGAACTTAGCGATTGTCATACACGCAACGTTGAACCATTCGTGCTATTTCTGACTTTCATGCACGAGGAGGGGAGGAGCGTAGCCGAGCCAGTCGGAGTAGACTCACAGTTTTCAGTTCTATACGCACAGGTGGCTAGTTCTGATCCCAGGATGGCCTTCGACGAAGAGGGAGTGATGCATCAGTTCGGTACCAAAGGATCGTTCGGCAAGGTGTATCTCGGTGACGTGGCCAGAGCCGCATTGCGATCACTGGGGACACATGATCCGCCAATATTCACCCGGATGCCGAGAGTTGACGAGCAGAACTGGGAGCTAGTCTGCGAAACCGATGAGGTCAAGATGAGGATTTCCAGCAGTCACTACTGGGGATTCGGCCTTTTCGCTAAGTGCTTCTTGAACAAGATAGTCATGGAAGGGTCGCTTCCCACTAGGGCGAGATGTGCTATGGATATCGTTGCCTCCCTAGGCAGAAATCCGTGGGAGCCGTTTCGAGTAAAGACATTCGAGAGAGCCACTTCTGGCTTGATGGCAGTGCACACCTCCAGCTGGGACGACTTGATCTCACTTGCAAGAGAGAGCATGAGCGACGATATCACCAGACTGCAGGACTCGGTTTACGGAATGAGGGGAGTGGATGAGGCGGGAGATGTCATCCTCGACTCCGCCGACGAGGCTCTGGACCGGGCAAGAGAGGCTCTGGCTGATAAAAACACACCTGCAGTTGACAGGGCACTGAGCAGGGCTTCCAGCGCAATCGTCAGAGCCGACCCAAATTCTGATTTTGGAAGCATGGAGAGAGAGCTTCTGGGGGACTAGAAGCCCAGAGTATCCCACATCCACTTCCAGACGTTGTTTTCTGGACTGGGCTCATTCGCCAGATAAACAACAATGCTGAAGACTACGCAGACGAAGTAGATAGATCCCTTGGAGATCTGAATAGCGTCCTCAGACTCCTCGTCGAAGTACCTAATCAGACCTGCAGCCTGTTGAATGCCACTGCCCTTCTTCTCCTTAGCCATCTGAGTACCGCACCTGCAATCCCTATTTCAAGTCCACGAGGGTTGAAATCTACGGTTCGAGAGTCTCTATGAGGACGCAACCGCCATCCAACTCCACGATCATGGAGGCTGCTCCCATGGCCGTTTCAAGACCCTCTGTCATCAGAATTTCCCTTCTCATTCCGGCATCAGACTGGAAAACCAATCGGTGGCTCAATTTGTCCAGGACATCCCGGTCCACAACTTGCCAAGTCCACTCATTCTGGTCGACCGTCATCAGGGCCTCTATTGGCTTCAGTGGTCCTCTTGCCTTACCAAAATCCCGAGCTCTCTTTACCAGGTCACCCAGCTTCACCTTGGTGCCTATTTTATCTGTCTTTGTTGGTTCTGAGGACTCGTTTGAGATCCTCCTTCTATATCCGAATCGTGTCATGTGCATCCCTTGCGACAAATGCCGCAACACTCGAGCGAGTCGAGCGAGGTTTAACCGTTGTTGGTACTGAATGGCCGTAGGAACGCAATATTCAGGTTGGTTTGAGATTCCAAGACTCGAACGTGCACTTGATGGAGGAGAATTCGAACGCATGGTCGTGGAGAGCAGGGAGAGCAGGGAGAGGAGTTGGAGGGAAGAGGCAGAAGGCAGTGTCCTTCTAAAGGCCGTTTCTCACTGGAGAGCTGATTCCGAGTCCTGGTTTGCAGGTTCGTATGACAGACTTCCTGAGACTGTGAGAGTCAATCCACTAAATCCCGAGAAAGCATGGGTTGAATCTTGGCTGGAAGAAATTGGAGCAATGAGGATTCCATGGTTCTCCGGTCCCGGTAGCGCATGGGAGATGCCATTCGAGAGAGGTGCAGCAGTCGGCCACGTCAAGGAAATCATGACTGCCCTTCATGACACGGGGAGGATTACTCGACAAGAGGCGGTTTCGATGCTACCAGTTCTGGGGCTTAATCCGGCCCCAGGAGAGTGTATCCTGGATCTTTGTGCCTCTCCGGGTTCCAAAACGACCCAGATATGCGAGCATCTGGGAGACTCTGGTGCGGTAATTGCGAATGAGGTGATCAGTGGTAGGGTGAATACTCTCGTTACGAATGTTCAGCGTCATGCATCCAGAGCCGCTGTTGTGGTACAACACGATGGAAGACACATTCCGAAAGTCCCGGGAGAGGGTTTCGAAGGAGTTCTGGTAGACGTCCCATGCACCGGCTCAGGCACTACTAGGAAGAATCCCGATGTCTGGGGGAAGTGGCGACCTTCCTCTGGTCGTTCCCTTCATTCTCTGCAATATGATATTCTCAGACGTGCTATCGCAGTCACCAAGAACGGTGGTAGGATTGTCTACTCCACATGCTCACTAGACCCTGTGGAGAACGAAGCTGTGGTGGCTAGAGCACTGGCCGATGGAAAAGTGTGTGCAATTCCCGCCAGAGAACTTCTGCCAGGAGTTCCCTCGGAGAGTGGGGTGAAGGACTGGCCATGCCTGGATGATGCAGGTGAATTGTCCGAATGGGGCCCCCTCGACGAGAATCTGATGCCTCCGGAAGATGATGGAATTGCGTCCCAGTTAGAGAGCTGTCTCCGAGTATGGAACGACGCTATCGGAGGAGGTGGTTTCTTCCTAGCTGTTCTGGAGAAGCTCCCCGAGTCAAGAGTGATTGACGGACCTGCCCGAGTCCCGATTCCATCCCCAAAACCATATGTTGATCCAGATTCATTCCCTCGTCCGATTAATCAGGAGTGGATAGATGACCTCGAGAAGGAATGGGGCTCGGTTCCCAGCAGCATGTGGTCTAGGGGGAAGAGTCTGCTCTGGTCCACCGACGAAGTGAGGGGAATCTGGGACTCTGACAGAACCCGCAAGAGCGGGAGGGAGTTGGTTCCCGGAGAAAGGTGGCGACCTCTGAAAGTGATTCACCTAGGACTCATAGCAGCTAGGCTCAGGAAGGGCAAGTTGGATAGGCTTGTTTCTAGGGCTTCTCACAGGCTACGTGACGAGATCTCTGGACCATTCGTGGAGGTCGAGGAGAGTGTGATCGATGAGATCCTCAGAGGAGGGGAGCCGCGACGAGAAACGATTGAGGCATTTGATGACGAAAAGCGCGGGAATTGGATTCTTGTGGGACGCAATGGATACTGCCTCGCTGTGTGGGTCGGCAGTAGAATCACCCCCATGGTAAGCGAGTCGGAGAAGACGGTTATGAGAGCAGTTAGAGGCTTGTCAATCGACTCGTGGGAAGAAGAATGAGTGGGGTAAATCTGCTCAATCGAGCATGAATAGAAGCATTTGGCTAGCATATGTTCATGAGCCGTGCAAGCAGAACGTGGTGCCCCGGTGACAGTATGGACGACGTAGACAGGAGGATACTCAGAGTTCTGGAGGCTGATGCTAGGACCTCGCTCAGGAAGATTGCTGAGGAGGTCGGGGTTGCCCTAGGAACGGTCAGCAATCGAGTCAGAAGGATGGAGAGCCTTGGAGTCATAAGGGGTTACACAGTTCTGCTCGACCCAGACAAGGCAGGATGGGGATTGAGCGTGGTCGTCGGACTTAGGATAGAGAAGGGGAGACTGATGGAGGTCCAGGAGAAGATAGCCAAAGACAACAGGGTCTACGGAGTTTACGACGTCACTGGAGACTACGACTCGATGGTTCTAGCTAGGGCCAAAGACAGGGGTGACTTGGACGATCTCACAAAGAGCGTGATGAGCATGTCGGGCATTGAGCGCTCTTTCACCCACCTGGTTCTGAACTCGGTCAAGGAGATGCCCCCTTCGATTCCGGAATGATGCCTCATCCGACCTCTGACACCAGACGCTGCACCAATGGCTCTAGCAATGGCACGTGTGGCAGGAGCGACTCTACGGTCCTGCCCTCTGGTTTCATTGATCTCAAGAGTGTTTTCCTGAGGTCCTCGTCAACGGGAGAGTCCATTGCCATGAGGCGATTCCGGAGGGAGGTTTGGATCCTTCCGCCGGTCCGATCCCAGTCCATTAGCAGAATCACGGAAGGGCCCCCGTCGGATGTTTGACCTAGACAGTACTCAGAGTGTAAGTAGGCGACTAGTCTGGATCGATCCCACCCCCTGTTAACTTTCTCAATCGGGCCGGTGAATCCCAAGACTCGAAGGGTCTGCTCGTCCTTATTGCCCTCCACTACGATAGGGATTCCAGATCCTCCTTGATCTGCTGACCTGTTTCTGATGATCGCTTGTGCTATCGCTCTCGATGCCTTTTCGAACCTCACAACTCTGTCTGCGGGACCATCGACCCTACATCTCTTCGATTCCCAATCGGGTAGTCGAATTCCATTGGACATCGCAGAACTCCAACTAGCCCATTGGGGAGTTTTTCTTCATTCTTCTCTTCAATATTTATTCCCGAATGTTGGGACTTCTTACAGAAGATTTACCCGCGACCCTTATGAGTTGAATTTCCCCCGATTGAGTTAGAGATAGCCATGTCAGTGATGACTCCAATCTTCGAAGGACTCTGGGATCATTACATTTTCTGGTCAGTCATCGTAGGTATGATAGCTTTCGGATGGCTATACCACCACTCATTCTGGTTCACATCAAAGGACGGGGAGAAGATACCCAATGTGGATGAGATTGAGGTTGGAGTTTTTCCCAAGCACAATGACGATATGCGACTCGAGGTCGCTTGGACGATTTTGCCGTTCCTGTTGATTATATGGCTAACATACTACTCATGGGAGCCATTGGATGCAATGTGGACGTCAGCGGAGGGGGGAGTCCACGGTTACGAGTGTGAAGAAGGAAAAGTCTCGAACAATATTATGGATTCGAACGGAATAATAACATCCGATTGCTACCACTTGATAGAGATCACAGGACAGCAATGGTTCTGGAGTTTCGACTGTCTTGAGTTGAATGGCAGCCTCTGCGACACGGGTACGGAGACCATGGAGGTGTACGGTAGCGTTCCGGTCCTGAGCCTGAAGAAAGGGGAGACTTACCTAGCAGTGATGGAGTCGGTTGACGTAACCCACGCTCCGTGGTTCCAGCACCTAGGCACCAAAGAAGATGTCTTGCCCGGGCAGCAGACCACCCTGTGGCTCCCAATATCCGAGTCGATGACCGAGGAGTCGATGGTCCTCTGTGCAGAGTACTGTGGGGATGCCCACTCGATAATGGCAGCAAAGCTGGTGGCGCACAACTGAGGTGAGAAGTTTTGGTAGGTAAGAGATCGAAGGGGGCAATCATTGCTCTCGTGGTAATAGCAGCAATGCTGGCATTGCCATCCGCTCAGTCCCTCCCAGTAGGAATCGCTGGCGTTCAGCAGTCAGGTTGCAACTGCCATGGTGCCGTGCCATCCGATTCTGTAGTGGCCTCGATAGATGGGCTTCCGGAGAGTTACAACTACTCAGAGGCATATGAACTCACGGTTTCCTTCCAAGGTGGCCCTAGCCAGGAGGGGAATGTGAACCAGGGTGGCTTCCACCTCTGGGCGAGTGAGGGTGCGCTCTCAGTGAACGATGCCACTGCACAGTTGTACAACCAGAATGAGGTCGGACACACGGATGCAGGAAACGACCAGTTGTCTTGGACGGTGACCTGGACTGCACCTGCCACGGACAAGAACGTCGACTTCGTCCTCCACGTCAACTCGGTTAACGGGAACGCGGATGGCGCGGGAGGGGGAACCTCCGGAGACATGTGGAGCAAGGTTACTATTTCCCTAGGGGGTCCGATAGAGGTATTGGAGGCAGCCGACCCATTCGTCGTATTGGGAGTCCTGATTATCGTCTCCGCCTCACTGCTTGCCATCACGCTGGCATATGTCTTCTACAGAAAGGATCCCGATGCCTTTGACTGGGACCACTTCGCACCATGGCTGGCTGACTGGATGACTAGCACAGATCACAAGAAGATAGGCACCCTATACTTCGTCGCCGGCCTGTTCTTCCTCGGAGTGGGTGGTATAATGGCCATGATAATCAGAATCCAACTTTCTGTTCCCGGGAACGACTTCCTCACGCAGGAGCAGTACAACCAGTTCTTCACGCTCCATGGGACGACGATGATATTCCTGGCTGCGATGCCGATGATCAACGGCTTCGCGAACTGGATGATCCCTCTGCAGCTGGGCGCAGCGGACTTGGCGCTCCCCAGAATCAACGCGATGTCCTTCTGGTTACAGCCATTCGCGGCCCTGCTAATCTTCACCGGAGTCTTCTCGGGTCACGGGGCGGACACGGGGTGGACTGGTTATGCCCCCTACGTGGTCAGCGAGGGGGCTCATTATGGGACGACCATGTGGGCAGCCGGGCAGATCATGCTCGTGGCATCTTCAACGCTCACTGGGATAAACTTCCTAACCACCATGGCCGTGATGAGGGCCCCTGGTATGGGCTGGATGCAGATGCCGCTCTTCAGTTGGTCGATTCTGGTGGCCAACGTGATGCTTTTTCTTTCAATCCCTGCTTTCGGAGTGGGACTGATACAGGTGTACCTAGATAGGGTCGTGGGAACTGCGTTCTACGACATAGCGGCTGGGGGAGACCCATTGCTCTGGAGTCACCTGTTCTGGTACTTCGGCCACCCAGAGGTCTACGTGGTCGTGGTACCTTCGTTCGGCATCATCTCAGAGGTGATTGCAACCAGTTCCAGGAGATCGATTTTCGGATACAGGTCGATGGTGTATGCAATGGCTGGCATTGGAATAGTTGCCTTCATCGTTTACGGTCACCACATGTTCACCAGTGGAATGAGCCCGACTCTCAGGTTCGTCACTATGCTGACGACCATGCTGGTTGCAGTTCCAACCGGAATCAAGGTGTTCAATTGGCTGATGACCATGCACGGTGGCTCTCTTGTGTACAGGACTCATACCCTGTGGGCGCTTGGATTTCTCGTCACATTCACCCTTGGGGGGATATCCGGGATGTTTTTCCCCTCGATTGCAATGGACACACACCTACATGAGTCCTACTTCGTCGTAGCTCACTTTCACTACGTACTGGTTGGAGGAACTGTCTTCGGATTCTTCGCAGGGATATACTACTGGTGGCCTAAGGCCACTGGAAAGATGCTCAGCGAGAAGCTCGGAGTTCTTCACTTCCTAACGGCTTTCGTCTCCTACAACGCCCTCTTCTGGCCGATGCACAGGTTGGGGGTCTGGGGAATGACTCGCAGACACCACACCTACTTCGTGACAACCGAGGAAGCTCTCGGCTCCCTGCCGATGGAGGCAGCTGGCTGGAACATGTTCATCACAGTCTCAGCTTTCCTATTCTTCTTCTCCAACTTCATCCTAGTGTTCAACATGATAGTGTCCTCGATCAGAGGGGAAGATGCGCCAGACGACCCGTGGGGAGGGTGGTCCTTCGAGTGGATGACCAGTTCGCCACCACCTGCTCACACACTATACAAGCTCAATGACGGAAGCTGGGGCATCCCCACTCTGAAGGATGCTAACGAGCACATCGCGCACGATCCTGGTTGGTTATCCAGCTGGTTCCAGCGGCTGTTGGTCACCGATGAAGACACAGAGGAGGCGTCGCATTGAGCTATGACGATCCTCATCACCCCAGTCCATGGGGCCCGCACGACTGGAACCACGGCTCCCCACACAACTCCTGGGCACCGTTCATCCTGAGCATGGGGGTTGCCATATTCCTCTTCGCCCTAGCTGGTGCTTTCAAGTGGGGAGAATTCCAAGGCTGGGACAAAGTTCCTCTGATCTTCGTAGGTCTTGGAGTGGTCGGATTCGCCCTATTGGTCTGGTGGAGGCAGGACATAAGCTTCGGTGTAAACGGAGAGGTATTTGAGCCCAAAGCCGCTGGAGCACCTTTTCAGAACATAGACATCAGGAAGGTAGCAATGTGGGTGTTCCTGATGTCCGAGATGATGGTGTTCACATCGCTTTTCAGCACATACATGAGGTATAGGCTTGGAATCGCTTCCTGCCAGACTGTCTTCGAATCCGGAGAATGGGTAGAGGGGGCGGCAGTCACCTGCTTCGAGCCAGCTAGCCATCTGATTGCCTCGAGTTGGTTCCACATCGCCCCTGGAGCTATCAACACATTCGCGCTCATCATCTCCTCGTTCACGATCGTACAGGCACTACGCTACGCGAAGATGAGGGACATCGACGAGGACGTTAGGAGGAGGAAGATCACCCGCTATCTAGGAACAACCTGGTTCCTCGCAATCCTGTTCCTAACCATGAAGATGATTGAGTGGTTCCTTGGCTTCCCCCTCCCCGAGTTCTTGCATGAGTTCAACCACGGTGACTCCACCATCAATTCCCTCTATACGGAGGGTTACCTGATCAACGCGGACCACTACCAGCACCACGAATATGACACCCACTATCTGGAATCCAATGGTCATGGCTTGGACCACGATTCCGATCTCTATGCGATGATGGAGGCTGGAACGCACCCAGGCGGGCACATGATGGCCAACATACAAGTCAGCGCTACGACGTTCTACGTCACGACAGGGACCCACGGTGCTCACGTGTTCGGTGGCATTATCGGTCTGAGTTACATGACTCTGAAGGCAGCTAGGGGGGGATACACCCCGGACAACGCGGTCTCAATAGAGTACTTCGGACTGTACTGGCACTTCGTGGACCTAGTATGGGTCCTGGTCTTCCCGTTCTTCTATCTATACTGAGGTGAAATGAAATGGCGCACTACAAAATAATGGGGCAGGACCCCTACTGGATGAACTTCTACGGACTGATGATACTGACTCTGATGGAGGTCCTTGCAGTTGGCGCTGACCTCGGACCAGCGGCAAACTCGCTTGGGACTGAGGAGAAGGTGTTAACCCTCTGGATCCTCACAATCATCGCAATCCCGAAGTTCATCATGATCGCGGCGATATTCATGCACCTGTATGGTGACGAGGACTCGGGGATACTGACCATGACCGCCCTCTTCCCCGCATTCTTCATCCTAATCATGGTCCTGTTCGTGGGACTCACTCACCCGAACGCAGCATCTGGCCTGCCAGACTGGTGCAGGCCAGGGAACTACGGACTCTGAGGCTGCAAGGTTCATCTGTGGCAGTCCCCACGCATACTCGATGCAGACGTCGCATAGCCTGGTATTGCGCCGGATTTGAAATCCGGTGTCCTAGTGACTCGGGAGTTCAAATCTCTCCGTCTGCGCCATTAATATCCTAAAGAAGCCAATAGAAACAATTGAAAATTGACTCGATAAAACCTGGAACCTCAGTAATGTGACACTGGCACACCCATCACTCATTCGGGATAGAGTTGGCTCCACGGACCGTTAACTGGTCATCGTGGTACTGCATGGAGACAGGTGTGGTGATGACTGCCTCCCCGTCGACGTTGACGAACAGTGGCTCGCCCTCCGAGACATCAAGCTCGTACCTCTTGGCGGATTCCATCGTCACTCCCCACTTTCCGAGGTGCTTTCCCTTCTCTAATGGCCCCATCAGCATCAGCATCCTGACCTTCGATAGTCCCCATGCCATTACCAAGGACCCGTGCCCTTGGGTGGGCTTGGCCCCGGGTGCAACTCTGTACCCACCACCAAATGTCTGGCATTGGCTAAAGCAGAAGAGACCCGAAAGATCTACGTCGATCTGCTCGCCCCCGTCAATCGAGTACTTGCCTCTCTGCTTCTTCCAGAAGAGTACTGCCTTGATAGCTAGGGCAGTGTACTTCGCCTGCCCGCGGATCCATTTGAACTGGCCTTCGTCCTTCAGACGATTGACCACTGAGGTGACGCCAGCATCGCACTCGAGGAAACTCCAGCGAACTAGGTTGCCTGCCCTCTCTGGCTCGCCGTTGCATGGGAAGTGACTCGGAGCGGCCTTGGTGGGGTGCTCAGGAGCTGGAGATCCTTCGACCCTGACTGAGCCGACCCTGCGATCCTTTCCTTTGGACAGGATGTCGATAGCCCCTTGCATATCCTTGAACTTGTTACCCTTTGGAGTCGGAATCCCATGGGCCCTTGCGTAGTCGTTCCCACTGCCTATCGGGAGTATGCCGAGGACCTTCTGCGAGCCTCTAAGGCCCGATGCCACCTCGTGCACCGTGCCATCCCCACCGATCGCGACGACCAGTTCGTGGTCTTCGTCAACCAAGCTCTGTGCGATGTCCATGGCATGACCCGGACCCTCGGTGTGATGGAGATCAATCTCGAAGCCCGCCTCCTTCAGAGCTGGCTCGAACTTGTCCCACTGACTCACAGACAGGCCGTCGCGGGCGTTGGGGTTGAGTATGCAGGCTATGCGAGGCACGCACCTCGAGAGCAACCTTCCGACTTCAATCCTGCCGAAGCGAGGAATCATGAGTAGACGCTGTGACGGAAGCCTGTCATGACTGAGGAGTCTCACATGCGAAGGGCGATTGAGTTGGCCGAGAGGGGGCGGCATCGAGTGATGCCAAACCCACTTGTCGGATGCGTTCTAGTCAGGGATGGAGAGGTGTTGGCAGAGGGTTGGCACGACCACATTGGAGGGCTGCATGCAGAGCAGATGGCGATTGCTGATGCCGAGTCCAAGGGAGTCTCAACCCAAGGGACGACTGCCTACGTGACCCTGGAACCATGTAATCACTTCGGCAGGACTCCCCCCTGCACTGAATCCCTGCTGTGGGCAGGGGTTGAGAGGGTCGTGATTGGGGCATTGGACCCCAATCCGACCGTTAGAGGCGATGGAGCAGATACCCTACGAGGAAACGGAATGGAAGTGACGACAGGCGTCCTCGGGGAGGAATGCGAGAGTCAGATGGAGGAATTCATGCACTGGTGCAGAGAACGCAGGCCCCTGGTGACGCTGAAGGCCTCCACAGATTCGATTGGCAGAATTGACGGGGATCCATCGGAGCCAGTAGCGCGCTTCAGCTCAGAATTATCACTGGAACTGGCACAGAAGATCAGAGCGGATTCGATGGCGATTCTAGTGGGTGTTGAAACCGTTATCAGGGACAATCCGTCACTGACTGTGAGAGGGCCCGATATAGGCCCTAGGGACAAGCCTACACGGGTGGTCATCGACCCAAACGGTCGCATCCCGGATGACTGCGCGCTTATGACTGACGGAGAGGCACCGACGCTAGTCATCCAATCCTCCGAATACGACTCGTCGAAGGACCGTTCTCACGTGGAGAGAGTCGTCATCCCGGAGGAGGAGATCCCAGTCTCGAGAATCCTGGATATGCTGGGTGACCGAGACATACAATCACTCCTCGTAGAGGGCGGTGCGGACACATGGAAGAGGTTTTTGTCGGCTGGAATGGTGAACAAGGCCAGGATATGCGTCTCCCCCACTGTGCTCGAGGGAGGAGTCGTGACCTTCGACAGGAACATGCTTGAGGATGGGATGACTTTGACCTCGGTTTCCAATGCCTCGGGAGATTCCATCGAATGGTGGGAAATAGCTCGCTGATTGCTGAACTAAGGGTGAATTGCGTAGGGTGCACGATTAAATATGAAGATTTTCGGCACGCCCTTACATGTATAGCGAAAGCGACGCAAGAAAGACGAGAAGCCTGAGCATCTGCCTGATAATGGTGTTATCCGCACTGGGACCAATTGTCTCAGCAAGTGAAGGTCACTTGGAAATGAACTCCACCCTGTACGTTGACGGTGCAGAGTACGAAATGGTTGGAATCCCCTTCTGGGGTGACATACTAGCCTGCAACGAGATAACCGATGACGATGGTAACGTCGAGGGTTACGAGTGCGATGTAGACATGGATGGGGACGGAGAAGAGGACGACTATTTGTTCTTCGTCGACTGCGACGACTCCACAGGAAGCTGGGAATGCATCTGGACTTACGTCGACCCAATGTACGACGAGGGCAACCACTCCCTGACTGTCGATATCTTCAACCTCGAGACAGAGGTCGATGTCAATCTCTACGTCAACATCTGGACCTACGATGTCATGGGTGGTAACAGCGACTACTGGTCCTTCGATGGGTCGATGAACACCACCACAGCGGGAGAGATAAGCTTCTCTGACGCCTACGTAATCACCGACAATTCGACATGCCATGGACAAATCTCGATTTACGGAGACTACGATGAGAACGGGACCTCGATAGGCAGTATGGACTGGATGTTCCATGGGCCCTGCGAGTACGACGGGCACCTAGAGCTGGAATACGACGGCATGCTCTGGGAGCAAGTGGGAATTACGCAAAGTGAAGGCATCGATGACTGCGAAGAGTTCGAAGGCGAATGGTACTGCGGAATGGACAACGACGGCGACGGCAATGTCGACTGGATGGACTATTTCGAGGAATGTGAGGAGGACTCCAATGGAAGCTGGGAGTGCATCGGAGAATACCTGTACCCCCTCCTGATGGACGGAAACCACTCGATGGAGATCGCGGCAGCGGGACTGGAGACCGGCTATAGCTACAAGCTCGAAATTGACCTCGACACATGGGAACAGATGTCAGGTGAACACGACGCAGGAAATCTGGAGGCGTACTTCAACGGATCCTCGACGACCACGCAGTTCTACTTCGAGACGACAAACTACACCTGCGGCGCACGGGTAAGGGCTGATTTAATCTCGGGAACCTGGGACTCTTCAGGGAACTTCCAGGGGAACGATACCGTGGAGGCGCCCGAATTCCATTTCGATGGACCCTGCGAGATTCCACCATCTCCATTCACACTCACGACTGATGGAGTCGAGTGGGAGCAGTTTTGGAACTACGAGTCGTTCGAAGAGTGCGATGACATGGGGGACGGCTTCGAGTGCTGGAACGACGATTGGGACGAAAACGGCGACGGAGAGCCGGACTGGACCGAATGGTTCGAAGAATGCGAGGACGACTTCGATGTATACTGGGAGTGCCAGACAGACTCCTACAGCCCTGAGATTGATGAGGGCAACCACACGATGGAGCTCACTGTCGAGAACCTGGAGGTAGGCACGAACTACAGTCTGGAGATATCCATAGATGTCTGCCAAAATATGGCAGGATGCGATACCGAAATGAATGATTTCTACTTCAATGCGACAGCGGAGACCATGTCAGAGACCTTCCACGTGGAGACTGACAACTACACCTGCAACGTGAACATACATGTCAACCTGGACGTGATGCACGAGGACGGCGAGATGCAAAGCA